>Ga0302157_10001007_pt1 | contig 35630 bp, 30 predicted proteins | sample I_Bog_N3_3_FD_193502 | JGI IMG/M metagenome (GOLD analysis project Ga0302157, IMG submission 193502) | Peat permafrost microbial communities from Stordalen Mire near Abisko, Sweden - I_Bog_N3_3 | ecosystem: Environmental > Terrestrial > Soil > Wetlands > Peat | place: Sweden: Abisko, Stordalen...
TAGTGGAGTATCAAGGGGAGGCGAAGGGCGTCGGCGATTTTGGAAGCGTCCTGCAAGGCGTGAGCCTAGATTCGAATTGAGAGAAGCTTAGCGGAGTTGTCATTTCACATCTGACTAGATGGGAGAGGACTCGATTCAGAGACTTCGGATTGACTTACGATGGGGGCTAAATTGAATTGCGCATCTACGACGGCCTCTCCCTTTTGTGCAGTCAAAGTGTGTCTTTCGCAATCCCATTTCACCGGCAAAGAACGTGATACCGAATCAGGAAACGACTACTTCGGAGCCCGATACTACAGCAGTTCGATGGGCAGGTTCATGAGTCCCGACTGGTCGGCAAAAGTCATGCCGGTGCCCTATGCGAAACTAGAGAATCCGCAGACACTCAATCTCTACGCGTATGTTGGGAACAACCCCCTCACGCGAACTGATGCAGACGGGCACTGCTGGCCGCAATGGCTCTGCAAGAAAGTCGAATCGGCATTTGTGAACGTGTTGTCCTTGGGCATCTATGCTGCAGATAGGGTATACCTATCCTGAAACCGCTCTAAAATGCTAACCCGCCATGTGCGCGAAGCACACGCTAACTGGCTGATTTTATTCACAAAATACATTCCAGGCCGCCGCAAGGACTGTTCCATTTCACCGCAATTCAGCGCGTAACTCCTTCCCGCTACCCCTTCGCACGCCTTTTGGACAGCGACCGCATGCGCTGTCTGTCACCTTTGAGAAGTTGCTCAGTCTCTTGGGGAAACAATGCGACTGTTTCATCGGCCATAAACCGTGACCCACCACGCAAAAACGGCCTCCCATCAGGGAAGCCGCTTCACATTCCCACACCGCCAGGTGTTCCCCTACTTCGTCCCCACCGGCAGTTTCTGCACTTTGCTATGGTTCCTGGAATACGTAAAGTAGATCACCAGCCCCACCAGCAGCCAGCCAATCATCACTTCCCAGGTAATCAACGGCAGCCGGCTCATCACGAAGACCGCGGTCACAATCCCCAGAATCGGCACCAGCGGCACCAGCGGCGTCTTGAACGGACGATGCAGATCCGGCTGGCGCACGCGCAGCACCCACACGCCCGCGCACACAATCGTGAAGGCCAGCAGCGTGCCAATGTTCACCAGGTCGGAGAGAATGTCGATGTTCAAAAATGCCGGCATGATGGCCACAATGACGCCCACCACAATCGTCGAAATCCACGGCGTGCGGAACTTGGGATGAATCGCCGAGGCCCACTTGGGCAGCAACCCATCCTTGGACATCGAAAAGAACACCCGCGACTGGCCCAGCAGCATCACCAGCATCACCGTCGCCAGCCCAAAGACCGCTCCAGTCTTCACCAGCAGCGAACCCCAGCTGACCCCCGTTGCATCAATGCCCATCGCCACCGGATCAGCCACATTCAGCTGGGTGTATTTCACCAGCCCGGTCAGCACTGTCGAAACCAGGATGTAGAGAATCGTGCATACCACCAGCGACCCCAGAATCCCAATCGGCATATCCCGTTTCGGATTCTTGGCCTCTTGCGCGGCCGTCGAAACAGCATCGAAACCGATGTAAGCAAAGAAAATCGACGATGCTCCAGTGGCAATGCCCATCCATCCAAATTGGCCGCGGCCAGACAGAAGAAGCCATGCTCGCATCAGCCATCCATGCGACTCTAAATCCCCGCCTCCGGTCGCCGGAGGGATAAACGGATGCCAGTTCTGCTGGGCAAGCGACGGATGATGAAACAGAAACACTCCGCCCACCACCAGAAACACCCCCACAATCCCCAGCTTCACAATCACAATCGCCGAATTGAAGTTGGCCGATTCCTTCATCCCGATCACCAGAATCGTGGTGATGAGCAAAATGCCCAGCATGGCCACAAGATTGAATGCGGCCGTCACATGCGGCAGCGAAGTCAGGTCGAGTCCAGCCGGCAGTGAGGTCACCGGTTGCCACTTATCTTGATACAGGAACAAGTGCGTTCCCGGAACCGCGGTCAATTGGGGCGGTATGTGGATGTGGAGCTGCTGCAACAGGCTGTTCAAATAGCCTGACCATCCCGCCGCCACCGTCGCCGCGCCAAACGCGTACTCCAGCACCAGATCCCAGCCAATGATCCACGCCACCAGCTCGCCCAGCGTCGCATAACCATACGTGTAAGCCGACCCCGCAATCGGAATAATCGACGCAAACTCCGCATAGCACAGCCCCGCAAAGGCGCACACAATCCCTGCCAGCACAAAACTCAGCGAGACGGCCGGTCCCGCATGGAGCGCCGCCGCCTTGCCCGTCAGCACAAAAATTCCCGCGCCGATGATCGCCCCAATCCCCAGCGTAATCAGGTTCAGCGCGCCCAGCGAACGTTTCAGCGTGTGTTCGCCGGTTTCACTGGCCTCTTGCGTAAGCAACGACATCGGTTTAATGCGAAGCAGACTGGACATGGATGAAGGACTTCCTCCTGAGCGGTTGGTTTCAGTTTGAAGTTGACTTGGCTTCAGCTTGGGGGTTCGAAGGCCGTGACCAGAGAAAATAGACCGGTATGCCCAGCAGTACCAGAACCAGGCCCGGCCATGTGTACTGTGGCTTGTATCGCAATAATACGATACAAATCCACGTCGCCATCGCGATATAGAGCGCCGGCAGCACCGGATAGCCCAGCGCCTTGTACGGCCGCGCTGCATCCGGCCGCTTGAATCGCAGCACAAACAGCCCCCCGATGGTCAGAATGTAGAACACCAGCACCGCAAAAATAATGTAGTCCAGCAGTTGCCCGTAGGATCCTGAGACGCACAAGACTGTCGCCCACACCGCCTGCACCATCAGCCCCGCGACTGGTGTTTTGTACTTAGGGCTCAGCTTGCCCACCGCCTTGAAAAACAGCCCGTCCTGGCTCATGGCGTAGTAGACGCGCGCCCCAGCCAGCGTCAGCCCGTTGGCGCAGCCAAAGGTGGAAATCAGGATGGCCGCGGCCATCAACTGCGCGCCGCCCGAGTGAAAAATCTGCTCCAGTACCGCCGTCGCCACCCGGTCTTCCGAAGCATACTGAATGCCCCGCGCCAACACCGTCGCCCCATTGGGATCGCCATGCATCGGCAGAACCAGCAGGTAAGCCAGCGACGCCAGAAAGTAGGCCGTCAAGACAAACCCCGTCCCCAGAACCAGGGATAAAGGAATGTTCTTCTTCGGATTCTTCACTTCCCCGGCCGTAAACGTGATGTTGTTCCACGCGTCCGACGAGAACAGCGACCCCACCTGCACCACCGCCAGAATCACCGCCATATTCACCAGCACCATGGGCCCGCCCACGCCCACCTGCACCGGGTGCAGAGAACTCCAGCCGGCATTCCGCCAAAACTGCCCCAGCCCCGCGCCAAAGTTGGCATTCCAGGCCGTCGCGTTGATCCCCACCGTGAACCCAAGCAGGATCAGCGCCGCCAGCGAGAGCGCCTTTGCCGAAGAAAACACGTCCTGAATCAGCGATCCCAGCCGCACGCCAAAGATGTTCACAATGGCGAGAAGGAAGATAACCACAATGCCCGTCAGGTTCGCCGTGCTGACCCCGATGTCCATATTCCCCAGCACCATGGGGCCAACCGGAATCGGCGGCACCTTCCAGATGTGCCAAAGCCAGTGCGTGGTCGAAACCGACGGGAAAAACACGCCCAGGAATTTGCCGAACGCCACGGCAACCGCCGCGATGGTCCCCGTCTGGATGACCATGAACAGCGTCCATCCATAAAGAAATCCCCAAAGCGGCCCCAGCGACTCGCGCAGGTAGATATACTGGCCTCCGGCCTTGGGCATCATGGCCGCCAACTCGCCGTAGCTGAGCGCGCCAATCATGGTCAGGATCGCCGTCACCACCCACGCGCCAAGAAACAGCGCCGGCGAGTTGGTTCCGCGGGCAATGTCTGCGTCCACAATAAAGATGCCGGACCCGATCATGGATCCGATCACCATCGCCGTTGAGCTGAACAAGCCGAGACTTTGCACCAGCTTCGGTGCACTGGAAGAAACGGCTGCCTCTGAGTTGGAAAGGTTTTCTGGGCTCGTCACGTATTCAAAGTTCTAACGGATTTAAGCGCCGATGTCTTTAGTTTTCTTCAACTGTCCCATTTCAATACACTTCTCAGTCGTTTGCCTCTAACTCGATAGCTCGCCGAAAGGCCTCCGCCGACGTAGATCTGCCAAGGGGCACGACTTCAGTCGTGCCATACATCTGCTCAAATTGAGAGAATTGGGGCTTTGGTCCTCGCCCTTTTCTGGTTCTTGAGAAAAGCCGAGCCGAATGGGTATTCTTCCCCAGAGCTTGCCAGCCCCGCCCTGACCGGATTCTGATCAATAGATGCACGATGTCTTGCCTGGCTTAACTCATCGGCGACTACCACGTCTGTAAATCCACGTTGCCAGACCTCGCCTGGAAAACCAAGCTCTCTTCCAACCCGGAACGAAAAGCCGCCCTTGATCAACTGCATCGCCTTCTCTACCTTGAGATCACCGGGGAGCGTCAGCAGAATGTGAACATGATCAGGCATGACTACGAAATCATGGATTGTCATTCTCCTCGCTCGCATTTGGGATCGAAGAACATCGATCAACAGGCTCGCCATCCTCTACGTTTGAAACAGCGGTCTTCTGCCTGCCGTCTGGGTTGTGACGAAGAACTTGCGTGGGCATCCGGTGGCCTTTTGCGGATCAGTCGGTCTAAGTGGCTTCGCCATGGCAACTCCCAAGTCTTCACCTGATCGGCTTCCGACGAATTCTAGGCACCGATAACTTTCCTGGGCTGTGCGCTGCGACACCTCCCAATCTCTTTTCTAAAAGCCTCAACTCACCTCTGAGCGCCCCTCACCCCAACTCCTTCACCCACCGCCCAAACTCCCCCGCCGGATCATCGTTCCCAAACAGCGCCCCCGCCACCCCCAGCAAACTCGCCCCAGCCGCCAGCACCGCCGCCGCATTGGCCAGCGTCACCCCTCCGGCCGCCACCAGCACCGGGCCAGTCCCAGCCTCCGCCCGCAATCGCCGAACCCCTTCAACCCCAATCGGCGCCTTCCCAGTCTGTTTCGTGAGAGTCAGACCAATCGGCCCAATCGAGAAATAGTCCGCCGGCAGGTCCAGAACACCAAAAACCAGGTTCTCGCTCCCCCCGAAGGTGCCCACAATCCGCTTTGGCCCCAGCACTCGCCGCGCCTCGGCCGGAGAAGCGTCGCCCCCATCCACATGCACGCCATCAAATCCAAGCCGCTCAATAAGATCCACTCGATCATCGAGAATCAGCTTCACCTGTCCCGCCGGCAGCGCCGCGCGAAGAACCGCGCCATCCCCCAGAATCTCCGCGTCGGAACCAGTCTTGTTCCGGTACTCCAACAGCGTCACCCCTGCCTGCGCCAACTCCGCGCCAAGCCGGTTTAGAAACGCCTCCCGCCCATCCACCGGAATGAACGACGAATCCAGAATCGGATAAATCTTCGGAAACAAAAAAGTCATAGATCCAGCCTAGCTGAATCAGTGGTCAGTTGTCAGAGATCAGTCGTCAGCATACCCCGTAGCTCCGACTCCAAAGCGCGCTAGCGCCGGATTCGGCTAGCAGCCTGAGAGGTCTGACCCCTGATCTCTGATCCCTGTTCTCACATCTCATCCGCCGAAGGCCCATACGTCCCGGGGAGTTTGTGTCCCAGGGCCCGCAGGTAAACCCCCAGTTGCGCCCGGTGGTGAATCAGGTGGCTGATCACCCACACCCGCCACACCCTGTACTTCGTGTCCTCAATCCAGATCTGGCCGTTGGCGCCCATCTGCCACATCTCATCCCACTTGTCCGTATCCAGGCCCACCAGTGCGGCCCTCACCAGCGGAACCTCGCGGTCCAACCGCTCCAGCAGCGCTTCCTTCGACGCAGGGATATACGGCTCGTACTTGTGCCCTGCCTCAAAGATCAGCTTGTCTTTCGTCAGCGTCTCCAGCGCCCACTCCCCGGTCGTCTCGACCACATGGCCTGCCAACCGGCCCAGGGACATGGACTTGGGGTTGGGTTTGTAGGTGAAATCAATGTCCGCCGGCAGCGCATCCAGAATCTTGCGGGTTGTCGCGGCCTCGCGGTCGTATTCGGCAATCAGTTCTGTTTGAAAGTCCATCGGGCAACCTCCCATGTTGCGAACCAAGCATAACCCAGATTCAGATGAAAAGGCGAATAAACAGAGAATATTTATCCACAGGTCAGCTGAGAGCGTGGGCGCGCGTCTACAAACCGTAATCGACCCGCGTTCCAACTTGTTCCCTGAACGCCCCGACTTCACGGCTTTGTGCAAACTCCGCCTTGGACGGGCTTTGTATCAGTCGTCCACAGTCTTCGCCGACCCGCGATGGATGAAACTGTGCCCCATCGGGGTACCCTCTGGGTCGGAGCGTTTTTTGCTCGATGAGTGGGAGTCGATGAAGGCCTGCCGTCTGACAATTCCCATGCAGTTTCTCTTTGCGGTGCGACTTCAGCCGCACCGCAAGCCACTTAATATGAGAGAGATGGGGCTTTAGCCCCACCCCGCTCCACAGGGTCACCGTTCCAGCGCAAACGCAACGTACTCCCCGCCCACCGGCCCCTTCGGATCACGTCCTCCGCTCGCGGCAATCACCACGAACTGTCTTCCATCCACCATGTAAGTCGCCGGCGTCGCCACACCGGCAAACGGCAGCTCCGTCTCCCACAGCAGTTCCCCGCTCCCGCTGTCGAAGGCGCGGAACTTCCGGTCATACACCGTGGCCCCGATAAAAACCAGCCCGCCCGCCGTCACAATCGGCCCACCGTAATTTTCAGACCCGGTATTCTTCATCCCGTTCTCTGCCAGCGCCGGATACTCGCCCAACGGAATCTTCCAAAGGTACTTTCCCGTCTTCAGGTCAATGGCGTTCAGCGTCCCCCACGGCGGCGCAATCGCCGGATACCCGTCCGGATCAAGAAACTTCCGGTACCCGGTAAAGGTGTACTGCTCCTGCGCATACTCGCCGGCAAGTTCCTTCCCGCTGCCTTCCTCACCCGCTTCCAGGTAATGCAGCAGCGCCTTCATCTGCCCCTCGTCAACCCCCGGAAACCCCGGCATCCGCGCCGTCCCGTTCCGGGTCACATCGGCAATCTTCTCGGGCGTCAGCCTCCTGGTCACATCCACGAGCGACGGAAACGCCGGCGGCGACCCCGTCCTGTCCTGCCCATGGCACACGGCGCACTGCCCCTGGTAGACCTGCGCGCCCAGGCTCGCTCCCTGGTCCGCGGCCACCAGCCCGCCCGTCCACGCCATCTCCGTCGCGTTCACGTACAACACGCCCGCCTCCGGGTCAATCGCCGGACCACCCCACTCCGCCCCGCCGTCAAACCCCGGAAACACCACCGTCTGCCTGTCCACGGCCAGCGGCACAAACTGCCCGTTGCTGGTGAACGTCCGAAACTCCTTCACCGCCCACGCATGAGCCTCCGGGGTCCGCGTCGTCAGCATGTCTTCCGTCAGCCGCTGCCGGGCATACGGCTCCGGCGTATCCGGAACGGGCTGCGTCGGTGAAGCTGCCTCCCCCGCCACCGTGCTCGCCGGATAAGGATGCTCATGAATCGGAAACAGCGGCTTCCCCGTCACCCTGTCGAACAGATAGAGATACCCCTGTTTCGTTGTCTGCGCCACCCCATCCACCGTCCTGCCATCCCACTGAACCGAAAACAGCGCCGGAGCCGCCGGAAAATCCCGGTCCCAGATGTCGTGGTGAACCCCCTGAAAATGCCACAGCCGCTTGCCCGTCCGCGCATCGAGCGCCAGCAACGTATCGGCATAGAGGTCATCCCCCACCCGGTCGGCGCCATAAAAGTCGAACACCGCCGAACCCGTCGGGACGTACACAATCCCGCGCCTCTCATCCAGCGCCATCCCCGCCCAGTTGTTTGCCGCGCCGGCCGTCTTCCACGCCTCCGCCGGCCAGGTCTCATACCCCGGCTCCCCCGGGTGCGGAATCGTATGGAAGCTCCAGCGCAGCTTCCCCGTCCGCACATCGAACGCCCGCACATCCCCCGGCGGCGCAGGATGCGTCTCCGGATTCCGCCCGCCCACGATAATCAGGTCCTTATAGAGGATTCCCGGCGTGGTCAGCACAATGGACTGGTGTTCAAAATCCCCATCCCCGCCGTCCCTGCCCAGCCCCTTGCGCAAGTCGACCCGCCCCGCCTCGCCAAAGCTCGCAACAGGCTTCCCAGTCTCCGCATCCAGGCAATAGAGAAAGTTCATCACCCCGGCCAGAATCCGCCCCTGCCTCCCGTCGGTCCAATACGCCATACCCCGCGCCGGTTGTGTTCCTCCTACGCCGGAGTCAAACTTCCACCTCACCGCCCCGGTCGCCGCATCCAGCGCCACAATCTTCTGTGTCGGTGTATACGCATAGAGCGTCCGCCCCACAATCAACGGATTGTCCTGGATTCCGCCCTTTTCCCCCGTATCGAACCGCCACGCCACCCTGAGCTTCTTCACATTAGCCCGGTTGATCTGCGTCAGCCGCGAGTAGTGATCTCCATCCTTGCCGCCGTTATAGACAGCCCAGCCCACGGAGCTTTGCGCCCCGGCAACTTCGGCCAAATTTATCAGTAGAAATAGAAAAGCGGCTGAACGCAGGAGAATCCTCAAACCTTTCCCTCGCTTCCAACCGCTTATTGAATCATCTTGTGCCGTCGTGCGGCCACTTCTATTCAGCCTTCTTCGCCAAAAACCGCTCCATGAACCCGGTATCGAACTCGCCCGCCCTGAACCCCGCATCGGCAAAAATCTGCTCATGCAGGCTAATCGAAGTCTCAATCCCCTGCACCACAAACTGCCCCAGCGCCCGCTGCATCCGGGCAATCGCCTCGCTTCGGTCCACCCCATGCACAATCAGCTTGGCAATCAGCGAGTCATAGTACGGCGGAACCACCCCTTCCGCGTACTGCGCCGTATCCACCCGTACCCCGTTTCCGCCCGGTACGTTGAACGCGGTAATCTTTCCCGCCGACGGCGTAAACTTCTGCGGATGCTCGGCATTGATGCGGCACTCGATCGCGTGCCCGCGAATCTCCAGCTTTGACGGCAAAATCGTGTCCAGCCGCTCGCCCGATGCAATCCGCAACTGCGCCTTCACCAGGTCGATGCCGGTAATCGCCTCGGTCACCGGGTGCTCCACCTGGATGCGCGTGTTCATCTCAATAAAGTAGAGTTGCCGGTCCGTATCCATCAGGAACTCCACTGTCCCCGCGTTCTGGTAGCCAATATCGCTCAGGCAGCGCGTCAGCGTCTTGCCAATCTCCTCGCGCATCTTCGGCGTCACCTGCAACGAGGGCGCCTCTTCAATCAGCTTCTGATGCCGCCTTTGAATCGAGCACTCACGCTCAAACAGCGAAACCACGTTGCCATGCTCATCGGCCAGTACCTGGAACTCGATATGCCGGGGCCGCTCAATGAACTTCTCCATGTAAAGCTCGCCGTTGCCAAACGCATTGGCCGCCTCGCCGTAGGCCTGGTGAAACAGGTTCGCCAGATCCTCCGCCTTGCGCACAATGCGCATGCCGCGCCCGCCGCCGCCGGCCTTGGCCTTCAGAATCACCGGGTAGCCGACCTTCGTTGCCCATTCCTGCGCTTCCTCGGCGGTCGCAATCACGCCGTCCGACCCGGGGAGAATCGGCACCTTGGCCCTCTTCATCGCCTGGCGGGCCTTTTCCTTCTCGCCCATCAGCCGCGTCACCTCCGGCGGAGGCCCAATGAACTTCACGTTCGACGCCCGGCACACCTCGGCAAAGTTCGCGTTCTCGCTCAACAGCCCATAGCCAGGATGGATCGCGTCCACATCGGCAATCTCGGCAGCTGAAATCACCGCCGGCACATTGAGATAGCTGTCCGCCGGCCGCGGCGGCCCAATGCAGATCGCCTCATCGGCATACTTCACATGCAGCGAGTTGCGGTCCGCCTCGCTGTAGACGGCGACCGTGCGTATGCCGAGTTCCCGGCAGGCGTTCAGAACCCGCAGCGCAATTTCGCCACGATTGGCAACCAGTACCTTACGAAACATGCATTTCCCTTTAGTCCCCACTGGCTTCGTCGACACGCGCCGGCATGAATCCAGTGCCTTCCAACGTCGCCGCGAACCTGCTCACTCGCCATGTGCGCAAAGCGCACGCTAACTCGCTGAGTTTATCCCAAGAATCCAATCCAGGCCGCCGCCAGGAGCGTTCCATTTGCTGACAATTCAGCGCCTTGTTTCTGCCCAGGCTCTTCTAACTCTGCCGAATAGCAAACAGCGGTTGCCCGAACTCAATCGGCTGGCCGTTGGAAACGAAGCACTTCGCAACCTCGCCGCCCGCGTCCGATTCAATCTCGTTCATCAGCTTCATGGCTTCCACAATGCAGATCACCTGACCCTTTTCCACCCGGTCGCCCACCGCAACAAACGGTGAAGCCCCCGGTGAAGGCGATCCATAATACGTGCCCACAATCGGCGACTTGAGGATGTGCAAACCCTCATTCGGATCGGTGGCTGGCGCAGCGGTCGCCACCGGCGCCGCAGCAACAGGCGCAGCAGGCGCCGGCGCCGCGGCCCGCGCATTGGCCAGCAGGCTTGCCAGGTCGCCCAGGCCGGCGCTCGCCGTCTCCGGACGCGCGAACTTGAGGCGAACCTTCATATCGCCCCGGTCCAACTCGAATTCGGCAATCTGATTTTCCTTCAGGAATTCAATCAGTTGCTTCAGATCATCGATATCTTCTGGGTTCAGTGGATTCATTCGTTCCTTAACTCTCCCCACACGCGGCCCTATCTGCCGATTCTGATGCGCACGATTCTGACGCGCCACAATTCAAAGTTCGATGAGGGCCTTCGGCGCCGGTGTCAGCACCCGCCCTCCATCTTTGGTTACAACCACCATATCCTCAATGCGTATCCCGAACTGACCCGCCAGGTAAACTCCCGGCTCGATCGTCACAACCATGCCCGGCTGCAGCCTGGTCGTTTGTCCGGCGCCTATCCGCGGCGACTCGTGAATCTCGAGGCCAACGCCGTGGCCGGTGGAGTGCGAGAAAGCCTCTGCCAATCCAACCTTGCGCAACACGCTGCGGGCCGCCTCGTCCACTGCCCCGCAGCTTACATTCGGACCCACCGCGGCAACTCCCGCCTCCTGGGCCTCCAGCACCACCTGGTACGTGTCCCGTTCGTTCTGCCTTGGCTTGCCAAGGTAGACGGTACGCGTCATATCCGAGCAGTAGCCTTCGAGGATTATACCGAAGTCCAGCGTCAGAAACCCCCTACGCGGCAACCGCGCCTCCGTCGCCCTCCCATGAGGCAGAGCCGACCGCGCCCCGGAGGCCACAATCGTCTCAAACGACATGCCCTCCGCGCCCTTGAGCCGCGCCCGGTACTCCAGCTCCGCCGCCACTTCCGTCTCTCGCAGCCCCGGCCGGATAAACCCCAGCATGTGCTCAAAAAGCTCGCAACCCGTCAGCGCCGCTTTGCTCATCAGCGCCAACTCGTCTTGATCTTTCAAGTTGCGCAGCGGTTCCACCAGCGGCGCAGCCAACTCGGCAAGAAACGCCTTCTTGAGCTTCAACGGCAGTGCCTGCTTCCAGCGCGCCAGTTCAGCCACCGTCACATGGGTCGCGTCGAATCCCGCGGAAGTCACGCCAATCTGCGCCGCCAGCCACTCCACAGCCGCAACCGCCGGCGAGCTAGCCACAATCTGCACCTGCGCGGCCTTCACTTCTTCCGCGGCCTGCGCCGTATAGCGCCCATCGGTAAACAGCCGCGCGGCCCGCCGCGTCACAGCCAGCGCCGCGCTCGAACCGGTAAATCCAGAGAGGTAGCGAAGGTCGGGAAGGTGTGTCACCAGAAGCCCGGCAAGCCCGGCCTTGGTCATGCGGCGGCGTAAGAGCCCTATGCGGCGTGAGTGATCCACAGCGTAAGAATAACAGGGCAAAGAGACTGCGCATGAATCAAGGGGCGCTCGCTCAGCTATCATTGATTTCGATCGGTATGGGCCTTGAAAGGGCACGACTTCAGTCGTGCCGAAGGGTCCATAAACAGACCAGGCTTTAGCCACTGAGGGAGGTTCTTCCCAACATGGGTCAGCATGGACCACGCGAGGAAAGGCGAAGCCACCCCAACATGAATCGCGATGAGCTGATGGAGAATCCCTACGCCCCGCTCCCCAACCGCGCAATGGAGCTCTGCGCCAAAATAAATGCCCCACCCCGCCTGGTCGCGCACCTGACCATCGTCCATGAGACAGCACGAAAACTCGTCGCCAAACTCCTTGCAGAATTTCCCGCCTTGGACTTCGACACGCAAGCCGTCCTCTTCGGAGCCGCCACGCACGATCTCGGCAAAGTCATTCACGGCCAAGAGCTAAGCCAATCCGGCAGGCTGCACGAACAACGCGGCGTCGAACTACTCAAGGAACACGGCGTCCCCGAGCATCTGGCGCGTTTCGCCTACACGCATAACAACTGGAAGCCGACCGACTCTCCGCAATTCGAAGATTTACTGGTAGCCCTGGCCGACAAAACCTGGAAAGCCAAGCGCATCCCCGAACTGGAAGCCTTGACGACCAGTTTATTAGCCGAGAAAACCTGCAAACCTGAGTGGGAGTGCTACGCGATTCTGGACAATATATTGCAGGATCTATCCGCCAACGCCGACGCAAGCCTCGAGTGGCAGCGCAGTTTTCCAGTCGATTGAGCTTTTTCTCAAGCGCCGCAGTCGAGCCCTCCCCGGCGATCAGAAACTGACCACTGACCACTGCCTCTTACACCGCCGGCCGCACGGGCTTCTTCTGATGCGGATCGAGTTCCGCATCCGCCGCATGCAGATCGGACTGGCGATCCATCCACTCATCCAGCCGCGAGCGCTTGAAGCGCCACCGGTTGCCCAGCTTGAACGCCGGCACAAACCCATCCGAGGCGTACTTGTAGAGCGTGTCCGGAGAGATACCCAGATAATCGGAGGCCTGGCGAATGTCCATCACCTCGCGTACTTCGGGGACCAGCAGGTTCGAACGAGCCGCGGCGTTGCGCATAAATGCCTCCTGAAGATTACATGTACCTACGAGCTATTCCGGCAACTCTGCCGGTAGTCTTGTATATAACGCGGTTTCACCTGTCATTTCAAGGGTTTTCAGGCAATTACCCGAAATTCATCGGCTTTCCCCCTCCCGCATTTTTCTCCATTCCCCTCCCATTCCAGCCACAAACCCAGCCCCTTGGGCCAGCTCAGATGCCGCACCCAATCCATTGGGCCATTAGGACAGATGGTGCGCGGAATGGGCAATTGCTCATAATTTTTCCAGCCTGGCGCATGTTCCTGAGAACTCGCTCTTATAGCGGTTTCAGGATTGCCGTACCCAAAGGGAATACACTCAAGTCGACGCGACCCCAAGGAGCGGCGACCTCGCAGTAGTGCAGATAGGGTATACCTATCCTGAAACCGCTCTAAACGCCGTGAGGCGGGCGGAAGGAGCAGAAGCGGGGTACCCACAACGTGGGTCGAGGCTTCTGAATCCAGGCATAGGGAAGAGGGCCGGCCTTTAGAGCCTGTTATTAACTTTCGCGCGGGCGGCGTTGCGGACGAAAATCGGGCCAGACGAGGCGGAATCCGAAGGCTGTGGCGGGTCCACCGTCGAGGATGACAACGAAGTATGGCCCGATTTTCGCCGCAACCCGAAGGGCTGGGGCCAATTTTCCCGATTTCGTCGTCAATCGTCGCTCGAAGATACGCCATATTCGTCGCTCCTCGCTCCTCGAACTCGAAAAAATTGGCTCCCAGCGCCGCTCGTGGGAAAGTTAATAACAGGCTCTAGGCCCGGGCCCTCTCTGCCCGATCCGCAAATCCTTAAAAAGCGCGCCAACCTTGACGTAGATGTGCGATGCGGCACGGCTTTCAGTCGTGCCGTAAATCAATCCAATTTGAGGGATATGGGGCTTGAGCCCCATGCCGCGCTCCTTTGGCCTCGCCTGCATTCTGGTCCTTATCAACGGGCTCATAAAATCTGGCACACAAAAAACGAGGGCCCCGGTCAAAGGCCCTCGACAAGGAAAAACTCATGTTGCCCACAAAACAAGCAGGCCGGGAGCCAAACTGCCCCCGGCCTGCCCTGGTTTTTATTGGATTGTTCTAATTCTGGTCTTCGCGGCGATGCAGCGTTGGCTGGTCGCTCGGGTCCGTTCCCGTCCCTGTGCCCGAGGTCGGGTCGCCTGAACCCGTGCTCGCACGCCGCAGCGAAGGCTTGTTCTTGTCCTTGGAATCCGTCAACCTGCGCTTGTTCTCAATCCGCGCCAGCCGCGCCTTCACGTCGTCGAACTCCGAAGTCGTGACCGTGTACTCGTCCCTTGGAGGCAGAATCCGCGCAATCTCTTCCTGCGAGTGCAAAATCCGGTCCGGCGTCTGCGGATGGTCGCTGAACGCCTTGGCCACCATGCCCGGCTTGCGCTTCTCCAGCGCCTGAACCTTCTCAAAGAAGCTGATGAACGCCTGCGGGTCGTACCCGGCGCGATACATATATTGAACGCCCAGGTAATCCGCCTGCGCCTCAAACTCGCGCGAGAAGTGGAGGAAGGTGATCGGCACGCCGATCGACGCGGCCTCATAAATCCCGTATCCCGTCCAGCCGCCGATAAAGATCAGCGGAACCATGCCAATCTGCGCATAGTTCATGCGCGTCTGCTCGCGCACCGCGTGGTGAGCGCACACGTGCGCCGTCTCGTGCGCCATCACCCCGGCCAGCTCGGCTTCCTCGTCCGCATTCAAAATCAGCCCGGAGTTGACGTAAAAGAACCCGCCCGGCAGCGCAAATGCGTTAATTTCGTCCGAATCGATGATCTTGATCGTGAAAGGAACCTTGCAGTCGGAGTTCTTCACGATGTTCTGCCCAACCCGGTTCACATATTCATTGATGGTCTGGTCGGTAATGAACTTCGAGCTCTTCTCGATCTCCATGGAGTACATCTTGCCCATCTTGATCTCGGTGTCCACCGAATACCAGTTCCCCATGCCGCGCGCGCCGATGTCCCGGTTGCCCACTGCGCTCACGTCGTCAATGCTGCCCGGCTTCACATTAATCTTCTGGCTGCCTGGCTCAACCACCTTTTCCGGATTCACCACCGCCGTCGGCGCAACATCGCCACCCACCGGCGTAGTCCCCGGAGCAGGAGGCTTGCCTGGCGTCGAGCCCGGAGTTGTGCTGGCCGGCGTATCGCCGCCCACCGACGTTGTTCCCGGCGCCGGTGTCGCAGCAGGAGCACTGCCCACAGCCGTGCCGGTTGCTGTTCCCGTCGCGGTACCCGGCGATGTCTGTCCCGGAGCGGAATCCGTCTTCCCCGCCGTCGCAGTCGCCTGCCCCGCACTCGGAGCCGCCTGCCCTGCGCCCGGTGTTGTCTGTCCCGCCGCAGGTGTAGAACTGCCAGACGGAGCAGTCGTAGTGGTCGGCGTCGATTGTGCCCAGATTCCCGTAGCCAGAGCCAGCGACAGTCCAGCCATCACCGCCGCCCTCGAACCCATCAAATGTGTCCTCATGACCTGACCTCCAGCGCGGCACGCCGATCCCGCCGCTTCGCTTGACTTATTAGACGTTAGTATCCTCCCCTTCGGTAACAGAAAGGAAGAATAATTCCCTTCCTGCTCAAAATCGCCGGTCCGGACGCCCATTCTGACCGCACCCGGCTTCCCAGCTTGAGGAGAACTCACTCGGGCGGTAGGCCGGGGATTTATCCCCGGTATAAAGCCAATCAAATCAACGAGGGCTTCAGCCCCTGCGGTATGCTTTTCGCGTCGATCGCCTGAATACGACCCTTTTTCCGCAGCCCCTGCGCTACTTCCCCTGATCTCTCCACCAGCCAAGCCGCCAGGCTGAATCATTCCCCGCCATTTCCCCCTCCGCCTCAACAAAACCCACAAATCCCACCCATAAACAAAACCCAAACCGTATCTGCTTGGAGGACCTGCCCGTCTGAATTAAAGTGAAGTGCAAGCTGGTCGCGGAGGGTTCTTGCGCAAGACAATTTCAGCACTGGCCGCCCTGGCCCTTTCAATCACGCTCCACGCCCCTGCCCAACAGCAGCCCCATCCCCATGGCGGCCCACCGCCGCTGGTCAAACTCCTTGTCCCGCACGGCAGCCACGTCAAGCCCGCCTCCGCCGATGCGCCCAAGACCCCTCCCATTGTTCTTGACGCATCCACCCTCGGCTCCTCCACTCCCCTCGACAAGGGCTGGCGCGTCGGCATCAGCGCCAACCCCGACGTAGCCAAGCCCGACTTCGACGACTCCACCTGGGCCATCCGCGACGCCAGCGACGTCTTTGCCGAAGTCAACGACGAAGACCACGTGGAAGGCGACTCCGACAACCCGAACAAGGCCGACCACACCGCCAAATCCCGCCCTGCCCAGGATTACGACGATCAGGACCCCGCCGCCGCCCAATTGGCCAAAAACCACCGCGGCGGCAACGGCCACCCCTTTGCCTGGTTTCGTCTGCACCTGAAGCTCGCGCCCGGCCACGCTCCCCTCTCCCTGCTCATCGAGCTGCCGGTCTCGCCCAACACCTCCATGAACATCAGCTCCAGCGGTCCGGGGGTCGATGTCTTCGCCAATGGCGCGCTCATTCATCCCGAAGGCCCGCACAGCGACAATCCTGAACACTACCAGGCCATCTCGCGCATCTATAACCTGAACGTTCCCGCCTCGCAAACGGATCTCGTCCTCGTCCTGCGCACCATGTACGTCCCCTTCGGCTACTCGTCTTACACGGCTTTCTTCACCAACCGCAAGTTCCATCTCGGCAATCGCGAAGACCTCGATCGCCGCCTTGAAATCTGGGGCACCCACAACCTCTTCGAGCGTCTTCCGCGCTTGGTCAACTCCATCCTGCTCCTCGTCCTGTCCATCTTTCTGCTGGCCCTCTACTTCACCCAGAAAGGCCATCCCGAATACCTCTGGCTGGCCCTCCATGAACTCATCCAGGCCCCCCTCAGCTTCATCGAACTGGCCGGAGCCTCCGCCCGCATGGACACCCTCTGGTACTGGGCCACCTTCCTCCAGTTGGTGATGATCTCCTGCTACCTCTACTTCGAATTCCTCATCGCCTTCCTCGCCCTGCGCAAGCGCTGGTACATCCGCCTCCTGCGCTGGAGCGCCCCGCTCCTCGCCGGTGTCGGCCCTGTCCTCCTGCTCGCCGGCACAAACCACCTGGCAGGCATCGGCCTCGTCTGCATCTGGGGATTCGCTGTCCTCTGGTTCCTCGGCTGGCTGGTCTTTATCTTCCTTACCCTGATCTTCTCCACCGTCCGCCGCAATTTTGAGGCCGGCCTGCTCCTCATCCCCCTCGTCCTCGACATGGTCGGCATCGCCGAACCCATCGTGACCGGCGGCATGGGCGGAATGACCGGCCGCTCCTACCGCTCCCCGCTCACCATCGGCGCCGGCCCCATCCCCATCCACTTCGCCGCCATCGCCGACTTCATCGGAATCCTCTCCATCATCGTCATCATCTTCGTCCGCTTCCTCCGCATCCAGCGCGACCAGCAGCGCGTCTCCAGCGAGCTCGAAGCAGCCCGCAGCGTGCAGGAACTGATGATTCCCCAGGAGCGCATCGCCACCCCCGGCTTCGAGGTTGACTCCGTCTACAACCCCGCCACCGAGGTCGGCGGCGACTTCTTCCACGTCCAGCCCACCCCCGACGGCGGCCTGCTCGTCGTCATCGGCGATGTAGCCGGCCACGGCCTCAAGGCCGCCATGAACGTGTCCATGCTCATGGGCGCCATGCGCCGCACCTCCGAACGCAGCCCCGCCAAAATCCTCGAATCGCTCAACCGCGTGCTCACCGGCAGCGAGAGCTTCACCACCTGCCAGGCCGCCTTCTTCTCCGCTGACGGAGAAGTCGTCCTCTCCAACGCCGGCCACCTGCCGCCCTACCTCAACAGCCAGGAAGTCAACATCCCCGGAGGCCTGCCCCTCGGCGTGCTCGCCGACAATACCTATGAAGAGATTCGCCTCTATCTCCACCCAGGCGACCGCCTCCTGCTCATGTCCGACGGCGTAGTAGAAGCCCGCCATCCCAACGGCGAACTCTTCGGCTTCGACCGCGTCCACAACCTGAGCAACCAGACAGCCTTCTACATAGCCGACAGCGCCAAAATCTTCGGCCAGGAAGACGACATCACCGTCCTAACGGTCCGCCGCCTGGCCCAGGCCATTGCCGCATAAATCGTACTTAAGCGCCGTAACGCGTTCGGAAGGAACGAGAGCCTCCACTCACGCGAATGCGTAAATCGTTTCTCACGCCGTAAGGCGGGCGGAAGGAGCGTGAGCCTTCAGGCTCACGAATTCATGCAACAAAATAAAGACCCGGCTTTAGCCGCGGGCCTTTCCGCTTTAAGATCGAAAACAGTTCGCGTTGACTTTCCCTCCCAATGAAAGCGAGAATAGTCTTCCTGAGAAAAAGTCATTTCGCAAGAGGGAATATGCCACCCGAAGACGGAACCAAAGAACATCCGTGGAAACTGAAAACGCCACCGGGAACTTCCGAGTTTGAAGCGTACAAAGACCAGGCCGCGACCCCGCCGTCGCTCGTTGTTCAGGTGGGTCCTACCCAATTGCGCTATCACTTGCGCTGCATTGAAGATTTGCACACGATGTTGAAGGTGCATGGCGACTGGATGCTGCTCGGAAGCGCCGACGAGCAAAAGCCGGCCGCGGACGGAACCGTGGAAGCCTGGGCACGGTCCCCGCGGAACCCCGTTGGCGGTTGGTATGGCCTGAAGAAGGGCCTTCGCGGGCGATTCGGAATGTACGTGCCGCCCGTCCTGAAGAAGCTCGGGTTAGCGGAAGTAGAGGACAATCCGCGCAACAATCGAATGCGTGCCCTTTGACGCCGCCCTGCGCCGACGGCATGACTCATCCCCAAATAGGATGGGTCCGTTTTGCCGATTAATTCCCTCATCCGGCGCACAATGAATTCATGCTGACCCTCAAACAGTCCGCCCGCCAACCAGGCCCGTGCGAGCGCCTGCCGCACCGCCCGCGCCGAGCGTCCGCCCCATGCGACGGGGTTAAGCCATTTGTTTTCTCATATCTGCGCGTAAACGCTTTGCTATCACACGACTACGCCGTCGGCCACCCGATAACCCGATGAAAACAATGCGGTTACACGCAGCGCGCGGAGGGCGGCGCGAATAACCAGACAGTAAACACCCCCGCCCCGGCACTGTCACCTGTCATCTGTAATCTGCGATCTGCTACTCCTCCCGCATCAGGATCGTAGGATTCACCCCCAGCGCCTTCTGCGCCGGAATCCATGCCGCCGCCAGGCCCAGAACCAGCATCGTCAAAACCACCCCGCCCAGAACCACCGGATCTCGCGGCCCCGCCTGGTACACGATGTAAGACAGCACCTTGGTAGCCAGCAGCCCCAGCGCCAATCCAGCCACCGAGCCCACCGTCAGCAAAATGAACGCGCGCCCCAGCGCCGACTTCAGCACCTGCTTGCGCCGCGCGCCCAGTGCAATGCGAATTCCGATCTCGCGCAGCCGTTTGCTCACCGTATACGAAGCCATGCCGAAGATGCCCGTCACCGCCAGCATTCCGCCCAGCAGCCCCAGCACGCCCAGCGCCACCGTCGCCACGCGCGCGGCAAACAACGCCGTGCTCATCTCCTCGTTCCACGTCCTCACCCTGAAGGGCAAGCCCCCGTCCACCCCATGCAGCTTCTGTTCGAGCGCGGTGGAAATCTCTTCCGGCTGACGGCCTGAACGCACCGCCAGCCAAATGCCGCTTCCCTGGTGCTGTTGATAGGAGAAGAACATCGCCGGCATTTGATCCTCCGTCAGCGTGCGGTATCGTCCGTCTTCCACCACGCCCACCACTTCGGCGCGGCTGCCGCCCCAGTACTTGAAGTGCCCGCCGATCGCCTTGTCCACTGACCCAAACACCTTCACCGCAAAGTGTTTGTTGACCAGGGCTACTGTGGGCGCTGTCTTGTTATCGTCCTGTGTCAGGTTTCTTCCCGCCAGCAGCCTTGTGCCCGCGGCCGCAAGGTAACCAGGCGAAATGTTGTAGTTCATCGCATCCGCGGCCTCATTGGCCGGCCTGAAGTCGGTTGTCGCGTCGGAGTAAACAAATGAGTCGTCTCCGCCCAGACCCAGCGGTATTTGGCTTACCGAGCCCACCGCGGTCACTCCCGGAATGGACGCTGCCGCATCGATCATGCGCTTCTGCATCTCCGGAATCCGGTCGCCGGCGTAGCCTGCCATGTTCAGGTCGCTCTCGACCAGCGTCACGTTCTGCGGCACAAAACCGAAGTTGCTGTTCATTGAACGCGCCAGCCCGCGCACCGCTACCAGGGACGACGTCACCAGCACCGCGCAAATCGCAATCTGCACCACCAGCAGGAAATCCCGTACCGTTAAACGCCGCAGCCCGCCCACGTTAGCCGCGCCCGTGCGGATCACCTGCCACGGATCGGAACGCATCACCTGCCGCACCGGCACAATGCCGAACAGCAGTCCGCTCGCCAGTGACAACGCCAGCGCCACAGCATACGTACTCGCATCCGGATTCACCGGAACGTTGATGGGCACGTCCGGAATCGGCTGCCATGCACTCAGCACATGCAGAATGCCCACGCCGCCGGCAAGCCCCAGCGCTCCTCCCACCAGCGAAATCAGTACAGCCTCAGTGAGCATCTGCCGCAATATCAGCCCGCGCCGAGATCCCAGCGCCAGCCGCATCGCCGTCTCCTTGGCGCGATCCGCCCTCCGTGCCGCAAACAGGCTGCCCAGGTTCGCGCACGCAGCCAGCAGAATCAGCCCCGCCAGCATCATCATCCCCGCCATGAAAGCCCGCGCCGGCCCTCCCAGCATGTCTCCCACCAGCCCCGGCCGCGCCAGTGTGAACTTCACGCCTTCGTCATCTGCCGGATAAGTTTTTGCCAGCCATGCCCCGATACTGTTCAGGTCCTGCGTCGCCTGCGCAGGCGTCACTCCCGGCTTCAGGTGTCCCATCACCCATCCTGAGTGATTGCCACGATACTTCAGCGAGTCGTCGCCCTCCACCGTCGGCAGCTCGACCATCGGAATCCACATCGCCGGCGCAAAGAATAGCTCAGTGCCGCGAAACGCCGGCGGCGCCACCCCAATAATCGTGAACACGTGCTTGTTGATCTTGATCGTTCGTCCCACCACGCCTGCATCGTCGTGAAAATGTCCATGCCAGTAGGCATAGCTCAGCACCACATACGGAGCGCTGTTGGTTCCTTTCTCGTCTGCAGCATGGTAAAAGCGCCCAAGGTAAGGCTGAATCCCCAGCGCGTCAAAGTAATTCCCGCTGGCAAGGTACGGCCACGCCGTTGACGGATTTCCGTCGCTGTCCACACCCACCGAGCCGATGATGTTGGTGATCGTCAGGCTTTCAAACGTCTGGTTCCGATCCCGCAGATCCAGATAATCCGGATACGACTGCGATGGGAACTGGAACCGCTGCACCATGTAGAGGCTCCGCGCATTCGGCACATTCACCGGCCGCAGCACCAGGGCATTCAACACGCTGAACACCACCGCGTTTGCCCCAATCCCCAGTGCCAGTGTCAGCATCGCCGTCACCGCAAATCCTGGCGACTTCTTCAATTGCCGCACCGCAATCTTCACGTCGTTTGTCATTGGTGGCCCGCCCTTGTACCCGAATACGCCTGCGCGTCGCCCAAGGTTCCCGTTGATTTGCAGGTTCTCGAGATTCCGCTGATGGTTCTCTTGTTTTTCTTTCAACTCAAAGAAAACTCCCGCTCTTCAATCGGTGTCTAAGCAGGAAGACGTCGCAATCCCGCGGAACCTACCCAGTTACTCGTTCATACGCAGTCAGCCAGGGGGCGGAATGCAAAAAATGATGAGGCGCACGTTAAGCGCAGTGTCTCTCGCCGCGACCCTGCTCCTGGCCTCTGCCCGTCTCGCCGCGCAGGACATGGTCGTTGGCGTGAACGTCGTCAACCCCCTCCGCGCCAGTCTGGCCGATCAAAACACTCTGCTGACCCAACTCAAAGCGGCGCAGGTCCACGTCATTCGCTGCGGCATCACGAACGACGACAAGGGCATCGACTTCGCCAAACGCGTAGCCGCCGCAGGCATCCGCATTCAGTTGATCGTAAGCCCGCAGTATCCGCCCAACGCGCCCTCGCGCCTCTACCAGCCCAACGAATTCCCTGAAATGTGGGGCGGCCATCCACTCTCCTATGCCGACCCCGCCCTGTCGAAAGCCTTCTTTCAGAAACTCTTCGACAGCTTCGACGCCAACAACATCACTCTGGCAGGCGTTGAACTCGGCAACGAGATCAACTGGGCCGCCTTCAATCCGGAGTTCCCGCTGCCCGGCGAGGGAAAAATTCTCAGCAGCAACGATCTGATTCACGATCCCGAAGGCAAGAAAATCGCGCAGGGATTTCTTGCGTACATCAAGATTTTGGAGTCGCTCAAGCAGGTCCGCGACGGCTCGCGCCTAAATCGGACAACGCCCATCGTCTCCGCCGGCATGGTAAGCGCGCAGGACGGCCAGAAGATCTACAACAACAAGAAGGAAGACATGGTCAGCCTGTCAGCGACCATCGCATTCCTCCGCTCCCACGGCCTCGATTCGCTAGTCGATGCCTACGGGATTCACAGCTATCCCTCCGGCGCAAAACCCGGCGACCCGGCCGCTGCAGCCCAGCGCGCGGCTCGCCTCAACGCAGTCGATCTCGCCCAGTGCCGGGCAAAGGAAGCTGGCAAGCCCTGCTGGATCACCGAATGGGGCTTTCCAAACGCGGACACATCGTGCCCTGCGAAGGAAGCCGGCCGCACCCTCCTCATCAAGGAACTGCGCGGCGATTTTGCCGCGGCAGCCGCGGAGCATCGCCTGGCCGGCATCGACTATTTCTCGTGGGACTCAGATCCATGGTCCAAGAAAGTCGATGCCGACAGCGTCTACCGTTGCGGCGCGCTCACGGCCAGCGGACGCGCGGCGATCGCGCCTCGTGTCTCGCCAAAGGCCTCAATTCGCAACCAATAGGAGACCGGGATAGCATGGGGAAATAGAAACCGATGCCGCCCGGCGATCTCAAGCCATCGCACGCGCCGCTACGCCGCCATTGCGCTCTGCCTTGATATCGCGCATCGGCGGCTGGCCGAAAAACCGGCTGTACTCCCGGCTGAATTGGCTCGCACTTTCATAACCCACCTCGAACGCCGCGCTCGCCGCATCCAGTCCCTCATGGAGCATCCGCTCGCGCGCCACATGCAACCGAAGCTGCTTCTGATATTGCAGAGGACTCATCGCGGTCAGTGAACGGAATTGATGGTGAAGCGTCGAAACGCCCATCCGCGCCCTCGTCGCCAGTTCCTCCACGCGCAGCGGCTTCGCATAATTCATCCGCAGCCACTCCACCGCCATTGCCGTCCGGTGGCTCTGCTCACCCAGCGTGGCGATGGCGCGCAGGTGTTTTCCCTGCGGACTGCGCAGCAATCGAAACACAATTTCCCGCTGAATCAGGCTGCCGAGAAACGGTATATCCTGCGGCGTGTCCAAGAGGTCCACAAGCCGCGAACACGCATCCAGCAATTCCACCGAGCTCACGCCGACGGCCATGGCGCGCGCATCGGCAGACTCCTCGCGAAGATGAAACTCCTGCTGGGAAAGAATCTCCCTCACTACTGGCATCGCGAGTTTGAGAATCAAACCGAGAATCGGCTTTTTCTCCGTGGCCGCAATCACCTGGCTCACCACCGGCAGATCCACTGAAGTCAGCAGAAAGTTCCTGCCGTCGCACACGTAAATTGTCTTGCCCACGTTGATCCGCTTCTGTCCCTGCAAAAAAACAACCAGGCTGGGCTCATACGCAGCCGACATGCAGGCGGTCGTCACGGAACGCCGGTAGAGACGCAGCCCCGCAATCTCAGTGGCCGTGTCTCCATCCGTAACCGTCCGATTCGCAATCTTGCGCGCGAGCTCTGTCCGCAACTCATCCACGCCCCGTATCGTATGCGCGTTTTGCTCTGCGCTTGCGTTATGGTTCCTCGCTGCTTTCACTCCTTCGACTCCTTCAATACCAAGTTAACCCTCACTCGGCGCCACTGTGCACAAAAATACAGACCGCGACAGAAACAGGCAATAGATTTGCAGAATCGGGATACCGCCCCGCACCCACTCTTTCGTACTCTCATGGAAAGGCGGATTGCATCTCGGCCGCCGAGAAATTTGAGGTCACTTCGTGTACAACGCCAAAGCATATTCCGTTTCCAGCGCAACCTCGCCGTTTGCTTCCGCCACCATCGCGCGGCGCGATCCAACTGACCAGGACGTACAAATCGAAATTCTCTTCTGCGGCATCTGTCACTCCGATCTTCACCAGGCTCGCAATGAGTGGAGCGGTGTCATGCCCACCGTCTATCCCTGCGTTCCCGGCCATGAGATCGTCGGGCGCGTCACCAAGGTCGGCTCCGCCGTAACCAAATTCAAACCCGGTGACCTCGCCGCTGTCGGCTGCCTCGTCGACTCCGACGGCACCTGCCCCGAGTGCCAGGCCGGCTTCGAGCAGTTCTGCCACAACTCCACCCTCACCTACAACTTCCCTGACAAGCACACCGGCGGCGTCACCTACGGCGGCTACTCTGACTCGATCGTCGTCACCGAGCGCTTCGTCCTTCAGGTTCCGTCCAACCTCGATCTCGCCGGAACCGCTCCATTGCTCTGCGCCGGCATTACCACGTACTCGCCGTTGCGCCACTGGGGCGTGACCAAGGGCAAGAAGGTGGGCGTCGTCGGCCTCGGTGGATTGGGCCACATGGGCGTCAAGTTCGCCCACGCTCTCGGAGCCCACACTGTTGTCTTCACCACCTCGCCCGGCAAGAAGGAAGACGCACTCCGCCTCGGCGCCGATGAGGTCGTGCTCTCGCGCAACGCAGACGAGATGGCCAAACACGCCGGCAGCTTCGACTTCATCCTCGATGCAGTCGCCGCCGACCACGACATCAACGCCTACATCAACATGCTGCGCCGCGACGGCAATATCACCCTCGTCGGTGCGCCAGAAAAGCCATTGCCCGTCGCGGCCTTCGGCCTCATCATGGGACGCCGCAGCCTCTCCGGCTCTCCCATCGGCAGCCTCGCGGAAACCCAGGAGATGCTCGACTTCTGCGGCCTGCACAACATCACCGCCGACGTCGAAGTCATCCCCATCCAGAAAGTCAACGAAGCCTACGAGCGTCTGCTCAAGTCGGACGTGAAGTACCGCTTCTCCATCGATATGGCTTCGCTCAAAGGTGAATAATCACAACTGAGTAAAATGAACGGCAGCTCGCGCGCAAGCAAACAATGAGGGAGATACCGGAATGAAAGTCACACGCAATGGTTCGCAGGCCTCGTCCAAAGGACCATCGGACTGGTTCACTGGAACAGTTCGCCTCGATCGGCCCTTCACTACGCCCGATCCCGCGCTTGTTTCCGGAGCCATCGTCACCTTCGAGCCTGGCGCGCGAACGGCATGGCATACTCACCCACTCGGCCAGACGCTCATTGTGACCGCCGGATTCGGTTGGGCTCAACGTGAAGGCGGCCCAATCGAAGAGATTCGGCCCGGCGACGTCATCTGGTTCGAGCCTCAGGAAAAGCACTGGCATGGCGCCACGCCAACCACGGCAATGACCCACATCGCCATCCAGGAAAGACTCAACGGCAAGGTCGTTGATTGGATGGAGAAAGTCTCCGACGAGCAGTATCAAAAATAATTCAGGTCACTTGGACTGATCTACCGCAATCAATCATGCTTTGGCCTGCTCTTACAGGCACTGGAGAAAAAATGCAAAAACGCAAATTGGGCAACAGCAATCTTGAAGTATCGGCTCTCGGGCTCGGTTGCATGGGCATGAGCTTTTCCTACGGCCCTCCCAAGGACAAGCAGGAGATGATCTCCCTCCTGCACGCCGCCGTGGAGCGCGGCATCACCTTCTTCGATACCGCCGAGGTCTATGGCCCGTTCACCAACGAAGAGTTGCTCGGAGATGCGCTCTCACCCCTTCGCGACAAGCTGGTCATCGCCACCAAATTCGGGTTCCAAATGAGCGGCGACAACAGACCTGGATTGCAAAGTCTCAACAGCCGCCCCGAGCACATCAAGGAAGTAGCCGACGCCTCGCTCAAGCGCCTTCGCATTGATGTAATTAACCTCTTCTATCAGCACCGCGTCGATCCCGACGTGCCCATTGAAGACGTTGCCGGCGCTGTGAAGGACCTAATCCAGTCAGGCAAGGTCAAACACTTCGGCCTTTCTGAAGCCGGCGCAAATACCATTCGCCGCGCCCACGCTGTGCAGCCCGTCACCGCGCTGCAAAATGAGTACTCGCTCTGGTGGCGTCGCCCGGAAGAAGAGATCATTCCCTTGCTTGAAGAACTCGGCATCGGGCTCGTCCCTTACAGTCCTCTCGGCAAAGGCTTCCTCACTGGAAAGATCGACGAGACCACGACCTTCGCCAGCAACGACTTCCGCAGCACTCTGCCGCGCTTCACGCCGGAAGCCCTCAAGGCCAACCAGGCCATGGTCGATCTGCTCGAAAAGATCGCGCAACAGAAGCACGCCACGCCCGCGCAGATCGCGCTCGCTTGGCTGCTTGCCCAAAAGCCCTGGATCGTGCCCATTCCCGGCACAACCAAACTTAATCGCCTGGAAGAGAACATCGGCGCGCTCCAAGTCGAACTCACCCCAGCCGACCTCAAGGAGATTGAAACCGCCTCTGCCGGCATCAAGGTAGAAGGCGCCCGCTATCCCGAAAAGCTGGAACAGATGACCGGTCGCTGATTGAGGGCTCCATGGGCGCCTGTTCCGGAGGGAGCATGGTCCTTCAGGCCCATGAATCGAAGCCAGACACAGAAGGCCTTCAGGCCCGGCTCTTCCCACGCAAAAGCCCCATCCGAATGGATGGGGCTTTTGCTTTTGTTCTAACGATCACTAAGAGCGTCTGCCCCACCGCAGGCGACTCATCTCCAGTCCTTGCGCTTTCCTTCTGGCGCAAGCGCAATCAGCCAGTGCGAGCCTCCCGCGAGCGTCTGCCCCACCGCAGGTGCTCAATCGTAATACTCGAGGCCAAGGTGCGTGATCAGATCTACGCCCATAATGTGGCGCAGCGTGTTCTTGAGCTTCATCGACTGGATGAACAGATCGTGTTCCGGATACAGCCCCGGAGCCGTCTGTGGCGACTTCAGGTAGAAGCTCAGCCACTCTTGAATTCCAATCGACTTGAGTGACGGCGTCCTCTTGGCCAGGTCGAGGAACAGCACCAGGTCCAGCGCAATCGGCGCTGCCAGAATCGAATCCCGGCAAAGAAAGTTCACCTTGATCTGCATCGGGTAACCCAGCCATCCGAAGATGTCGATGTTGTCCCAGGCTTCCTTCTCGTCTCCGCGCGGCGGGTAATAGTTGATGCGGATCTTGTGGTAGATGTCCTTATAGAGGTCCGGATAGAGATCCGGCTGGAAGATGTAATCGAGCGAACCCAGCTTGGACTCTTCCTTGGTCTTGAACGACTGCGCGTCGTCCAGCACCTCGCCATCGCGGTTGCCGAGGATGTTGGTGGAGAACCAGCCCGAGACGCCGAGCATACGCGCCTTGAAGGCCGGCGCAAGCACCGTCTTCATCAACGTCTGCCCGGTCTTGAAGTCCTTGCCGCAGATGGGCGCCGAGTTCTTCTTCGAGAGCTCAACCATCGCCGGCACATCCACCGTCAGGTTCGGCGCGCCATTGGCAAACGGCACTCCCTCGCTCAGCGCCGCATAGGCGTAAATCTGCGAAGGCGCAATCCCGATGTCGTCGTTCTCAAGACCCTTTTCAAAAGCCTCGATCGATTGGTGCACCGCCGTCGGCTCCAGGAAGATTTCTGTCGAGCCGGTCCAGATCATCACCACGCGGTCGACTGTCTTCTTGAAGTTGCGGATGTCCTCGATCACCTGGTTGGCCAGGTCCTTCTTGTTCTTGCCCTTTTTCACATGCGTGCCGTGCAACCGCTTCACGTAGTACTGGTCAAACACGGCAGCCAGCGGCTTGATCGTCTCAAGATAAGGCCTCAGCTTCTCCAGCGTTTCCTTGTCCAGCACCTTGGCGTGCGCGGCCGACTCGTAGACGTTGTCCTCGAAGATGTCCCAGCCGGTGAAAACCACATCGTTCAAATCGGCGATGGGAACAAAATCCTTGATCAGCGGCGACTTGTGATCGGTGCGTTTCCCCAGGCGGATGGTCCCCATCTGCGTGAGCGAACCGATCGGCTTGGCCAATCCCCGGCGAACCGCTTCCACTCCGGCGATCAACGTGGTGGCTACGGCGCCCATGCCGACCACCATCACTCCCAGTTTGCCCGTGGCGGGCGCAATCTTCGATGCGTCGGCGGTCTTGTGGCCGCCTTGCTCTTCAGTAGACATCGTTTCTCCTAGTCTTCCCCAGCTTCTCGCTGGAATTTTACTGCTGGCTTTCAACCCATTCACTTCCCTGTTCCGGCAGACGAAACAGTGTACTCTTTCGAACCAACTCTGTACCGCGCGGCGTGGTGCCCGCTTGAAACCTTAAAAAAGCTTTTAGCCCCAGCACTCTCCATTACCGAGACCAACTTCCTGCCGGCATCTCATGCCGCACTCGGCTCCCTGCCACGCTTGAGATGCGTCCACACAAACCACACAATCCCCACCACCAGCGCGATCTCCACCGAGAGGTGAAAACGATGAAACCAATCGTGAAAACGCGGGTCCGTATGCCATGCCTCACCCAGCCTCATTCCCACATACGCCAATCCAAAACACCACGGCCAGGAGCCTACAAAAGTATAGATGTGGAAGCGCAGTTGTGGCATCCTGGCAATTCCCGCAGGGAACGCAATAAATGTCCGTACCACCGGCAAAAGCCGCCCCAGCAGTACCGTAATCGCCCCGTATTTTTCAAAAAAGCGGGTCATCCGGTCCAGGTCGTGGCTGCTCATCAGCACCCACTTGCCGTAGCGTTCTACCAGCGGCCGGCCGCCTTTGGCGCCGATCCAGTAGGCCACCACCGAGCCCAGGTTGCAGCCCACCGCGCCTGCCGTGGCCGCCCAGAACAGGCTGAAATGCCCCAGGTAAACCAGGTAGCCGGCAAACGTCATGATGATTTCGGAAGGCAGCGGAATGCAGGCCGATTCAATCCCCATCAGTGCAGTAATGCCGGCATAACCGCCCGCATCGATCACGTGGGTGACAAACTGCACCAGGAAGGCAATAATCTTTTCGCTCATTGACCCTCTCAGTATATAGGGCCATCGCCACTACCGTTTCATTCCGAGAATTCCGTCAATAGAAAACCCAACGCCGTCCCCAGGGTCGGGAGACGGCGTTGGGTTCGTTGACAGCTCAATTTACCGCGACGCGGGCGGAGTCGTTGTGGCTTCCTTGGTCGGCTTCGCCGCTTCCACACCCGGCACCACCGGCACCGTATTCACAACACCAGATGCGGCTTCGCTGAGGTTGATTCCGTAGTGCTGCAATGTCGAAGCAAGAATCTGGTAAAGTCCTGCGCGATCCTTGGCATAGGCCGCATGCGCCGCAATCAGGTTGTTCTCCGCCGTGGCCAGGTTGCGCTGCTGCAACAGCACGTTGGCTGAAGTTGAAGCTCCCAGGTGCAGCTTCTTGAGCTCCGCATCCACGCTCTGCTGTTGGTAATCACGCGCCGCAAGCGAGGCCTCCACCTGTGCGCGATCCGTCGTGAGCGCATACTGCGCGTTCACCACCTGCATGCGAATCTGCGTGTAAAGCTGCTCGAGTCTCAATTCAGCTTGCCGGTATTCCATGAGCGAACGCGCCTGCACCGACTGCGCATACTTGTTGCCGATGGGAATGGTGAGGTTGAAACCAACACCCTTGTCAGGTGACGAATTGTTGTAGGTGTTCTGGAGGGCGGTGCCGTAACCGCCGGTGCTGCCGGTGGGGCACGTCCCGGTGAAGGATGTTTGTGGTGTGCAATTCGGATTGTAGGTTCCGGCCACACCCAAGCCTCCCAGGTAGGCGAGGATGTCGAGTTGCGGCAAGAGGGCATTGCGTGCGCCCTTGAGCGTGATCTCGTCGTTGCGGAGCGTCAGAACGGCCTGTTCGAGTTCCGGCCTTTGCTGGAAGGCTTCCTTGACCAGATCCTCGATGGGCTGCTTCTCCTCGGGAATCTCCTCCGTGCTTACGCGGTCGGTCGGAATCACAGGCGCCGCGGAAAGCTGCGGGTCGTTGAGGTTGCGCGCGATCGCCTGCTTGATGATCTGCTGCTGATAGTTCAAGGAAAGCTGACTGCTGATCAGCGCCTGCTTGTCGCTCGCCACCGACGAGTCGTCGCTGGTGACCTGGAGCGGGGCGATGGTGCCGATCTCGAGTTGCTTGCGGTCATCGTCCAATAGCTTTGAGCTCTGTTCCAACTGCCGCTGCTTGGCCTGCACATCTTCATAGGCCTGGACCAGGCCCCAGTAGATGCTCTCCACCTGGTTGACGGTGTAAAGAATCTGCTGACGGAAGCCGGAGTCGGCAATGCGGCGGTCGTTGACAGCCTGGTACATGAAACGCTTGTTGACCCAGATGCCGGCGCCCTGCAACAGATGCTGGGTTACCTCAGCCTTGAACGAGTTTTGAAACAGCGGGCTGAAGTTGGCGATCAACGCGTTGGTGCCCGTTGATCTTGAATTGTCCCAGGTGAACTGCAAGGCAGCGCCAGTGACAAAGCCCTGGTTGTAGGTGAAGTTGTAGGTATCGGTGGTGGTTTTGCCGCCGTTAAAGACGCTGGTGGCTTGGGTGGTGTCCCAGTCGTAGTTCAAGTTAGCCGTAACGGAGGGCTCCAATGCCTCAGGAGTTGGACCGGCGCCCCCAGTGGTCAGCGACAAACCTGCGCTGCCAGAACCCGCACCCCCCGAACCGACGGTCGACCCACCGGGACCACCGCCCGTGCTCAAAGTGGAAGTCGAGCCACCCAGTGTATTGGTGATGAGGCCAGAGGGCGCACCCAGCGGCGTTCCTTGAGCGCCTCCGACGCGGGTGCGCAGAATGTCGGTGTCCGCGATGTCCAGGTTGTAGCGGGCGATCGCGATGTCGTAATTGTTTTCGAGCACCAGCGCAATCGCGTCGGAGAGGCTGAGGTAGATTTTGCCGTCCTTCAACAGGTCGGCCAAGCGGACAGAATTCGCAAAGCTCGCCTTGGGAATCGTGGTGGGCTTATACATATTGATCGGGTTACCCAAAAGACGGGCTGACGGTTTCGAAAAATCGCGCGCCGACGTGCGAAGGTCAAGCGGCTGAGTTAACACCGGCGCCGGCGTAGCCGGCAGATCGGAAGCCGCTTTGTCCGGCCCCTTCGATCCCGCTCCGGTGACCGTCTGCTGTGAATACCCTGTAGGCACTCCCGCCGCCAGCGTCAGCACCGCCAGCGCTACCGCGCGCAGACGCATCCCTGATTGCCCGCGAACGGCTCCTCCGCGAATTTGCTGCGCGGTCGCATCCTGCTGCTCAAACACACGTGTACCGTACGATTGCATGATTCCTCTCCACGGATAGCTGAGGCATGTGGGGTGCCATTCTTCAAGACGCCCGGAGAGCCTCTCCGGACGCAAATTTTGATTTCCTCACCGGCATTCGTGACCGGCATTCGCGCCCGGCCCGAGGGCGCAGCCGTTCGCTTATCGGTCAATACGCGCGCGGCCCGCAATTCGTTCCCGATCCCTCAATTTCCAGGCCTTGCGGCGCCAAACTTGCTGGAATGGGCGGATAGCTGAGTATATCCCACCGGCGCTTGCCGTTCTCACATCCACCCCTTTCGATTACCCTGTTATCAAAGCAGATACCGCCATCCATCTCATGACCGACATCGACCAACCCGTCCCTACCCGACCCGGTCCAGGCCCGAAAACCTGGAAGCTAACCCTCGCTTACGACGGCACCGATTTCAGCGGCTGGCAGATCCAACCCGGCTCGCCCACCATCCAGGGCGAACTGCAGGCCGCCCTCGGCCGCGTCACCGGCGAATCGCCCCTTCCGCAGGGCTCAGGCCGCACCGACGCCGGCGTCCACGCCCTCTGCCAGGTGGCCAGTTTCGAACTCCAGGCCAACATCCCGCCGGAAAACCTGCTCCGCGCCCTCAACCGGACACTCCCTGCTTCCATACGCATCCTCGAATCGAGAACGGTGCGAAGCACCTTCCACGCGCGGCATTCGGCAGTGTCCAAAACCTATGAATACCGTGTCTTCCGCGAACCCATCTGCCCCCCCTTTCTGGCGCGCTATGTCCACGCCTGTCCCTCGTCCATGGACGTTGAGGCCCTGCAAAGGTCAGCGGCGCTGTTCGAGGGCCGGCACGACTTCCTCAGCTTCGCCGCCACCGATCCCGACCTCACCGCCCGCACCGCCCCCCCCCCCAACGGACTCGAGGGGGCGGTAGGCCGGGGATTCATCCCCGGCAAATCCGACAATGAGTCAACGAGGGCTTTAGCCCCTGAGGCCAGCTTCTCAAGCCATCCACCCGACAATCAGCTTTCTACCGGCACCCCTCCACCACCTGCAAATCCCCTGCTCCTCTCCAAGACCGCTATCCGCACCATTTTTTCCTCCACCTGGGAGCAGCAGAAAACCGAATCCGGCAATCTCCTCATCTACCGCGTTCGCGGCAGCGGCTTCCTCCACCACATGGTCCGCAACCTGGTCGGCACCATGCTCGACGTTGGCCGCGGACGCCTCGCAGTCGAAGACATTCCAAAAATTCTCGCCGCCCGATCCCGTGCCGCAGCCGGCCCCACCGCTCCCGCACAGGGCCTCTTCCTGCATTCTGTGGAGTATCCACCTCAGGAAGAGAACGACCCCTGAGACGAACTTTCATTCGTAAGCAGAAACCACCATCTGCTCCCTGTTCCGTATTCCCGAGTCCCTAGTCCCTTAGTCCCTATTCCCTCGTCATCCGCCACTTCCCTGCTACCCTGAATTCACCCGCATGCCCACGCCTCCGCCCATGTCGGCCTTCTCGCATGTCACGGCCTTGGCCGCGCAACGAACCGTCCACGCCGCCTTTTCCTGGCTGCACAACAACCCCAAAACCATCCTCGACTGGCAAATCGACCTGGTCGCCATTCCCGCGCCGCCCTTTGGCGAACAGGCCCGCACCGAATGGCTCCTGGCCCGATTCACCGAGACCGGTCTCGAACAGGTCCACGCCGACACAATCGGCAACGTCTACGGTTTTCTGCCCACCCCGCATCTATCCGTTGAAAGCTCCGGCCCCGTCGTCGTCCTCTCGGCCCATCTCGACACCGTCTTTCCCGCCGAGACGCCGCTCCGTCCTGCCGTCACCGAGGTCGACGGCGCAGCACGCATTGAAGCTCCCGGCGCCTGCGACAACGCCGCCGGAGTCGTCGGCATGATGGCCATCGCGCACGCACTCATCACGTCCAAAGCACAACTGCCGGCCCCGCTCATCTTCCTCGGCAACGTAGGTGAGGAGGGCGAAGGCGATCTGCGCGGCGTGCGCCACCTCTACAAACACAGCCCTCTCGCCGGCCGCATCGCCGCCCACATCGTTCTCGACGGCGCAGGCGCAGACTCCGCCGTCACCCAGGCCCTCGGCAGCCGCCGGTTCCAGGTCACCATCACCGGTCCTGGGGGCCACAGCTTCACGGACGCGGGCACCCCCAACCCCATTTCAGCCCTCGCCGCCGCGCTCACCCTTCTCGCCCAAACCCAGCTCCCCGATGATCCCCGTACAACGCTCAATATCGGCACCATCCATGGCGGCACCAGTGTCAATTCCGTTCCTGAAACCGCCCAGGCCTCCGTCGACTTCCGTTCCACCCGCGCCGACCAGCTCGTCCGCCTTGAAGTCGCCCTGCATCGCGCCGTCGAAGACGCCGTCGAGCAATCGAATGCGCAAGTCCGGTCGCCCGCCCTGCGCGCCCGCGGCCTGCTTTCTTTCACCATTACCAAAATCGGCGACCGCCCCGCCGCGCAGCTTCCCGCCGATTCCCCCCTCCTTGAGACGCTCCGCGCCGTTGACCGCCATCTCGGCCTGCGCACCGATCTCCGCCTCGGATCCACCGACGCCAATATCCCGCTCTCCCTCGGCATTCCAGCGCTTTCCTTAGGCGCCGGCGGCGATGGCGGAGGCGCGCACACCCAGGCCGAGTGGTACTTCGCCAAGGACCGTGAAGTCGGACTCCGCCGCGTCCTGCTCCTCACATTAGCCATGACCCAATGGGCCGCCGAGCAGTAGGTCCGCCCTCGTGCCACCGCTGAAGACAGCTCCGTGCCCCATTCATTCCGCGTCTTTCTGCGGAATGAGTGGGAAGCAGTACGCCAATGCGAGCGTCCCGCGAGCGTCTGCTCCACGCAGTGGTGCGAGCGTCCCGCGAGCGTCTGCTCCACGCAGTGGTGCGAGCCTCCCGCGAGCGTCTGCTCCACGCAGTGGTGCGAGCCTCCCGCGAGCGTCTGCCGCACTGCAAGTGCTAGACTGCGCGCATGCGTGCTTATTTTGCCCTGTTCGCCGCGGCCATGGCCGCCGCCTGTATCTCCCCGGCTCAGACCGCTCCCACCGCCGTCCCTGATGAGATCTTCGTCAACGGCGTCATCTACACCGGCGAAGGGTTCGCCCAGGACAAACCGCGGATTGTTCAGGCCATGGCCGTCGCCGGAGGCAAGGTCCTCGCCGTCGGCACCACCGAAAAGATCAAGCTCCTCGCCGGTCCCCAAACCCACATTCACGACTTGGTCAAATCGAATACCTTCATCTTTCCCGGCTTCAATGACGCGCACACCCATCTTGGCGGCGCGGGCAGCACCAAGCTGAATGTCGACTTGACCGGCGTCAAATCCCTCGCCGATATGCTGACCACAATCCATGCCTTCGCCGGCAACTCGCCTTCCGGCCACTGGCTCACCGGCGGCAACTGGGACCACACGTTGTGGGCTCAGAAAGTCCTTCCCACCCGCCAGGATCTCGACAAAGTCACCCGCGACCACCCAGCATTCCTCGATCGCATCGATGGCCACATCTCCATCGCCAACTCCGCCGCCCTCGCCGCCGCCGGCATCACCGGCAAAACCGTCCCGCCCCAGGGCGGAGCCATCGACCTCGACGCCAGCGGCCAGCCCACCGGCATCCTTCGTGAATCGGCCCAGAACCTCGTCGGCAAAGTCATTCCCCCGCCCAGCCACGACGAGCGCCGCCGCGGCGACGAGCTGGCAATCGCCGACGCCCTCGCCCACGGCGTCACCAGCGTCCAGGACTTCAGCGACTGGGACGACTTCCTCATCTATGAGGAGCTGGAAAAAGACGGCAAGCTCAACCTGCGCATCACCGAGTGGCTCCCCTTCAAGTCCCCTCTTGGCGACCTGATCAAGATGCGCGCTCATCACGACGCCAGCGACCCCATGCTCCACACCGGCTTCCTCAAGGGCTTCATGGACGGGTCTCTCGGCTCCCGCACCGCCGCCATGAAGGCCCCCTTCACAGACGACCCAACCAACACCGGCCTGCCCCAGTACACCCAGGAACAGCTCAACAAAATGGCCGTCGAGCGCGCACAGGCCGGCTTCCAACTCGGGTTCCATGCCATCGGAGATAAGGCCG
>Ga0302157_10001009_pt1 | contig 35541 bp, 28 predicted proteins | sample I_Bog_N3_3_FD_193502 | JGI IMG/M metagenome (GOLD analysis project Ga0302157, IMG submission 193502) | Peat permafrost microbial communities from Stordalen Mire near Abisko, Sweden - I_Bog_N3_3 | ecosystem: Environmental > Terrestrial > Soil > Wetlands > Peat | place: Sweden: Abisko, Stordalen...
GTGTGCTTCCGGGAAGGATGCTTGACGTGACCGGATTGTACGCGTAACGACTAAACGGGTGGGTCGGGCCCGGGGTGGTTTTTAGCGACGGTGGTCTGATAGTTCCACGGCATCCAAGCCGAGGGATTTGCTGCGATTTCAGCGGCGTGGCGCTGTAGGGCAACCAGATACTCGAACGGAGCGATGTCGTTGATCTCGGCGGTGTGGATCAGGCTCATGAACACGTCACCGACGTGGGCGCCAGCCAGGGTTCGATAGAACAAGGCGTTTTTCCGGTGCAAGATCGCCTTCTTCAACGCTCTCTCGGCGGTATTGTTGTCGAGGGGCGCCCCTTCCACTCGGAGGAACAGGGTCAGTTCCGACCATCGCTTTTGCATGTAGATGATCGCCGCGCCGAGCGCGGAGTTCGGTTCGGTGAGGCGTTCGTCAAAGCGACGCTGCATCCACTGCTCGAGCGCTTTCATGGGCGCCGCGCTCTCGGCCTGGTGCAACGCGAGTCGCTGCCCCGGGTCGAGATGCTGTTCGCGGGCGCGCGCATCGATGATATAGACCTCACGCAGGTTCTCGAGCACGAAGCGCACCTCGGCCGGGAACGTCTCGGTCAGTTCCACATAGCGTCTTCGGGCATGAGCGAGGCACTGCGACAGGATCGTGTCGAACTCGCTCGGGACATTGCGCGAGAGCCCATCGCACATTTGGATCGGCGCGGGTAGATCGGTGTTGCGGCGGGCGAGCACCGCGGCGAGATTCTCGCCGGCGTGACGCACCCCGGTGAAGAACAGGGCGATCCGGTGCCCGGTGTGCGTTGCGACGATGCCGGAGGTGAAGATGCCGGTGCGCTCGCCGTCCGCATCGTCGGCCAACGCCGCGGCGCGCTGCTTGCGGGTCAACTGCAGCACCTTCATGGTGGTGTCGTCGTTGTAAAGCACGGTAGCCTGGGCCGCCTGATTGATCAGTTCCTCGTGAGCGGGGGTCAACGTCTTTGCCGCCGCCTGCACCAGATCCCATTGCGTCGCTGCGGGGAGCGGGATGCCCATACTGGATTGCAGCTTCTCGATGCGATTGAACGGCAGGCCCGCGCCGTATTTCAGCAGGCCGACCATGCTGGTCGCAGTCGCATCGTATTTCTCAGGCCCAACCCCCTCCGGTGCCGGGGCGGTGACCACTTCACCGCAGAGGTTGCAGCGCAGCCGGTCGCAGGAGTAAACACTCGCGGACAGCGGCGCCATGCCGGTGATGCGCACGAGCTTCGCCGGCTCGCTTTGCTGATACAGTTTCCCCGACTCACAGCCAGGACAGGCGTCGCCGCTATGGAGAGTAGGATGCGCCACCGTGATCTGCTCTGCCCCGGTGTACGCGGCGGCGGCATTGCGCCCATGGCCTGGTGGCTTGGGTCGTGGAGCGCGCGGTTCCTCGGTCGAGCCCGCGTCAGGCGGCTCGTCGCGCTGCTCGCCGAGCACGTTGCGGGTGGACTCGGTGGTTGCACCGAAGATCATGCGACGCAGTCGCTCGAGGGAGGCGTCCTTGCCTTGCAACTCCGCCTGCATCAAGGCGACCGTATCGACGATGTTGCTTAAAGTGGCGTGCTCTTCGTCATTCAACACTGCGCGGGTGCGTTCGAGGATGGCGGCAATCTTCTTTTGCTCGACATCCATGGTTTTCAGCAACGGCGGTGGTCGCGGTTTTTTCTTCCGGCTACTCATGGCGTGCGCGACAGCCGTTCGCGATAGTCGGGGCACAGCGGCAGCCCCAGGATGTCTTTGAGGGTCCGGTTCGGCCGGTGAGTCAGATCATCCTTGCCGCGACCCTGGGTTTGCCCGAGGTACTGCCAGTTCGCCGCCCGGTAGCACGTCCCGCGGTACCGAGTGCGGTCGATGAAGGTCTCGGCAAAATACACCGGATGCCCATAGACGCGCTGCCACTCGGTCGATAACAGCCGCGTCATGCGACCGAGCAGATGCGAGGCCAGGTGCTCGACTTCGACCCACGGCAAGATCAAGAAGCGCGTGTTGTAGGCGATGCCGGCGATGTTCTGTCGCCGCACCTGCGGCGACCAGCCGAGGAACCGATCGCGGGGCCCCAGGTGCCGCGGCGCCGAACTCCACGCGAACAGCGCGATCGGCCGCGCCCCGGCGTACACCACGAACTTCAGGTGCTCGCCGACGGGCTGCGCGTAGCCCAGGTAATGATGCGCCTGCATCAGGCTGTTGAAGAGAGATTCCGCGGGCGTGCGCCGGACTTGGACGAACGTGAGCGGACCCAACTCACGCAGGTTTGTCCGCAGCGCCGTGGTGTCCACCGCGATCGGCGCCGGTCGCGTGCGTACGTGCAAGGGATTCGGCGGCCGGCGGCGTACCGCCGGCAGCTCGATGTGCCCCGCGCGCCACAGCGCCAGCATCAGTCCGCGGCACACCATCGCGCGCGGGGCGCCGTTCGCCTGGCGCCAGTCCCAGGCGCTACATAGCGTCTCGGAGAGCGCCCGCCGGCTCTGCTCCGGGTGGGCCGCGACGAGGGCTCGGATCTGATGCACGTCGTCCCGCGTCACGGCACGACCGCGAAACGTAAGCAGCGTTTCCATGGGTGAGCAAATTATCACCCGTACTGATGGAACGCAAGCCGCGGGCTCCGATCAGCCGATCAGGCCACCCGCGGCAACGGCCGCCATGCCGACACGCCACGCGCTGCAAGCGGATCCGCGCCCATCAGCAGCACTTGGAGCTGATGCGCTTGAAGCTCTTGGATCGGACCGTCCGTCGGCCAGTGCGGGAACTTTCCTTGCGATAATCTCTTGTGGCACACCCAGAAGCCTTGGCCGTCGTAGGTCAAAATCTTGATCGCCGTGCGCCGGCGATTACAGAAGACCACGAGCCACCCGCAGAACGGGTCCACCCCGAGCTGCGCCTTGCAGATCCGCCCCAGGCCATCGATGCCGGCGCGAAAGTCGATGCTCGCCACCGCCACCAGGATGCGCATTTGCGCCGTCAGTTGGATCACGGCGATGCCGTCCAGCCCGACCGGCACAACTGCAGCACCACCTCGGTTGCCGCGCCGGGCTCCATCTGCAGCTCAAGTCTCTGGCCGTTCCCGTTCTGCAACGACAGCCGGCAGCCGCTGCGGCTCGCTGGAAACGCGCCGGTCAGCTCGATGAACTTCATCGGATCGGGTTCCGGGATCGACGCTGCCTTCGCTTTACCGGGTACGCGGGTGACCACGCCGCCACTCATCCCTTTCACTTTGTTGTAATCCAAGCCCAGTACACGCGCCGTCACGTACGGTCCGTGCCGCCGGGCGACTTGCCCCACCGCCGACCACAGCTTCGGCGCAAATGCCGTGCCGCGCTTGTGGCTGCCCCGCCAATCGTCCAACCGCTGCCGTACCTGCGCTAAATCTCGTGCTTGTCTTCTCGTCCCGCTCGCCGTTCTCGCCATTGATTGCTCCCATCACCGTCAATCGGTGTGGGCGCCACACTATCAACCTCGCCTGACCTCAGTCATGCACGCTCACCGGAAGGACACCATAGAGCAGCCACGCGCTGCGGGTGATCCAGGAAAAGCAATAAGCACGCCGAGAGGCTTCAGGTCTCATGCCACTGTACGTTCGCGTACAGACGACCTTTAGTGGATGCCGCTATAAAGAACAGCAACAAAGCCAGCTAGGTTTTGCGCGTTCTATCCTTAGGTGCAGTTCTCGGAGTAGAAGAGCGATGGTGAAGAACTGGCGAGTCTCGGTACTACCGGCTTTGCTGTTATTGGTCCTACCGGTCATGAGCATGGCGCAAGTGGGAATCAATATTTCAGTCAATTTGGCGCCCCCGGAACTTCCGGTCTATGAGCAGCCGGCGATTCCCGCTGAGGGCTATCTTTGGACACCGGGCTATTGGGCCTGGAGCGGCGACTATCAGGGTTATTACTGGGTGCCGGGCACGTGGGTTCTCGTTCCGCAGCCGGGATTCCTTTGGACTCCGGGGTATTGGGGCAGCAATGGCGGCGCCTTTGTATGGAATGAGGGCTATTGGGGTAAGCAGATCGGCTTTTATGGCGGTGTGAATTACGGCTACGGGTACGGCGGCAGCGGGTTCCAGGGCGGCTATTGGCAGGGCGGCCGACTCTTCTACAACCGCTCGGTGGTGAATGTCGGAACGACAAATATCACCAACGTCTACAACAAGACGGTCGTCAACAACATCACCGTCAATCGAGTGAGCTACAACGGCGGCAGTGGCGGCGTTCAAGCCCAACCGACGGCAGTCGAGTTGGCCGCCGCGCACGCACAGCACCTCGCCCCGACAGCGGCGCAGCAGCAGCACGTGCAGACCGCGCGCAGCAATCCTGCGTTGCGCGCGAGCGCGAATCACGGCAATCCTCCGATCGCGGCGACGGCGAAACCGGGCGTGTTCTCCGGCGCGGGGGTCGTTGCAGCGAAGGCCGGTGTCAAGGTGAGCGAGCCAGTAGCGCCCAAGGCCGCGCCGGTCGAACACAAAGCCGCGCCCGCAGAACCCAAGGCCGCGCCGGTCGAACACAAAGCCGCGCCCGTAGAACCCAGGGCCGCGCCGGTCGAACACAAAGCCGCGCCCGCAGAACCCAAGGCCGCGCCGGTCGAACACAAAGCCGCGCCCGTAGAACCCAGGGCCGCGCCGGTCGAACACAAAGCCGCGCCCGTAGAACCCAGGGCTGCGCCGGTCGAGCACAAAGCCGCGCCCGTAGAACCCAGGGCCGCGCCGGTCGAACACAAAGCCGCGCCCGTAGAACCCAGGCCCGTAGAACCCAGGGCCGCGCCGGTGGAACACAGAGCCGCGCCAGAAGAACCCAAACCCGAGCGAGAACACCCGCCGTAGGCACGCGACGTTCTGGCCTAGCGCGCGGCTTTGGTGAGGCAGAAGACCTGATTTGGGCTGCTCCGAAGCCGCTGGGCGCGGCACACGAGATTTACCAGCATGTCCGGAGAGGTCTGCGGCGGTTGCCGGTGAGCGCTTCGGTGATCAATCGCCAGACGGAATAGCGCATCAGCGTCGGCCCGCATCACCCATGCAGCCGCTGCTTGGCGGGCAGGTGACATGGGCGCAAGCGTCATTCGGTCCGGCAGCGGCAGTTTGCAGGTGAGCAGCATTCAAGGTTCGCCGCCGCCGATCCCGGTGCGCCGGCGTTGTACATAGTCGTTCAAAGCATCGCGAATGCCCGGGTCCAGCGGCGGTTGCTCGTATTCCTGCAGCGCTCGCTTCCAGACCTCCGTGGCCCGCTGAGTGGCATCCTTGGCGCCGCCCAGCTTCCAGCTTTCATAGTTCTGCCAATTCGACACCAGCGGCTGATAGAACGCCTGCTCGTAGCGGTCCATGGTGTGAGCATCGCCAAAGAAATGTCCGCCGGTCGGCACGCGTGCGATGGCATCGAACCCCAGCTCGGCCTCATTCACCACGGGCGGCTTCAGAAACTCAATCATCATCTGCAGCATTTCCACATCCAGGATCAGCTTTTCGTAGGATGCGGTCAGACCGCCTTCCTGCCAACCTGCCGCGTGGTAAACGAGATTGGCGTGGCCGAGAACGGCGCCCCACAGCGCCATCTCGGTCTCGTACGCGCCTTGCGCATCGGCGGCATTCGAGGCGCTGGCGTTCGAGGTCCGGTAGGGCAGGCGATAGCGCCGGGCCAGTTGTCCGCTGGCAACGTTGGCCTTGGCGTTTTCCGGCGTGCCGAAAGCGGGCGCGCCGGAGCGCATGTCCACATTCGAGGTGAAGGCGCCGTACATGACCGGTGTGCCGGGACGGATCGCCTGCGCCAACACCACGCCGAACAAGGCTTCTGCATTCTGCTGGGCGAGTGCGGCGGCGAGCGACACCGGCGCCATGGCGCCCATCAAGGTGAAGGGCGTGACGACCACCGGCTGGCCGAATTCCGCCATGTGCATCAGCCCGTCCGCCATGGCCTCATCGAAGCGCCGCGGGCTGTTCACCGAGATGATGGTGAGCACGCCCGGTGAGTCAATCATCTGCTGCACGCTGATGCCGCGCGAAAGCGCCATCATCTCGATGCCGTCGCGCGCGCGGCCGGCGCCGATCGCCGTGCAATGAAAGGCGAGATCCGAATACAGGATATTGGCAAGGTAAGCGTCCAGGTGCCGGGTATTCGCAGGCAGTTCCACCGGTGCGCACACCTGATTGCCGATGAGGTGAATCGCGTTGAAAGTGTGGGCGAGGCGGATGAAGTTGCAATAGTCCGGGTAATTTCCCGGGCGACGGCCGCGCTCGCAATCGTGTACGTTGGGTGGCCCGGCGACCAGCCCGAATGCGAGGTGATTCTCGCCGAGCGTCACCCGTTTGGCGGGGTTGCGCGGCGTCACGGTGAAGCAGGGGGGCGCGCTTGCCAGGGCGGATTCCACCATCCCCCGATCCAGGCGGACATTGCCGCTGGCCTCATCGATGCTCGCGCCGAGCGCCTTCAGCACTGCGCGGCCGCGCGCCGACATGAGCTCGATTCCCAATTCTTCCAGAATGCGCAGCGAGGTCAGATGAATGGCATCGATCTGATCTTCCGACAGCAACTCCATCGGCGCGTAAGGGTTTTTGAGCGTGGTCCAAGGCAGCTGTGCCAGAGTGCCGCCGCTGGAGCGGCGCACTCGGCCGCCCTCGCGACGGCGTCGCGGCTCGGTGGATCGGTAGTCGATGGGGCCTTGATCTGTCATGTGGGCTCCTGGCTAAAACGGCGCCAGGAGATCAACCACCTGCGGCGTCGTCGCGCTCGATTTGTCGATCGCTGTTTCGCCCGGCGGTAACTCAGCGGCCTTCGCCATCCGGATGGAGACTAGATCGTTGGGAAACAGGATGACTTCATTCTCGCCGGAGCCGGACATGGTCGGGAGATAGTAGTGTGTGTGCGAGCGGCTGCCGACGTAGGAGGTGAAGTGAAAGCCCATGCGGTAGATCTCGCGACCCGGCTGCGCATTGGCGGGCGAGTGATCGACGGATGCATCGGAATTCTTGTCCAATGCGTCGCGGGCGGCGAGCAGGTCGGCGGTGAGCTGCCGGTGCAGCAGCTGCTGGCCGTTGTGAGCACCGAGATGCTGGTACAGCAGCGCGATTTTCGCCAGGTCATCGAGACTGGGATAGTAGCCGGCATTGAACCAGACCGGGCCGTCGCGTCCGTCGGGCTCGCGCGTGCGCACGGCGGGGGCATGATGAATGCCGATGGGCGCAAACACTTCCCTTTTCAGCATCTCCCAGGCGTCCGCATCGGGGCCGCGCACCGATTTGACGAAGGCGTCAATCGCAACTCCGAGCAGATAGAAATCCTGGTCCCGGTAGCGCCACACGGTGCCAGGTTCCCATGGGAAGGGCCGCAGCTTGGCGTTGATCAGCCTGAGTTTGCCGGCATTCGAAGGCGCCATGTACCAGGCGTCGTAGTCGCCGTCGAGATAGCCGTCGAAGCCGTCATTCGGGTTGGTCTTGAACGTGCCGACGCCACCGAACCCGGAAGCCATGTTGGCGGCATCGATGAACCGGATGCGGGCGAATTTCGGGTCCAGGCCCTTCACGTAATCACCGATGTGCAGATTCAGCACGTAGGGGCCGTAGGCTTGCGCCAGGTGCAACAGGCTCAAGGGGGCGGCGACGCTCTTCATCACCGAACGCACGCCAAAGCGCATTTCAAGCGGGTAGGGGTAGGGGCCGTAGGCCGTTGGCGACTCCTGGTAATACAGCGTTCCCTCGCGCACCAGCGCGGCCACTACCATCCATTGCGGCTTTAGCGGGCCGCCGAATCCGCTGAGAGTACCGGGAGACGCCTGTTTCGCCAACTCCTCCCAGGTGCGCGCCGGCAGCCTGTCGGCCAGTTCGGTGCGAGCCGTTGCGCGCCGTGCCTCGAGCTGTGTTGCATCGCCAGGCGCCGCCTGCATCGCGCTCGAGCCCCACATCACGAACTGTTGCTTCAAGAGGTAGGGCGCCGATTGCTGCACGAACTGAAATCGCAGTCCACTGACGGCGCCGTTTCGATATAGAAAGGTCGCCAGCCCCTGATGCGCGTGATTCTCGGTGTCGTTGACGAGCATGAGCGGCAGCGCGGCACGAGACCATTCACCATCGGCCGCCTCATGCCAGACGCGTCCAAATTGCGGGATCACGCGCCAGTAGCTCAGCGTCGCGGGAGCGCCTTGCTCATGCAGCATCTCGCCGCGCTCCACCGGCACGAGCAAATCGCCGAGGGTGAATACCTCCAAGCGCAGAGCGGGAAACAGGCGCGCATCGCGGCCATCGGGTGTGGGCCGCACCAACGCGGGCTGCGTCTGCATCGTCGAGCCGGACACGTTGAGGACGGCCGACAGGGCTGGCGCAGCATGAGCGTCCTTTGCGGGCGCGAATGCGGTGTTGCCGACAGGTTTGTCGAATGACTTGCCGTGCAGCATATCGTCCGCCGGCAGCAGATTCGTTGCGGGGCCCGCAAGGCAATTGCTGAACCACATGGCGGTGCTCAAGCCGGCGATGGTGAGGGATAGAAGGTTCGAAGGAATCCATCGTTGAAGGATCATGGGTGTCCGCCTATGCATCCGACGCGGCGTTCACGCGCAGGGCCGCGAGAATAGACGCAGCCGCGTTCGTAGCGGCCGGATGCCGGTGCATCACAGTCGCTCCAGCGAGCATTGCGCTGTGATTTGAATGCCGTTGCCGCGGCGGGGGCGCGATCTCGGCATCGGGATTCTTCAATGGAATGATCGCCTCCCCCCGATGGTTGAGGCCGGATGTCCTTGAGGGTGTGGATGAGTATCCGATCGCTCATCGGGCATTCCGAACCAGCCAGTCGCGCATGACCACAAGCCCCTCGGACAGCCCCAAACGGCCAAAGCCGATTCGGAACCGATCCGTAGGAACTGGACCGAGGTCCGAGCGGTAGACGCTCGCGGGCAACAGCAATACGCCGCTCTCCTCGACGAGGCGGCGCGTGAACGTCTCGACGCCATCCGCGCCCCGGTAGCGGACGAACGACACGCAGGAGCCATCGGGTTCGCGCCAATCGAACAACTCCGGAAATCCCGCAAAGAATTCTCCGAGCAGGGCGACGTTCTGGCGGACGATCCCGCGGTTTCGCGCAAGGATCGGCTGTCTGGCCGCAAGCGCGATCTCCGCCAGCACCTCCGAGGGTCCCGAATTGCAGATCGAGAGGAAGTGTTTGTACCGCTCGCACTGGAGCAGAAAGTCTCGGTCGCGCGCCGCGAGCCAACCGATTCGGAGGCCCGGTAGTCCATAGGACTTGGACATCACGTTGAGCGAGATGCCGCGTTCATACGTATCCGCGGCCTGTGGCAGGCGCAGTTCCGGAGCGCGTTCTATCAATCGATAGACCTCGTCGTTGAATAGCCAGATACCGCGGATGCGGCACAGTTCCACAAGATCGGAATATGCCGAGTGGGAGGCGATCGCGCCCGTGGGATTGTTCGGGAAGTTGATTGAGATGAGCTTCGTGTTCGGGCGCAACGCCGCCTTGATTCGATCGACGTCCAGCGCCCAGCCGTTGTCTTCGTCGAGCGGCACGCCTGACACGGCGCAAATCGACAGCGGCAGCGTCTCCGCGGCCTGGTAATTTGGCGTGGTGACGATGCAATGATCATCGGGCGACAAAAGGACCTGCATCGCGATGTAGATCGCCTCTTCCGCGCCTGCGAAGCAAAGAATGTCCTCCGCCTCCAACGAATCATAGGTCGCCGCAATGGCCGCACGCAGGGTCGGTGCGCCAAAGGTCTGCGTATAGCCTAGATGCAGCTCCTGGAATCGTTCACGATCGGCAGGTGAGGCGTACGCGAGCAGTTCCCGCAGGCTGATGCTCTGGGCATCGGATGCAGTCAAATGATATCGGGCGGCGAACTCCCACTTCGAGAAGTAGACCTCCAGTTGAAAATCACGCTTTGGTCTTGGCACGAGGAGCTCCTGCGGTCGGCGATTGAAGGGATGCTCCCGCGCGGATGGTCTTGAGGCGCTGATACATCGTGGCGCGGGAAATACCCGGGATGCTGGCGACATTGGTCACGGCGTAGGACGGCTTTCCGTCATATCGCCCGACGCGTTGCCTATGGCCCGCTCCGGAATCCCGCCGCCCGATGGCTGCCGTCGCAGTAAGGCTTGTTCTTGGACCGCCCGCAACGGCAGAGCCAGGTCTCCGTTACCCGGTTGATCGTCCTGCCGGTTCCGCTCACGATCTCGAGATTGCCGCTCACATGCAAGGGGCCGTCGAGCGTGGGTTCGATGGTCAACGGGCCGTCGCGCTGCGCGAGCGGATTCGACTCTGCCGTCCCCGGCTCGCCGGTGGCGACGAACTTTGCCGACGCGTGGCTGCCATCGCAGTAGGGCTTGTTTGTCGAGGCTCCGCATCGGCACAGCGTAAGGCGAAAGTCCGGGGCCTGCCCTGGCATGCGAATCGGAGCCCTGACGGCCAGCGGCCCGTTCTCCCGGACTCGGAGCGTATTGACGAGAGGTGCGGACTCCATCGGCTCGCCATCCGCCGTCTCGCAGCGGATCGCCCCCGAAGGGCAGTTGTGGGCCAGTTCGAGGACCTCGCCGGGCGAGGCGCGGTCCGGATGGATCCAGTCCCCTTGCACATTCGGCACGAAGACATCCGGCCGATCCAGCACGCAATGGCGCGAGTGAATGCAGCGCCGTGCGCCGAATCGAACGACGACTCTTGCACCTCGAATCACTTCATCGCTCATGACGCCTCCAGGGTGATCTCGTCGCCGCAGCCGTTGACAGCGAGAGCGTCATTCTACGCGCACCGATGGCCAGGGTGTGCACCCCGAAGCGGGTCGCCTTAATTAGGATTGTTGGAGTCAGTATCGGGCCAATCGCCGGCGTTCGCAACGGCGCGCGACTGGCGATTGCCGCGAGGGGATTGTTTATGGAAGAACCACCGCCAACCGATACGCGTCCGGGGGGTGCGTCCAGCCGAGTGCCGCAAAGGCTGCGCTTTAGCGGCACGGGGTCGGGATATTTTGGAATCTGGATCGTCAATCTGCTGCTGACGATAGTCACCCTGGGCATCTACTCGGCCTGGGCCAAGGTGCGGCGCCTCCAGTATTTCTACCGGCACACCGAGCTTGCCGGATCAAGCTTCGATTTTCACGGCAGTCCGGTCCGCATCTTGATCGGACGCATCCTCGCTCTGGCGCTGCTGTTGCTCTACAACTACTCCATCCGGCTCCATTCGGTGTGGACCCTGGTCGCGATCGCGGCATTGGGCGTGGCCATGCCGTGGCTGCTGCGTAATTCATTCAGATTCCGGCTGTACAACGCGAGCTGGCGCGGCACGCGCTTTCATTTCCGGGGCAGCGCCGCGTCGGCCTACCGGGTGTTCCTGTTGAACGGCTTTCTCACCGTGATCACGATCTACCTGCTCGCCCCATTCATGCACCAGCGGCTGAAGGCATACCAGCACGGCAATAGCTACTTCGGACAGACCCGCTTCTCGTTTCACGCCCGCGTCGGGCAGTTCTATCGGGTGTATCTGCTGGTACTGCTGGCGATCGTCGCGTTCATCATCGTGATCGGCTTCGCCGGTGTCGGCAGCACGTTCGCGGCGATCGGCCAAGCGCAGCGGCACGGGGGGCACGTCGATGCAGGGGCCGTGGCGAAAGCGCTCGCAATCCTCTACGGCACCCTGATCCTGATTGCAGGCTCGATCGGCCCGTCTTTCCATGCGCTGGTCACCAATCTGATCTGGAACAATACGCGGCTTGGCGAACATCGATTCCAGTGCAACATGTCCCCCTGGAAGATGATCTGGATCGCCGTGAGCAATCTTGTGCTGGTGGCCGTGACGCTGGGAGGGTTCATACCCTGGGCCATGGTGCGCCTGACCCGGTATCAGATCGAGTCGGTTGAGCTGCTGCCCGCCAGCGGTCTGCAGGAGTTCGTCGCGGCCGAGCCCGAGACCATCGGGGCGGTCGGCGAGGAGGCGGCGGGGCTGTTCGATTTCGACATCGCCCTGTAGGCCTCGACGTCACCGGCGTGCTGACCGCGAGTTTTTTCGATGGCCGCTCGACTCGAGTCAGAACGGTCGTGCTTTCGGCGGCAAACGGCGAATTGATCGTCCAAGGCCCGGACGTCGACCTGCACGTGCCGATCGCCGCCGTCCAGGTCGACGAGCGGCTGGGGGGCGCGCCACGGCGACTTCGATTCCTCGACGGCAGCTTCTGCGAGGTGAAGGAGCTGCCCGCGCTCGACGCACTGCTGGCTTCGGTCAATCACCGCGATTCGCGCCTGGACCGTGCGCAGTGCAACTTCGCGCTCGTTCTCGCGGCGTGCGGGGCGTGCATCGCGCTCGTGGTTTTCGCCTACCAATGTGCTCTGCCGTGGGCCGCGGCACGCGCTGCCCGCAAGCTGCCCGCTGCAGTGGCGCGAACGCTGTCGACCCAGACCCTGAAAGCCTTGGACGGCGGAATCCTCCTGCCGAGCAAGCTCGCCGCCGATCGCCGGCGCGCGCTGAGCGCCCAATTTCAAGGGCTGCGCCTGCCCGAGGGTGGCACGCCGAATTCTGCGCTGTTGATTCGCGACTCGCCGGCGCTGGGCGCCAATGCCTTCACCCTTCCGGATGGAACGATCGTACTCCTCGACGGACTGGTCGCCTCTATCGATGATGACCGGCAGATCATGGCGGTGCTGGCGCATGAATTGGGGCATGCCCATGGCCACCACGGCGTGCAGCTCCTGCTGAGAAGCACGGCGGTTGGCGCCTTCTGGACGATCATGGTGGGCGATGTCAGTCAACTTCTCGCGGCCGCCCCGACGGTCGTGGTGCAGGCGCGATACTCCCGTGACCTCGAGCGGGAAGCCGACGACTACGGGGCTGCTTTGCTGATCGCCAACGGTCTGTCGCCCCAGCTGCTGGCGGATGTCCTCAAGAAACTGGCCAAGGCTCATTCCGGCTCGCCGAACTTCGGATATCTCGCAAGTCATCCTCCGACCGAAGAGCGCATTCGTCACCTGCAGGCGCTCGCCGCCGCTCACGCCGGAGCATCCTCAGGGGGCCAATGAGCGCGCGCCCTGCATCAGGCTTCGAGGTCGCGAGCCGCTGGAATCCAATAGTCGGCACCCCGCGGCGTAGTCGCGTATTCCGGCCACCGGTAGTCGATCGGCGGCGCAAAGTCGGAGGGCAGCAACGGTGCGACATAGCGCGCACCGCCGGTGCGATCCGAAAATTCCGCCCGAGCCGCGGCCACGAGCGGCGGTTGAGTCAGCAGATCGAGCAGCGTGCCGGCGATCGTCTTACCCGCCACCTGCACGGTCGGGTCGATACACGGGGCCAGGCCGCCGAGCGCGTTCGCCACCCACGCGGGATAGCCGCCGTAGCCGGGCGGTGCGCTCAGCACCGGGCGCGCGATGTACAGACGAACCGTTGGGGCGTACCAGCTCATCTCGACGTAGTCATCCGAGGTCCAGTGGGCCTGCCACGCCGGCATTTGTTCGCGTAGCTGCCGCTCCGCCTCGCGCGGGTCGATCAGCGTCTCGCACGCCGGCAGAAACGGCCGATCCATGGGCTCGAGCCCGAGATTGCGTTGCAGGTCACGCGCCAGCGCAACGGCATCGCTGCCGTACCTCGGCGGACCGACCTCGGTGAGATTGCGGTACGCAAGGTCCGCCAGCACTTTGTTGGCAACCCCCGGCCGCGTGCGGGATACCCAGCGCTTGACCAAGCGGCAGTGTCCCGCGGCCGCGGCAAGCTCGGCGTTTCGGTCCAGGATTTCGAGGATCGCATCGGCCATGCGGATCTCCGGGGTGCGCCAGGCATAGTTGATTTGCGCCAGCTGCGCCGGGAGGTTGTCCGCCGTGGCCTGCCCCGCGGTCAGGATCGCCTCATTGAGCGACCAGCCGCCGCCGTGCGCCAGCATCGACTCCGTGGTCGCCTTGGTCAGCGAATACATGGTGAACAGCGCGACGTTGGCCCCCGGGGCGCGCGCAGCCGAATGCGCGGCGGCAATCGGACTGTCGCCCGCGGCGGCTGGCCATGTCTCGGGACGATCGCAGACGAACGAATAGATGCGGCTTGCATAGGCGCCGCAATGCGTGTCCCAGCGCGTGGTGTTGCACAGCGGCAGCATGTAGAAGGGGTGGTAGCTCACGATGGCGTCGATGCCGTCGTAATAACCGCGCAGCCCGTGCACGAGCTTCGACCCCTGCACCTTCTCCGCCGGCTCGCCAAAGAACCTGAGCGTCCCGCCGATGCCGCATGTCTTCATGGCATGCTGGGTGGCGAGTATGGCTGCGAGAGCACCGATCCCCAGGGCCGAATGCGGATCGGTGTGTCCGGGCGCAAACTCGCTGAGACCGGCTCGCGGCCCGCGCCGGGTGGCCGCCGCTTGACAGTTGCCCGGCACGGCATCGTACTCGGCATAGCCCGCCACCGCGGGTCCGGGACCGTTCGACCAGCGGGCCGAAAACGCGGTCGGCATGCCGCCGCTGCCGGGCTCGACCTCGAAACCCTCCTGGCGCAGCCGTTCAACGAACCACGCCGAGGAGCGGTACTCGCGCCAGGCGGGCTCGGCGTACTCCCAGATGGTCCGATGCCAATCAGAAAGCACCCCACGATGCTCGTCTATCCACGCGCGCGCCATCTGCTTTGCCGTATTCATTTTTTGAGTGCTCGAATTCTTCCCAAACTGAGTTCGCCGGCAGCGCCCCAGCCGGCGTGGCCTCCGCCGTCTCGTCCGCCCAGACCTTCACCTTCGAGACCCTCGACAACCCCGGCGATCCGACCTTCAACCAACTGCTCGGGATCAAAGACGACGGCACCATCGTCGGCTACTTCGGCGGTCGCGCCGTCTGCCACCCCAATCAGGGCTATGAAATCAAAGTGCCGTACAGCAAGTTCCTGGGGCGCAAACAAAACGGATCGACGCAGACCCGGACGACGGGCATCAACAACGCGAAAGCGACGTCGACCACGGCCACGGGAATCAACGATAGCGGCGTTGCGGTCGGCTTCTACGACCACGCGCCACCTCATCGCCTACACGGAGCCTTTACTTACCGCGAATCAGTTCTTGCCGAGAGCGGCAGCCGAGACGAACGATTTCGCATGGACGATTTCCGGTCGGGTCGATCGAGCGCCGCCGCTGGTCGACTCGAGCAACTGCGCATAATAGCGCGTTGCCGCGACGGAATCTCCCGCAGACTCCGCCGCCCGGCCGGCACCGTAGAGGCCGTTGAACCGATTCGGGCTCAGGCGCAGTGCTGCATCATACTCGACGAGCGCCTCGTTCGGCCGCTTCGACTCGAGCAGCATGTCGGCCAGCATCTCGCGCGCCGGAATGTCCACTTCGCCCTGGCCGACCTTGTCCTGGAGATCCGCGCTTTCGCGCATTGCCTTGATGGCCTCGTCCATCTTGCCGTCGGCGAACTCGGCCCAGGCGAGGATTTCGCCGCGTCGGATTTTGGTGCCGGTGCCCTCAGCGTAGTAAGCGTGGCGGCCCTTGCGGATCTCCTCGACCAAGGCGTCATAGGCGGCAAGATCCTTGCTGGCTTCGGCGGAGCGGCGCAGATGGCCGGCGGCGATCGATCGCGCCCAGTAGACCTGCGTCTGGGTCTCCGGTGGCGCCTCTTCGATGGGCTCGAGCTCGAGCGATTTCCCCCAGTTTCGAGTTTCGAGGTCGACGAAGATCGGCAGCTTCACCCGGTAATAGGGGAACATCCCGGTCATGTAGTGATCCGGATCCATGCCGGCCATGGACCCGTAGTGCGAGATCGCGGTCTGCGCATCGTCGACTACGGCCGCAGCCTGGGCCTCCTGCCCGCTCTGCAGATACGCGTACACGAGGAAATCATCTGAATGGAACTGGTCCATCCAGCCGCTCTCGTGGCGTGCCTCGGCTGCGCGTGAAGCCTGAACCGAGGCGGTATTTGCCGCGATGTCCTCCTCCCATAGACCGAGCCGCGCGAAGATATGCCCCGGCATGTGCACGGCATGCGGGCCGGACGGAGCGACCTTGCCATAGGCTCGCGCGGCGGCGAGCGCCTGCGGCGCGAGCGGTGGATTGTCGCCGGAGTGAATAATGTAGTGCACGAGGCCGGGGTGGTCGGGGTACTTCGCCCAGAGCGGCTCAAGCACGGCCATGGCCTTTCGCTCCTGAGCGAGGCTGGTATCGGTCGGCGCCACCGCGGCCAGCAGCGACAGCGCATAGAAGGCGCCGGCATCGGCGTCGTTGGGATGCGCGGCGTAGAGCTTGCCCATGGCCGCCGAGTAAGCATCGATGCGCGCCTGGTAGTCCTTCGCGCCCGGCCGATAGAAATCGGCGAGGCCGGCGACGTACTCACGCTCGCGTGGCGTTTTGGCGGGATGCGCCTCTGCGGCTTCGATCTCGCGCCAGCCGGTCGCCATCGCATCGTCGTCCGGGCGCTCCCAGATCTGGTGGAAAATGCTCATCGCGACGCCCCAGTGGGCCATCGAGCAGCCGGGATCGCTCTTCAGGATTCGCTCGAATTGGGGTCTTGCCTCCTCGTACCAGAAGTCGTGCAGCAGCGCGACGCCCCGATCGAAGCCCCGCTGCGTGGAGGCGGCACAGGAGACGGGAAACGACACCGTGCCCAAGCGCTCCTGCGCGACGCTGGGTGCGCCGGCGACGGAGGACGGAAGAGTAAGTGCGGCCAGACAGGCCGCTGCCAGTGATCCGAGCAATGCGCTTGTTCGCATGATTGTCTCCATCGCTCTGCAGCGGGAGCCTGACATATCCCGCCGCGCACATCAACTTCTTGTCAAATGGAATAGACCGGGTGAGCCTCACAATCATCACACGATGCGGCGCCAATCTCGTGCAAGAGTCAATCGCTCGCGAGGCATTCCGAGTTGGCATATACATGGACGACATCGGTGTCGTTCAGGTGAGGCTTGTCATGATGCCCACACTGGCGCGTCTGGCCATCGGCCGTGGCGCTCCATGACAGGTGACCCTGTCCGGAATCATCCGGCGCGATCGAGACCATGATTGACCCGAAACCGTTGATGGTGTAGTTCGACACCACGCTGCGCGCCGGCTGTGTATTCAAATCATAGACGGTGACGCGCAATTCTCTCGTGGTGTTGTTCCTGATCCTCACGTTGACCCCGTCGCCGCCGATTGCCGACCCGCCGGTCAGGAGCAGGAAAAACGCGGGGACGAGGATATTCATCGAATGATTGAATGTGCGCATGGCTGCATACCTCCGTGGGATTCGACTTCCGAACCCATGGATGGTTTCCGCGCGCGACTTCAGAAATCCTACTTTGCATTTCTTCACCGGATGGCGCGGCGCCGTGCGCTGCCGCATCGGTACCGGTCGGGCCGATATTGCAGAGGACAAGCCTTACTTTCATCGGCTACACTTCCCCGTCCATTGCGAAGGTGCAAATTATGGCGATAGAAGAAGTGGATACGCTGATCATCGGCGGCGGGCAGGCTGGGTTGGCGATCAGCGAGCACCTGGGCAAGCGTGGAGCGCTTCACCTCATCGTCGAGCGGCATCGGCTTGTCGAACGGTGGCGCTCGGAAAGATGGGATTCACTCGTGGCCAACGGTCCCGCCTGGCATGACCGATTTCCCGGCAGGACATTTTCCGGAATCAATCCGGATAGCTTTGCCACCAAGGACGAGATCGTCGACTATTTCGTCGCCTACGCGGAACAGATCGCAGCGCCGATCCGCTGCGGCGTGGCGGTAAATGCGCTTCAAGCGAGACCCGGCGGCTCAGGATTCCGCGCCGAAACGTCCGAGGGCGTCATCGAAGCGACCAACGTCGTCGTTGCCACGGGGCCGTTTCAACGGCCGATCGTTCCCGCCGTGGTTCCGGCCGCGACAGGGATTGCGCAGATCCATTCGGCCGCCTACCGCAATCCCGGCCAGCTGCGCGAGGGGGCGGTTCTGGTGATCGGAGGCGGCTCGTCGGGGGTGCAAATCGCCGATGAACTCGTGCGCGCGGGAAGGCGCGTCTTCCTTTCGGTCGGCCCGCACAACCGGCCTCCTCGGCGCTATCGCGGACGGGATTTCGTCTGGTGGCTGGGGGTGTTGGGTGAGTGGGATGCCAAGGTCGTCGCTCCCGGCACCGAGCATGTCACGATCGCCGTGAGCGGTGCCAATGGCGGCCGCACGGTCGACTTTCGGGATCTTGCGGCACGCGGCATCACGCTGTTGGGCAGCGCGGAGACTTGCAAGGACGGTGTCATGCGCTTCTTGCCCAATCTTGCCAAGAACATTGCTCTGGGCGACGCCAACTACCTGTCGGTGTTGGACGCGGCCGACGCCTATGTCGCCCAGAAGGGCCTCGACTTGCCCGAAGAGCCTAAGGCCCGAAAGATCGCACCCGATCCACAATGCGTGACCGAGCCCCTTTACCAGTTGAACCTGGCCGACGCCGGCGTCACATCGATCATCTGGGCGACGGGCTACGCCCTGGATTTCGGCTGGATCAAGATTGATGCCTTCGACCCCAAGGGTCAGCCGGTGCATCAACGCGGTGTTTCGGCAGTGCCCGGACTTTACTTCCTGGGATTGGCGTGGCTGTCGCGAAGGGCTTCGCCGTTCATCTGGGGCGTCTGGCACGATGCCGAATATCTCGCCGGCCACATAGTTGCCCGGAACGCGGGACGCTAGGCCGCAGCCCAGCGTCCTCGTTGCCGATGACGATCGATCGTCGCAATGCTGAGCCGTGGAATGCAGACAGCGGCATTTGCCGTCATCGAAGCTCGTGACGGCGCCGGGGCGGGGATTCGCCGCCCCGGCACACCCGAAGCCGGACTTCCCGAGCCACGGGCTGCCAACGGGCTGACAATCCCCTCAATACCCGGTGTCCGTTCCGGTCGGTGCCGACCTGCGGGCCGGCGCTTGGCCTTGGATGGCGCCCTCCAATCTCGTCTTCGCGGCGGGTTGCGACCAGGGCCGCTGGAGTCCCCGGCGCTCCGCAGCGCCGGAGGAAAGCCGCGATTCGGCCGGTGCGCCGGCTCCGAGACGCGCATCGCCCGACGGCATATCGACCCCATCGCCGGCCACCTTGTACTTGCCGACCATGTCGGCGAGCTGTGTCGCCTGATCGAGCATCGACGCGCTCGCGGCCGCAGCTTCCTCCACCAGCGCTGCATTGTGCTGCGTGTTTTCGTCCATCTGCATGACGGCCTTATTCACCTGTTCTATGCCCGCCGCCTGCTCCTGGCTGGCCCGCGCAATTTCAGCGATGACCTCGGTGACGTGCTTCACCGCGGTTCCGATGTCGCCGAGCGCGTTGCCGGATGCATCCACGAGCTTGCTGCCTTCCTCCACTTTGGCGACGCTGTCGTTGATCAGCATCTTGATTTCCTTGGCGGCCGTCGCGCTGCGTCCGGCAAGGCTGCGCACCTCGGTGGCGACCACGGCGAAGCCGCGGCCCTGATCTCCCGCGCGCGCGGCCTCGACCGCCGCATTGAGCGCGAGCAGGTTGGTCTGAAAGGCGATTTCGTCGATCACGCCGATGATGTCGGCGATCTTCTTGCTGGATGCGTTGATCCCGGCCATGGCGGCGACCGCCGAGTCAACGATTCCGCCGCCCTTGTCGGCCTGCGCGCGGGCGGCCACCGAAAGCTGGCGCGCCTGATCCGCGTTGTCGGCCGTCATCCGGACGGTGCTCGTCATCTGTTCCATGCTCGAGGAGGTCTCCGCGAGACTCGAGGCCTGCTCTTCCGTTCGCTGGCTCAAGTGGCCATTGCCCTTGGAGATCTCTTCCGTGCCATTGCGCACCGTGGCCGCCGCGATCTTGATCTGGCCGACCACGGTCATCATGGTGTGAATGAGCTTGTTGACGCTCTTCGACAGGTTCTCTATCTGGCCGGTCTTTCCCACGGTCGATATTCGGCTCGTCAAGTCGCCGCCGATCGCATTCTCGACGACCGCTTGAGTCTCGATGACCTCGGAATCCAGCGCCCGCATCATCCTCACCTGTTCCGTGACGTCGGTGGCGTATTTGACGACCTTGTAGGGCTTGCCGCAGGGGTCCAGAACGGGATTGTAGGACGCCTGGATCCAGATCTCCCTGCCCCCCTTGCCGATGCGCTTGTATTGCCCGGCATCGTATTCGCCGCGGCGAAGCTTGTCCCAGAGGGCGCGATATTCGGAGCTGTCGCGGTAAGACGCCTCGACGAACATGCTGTGGTGCTGTCCGCGGATCTCGCTCAGAGAATAACCGACGGCATTCAGGAAGTTCTGGTTGGCGGACAGAATCGTGCCGTCGAGCGAGAACTCGATCGATGCCTGTGCCTTGTCGATCGCCTCGAGGCGCGCGGCGTTCTCCCGTAAATCGGTGACGTCGCTCCACTCGAGCATGACGCCGACGTAAACTCCGTTGGCGTCCCGGTTGGCGTGCATTTGCAGCGCAAACGTGACCGGCCCGACTTGGATGCTCGCCCGATGCGGCAGTGCCGATGCGTCCTCGAGCAGGCGACGCTGCTGGGAGGGGTCGTCGCGGAATACATCGACGCAGGTGCCGATGGGATCGTTCGGATTGAAATCCGCCCAGAGCCGGCGGAAATGCTCCGCGTATTTGAGCAGCATTTGCTTGCCGTTCTCGTTCACGTAGGTGATTCTGAGATCGCGGTCTGTGAACATGATCGCAGTCGAGACGCGGTCGAGAGCCGCGGATCGCAGCGCTCGAAGGGCGCCGCCGGACGAACTGCCCAGCCTGGCTTGGATCTTTTCGCTCATTGTTGGCATGCGTCATCTCTGATTCGAAGTTGAGTGAGGCTCATCCGACTCGATCCTGGCGCTCCTCGGGCGCATGATCTCTGAACAACCATCGGAGGCGGGTGGACGGCCTCGTGTCCCAGATGGCGCGAACTAGCGGCGCCATCGGTTCTTGGGGCGATTGACCAGGGCATCGTTGCGGCCGGTAAATCGCCCGATGTGTGATATATCGTTCACTATCGATAAAAGTTGAGCGCGGCCGGCTTTTTCGGGCCGTGAGCGCCAACCGAGCATCGGCGCGACCGGATTTGACGAAAATCCGAGGCCTCTTGACATAAGAGGCTCCCTAGCGCTCGCGCCGTTGCGATATGGGGGGCCCTTGTCCGAGGCATCCGTGCGTTACAGGTTCCGCCGATATTCCGAGGCAATCTCGTCCATCGACGGATTCGACTTGCCCATGCCGTCGATGATGACCACAGGAATCGTGCCGCTCATGACCACGTTGGTATGCTCCATGAGTTCCTTCTGGCCGGCCCTGAGGCCCGAGGCCTGATACTGGCTGGTACGGATGTTCGGGATGCCCAAGGCGGTCAGCCGCTCGGCCATCGCGTCCGCGCGCTTGGCGCCGTCCGACGGGCAGTTGAGGGGCGCAAAGACCAGCACGGTGTGCGGGGGCGCGCCGTCGGGCATTAGGACGTCGATGAACCCGTTGGCGTTCGCTCCCGCGAGCGTCTGGTGTTCCAGTCGGGACCGTTGATGAACGCTCCAGGCGTGCTGGGCGCCGATCAGTGCAGCGCCGACGATGAGTAACTTGCCCGGATTCATGGTCAAAAATTACCATGGCCGGGGGCCGGCGGTGCCCATCAGGTCGCAAAAGACAGCCCGGCCCGGCCGATGGAGGAGGAATCTGCGACCGGCCTCACACCGGCTAAGCCTTGCGCTGGCGCCGCCTCGTCCGGGGAGGGTGCGAGGGCGTCGGCGCGGGCTCGGCTCCGTGCGCCGGCACGGAGTCATCGCCGAACCGGTTCATGCGGCTGACGAGTTCCGGCGGGATTTCGGTGGCACGGCCGAGTTCCGCGGAAATGAACACGAGCACCTGCTTGGCCGTCATGCGCACCTCGCCGTGGTGCGAGGCCTCGATGCGAAGTTCGCAGGAGGTGCGGCCAATCCGGGTGGTCCACAGCTTGAATGTCAGTCGATCGCCAAATTTGGTCGGTTTGGGAAAGTCCACCGTGAAATGCACGGAGGGGGTCAGGATCTGCTTGTGATGAAAGAGACCGGGTGCGCTCGCGGCGAGGCCATCTTCGAACCAATCTTCCACGAAATCGCTTATCATTTCGAAATACCGCGGATAGAACACCCAGCCTGCGGCATCGCAATGCCCGAAGCGCACCAGGATCTCACGTTGAAACGCCGCCATTGGCCTCCCCCAAACCAGCCCGTGCGCCGAGTATAGATGATCGCAACGCCGGCGATGCGAGCGGCGGCATACGCAAGGGACCGATGAAGATTTCAGGCAAGCACTACCGCACCATCTGGCCGGCCGCCGACGGAACCGTCGAGGTCATCGATCAGTGCCGGCTGCCGTTTGAATTCAGGACCCTCAAGCTGTCGACGCTCGAGGACGCCGCGCAGGCGATCCGAACCATGGTGGTACGCGGCGCGCCGCTGATCGGCGCCACGGCCGCCTACGGGATGGCGCTGGCCCTGCGCTCGACCGCAACGGACGCGCGGCTCGAGGAGGCGGCCCGCGCGCTGCGGGCGACCCGCCCGACGGCGGTCGATCTCGCGTGGGCGATCGGGCGAATGCGCGCGGCCCTGGAGGGACTCGCGCCGCAGGAGCGCCATGAGGCGGCGTTGCGCGAAGCGGCCCGGATCTGCGACTCGAGCGTCGAGCAATGCCGCGCCATCGGCGTTCACGGGCTCGGCGTCATTCGCGCGCTCGCCCGGGCGCCCGGCCGGCCGGTCAACATCCTCACTCACTGCAACGCGGGCTGGCTCGCCTGCGTCGATTGGGGCACCGCGCTCGCGCCCATCTATCAGGCTCACGATGCGGGAGTCGAGGTCCACGTGTGGGTGGATGAAACCCGGCCGCGCAATCAAGGCGCCTCGCTCACGGCCTTCGAATTGGGGGCGCACGGGGTCCCCCATACGGTGATCGCCGACAACCTGGGCGGACATCTCATGCAGCGGGGCTGCGTGGACATGGTGATCGTCGGCAGCGATCGAACCACGGCGGCGGGCGACGTGTGCAACAAGGTGGGCACGTACCTGAAGGCCCTGGCCGCGCGCGACACCGGCGTACCCTTCTATGTGGCCCTGCCCGGCAGCACCCTCGACTGGGCGCTCGAGGAGGGCCGGGACATTCCCATCGAGGAGCGCTCGCCGCGGGAATTGACCCATGTCACCGGTCTCACGTCCTCCGGCCGCATCGAGACCGTGAGGGTGGTGCCGGAAACCAGCGCGGCGCTCAACCTGGGCTTCGACGTGACGCCCGCGAGGCTGGTGACCGGGTTGATCACGGAGCGCGGCCTGTGCCCCGCAAACCCCGCCGGCTTGACCGGTCTGTACCCCGAACGAGGAGCTCGCCATGAATGAACCCGCACCGCTCGGGGACGAGAGGCTGCGCGAAGCCGTGATAGCGGCCTGCCGGGAGCTTACGCGCCGGGGACTGACCTACGGCACGTCCGGCAATGTCAGCATCCGCCGCGACGAATGGCGCTTTTTCGTGAGCCCCACGGGCATGCCCTACGAGGAGCAGGAGCCCGCGGATGTACCGCTGATGGACCTGGACGGCCGCTGGTTCGGCTGCCGGCGCCCGTCGAGCGAGTGGCGGTTTCATCGCGACATCTACGATGCGCGCGACGACGTGGGCGCGATCGTCCACACCCACTCGCGGCATGCCGGAGCCCTCGCGTGCACCGGCCGCGGGATTCCGGCGTTTCACTACATGGTGGCCGTGGCGGGCGGCGTCGACATCCGCTGTGCGCCGTACCACACCTTCGGCACGCAGGAACTCTCCGACGCCGCAATCACCGCGCTGGAGGGCCGCAGGGCTTGCCTGCTCGCGAATCACGGGGTCATCGCCGTCGGAGCGGACCTGGCCGCCGCACTCGCGCTCGCGGGCGAGGTGGAGTATCTGGCGGCCCAGTACGCCGAGGCGCTCGCCTTGGGGGGAGTCCGCGTCCTCGATGAGGCCGAGATGCGGCGGGTGCTCGAGAAGTTCCGCACCTACGGCAAACAGGACGCGGCGGATCCCGATCTCGCATTCGGCGGGAGCGCACTTCCGGACGCCCTGAGGGAGCTTTGATCATGAATGATTCGCAGGCAGTTTCCTATCGAATGCTGGACCGGCCGTCGCTCCTCGCGCTGCTTGCGGGCATCGACGGCGTGCGCTCGCGCTTGGGCGGTGTGCCGGAAGCCTGGCAGATCCGCGAAGTGGGGGACGGCAATCTGAACCTGGTGTTCATCGTGGAGGGCCCGCAAGGGTCGGTGTGCGCCAAGCAGGCGCTGCCCTATGTCCGCGCCGCCGGCCCGTCCTGGCCGATGTCCCTCGACCGGGCATACTTCGAGAATTCGTACTACCGCGCCGTCGCGCCGCACGTCGGCCGGCTCATTCCCGAGATCTATCACTACGATGCCGACCTCTATTGCACCGTCATGGAACGGCTCTCGCCGCACATCATCCTGCGGCACGGTCTGATCGAAGGGCGGCGCTATCCCAATCTCGCGCGCGACGTGGGGGAGTACGTGGCCCGCGCCAGCTTTTTCACATCGGATCTGGCCGGTCCCTTTGAGGCGAAGATGGACGGAGTGGCGCGGTTCACCGCCAACAAGGCGCTGATCCGGATCAGCGTGGACCTGATATTCACCGATCCCTATCGGACGAGCGAGCGCAATCGCCACACCTCGCCGCAGCTCGATGCCACCGCCGCGGACCTGCGGCGCGACGGGCCGCTCAAGGTGGGCGCCGCCCGTCTGGGACAGAAATTTCTCAATCAGCCCGAGGCGCTCGTCCACGGGGACCTGCATTCCGGTTCCGTGATGGTGACGCAGGACGACACTCGCGTGATCGATCCGGAGTTCGCCTTCTACGGCCCCATCGGATTCGACCTGGGGGCGTTCTTCGGCAATCTGCTGCTCAGCTGGTACTCCCAGCCCGGGCATGCCTCGCACGCCGCGGGCGACGATCGCGTCGCGTATCAGGAGTGGATTCTCGACCAGGCCAATGTGTTCTGGGAGACGTTTCGCAGCCGGTTTCTCGACTTGTGGGCCCATCAGGCCCGGGGAGACGCCTATCCGGCGGCGATGTTCGCCCAGCCCGCCGATGCCGCGGCGTTGAAATCGGCCAGGAACGACTATGTCGATGCGCTGTACGACGACATGCTGGGCTATGCGGCCTGCAAGATGATCCGGCGGATCCTCGGGTTTGCGCACGTGATCGACTTCGAGCGGATCCCGGACGCCGACGTGCGCAGCCATTGCGAGGCGGGCGCGCTCGCCATGGCGCGGCTCCTCCTCACCCATCCCGGCCAGTTCCACTCCATCGACGATGTGATCGATGCGGTGCCCCGCATGCGCTGGCAGGTGGACATGCCGGGCAAATCCGGCCGCGGCGCGGATCGAGGCTACGCTTCGTAGACGGTTTCCCCGCCGGTCACGGTGCGCACGATCTTGATGTCCTTGATCCGCGCGGGATCCACGGTTTGCGGATCTTCCGCGAGCACCACGAAGTCGGCCAGCTTGCCCACGCTGATCGAGCCCTTGAGGGACTCTTCGTGGGAGGCATAGGCGCCGTTGAGCGTGTTGATGCGAATGGCCTCCTCCACGGTGACGCGCTGGTTCGCGCCCCAGGTTTCGCCGTTCCAGCCGGTGCGCGTCACCATGCCCTGAATGCCCATGAGCGGAGCGAAGGGCCCGGGTCCGAAATCGGAGCCCGCCGCGGCGGGAACTCCGCCATCGAGCAACGAACGGAATGCCATGCAGCGGCTCATCAGCTCCGGGCCGTAGAAGTGGAACTTGTCGCTGTTGTAGTAGGCGTAGGACGTGAACAACGCAGGAACCACCCCGGCCGCCTTGATGCGCTTCACCAACTCATCGTTGATCAAGGTGCAATGGGTGATCTTGGGGCGCACGTCCGCGAGCGGATGGAGTCTCTGCGCCCTCTCGTAGGCGCTCAAGACCATCTGGATCGCGACGTCGCCGTTCGCATGGCAGTTGGGCTGAATGCCGGCCCGGTGCACGCGTTCCACCCACGCATCGAGGACGTCCTGCGGCTCGGTGATGTTGCCTTGATACGGAGGTTCCCGGCCCGGATAGGGAACGCTGAGCGCCATGGTGCGCTCCGAGAAGGAGCCGTCGACGGTGTGCTCGGAGGTGGCGCCGAAGCGGATCCACTCGTCCCCGAAACCGGTTTCGATGCCGTTGGCAATCATCGAGTCGATCATCCCGGGGCCCGCTTCGTAACTGACCCGATGCTTGAGGTCGCCATGCGCCCGGATCTGTTGCAGCGCCAGGAGATCGCCTTCCTCGTGATGTACGCTCGTCAGGCCATAGCGCACGAATTGGCCCGAAATGTGCGCGAGCCCCTCGCGCCGCCGCTTCGCCAAGACATCCGCCGGAAAGGTGGCGCGGGTCCCGGCCTTGTCGACGATGTCAAGGGCGTTGTCGGTGACCCGGCCGTTCAATTCCCCGGTCGAGTCGTGATCGAAGGTTCCTCCGGGAGGGTTGGGCGAGTCCTTGGTGACTCCGGCGAGACGCAGCGCCAGACTGTTGTAGAACGCGGTATGGCCGCCGCGATGATGGACGGCGACGGGGTGCTTGCTGGAGACCCGGTCCAAGTCGTGAACATTCAGCTGCCGCTTGTCCTTGACCTTGGTGTCGTCGAAGAAGAAACCTTCGACCCAGGTGCCTTCGGGCGTTTGGGCGGCCTTTTGCCGCAGCTTCTCGACAATGCCGTCGATGGTGACGAATTCGACCTCGAAGGGGTTCCCGACGAGCACCTCATAGAGCAGTGTCTCGCCCTCGGCGTGGTTGTGGCAGTCGATGAAGCCCGGCAGGATGGTCATGCGCTGCGCGTCGACCATTCGCGCGCCCCGGCCAAAGGCGCGCTTGATGTCATCGCCGCTTCCCACGGCCACGAAGCGGCCGTTCTTCACCGCGAAGGCCTCCGCGCGCGGCATGCCCGGATCGACCGTGCGCACATTGGCATTGAAGACGACCAGATCGGCACCCGATCCGCCCGACATGCCGCGAGGCCATGCGGCTCCTGCCAGACCCGCAACTCCAGCCCCGGCCAGGACCAGAAACTCCCGCCGACCATAGGTGTTCTTGTCTTTCAACGTGCGCTCCCCCCCCCGAATTTCTCGCCGACCCGCGGTTCCAGTGTAACAACAAACAACACCGGTGCAGGATGAGGGAACTTTGGGCGACAATGGGCTCTTTGCCGTTCAAGCAGGAATCAACCCCGTGACCAGCGCCTTCCCCCGACTATTCGAGCCGCTCACCATCCGCGGCGCGACGCTCAAGAACCGGATCATGTCCACCGGTCACGACACCACCCTGCCGACCGACTGCACGGTCAACGACGCGCTGGTGGCGTATCAAGAGGCGAGGGCGCGGGGCGGCGCCGGTCTCATCGTGCTTCAGGTCTCCGGCGTGCACGAAACCGCGCGCTACACCAATCACGTGTTGATGGCGACCGACGATGGTTGCATACCGGGGTATCGCCGGGTCGCCGAGGCGGTGCATCGATTCGACACGGTGCTGTTTGCGCAGTTGTTCCACCCGGGCCGCGAGATCATGGAGGCGGACGGTGGTCTCCTGACCGTGGCCTATGCGCCGTCCTCGGTGCCCAACGAACGCTTTCACGTCATGCCTCGTCCGCTGAAGGTCCCGATGATCCAGGCCATCGTCAGTGGGTATGGCGACGCGGCGCGCCGCATGCAGACGGCGGGACTGGACGGGGTCGAGATCGTCGGCGGCCATGGTTATCTGGTGTCGCAGTTCCTGAATCCCCGCGTGAACCTGCGCGACGACGGCTACGGCGGGGACTTGGAGGGCCGGCTGCGGTTCCTGAGGGAGGTGATCGCCGATATCCGGGGGAAGGTGAGCGACCGCTTCGTCGTGGGCCTGCGGATCTCCGGAACGGAAGTGGATGAGCAGGGGCTCACGCAAGAGGAGACGCTGGAGGCGATCACCCGGATCGCCGAAAGCGTGGATTATGTCAATATCACGCTCGGCACCTCGGCGAGCCTGGGAGGGGCCATTCACATCGCCCCTCCGATGTCTTCGAAAATCGCCTACGTGGCGCCGTATGCGGCGCACATCCGGCAGCGCGTGCGCATCCCCGTGTTCGTGGCCGGGCGCATCAATCAGCCTCAGGAGGCCGAAGCCATCCTGGCGGCGGGCCAGGCGGACGTGTGCGCGATGACCCGCGCCCTGATCTGCGATCCGGAGCTGCCGAACAAGACCCTGCGCGGCGCCACCGAGGACATCCGTGCCTGCATCGCCTGCAATCAGGCCTGCATCGGGCATTTTCACAAGGGGTATCCGATCTCCTGCATCCAGAATCCCGCCAGCGGGCGCGAGCTCAAGTTCGGCACGCTGCCGCGGGCGCGGCTCCCGCGCACGGTGCTGGTGGTGGGAGGCGGTCCGGCCGGCATGAAGGCCGCGGTGATCGCCGCCCAGCGGGGTCATCGCGTCACGCTGGTCGAGGAACAGCGCCGCCTGGGCGGCCAGGCGCTGCTCGCACAGCTGCTGCCGGGCCGCGCCGAGTTCGGCGGCCTGGTCACCAATCTCCTGCATGAATTGAGCGCCGCCGGCGTGGAGGTGCGCACGGGCGTGCGCGCCGACCGGGCGATGATCGAGCGGGAGCCGCACGACGTGGTGGTGATGGCAACCGGGGCGATTCCGTACCGCCCGGCCTTCGAATGCGACGGCGCACTGCAGATCGTGGATGCCTGGCAGGTCTTGAACGGGACGGTCGAGTGCGGGCATTCGGTGGTCGTGGTCGACTGGCGCGCCGACTGGATCGGCATCGGCATTGCGGAGCGCCTCGCCCAGGGCGGCAGTTCGGTGCGGCTGGCCGTGAACGGCATCGCCGCGGGCGAGACGCTGCCGCTGTACGTCCGCGATGCCGCCGTGGCCGCGCTGCATCGGCTCGGGGTCACGGTGATGCCGTACATGCGCTTGTATGGCGCCGATGCCGACAGCGTGTACCTGCAGCACATCACCAGCGGCGGCCCGGTGGTGATCGATTCGGTGAACACTCTGGTGCTGTGCACGGGACATGTGCCGGTCACCGAGCTTGCCGACTCCATCGAAGACCTGCCGATCGACGTGCGGATCATCGGCGACGCGGCGGCGCCGCGCACCGCCGAGGAAGCCGTCTACGAGGGTTTTCGAGTCGGCGCGGAGATCTGACCGCGGGGAGCCGCGAGGCCCCTAGCCGCGTTTCGAGGCGCGCAAGTGTCCCGGCCGCAGCTCGCCGCGCTCCAGAACCAGGACCAGCTGCCGCCAATTGTCGAGGAAATGTTGCGTTCTCGCGGGGCCGATGCGCGTGAGGAGGGTGGGTTTCAAGTCGCCCTCCATGGACTCGAGCTCGCGCCGCGCCAGGCCCAGATACCACGCGTTGCGGTCGCGAATCTCCACACCGACGAAGCCGGCCGCGCGCAACGCCGCCGCGCTCTCGTCGAGCGTGACCATGTTGTAGGCGATGCCCTCGAGCCGGAAGTATTCCAGCATTTCGGGCGAGTACGCTCCTGTGCCGCCCCGCAGCCAGTCGCTCGCGATGAATCGGCCTGCCGGCTTCAACACCCGCAGGATTTCGGCGAACAGCGCCGGTTTGTCCGGTATCTGAACCATGGAGTCCTTCGAGAAGACGACGTCGAAGGCGGCGGCCTCGAAGGGCAGCGGTCCCGGGTCCACCTTGATGCCGCTGATCCGGTCGGCGAGCCCGGCTCGTTCGATCCGGCCCCGCATGTCCTCGAGCAGCGCCGGATCGATGTCGATTCCGACCACCGAGGAGGCGCCGTGGCGGGTGACGAGCAGCTCGTCGACGGCGCCCAGCCCGCAACCGATATCGAGCACCCGGCACCCCCCGATGTCGCTGCCCTCGAGGACGCGGGCGATTTCTTCGGCTCCGCCCGGGGACAAGAATCCGTCCCCCCAGATCGCCTGCAGCAGCGCGAGCATGCCGGCGTCGTATTCACCCGGCTCGCTCGGAATCCCGATTTTCGGGCCGTCCGCGTGGCTCATGGTCCTCCCATCTCAGCGAGCAAGGTCTCTGCGCCGTACACCTTGTCCAGCGCTTCGCGAATGATGGCAGGGTGCAATGCGATCGCCCGGTTCGTCGCGGGATCGAACCAGTAGTCGCCGGAGATGGAGTGAATATTGCCGTCGAACATGAGGCCGACCATGCGGCCCGACGCGTCGATGAGCGGACTGCCGGAACTTCCGCCGACGATGTCGTTGTCCGTCGAAATGCAAAAGGGCGTGCGGGGATCGAGCCGGTCCTGCACCTTTACCCAACTGTCCGGCATCTTGAAGGGCGGCGATCCCGTGGCGCGCTCGAAGGCGCGGTCGAGATAGGTGAACGGCTCCACCGGCGTGCCATCCTCCACCCATCCCTGAACGGTGCCGTAATTCAAGCGAAGCGTGAAGGTGGCGTCCGGATACACGCGGGTTCCATAGGCTCGGAAGCGCTCGGCCGCGATTCGCGCCGACGCGGACGCGATGGGCGCCTCGACCTCGTTCTCGAACTGCCGGCGCAGGGCGCGCGACTCGGCGTCCAGCGAACGGGCAAACTCGATCATCGGATCCCGGGAGGCGTCCACCGCCGGCTTGCCGCCGTCCCAGAGCTGTTTGCGCAGGGCCGGGTCGATGAGCTGGGTCTCGGCGACCAGCCGGGTGGCGAGCGCCTCGGGCGACTCCTTCAGCAGGACTTTCCGCACCAGGGAATTGTCGGGGCCGAGCCACTCGCGCATGCGCTGCAGGGAGAACGACAGGGTCAGCACCTCGACCTCGGGGTAGATCGGAATGCGCGTGTACAGCTGTTGCGCGATGCGCGGCAGCGAGGTGTCCGTGTATTCCCGCAGCCGTTCGGTATTGGGCTTGGCGCGCTCGTCGGCGCCGCGCACCAGCAGGCGGGCGTAGCGAAACAGAACGGAGTTGAAGCCCGTGCCGCCCTCGATGAAGGTTTCCGGGAGGTACAGTGCGCGCTCGCGCCGCGTGGCGGCTTCGATCTGCTTCCAGGGGTCGGTCCCGGACAGTTGCGAGAGCGCGCGCAGGTTCTCCTCGTCGGCCGCCTTGCGCGCCATCATCGCATCGTCATGCAGGGCATCGAGGAGCTTGCGGCGGGTCTTCAGCACGTTCTCGATGCCGTCGAGCGGAGCCTCGATGAGCTGCTCGTCCGCGGGCGTGCTGCGGCCGAACTGGATGTATCGCCCGCGCAGTTCCGAGAGGCGCAGCAGCACGCTGGGGAGAGCCACGTCGCGCTCGAACTCGAGCTGCGCATGGGTGTCCGAGCGCTGCGTGGAACCGGGGTTGCCGGCCACGAACACCAGCTCGTTCGCCTTGGGACCCGAGAAATCGATCTGCAGATGATTCGGCGTGGCGGCGGGCCTGCCGTTCTCATAGACGCGCAGCACCGAGAAATCCAACGACCAGCGCGGAAACTGAAAATTGTCCGGATCTCCTCCGAAGGCCGCGATGTCCGATTCGGGCGCGAACACCAGCCGCAGGTCGTCATACCGCTTGTACTTGTACAGAAAATACTGACCGCCCCGATACAGGCTGACGGCCTGGCACTTGAGGCTGCCCGATTTGGCTTTCGCGCTCTGCAGCTCGCAGGATTGTTCGAGTGCCGTGAGCGCCTTCTTGCGGGCATCGAGGGCCGCCTGATCATTGAGGCCGGATTGCGCCTTCTTCACCGCCTCGGTCACGTCCTCCGTACCGACCAGCACGTCGGCGAGCTGGGTGGCGCAGCGCCGCTCCTCGCTGCGCTTCGCGGCGATGAAGCCGCGGTCGATCAGGCTGTTGTTCGCCGAGGAGAGTTCCGCCAGGCACGACTCGATGCAGTGATGATTCGTCAGCATCAAGCCCTCGGCGGACACGAAGGACGCCGTGCAGTTGGTCAGCCGGGCCGTGGAGAGGCGCAGGTGGTCCAGCCAAGGCGCGGTCACCTGCGCGCCGTAGGCCTTGTTGACGGACGCCGCCGGGAAATTATCGAAAGTCCACATCCCCTCGTCGGCCCCCGCCAAGAGAGGCGCGGTCAGTGCCCAAATCAACAGTGCGGTGCGCATTCCAGTCTCGTTTCCCCCGGCGGCGAACGCCCGATTCTACGTCAAAAGAGCGCGCCGCCGGCACGGATACGGAGCGCTCGCGACGCCTCATCGCGCGATCCGCTACAATTCGAGGCCGACCACCCCATCGAGATTCACGAGTCCCTTGAACGCCGTCAGCAGACCCCCGCCGGCGCCCGAAGCCGGGCACCGCGCCTTTGCCTCGTTCTCGAACGCCGATTTCAGGCTTTACTTTCTCTTCGCGACCGCGGCGATGATGGGCGACAACGTCGAGCACGTCATCAGCTACTGGGTGATGTACGAGAAATTCCATTCGCCCGCCCTCGGCGGATTCGCGGTGATTTCCCATTGGGTGCCGTTTCTGCTGCTCGCGGGATACAGCGGCGCCCTGGCGGATCGCATCGACATCCGGCGCCTCATCCAAGTGGGTATGCTGATGCTGCTCGCCGTGTCGGTTGGCTGGGGCATCATGTTCGTGAGCGATTCGGCGGCGATGTGGAAGGCCATGTTGCTGCTGGTGGTGCACGGATTGGCCGGCGTGGTCTGGATACCCGCATCGCAGGTGCTGATCCATCAAATCGTGAGTGCCGACCAGCTGGGGAGCGCCGTGCGCCTGGGCGCCACGGGGCGCTACGTGGGATTCCTGGTCGGGCCCGCCGTCGGGGCGCTTCTGCTGCTGGCTCTGGGGCCGGCCTTGGGGATCTTTGCGAATGCGTTGCTGTATGTGCCGTTCATCGTGTGGATGATCGGCGCTCCCTACGGCAAGGCCGCCGCGAATTGGCGGCCCGCGCCGCGCGCCTTGAACGGCATCAAGGACATCTGGCGGACGATGAAGGTGGTGGCCAGACATCGCGTTCTGCTGGCGATGACGGTGCTGGTGGGGGCGGCGTCGTTCTTCGTCGGCAATGCCTATCAGGCGCAGATGCCGGGCTTTGCGCGGGATCTCAACGTCGGGCGGGCCGACCTTTCGTACAGCGCGCTCCTGGCGGCGGACGCCTGCGGAGGATTGATCGGCGGCATCCTGCTCGAGAGCCGCGGGCTGCTGCAGCCGCGAACGCGTACGGCCTTCGTCCTGGCCATGATCTGGTGCCTCGCGCTCGCCGGGTTCGCGCGCGCCAACAGCTATGCGTTGGCGCTGTGCCTGCTGTTCATCGCGGGCTTCGTGGAGCTCGCGTTCAACTCGATGGCCCAGGCGCTGGTGCAGCTCAACGCGCCCAACGACATGCGCGGCGGGGTCATCGGCGTATTCTCGATGTCGGCCATGGGCCTGCGCACCTTCAGCGGCCTGTCGGTCGGGCTGCTGGGCTCGAGCATCGGCATCCACTACTCGCTGTCGTACAGCGCATGCGCGCTGCTCGCCGTCATCGGCACGATATTCATCGCGCAATTCCTGCGAAAGGCCCGGGGGGCGGCGGCGTGAGCGGCCCCGCGACCGACGTCGAGTTCATGCGGCGTGCGCTGGAGCTGGCGAGGCGCGCCCAGGAGAGCGGCGAGGTGCCGGTGGGCGCGCTGGTGGTCCACGAGGGCGCCGTGATCGGCGAAGGCTGGAATCGCCCGATTGCCGCTCGAGATCCCACGGCGCATGCGGAAATCGTCGCTTTGCGCGCCGCGGCCGTGCAGCTCGATAACTATCGGCTGGCCGGCGCCACGCTGTACGTGACCTTGGAGCCCTGTGCCATGTGCCTGGGTGCCGTGATCAACGCGCGCGTCCCGCGCGTGGTGTTCGGCGCCTGGGACTTGAAAGCGGGTGCCTGCGGCAGCGTCGTGGATCTGACCCGGAATCCGCAGATCACGCACCGGATCGACGCGTTTGGAGGCGTTTGCAGCGAGGAATGCAGCGAGCTGCTGCGGCGTTTCTTCGAGGCGCGGCGCTAGTTCATCGAGACCGCGCCGGTGCTGCCCCAGGCCCATTCCAGCATGTCGCGGTATTCGCGAACGCTGTCCACGTACCGGACCGGCTCCGATCCGCGCGCGTAGCCATTGGCCGTCTGCGTGTACCACTCTTCCTGCGAGAGCAGCGGCAGGAATTCGCGCACGGCCTGCCACGAATCCGGATCGCGCCCGGCCTTCTGCGTCAGCACGCGAGCGTCCTCGACGTGGCCAAGGCCGATGTTGTACGCGGCCAGGGCGAACCACGTGCGGTCGGGCTCGGGCACGTGCCCCGGAATCTTCGAGTACACCACCTTGAAGTAGCGGGCGCCGCCGAAGATGCTCTGGCGCGGATCCGCGGGATTCGTCACGTGCGCCGCGGAGGCCGTATCGGTGGTGAGCTGCATCAAGCCCTTGGCGCCCGACGAGGACGCGGCATCCGGGTTCCACTTGGACTCCTGGTAGCCGATAGCCGCGAGCAGGCGCCAGTCCTCGCTGCTCTCCACCGCAGCCTCCTCGAACCATTTCTTATAGAGCGGCAAGCGATATTGCACGTGGCGCATGAAGCCGGGCGCGTTCGCGAACTCCATGTCCTCGGGACGGCCGTAGTAGCGCTTGACGATGGTGGCGAGCTGGCCGTCGGCGTTGAGCCGGGAGAAGTAGGCGGTCAGATAGCTCAAGAAATCCGGATCGCGCGAACTGGCCGCCCAGGCGAGGGACTGGCTCCCCGGGAAGTCGAAGGCGATGCGAAGATCGGGAAATTCGTCATGCGCCAGCGCGAATTCCGTCGAATCCGCGATCGTGTAATCGAAGCTTCCATCCGCGACCCCCTGCAACAAGGCCTGCGAATCCATGGTCGCATTCTCGACCCAGGCGAGACCCGACAGCTTGTCCCGGGCGGCCCGCAACGCCTTGGCGTGCGAACTGCCGGCCGCGATTTCCAAGTCGCCGGCGCCGATGTCGGCCAGCGAATTCGGCCTCACCGAGCCGCGGCGGTAGACAAGGTGTTCACGCACCCGCTGATAGACCGGGCCGAATGACACGGAATCAATGGGTTTGGCCGGCACTTTCAGCGCCGCCGCCGCGACGTGGGCGCGGCCGGACTCCAGGGCGGCGTAAATCTGCGCATAGCTGTGCACCGGCACGATCGACAGCCCGACGCCCAATTCGTCCGCAAACCGGCGCGCCAGGTCGAATTCAGGGCCTGCGGGGGTGCCGTCGGCGTCCCGGTAGTAAGACAAGGGGCTCACGCGCGTAACGACCCGCAGCTCGCCCAGGATCTTGATCTGATCGATGACGCTGGGCAGCGGGGCGCAGGTGTTCAAAACCAGCACGAGCGATGCCGCCATGCTGATCTTCGACCATCTCACCCAGGGAATTTGTTCTGATACGGTACGCACGGTGGATTGTCGCTAGGGGCTCCGTGTGGCTGGGCGGGTCCTGAACATAGGCATGCCCAATTCCGATGCGCTAGAATAATCTATTATTGTCCTCAACGGGCCCTTGACAAATGAATTATTAGTCTGTAGCGGTTAGCGCGTCACAGGACCCGGTTCCTTAAGTTAACGCGCGCCAACCATAAGTTAATGGAGAGGTACCGAAGTGGTCATAACGGCGCCGACTCGAAATCGGATGGTCGGGTAATTCCGGCACGTGGGTTCGAATCCCACCCTCTCCGCCAAATAAAAAGGGCCTGTCTTTCAGGCCCTTTTTATTTGGCGGG
>Ga0302157_10001011_pt1 | contig 35503 bp, 36 predicted proteins | sample I_Bog_N3_3_FD_193502 | JGI IMG/M metagenome (GOLD analysis project Ga0302157, IMG submission 193502) | Peat permafrost microbial communities from Stordalen Mire near Abisko, Sweden - I_Bog_N3_3 | ecosystem: Environmental > Terrestrial > Soil > Wetlands > Peat | place: Sweden: Abisko, Stordalen...
GGTGCGAATAGGTTTGATGTATATTAGATCAACTATGGCCGATAAAGCATTTGCTATGATCGAAACTAGATGATTATATGATGTTGTTGAATGACCAGCGGTCGCCTACGACCCCGCGGCCAGGTATGTCGGTCCGCGCCGAGCCAGACAAAGCGCCAACGCCAACACGCTACGATAGAGCCATCGCGCCGAGCCCTCGTCGCGAGCACGCTCATGCTTTTCATCGCCGCCAAAAGACGGCCATCCGGAGGAAACAGAAGTGAAGAAGACCATCAAATTCGTGCTCGCCGCGGCGCTGCTCGCGTCCACCGCCACCGTCGCCCTGGCGGACGGCGCCAAGATTTTCGTCGTTGGCGGCAAGGCGGACGATCCGTTCTGGTCGATCGTCAAGCGCGGCGCGGAAGACGCCGGCAAGGTCGTCTCGGCCGAGGGTGGCAAGGTCGTCTGGCTTGCGCCGCAGAACTACGACAATCTGGGCGTCGACGCCGCCGAGCTGATCCGTCAGGCGATCGACCAGAAAGCCGACGCGATCGTCGCTCCCGATTGGGCGCCCGCCGCGATGGACCCGGCCTTCCAAGCCGTCAAGGCCGCCGGCATCCCGTTCATCGTCTACAACGCTGGCGGCATTCAGGCGGCCGATCGCTTGGGCGCGATGAACTATGTCGGCGCAGTCGACTATCTGGGCGGCGTCGCCGGCGGCGATTACCTGGCCAAGGCCGGCCACAAGAGCGGCGTCTGCGTCAATTCGCTGCCGGGCGCGGCCAACATCGAAGATTATTGCAAAGGCTTTGGCGACGGCATCAAGAAAGCCGGCGGCAAATCCGACGTGCTGCCGCTGCCGGCGACCGCGGAAGGCAACGTGACCGCCGTCGCTCAGGCCGTGCGCGCCTACCTGCTGCAACATCCCGATGTCGACGCCATCTTCGCGACCGCCAACCTCGACGCCGTCGGCATCGTTCAAGGCATCGCCCAGGCCGGCAAGGCGGGCAAGGCGCACCTTTGCGGCATCAACTTCGATCAGGCGATCCTGGCGCAAATCGCCGCCGGCACGCAGGATTGCGCGATCGACCAGCAGGGATACCAGCAGGGCTTCTACGCCGTGTCGATCCTCAATGGCTACGTCAACTATGGCCTGTCCATCCCGACCCGCGAAATCCTGACCGGCCCCGGCGTCGTCGACAACACCAACATCAAGGCCACCATGGCCGGAGCCAAGGGCGGCACCCGCTAAGGGCTGAACAAAAAGCGAAGCCGCCCGGCGCAATCGGGCGGCTTCGGCAGACGAGTTTCTTCACCGGCAATTGCCTGGGATCGACGGGGTAAAGCCATGACGGCGGGCGCAAGCATCAGCAGCAACCTAGGCCGTCTCGCCCGGCGGCCCGAGGCCGGGTCGCTCGTCGGACTGATCGTCATCTACATTTTCTTCGCCATCCTTGGCGGTCAAGTCTTCCTCGGCGCGCCGGGCTGGTCGAGTTGGCTCAACATGGCGGCTGAAGTGGGGACCATCGCGCTGCCCGTCGGGCTTCTGATGATCGCCGGCGAACTCGACATTTCCGTCGGCTCGGTCCTGCCGGCCTCGAGCCTGACGGTGGCGATCCTCTCGGGCCGTTGGGGCTTGCCCATTTACATCGGCATCGCCGGCGGCCTGGGCGTCGGGCTGGCTGTTGGCTTGTTCAATGGACTTCTCGTCACCCGGACCCGGATCCCCTCACTGATCCTCACCATCGGCTCGATGTTCGGGGTGATGGGGCTGACGCTGGGCTTCACCATCTGGATCGCGGGCTCCACCGGGGTGTTCATCGTGCCCGACCCGTTGACGAAAACGCTGCTCGGCTCGGCGCTGGGCGGCATGTTCCAGGTCGGCATCTTCTGGTGGGCGGGGTTCGTCGTCGTCATCTATGGTCTGCTCCACCTGAGCACCTGGGGCAACTGGATCTTCGCGCTGGGCGGGGACAAAGAGAGCGCCCGCAACGCAGGGATTCCGACGCAAAAACTGACCATCCAGCTTTATATGCTGTCGGGCTTCGCCGCCGCCTTCGTCGGCGTCACTCAGGTGATAACTTTCGGCAGCGCGCAAGTCGCGGCGGGCAGTTCGTTCATCTTCAACTCGATCATGTGCGTCGTCATTGGCGGCGTCATTCTGACCGGCGGCGCGGGTTCGGTCATCGGCATCGTGCTCGGCACCATGACTTTCGCCATCGTCAACCAGGGCATCTTTTTTTCCGGCCTCGATCCCAACTTCGGCTCAATCATCATCGGCGCGCTGCTGCTGACCGCCGTCCTGTCCAACGACACGTTCCGCGCCATGGCGCTGAGCTACGTGGCCAAAAAGAAGTAAGGCGCGGACTCATGAACATGATCAACGCCTTTCTGCGCCGCCCGGCCGCCGCCTCAGTCCTAAGCCTCATTATCGTGCTGGCGTTCTACGTCCTCATCGGCGGCGTCGATCTCGGCCGGCTCGCGGGCGCGGCGAGCTGGGTCAATTTCGCCGCCAATCTCGGCATCGTGGCGCTGCCCGTCGGCCTATTGATGATCGCCGGCGAGATCGACATCTCGATCGGCGCGATGATCCCGGCGGGATCGATCACCACGGCGATCCTGTCGGGCTATTACGGGCTGCCGATTGGGGTGGGGATGGCGGGCGCGCTGGCGCTGGGCGTGCTGGTCGGCCTCGTCAACGGGCTGTTGGCCGTTCGCACCACAGTGCCGACGCTGATCATCACGCTGGGCACGCTGGTCGGCATGCAAGGCGTCGTGCTGAGCGCGGCGGTGCTGTTGACGGGAAACGCCAGCGTGGCCTTGACCTCGCCCGACTGGGCCAAGTTCGCCTTCGGCCATCTGATCGCCGGAAGCTATCAGGTCATCATCGTCTGGTGGCTGATTCTGACTATACTCTTCGCCTTCGTCGTCCATTATACCCGTTACGGCAACTGGATCTTCGCGATGGGCGGCGACAAGATCAGCGCTCGCAACGCCGGCATTCCGACCCGCGGGTTGACGATCGTCTTGTTCGTCCTGTCGGCAAGCTGCGCCGCTTTCGTCGGCATGTGTCAGGCGATCCAGTTCAATTCCGCGCAGGTGTCTGGCGGCATGGGCTACATCTTCAACACCATCGTCAGCATCGTCGTCGGCGGCGTGTTGCTGACGGGCGGCTTTGGCTCTGTGTCTGGCATTTTCTTCGGCGCGCTGACCTTCGCGATCGTCAGCCAGGGCATCTACTTCACCAACATCGATCGCAACTGGTCGAATCTGATTATCGGCGTGATGCTGCTGATCGCCGTCGCGATGAACGAAGCCTTCCGGCGCCGGGCCCTCGCCTATTCGCCGAGAAAACGAAAGGCGGCCTGAGCCGTGTCTGAAAAAGTCCCCGTCCTGGAACTGCGCGGCGTCAGCAAGTCCTTCGGACCGATCGACGTCCTCAATGACATCTCGCTGCAACTGAACGCCGGCGAGGTGCTCTGTCTGCTCGGCGACAACGGCGCGGGCAAGTCGACGCTGATCAAGATCCTCGCCGGCGTGCATAAGCCGACCACGGGCGACATCTACATGAATGGCGAAAAAATCGTGTTCGCGCGGCCCAAGGACGCCGCCGATCGCGGCATCGCCACGGTGCATCAGTTCGGCGGCACATTCCCTCTCATGTCGATCGGCCGCTCGTTCTTCGTCGGCGTCGAGCCGACCAAGCGCTTCGGCCCGTTCAAGATCTTCGACCGCAAGACCGCCAATGAAACCGCCGTCAAGGCGGTGCAGGAATTCGGCATCACGCGCATCGACGACGGCGAGCGGCTCGTCGGCGGCCTCTCGGGCGGCGAGCGGCAGTCGCTGGCCATCGCGCGCGCCGTGCATTTCGGCGCTCGCGTGCTGATCCTGGATGAGCCGACCGCGGCGCTCGGCGTCAAACAAGCCTCGCACGTGCTGCGCATCGTGCTGGAAGCGCGCAAGCGCGGGCTCGCCGTGATCTTCATCACCTATCAGGTGATCCATGCGATGGCGGTCGGCGATCATTACGCCGTGCTGATCCGCGGCGCGCTCGCCGCCAACTTCATGCGCGGTCAGAAGACTCGCGAGGAGATCACCGATCTGATGGCGGGCGGCGAGGCCTTGGCCAATCTCGACGCGGAGATCGAGGAATACAAGCCGACCCACGGCGGTCATCCGCCGCCGACCGTGGCCTGAGATCGAGCGCGCGAGTTGATAAGCGCGCGACCGCGGGCGAAGATAGCGCACGGAACGCAACGAGGAAGGCTCGAAATGAACGATCTGTCGTACGGGACGCGAAACAAGCGCGGCGATTGGGCGCCGAAGGACCGGCTCGAAACGGCCCCGCTGTTCGTTTTCCCGCCCCAGCCGATCAAATTCCTGAAATGGCTGCCGGCTTATTTCCTGCCGTGGAACGTGCTGTACATGGCGCTGGCGGGGTTGATCTGGTTCTATTTGACCCCGAGCGTCGGGACATCGAAGACACTGGCGCCGGGCTGGGTTCTCTATCTCCTCGTTCGCAACAGCGTCATGGTCCTCTTGATCTACGGTCTCCTGGAACTTCGCCTCTATGTGAAACGAGCTCAAGGCAATCATTTCAAATTCAATGGCAAGTTTCCGGCCGACCATCCCAGCAGCGTGTTCATGTTCAAGAGTCAGAACGTCGACAACATCATCCGGACCTTCGCCACGGGCGTTCCCATCTGGACCGCGTATGAAGTAGTGGGGCTCTGGTGCTACGCCAATGGCTATGGCCCTTGGACGACGTTCGCCCGGCATCCCTATTGGTTGACCTTCCTGGGCCTCGTGTTTCCGGTCTGGCACGAATTTCATTTCTACGGCATTCACCGGCTGATCCACGTGCCCGTGCTGTATAGACACATACATTCCGTTCATCACAACTCGATCAATCCCAGCCCCTGGTCGTCGCTTTCCATGCATCCGGTCGAGCACCTGCTCTACTGGTCGGATTCTCTGATCCATCTGCTGCTTCCCTCGCACCCCTTGCTGTTTCTGTACGGATTGCAGGTGACGGGCGTCGGCGCCGTGGTCGGCCATGTCGGCTTCGACAGGATCGAGGTCGGCGCCAGAGGCACGATCGAAACCCATTGCTATGCGCATTATTTGCATCACAAACATTTCGAAGTGAACTATGCCGACGGGACGACGGCGCTCGACAAGCTGTTTGGCACTTGGCACGACGGCAGTCCGGAATCCCAGGCGCGAATGGACGCGCGTTACGCGGAAAAAGTGGCGAGGATCAACCGGAAATGAGCATTCGCATAGGTTTGATTGGCGCGGGCCTCATGGGTGCCGACCACGCCAGGATACTCGCCACGGAAGTTCCGGGCGTCACCCTCCAATACATATGCGACGCCGATGCGGCGCGCTCGCGGTCGGTCGCCGACGCCTATGGCGCGGTCCATGCGACCAGCGACCCGCTCGCCGTGATCGCCGACAAGTGGGTCGACGCCGTGCTGATCGCCAGCCCCGACCAGACCCACGCGCCCCTGACCAAGGCCTGCATCGAAGCCGGCAAGCCGGTGTTGTGCGAAAAACCACTTTCGCAGGATTCGAGAGAATGCCTGGAAGTGATCGCGGCGGAAGTGAAGGGCGGCAAGCGGCTGGCGCAGATCGCCTTCATGCGCCGCTTCGATCCGGCTTACGTGGAAATGAAAGCGGCGCTCGACAAGGGCCTGATTGGTCCGGCGCTGATGTTCCACTGTTTCCATCGCAACGTTTCGGCGCCGGCCAATTTCACCGGGCAAATGGCGATCTCGAATTCGGCGCCGCACGAGTTCGACATTGCCCGCTTCGTGCTCGGCGCCGATTATGCCGAAATCTCGGTGTTCCGCCCCGAGTTCGTCGACGCCAACAAGGTGGGCGCGCCGGTGTTCATGGTGCTGAAGACGGTCGCGGGTCAGTTGGTGAATGTCGAGATCAACAACAATGCAGCCTATGGCTATGATGTGCGCGGCGAACTGGTCGGCGAAAAAGGCTCGGTATTCCTGCGCTCCCCGATCCAGAGCGAAATCCACGTGCACCTGCAAGCGATCACCGCCTATCCCGAGGATTGGCGGCCGCGCTTCGCCGAGGCCTATCGTTTGCAGAACAGCGCGTGGTTGAAGTCGATCGAGACCGGCAAGCCCGTGGGCGCCAGCGCCTGGGACGGATATGCCGCGACCCTGGTCGCCGAAGCCGGCGCCGAGTCGCTCGCCAAGGGCGCGTCCGTAAAGCTTTCGCTGGCGGCGAAGCCGGCTCTCTACTGAGGCTAACCCTATGAAAATCGGAATGGTGACGGATTCGCTGGGACATTTGCCCTTCGCGGACATGCTCGACACGGCGCGGCGGCTGGGCGTGCAGGGGGTGGAGTTCAACGCGGCTAACTGGACCTCGGCGCCGCACATGAACCTCGAGGGATTGCTGGCGAGTTCAGACGAGCGTCGCGCATTCCAGGCGGCGGTGCGCGCGCGAGATCTGGAAATCATCGCGCTCAACGCCAACGGCAACCAATTGCACCCGACCGACGGCGCGCGGCAGTCGGTCGCGTTGCATGACACGATCCGCCTCGCCGGCGAACTGGGGGTCGAGACCGTCGTCCTGATGTCCGGCCTGCCAGAGGGCGCAAAGGGCGACACGATGCCGAACTGGGTCGTCTCGTCCTGGCCGCCGGAGACGCAGACGATGCTGAAATACCAATGGGAGGAGCGGCTGTTGCCCTATTGGCTGAAGCTCGCCGCTTTCGCCGCACAGCACGGCGTCAAAAAACTCGCGGTCGAGATCCACGGCAACCAACTCGTCTACAATGTTCCGGCGCTTCTGCGGCTGCGCAAGGAAATCGGCGAAATCGTCGGCGCCAATTTCGACCCGTCGCATCTGATGTGGATGGGCGCCGATCCGCTTGCCGCGATCGATGCGCTGGGCGGCGCGATCCATCATTGCCATGCCAAGGACACGTTCATCAACAAGCCGGTGTGCGCGGTGACGAGCCGGTTGGAGAACGGTTCGTTGATGGACGTTCCCGGGCGCGCCTGGAGCTACATCACGCTGGGCTACGGCAACGGCGAAAGCTGGTGGCGCGATTTCTGCTACCGCCTGCGCATGGTCGGTTATGACGGCTGGCTGTCGATCGAGCACGAGGACGTGATGCTTTCGCGCGAGGAGGGCGTGAAGAAGTCGGTCGAACTGCTGCGCAACGTCGCGCCGTCGGAAGCCAGCGATTTCAAGCCGCAGGCGATTTGATAGGTTTTCCGGGCATTCCTCGAGGTTGACGCGGCGCCGTGGCCGGCGAAGCTTTCGCGCCTGATGTTTCCAAAGGATCGCCCATTCCTGTCGCCCGGACTTGCGCCGGGTCACAGGGGATGCCCATGGGCGAGGATTGCCAGTTCGGACCGCCCCGCCCGCTAATCGGCGATCCGGGAGAAGCGCGGCCGCCAGACGCCGAGCACGACATTGGCGGTGGCGACGGCGAGCAGCACCCAAACCGACGTCTCCTCGCCTCCATACGATCCGGTGAGCGTCGCGGGGTCCAACTGGCCCGCCAGCGCGCTGGCGCTGCGCTCGGCTTCTTCCTGGATCGGGCCCTGAACGCGCATCAGGCCGCCCTCGAAGATCAGGACGCCGGTGGCGAGCTTCGCCCAGGCCCAGCCCGCGTTGTGAAAGGCGGGGTTGGCGGCGATCGACAACATGCCGGCGCATATCGTCAGCGCCAGCGAGGGAAACAGGATCCACTTACCGATGGCCGCCATCACGCCGTGGACCGAGGCATATCCGGCGAGGTCGGTCGGCGGTGGCGCGTAAATCATCATGACGGCCAACGACACCATCGCTCCCATGAGCCCGATGGCGCCCATCGTGTGGAGAAATTTAAGCAGGCGTCGCACGGCGTCTCCGGTTTCCCTGGCTTGTCCTCGGCGCCCTCGGCTATTCGACGGCGGGCGTCAGCTTGTCCTGCGTTCGGGTTTCGAAATCGCTGGCTTCGTGCCGTTCGCGCAATTGGCCCGACAATTCGCCGAAGCTCCGGTTGACCATGCGCCCCCGCTTCACGGCCGGACGGGCGTAAATCTGGTCGGCCCAGCGCAGCACGTTCTTGTAATCCTGAACCTGCAGGAATTCGCCGGCGCCATAGTTCCAGCCCTTGACCAGCCCGCCATACCAGGGCCAGACGGCAATGTCGGCGATCGTATATTCGCTTCCCGCCAGATATTCGCTTTCGCCGAGCCGCCGGTCGAGCACATCGAGCTGGCGTTTCACTTCCATCGAGAAGCGGTCGATCGCATATTCGATCTTCGTGGGCGCGTAGGCGTAGAAATGGCCGAAGCCGCCGCCGAGATAGGGCGCGCTGCCCATCTGCCAGAACAGCCACGACAGGCATTCGGCGCGGGCGCCCGGCTCGGTCGGCAGGAACGCGCCGAATTTTTCGGCGAGATGCACCAGGATGGCGCCCGATTCGAAGATCCGGATCGGCGTCGGCCCGCTGCGATCAAGCAGCGCGGGGATCTTGGAATTCGGATTGACGGCGACGAAGCCGCTGCCAAACTGATCGCCTTCGCCGATATTGATCAGCCAGGCGTCATATTCGGCGCCGCCATGGCCCAGGGCGAGCAACTCCTCCAACATCACGGTGACCTTCACGCCATTGGGCGTGGCGAGCGAGTAGAGCTGCAGCGGGTGGCGCCCGACAGGCAATTCCTTTTCGTGCGTCGGACCGGCGATCGGACGGTTGATGTTGGCGAACTGGCCGCCATTGGCCTTGTTCCAGGTCCACACCTTGGGCGGCGTATATTCGGCGCTTTCGCTCATCGTTGATCTCCTACCGCCTTGTACGGCGGCCCCGGGTTGATGGTTTCAATACTGTTGGGTCTTATCACACTTGCGACGCGTTCGCGCTCGTGGAGTCGCCGGCGCGCAATTTTCGCTATCATTTCATGCACGCATAGATTGCTTTTCGAAGTCGATCCCGTATAGATTCTCGTGTTCGCAATTTATCGCGCGACGGAGAAGACAAAAATCAGAACGCGGCGTCGCGTTTCAGCTGCGGGAACGGGTTCGACTGCCGCGGCATTAGGGAAGCCGCTCGTTTGCGGGCGCGGGGAAGCCAAGCGGAATTCCGTAAAGCATCGCCTTTGGTTTTGATTGACATGTCGACTTTTTGTACAGCGCGGGTAAACTACGTCGCCTTTTCGTCATCGACCGGAGGTTGCGGCAGTGGTATTTTTTCGGGACGAGGGAGGACCATAGCATGGAGAAATCGCTTCTGGCCGGCGTAGCCTTGGCTTTGGCAGCAATTGCGTCCGGCGCCTACGCCGAACCGGCGCCCACCGCGCTGCAAATCATCACGACGAAGTGCGCGGGCGGCACGCAGGGCGCGGCCTATGCCGGGTGCACGATCGAGGCGACGGGCGGAAAGCCGCCGTACACGTTTTCTATCGACAGAACGGAAAATTATCCGCCGCTGCCGGAAGGCCTGTCGCTCAAAGCTACGACCGGGCTCGTGAGCGGCGCTCAGATCGGCGGTCAGGGCAATTATTTCCCGCGCCTGGTCGTCACTGACAGCGCCAAGGCGCAGGCCGGCCGGCAAATCGAGTTCGCGATCAATGGCGCGAACGCGTTCCTGGCGAAAATCTTCCCGGCGAATTCGATCTTCCATCATCGGGTGGACTTCGCGACGACCAAGCTGCCGGTGGACACGTCGCCCGCAGCACCGATGTATTCCGGTTATCTGCCCTCGACCGTAAAGCCGTTCTTTGGCTCGTCGGGAAACCCTCCGTTTCCCAACGGCATTCCGGCGTTCTCGGTCCCCTCCGGTCAGCCCGACGTCGCCGTTTCGACGACGGTGTATCAGTCCTATTTCACCAAAGGGCCGATCCCCGCCAATGCGCCCGTGGAAGGGACGAGATTTTCCGTCGGCGGCGACCGGCACGTGCTGATCTATCGCGCGGCCGGTACCGGGGTGAACCCCGCTTTATACGAAATGTGGCAAGGGATTTACCAAGGCGGGCCGTGGACGGATTCCTCCAACGCCCTGTGGCCGAACGTCAACGGCAATGCGCTGACGCCGCAGGGCGGCGGTACGTCGGACGCCGCCGGGCTGCCGGTGGGGCCGTTGCTGGCGACCGCCGACGAGGTGATCGGCACAGGCACGCCGGCCAAGCCCAACGGGGTCGTGAAGCACCCGATCCGGTTCACGCTGAACCATATGCTGAACTATTGGGTGTGGCCGGCGACGCAAACCTCCGGCACCGGAAGCTGTTCGACAAAGAATGGCGTCATTCCCACCGAAACCGAAATTTCGCAGGCGACCCCGCCCGCGAGTTGCACGATGCAGGGGCCGGCGGGGGAGATCTTCCGGCTCAAGGCGTCGGTGGCGACGCCCGCCTGCGCCGCGACCAGCCCCCAGGCGGCGATCCTGATCACCGGGTTTCGTAATTACGGCATCATCCTGGCCGACAATGGCGACAGCGGCGGGTTGATCGGCACCCCCGACGCCCGCTGGAACGACAACGATCTGTATTGCTTGAGGAGCCTGATCCTGGCGAATTTCGAACCGGTGAACGTCTCCAGCCTGATCGTCAGCAATGACAGCGGCGCCACCAGCAAGTGACTTTAGTGGTCGGGTCGCGCGCCGAGCCAGATCGTATGTCTCGACCCGCCGCGGGCGCCCCCGGCGCGCACCTGTTTTTCCTCCACCGAAAAGCCCGCCTTTTCGAACCGCTTGGCGAAGGCGCGGTCTGGCCCCTGCGACCACACGGCGAGCACCCCGCCCGGCCGCAGCGCCGCGCGCGCCGCCGCCAGTCCGCGCATCGCATAGAGTTGGTCGTTGTCCGATTGCGTCATGCCTTCCGGGCCATTGTCGACATCGAGCAGGATCGCGTCGTACTGGGACTTGGCCGTTCGGATCAGCGCGGCGACATCGGCCTCGACGATTTCAACGCGTCGGTCTTCGAGGCGCCCGGCGAACAGTTCCGCCATCGGCCCCCGAGCCCAGCGCACGACGGCGGGAACCAATTCGGCGACGACGATGCGCGCCTCGGCGCCGAACGCCGCCAACGCCGCGCGCAGGGTAAACCCCATGCCGAGCCCGCCAATCAGGATCCGCGGTTTTGCGCGGTCCTTCAGCCTCTCCGCCGCCAAGGTCGCCAGCGCCTCCTCCGAGGCGAACAGCCGCGACGTCATGAGTTCGGCCACGCCGAGCTTGATGGAAAACTCGTGTCCCCGGCGCATCAACCTGAGATCGCCGCCCTGAGGCAAGGTGGTGCGATCGAGCTCTATCCAGGGAATCATGGCGGGGTCCGGGAGCGGGTCGAAACGGGGCCCTAGCACGTTCGAGCCAAAAGCGAGCGCCCGTGCCGCCGCGAATTCCCCGACGGCTGGCCGCTATACCGTCAGGACGATCTTGCCGATGTGGCGTTTCGCCTGAAACTCCTGCTGCGCCTCGACGATCGAACTCAGCGGATAGACGCTCGACACCAGCGGCTCGATTTCTCCTCTCTCGATATAGCCGATCAGGTTGGTGAAGACGATGGGGTCGAAGACCGTGCACCCGGTCAGCATGAGGTCCTTGAGATAGAGCGTCCGCAGGTCGAGACCGACATGGGGTCCGGCGATCGCTCCCGAAACGGAGTAGCGCCCTCCGCGCCGCATCACTTCGAGCAGCTTGGGGAACTGCGCCCCGCCGACGACGTCGCAGACGACGTCCACGGACTCCGCGCCCAGGGCAGCGAGCACGTCGGTCTCGCGGGCCAGTACGCGCGACGCCCCGAGTTCGGTCATTTCCGCCGCCTTTTCCTTGGCGGACACCGCGATGACGATGGCGCCGCGACGCCTGGCGAGTTGCAAGGCGGCCGAACCCACGCCGCCCGATGCGCCGGTGATCAGCACCGTCTCGCCCTCGCCGAGCTTCGCGCGCTCGAGCATGTTCTCCGCGGCCGAATAGCTGCAAGGGAAAGTCGCAAGCTCGATATCGGAAAGCGAACTCTCGACCCTGTGAGCGTGAACCGAGGGCGCTTTCGCATATTCCGCGAAGGCCCCGTCCCATTCTGAACCGAAATAGATCGCGCGATAGGGCGCCCAGCCCAGCGGCGCCCGGAAAACCGGCTCGATCAGGACGCGTTCGCCGATCCGGCTCGCGTCGATCCTCGCCCCCACGGCGACGATGCGCCCGCAGCCATCGGCGCCCTGGATGCGCGGAAACACATTTGCGGCGCCGGTCCAGCCCGAATCGGCCGATGCGTTCACACTCGCCGAGTACCACGCCGTTCGGGTGTTGATGTCGGTGTTGTTGACGGCCGCGGCGCCGATTCGTATCAGAACCTCTTCCGCCGCCAGTTCGGGCAGGGAGACGTCGGCGCGAAATTCCAGCTGATCATACCCACCATTGCCCTTCAGCAGGACGGCGCTCATGGCGGTCGGCAGCTTCGACATCTCTGACTCCGGCTTTCCCTGCCGACCCTTGTAGACCCAAGTTTCGGCCGGGATAGGGGGCGAACCGTCGCTCTTCATTCGATGGGCGGCCCGGCCGGCGGTTGTCGGGCGGCGGCGGCCGCGTCGCGCTCCACTCAAGAGCTGTGCTGTGCGCTGCCGCCTGCCGCAATGACGGATCTAGCGTTCCTCTTCTAACGGAAGCCAAGCATATAAATCACCCGGCTTTGGCGGCAGTCCCACCGGCCCCCTTTTCACGCTTCGACGCCAGCGACTTGTGCAGCCCGCAACTGCTGCGTTCGAAGGTGATCGAGCTCGGATTACGGGGCCCTTCCGCATTTAACCTCTGTCACGCTGTTTTTTTCTGGACGCCCTCGCGCTTTCGGCTAGTCTTCGCTCCGATACGCTTTTCAGGGGAAGCTAGGGAAGGTGGGCTTATGAGAAACGCCATTTTCGCCGTGGTCGCGGCGTGCACGCTTTCGAATATCGCTTGCGCCGATGCGGCCAACATCGTTTCGCCGAGCGCCTGGGTATCCGGGCTCGGCAAGGACGCGCCGGCCTGCGGCTCGACGACCGCGCCCTGCCGCACGTTCGAGTATGCGTATGGCGTCGTCGTCCCTGGCGGTTCGATCTTCGTCAAGGACGCCGCTGACTATTCCGCGCAAGCTCCGCTCGTCATTACGCACGCGATCTCGATCATCAACAAAAGTTCCGGAACCGCGACCATCGTCGCGCATTCTGGCGATGGCATCGACGTCGAGGCGGGGGCGAGCGACAATGTCTACATCGAGGGTCTGACCATCGACGGCGCCGGCGGCGGCGACGCCGGAATCAATATCGTCTCGGCGGCGAGCGTCACGATCGAACATTGCCTCATCAAGAGCTTCGACGCCCCGGGCAACAACGGCGGGCAGGGCGACGGGATCCTGGTGGAGCCGCAGTCGGGGACTCTCGCCTTCACCGTCACCGACACGGTCATTTCGGGCAACGCGTATATCGGCGTTTTCGTCGTTCCGGGCCTCGTGAACAGCGGGGCGACCGCGACAGTGTCGGGGACGTTGACGCGCGTCGCCGTGGTCAGCAACCAACAGGGCGTCGTGCTCAACGACTTCGCCAACAGCGGGGCGTTGACGGTGATCGCCACCGAGGTGGACGCCAGCGGAAACTCCGGCGACGGTTTCTACGTCAACAGCGGCAGCTCCAGCGCCAGCCTCTATCTCAACCGGGCGACCGCCACTGGCAACCTCAAGTACGGAGTGGAGAACCTCGGTAAGCTCTACACTTACAAAGACAATTCGATCAACAACAACGTGAAGGACCTCTCAGCGCCGTTAACCGCGGCTGCACTGCAATGAACGGCGCGGCAAACGCCTCGAACAAGGAGTCATCCATGGGCGCGCGAAAATCCGGATTTCTGGCATCCGCCGTCGCGCTCCTATGGCTCGCGCCCGGTTCGGCCTTCGCCGGCGGCTCTCAGCCGAGCGCCTGGGTGTCCGGCTCGGGCGTGAACGCGACGACTTGCGGTTCGACGTCCTCGCCCTGCCGCACGTTTCAATATGCATACAACAATGTCGTCGCGCCCGGCGGGACGATCTACGTGAGGGATGCCGCCGACTATTCCCCGATCAAGATTACCCACGCGATCTCGATCATCAACGACAGTGGGGGAACCGCGACCATCGTCGCCGTGAGCGGGTACGCGATCCTCGTTCAGGCCGTGGGCGCCGTCCACCTCAAAGGCCTCACTCTTGACGGAGCCGGCGAGGGGGCCAACGGCGTCAACTTCACCGGCGGCGGAAGCCTGACGATCGAGAATTGCACGATCAAGGGATTCGCAGGCCGCGCCTTCACGGGAAACGGCATCCTGATCAACCCGGCGGCGGGAACGACGCAATTGACCGTGACGGACAGCGTCGTGTCGGGCAACGCGTCTGCGGGCATATTGGTGGATCCGTCGAAGAGCGGCGCCGGTTCGGGAGCTACGGCGCAGGTCTTCGGCACGCTGACCCGCGTCGACGCCGTGAACAATGAAACGGGCGTTTTGCTCAATGGATCCAATAACTCCGGCGGCGCCGTGTCGGTGATCGCCAGCGAGGTCAACGCCAGCGACAATATTGACGTCGGTTTCGAAGCCGACCTTCACGCCACCCTGTTTCTGTCGCGCTCGACCGCGACAGGGAACGGCCTGTACGGCGTCGCGAATTTCGGCAACGTGGATACTTACGGCGACAACGCGATCAACGGAAACAGAACCGGAAACGATGTCATCGGCGGGCTGACGTCCGTGGGCAGTCGCTGACGCGCGCCGCCAAGGGAGTTCCTTCATGAAAGCCCGCGTTTTCACCGCCGTGGCGGCCTTCGCGCTCGTCAGTGTCCCCGGCTCGGTATGTGCCGGCGGCTCTCATCCGAGCGCCTGGGTGTCCGGCTCGGGCGTGAACGCGACGACCTGCGGTTCGACGCCTCGCCGTGCCGCACGTTTCAATATGCGTACAACAATGTCGTCGCGCCCGGCGGCTCGATCTACGTGAGGGATGCCGCCGACTATTCCCCAATCAAGATTTCCCACGCGATCTCGATCATCAACGACAGTGGGGGAACCGCGACCATCGTCGCCGTGAGCGGCGACGCGATCGATGTTCAGGCGGCGGGCAGCACCGTCCACCTCAAGGGTCTCACCCTCGACGGGGTCGGCCTGGGCGCCAACGGCGTCAACTTCACCTCCGGCGCGAGCCTGACGATCGAGAATTGCACGATCAAGGGATTCGCAGGCAACGCCTTCACGGGTGACGGCATCCTGTTCCACCCGGTGGCGGGAACGCCACTATTGACCGTGACCGACAGCGTCTTGTCGGGCAACGCCAATGCGGGCGTGGCCGTGCTCGTTCCGTCAACCGGCGTAGCGACGCCGCATGTGTCCTCTACACTGACTCGCGTCGACGCCGTGAACAATTTATTCGGCGTCGAAGTCGGGGGCGCGACGAATGACTTGGTCACGCTGAACGCAACTGAGGTCAACGTCAGCGGCAATTATTATGGTTTCACAGTGGTGTCAGGCGGCGCCCTCTATCTGTCGCGCTCGACCGCCACAGGTAACAACTACGGCGTCCTCATAGATTCTGCGAAGGCTTATAGCTACGGCGACAATGCGATCAACGGCAACATCGGAACCGACGTCGCCGGCGCGCTGACGCGCGCGACGAGTCGCTGACGCGCGGCGCCGGCGGGCAACGTCATGAAAGCCAGTGTTTCTACCGACTTCGCGGCGTGCATGCTCTCGAGTATCTCCCGTTCGGCCCTCGCCGCCGGCGGCTCTCAGCCGAGCGGCCCTTAGCGAGTTCGCGTCCTTCACAGGTGGGGGCTCGAGATGCAGAGCCTCAAAGCCAGCTGGCTGAGACTACGGCCATATGACCCACGTTTTCGCGATTCGCTCAAAAGCGGCAATTCTGGGACGTTTTGCGCGGCGCAGAAGTCATAAATGCCCCGCCTGTCAATGCCTCGAAGGGGTCTCCTGCGCTTGCCCATTCGCCGGCAGCACGCTCGCCACGCATTCCACAAATCGGCGCGCCGTCTGGAGAGCGGCGCTGGCCGTTTCTGCGGATACGAGTGAACCGGGGCCTGTTTCATCGTCGGCTATGGATTTGAGATTATAGGCGCGGCCGAGGAAAGCGGGCAATTCCTTGTCGAAGCGCGAATTGTCCTTGGTAACTCGTCCAAATTCAGCCTGCACGCGCCTAAGGCTCTTTGTGATCTCGCCCAAGGTTTCGAAAATGAAGGCTTGAGCCGCGTGCAGCCCTGCCAGATATGCCGCGCGACCGGCTTCGTCGCGCCAATGGTTGTCTAGCATCCCTTGAGCCTTGACGAGAAACTCGCGCAATTTCTATAGGAAAGCGGCGTTCTCCGGCTTCATAAGTGCACGCGATCCGCCCGAATTTCGTGCATCAGCGGCGTGCGTTCCCCATAGGAGCCCGCGAGGTAGGGCATGGCGTGAATGAACTCGCCGGTCTCGTCGAGGATGTGGGCGCTGAGGTCGGCGAGCCGGTCCATTTCCGCAAACCGGTTGCCCATTTCGCACAAGAACACGGCGACGTCATAGTCGGAGTCCGGGCCTGCGTCGCCTCGCGCGCGCGAGCCGAACAACACGGCGCGCTCGAGTCGATCGCCATAAATTTCATGCAGCGATTCGCGATAGCGTTCGAGAAGGGCGTCGATAGGCGCTTGGCTTGCCATGCCTTAAGTATAGCAGAGTTTCCGCGTAATCGCTACGGCTGGCGCCGCGGTCAACAGCCCTCATCCCCCTTCGGGGACCTCTCCCGCAAGCGGGAGAACGGGTCTACGCGTAAAGGTCCGCCCGCGTCGGCGGCAGGCCCACCGGCCCTTTCACCCGCTTCGACGACAGCGTCTGGTAGAGGCCGCAATTGTTGCGCTCGAATGTGATTGAGCAGGCGGCGAGGTAGACCAGCCAGATGCGGGTGTTGACTTCGCCGGCTTCCCTACAGGCGGCGTCGTAGTTGGCCAGCAGCCGGTCGTGCCAGAACCGGCAAGTGCGCTGGTAGTGCTCGCGCCAGCCCTCGACGTCGTGGATCTCGAAGCCGTGGCGCTCCAGGTTGGTCACGGTGCGGCCGATGTAGTCCAACTCGCCGCCGGGAAAAATGTAGCGGGTGAGGGCCTCGAATTCGGGACGCTTGCGTCCCGTGCGCGCCGCCTCGCTCTTGCCGGGCCGGGTGATCGCGTGATGCAGGAACAGGCCGCCGCGCTTCAGGACGCGGTTGACGGTGCTGAAATAGGTGGGGAAATTCTTGATCCCGACATGCTCGAGCATGCCGATCGCCGCCACTTTGTCGAAGCGGTCGTGGCCCTCGACCAGCGCGTAATCCCTCAGTTCGATCGTCACCCGGTCCTGCAGGCCGAGGCGCTTCACCTTCGCCTGGGCGAAGGCGACCTGCTGCTCGCTCAGCGTCACGCCATAGGCGCGCACGCCGTAATGCTCCGCGGCGTGGCAGGACAGCGCGCCCCAGCCGCAGCCCATGTCGAGCATGTAATCCCCCGGTTTGAGGCGCAGCTTGCGGCAGACGATGTCGAGCTTCTGCTTCTGCACCGTGTCCAGGTCGTCGCTCCAATCATGGAAATAAGCGCAGGTGTAGACCATCTCCGTATCGAGCCAGAGCTGATAGAAGGCGTTGGAGACGTCGTAGTGGTAGGCGATGTTCTTTTTGTTCTCGCCGGCCGTGCCGTCGCTTTCGTGGTCCTTGTCGATCGCCTCCAGCGGCCACGGTTCTCCGCGCGGCGTGAGCAGGAAGCGGGTCGCGGTCTTCAGCGCCGCCCACTTGTTGATCTGGCGAACGATCTGCTTGGTGCGTCCCTTCGGCCGCGCGGCGACGAGGCCAAAAATGTCGCCGTTGATGATGTCCAGTCGCCCCGCCGCCCAGAGATTGGCCAGGGTGGTCAGTTTGGGCGCGCGGATCAGGCCCGCGACCGCGCCCTCGTCGGCTATGGCGATAGCGAGCGCGTCGCGCGGCCAGTCCGCGGGAACGAACGAACGGTCCCACAATCGAAATCCGAAACGGAGTTCGAGTTTCCCGTGGAGGTCCGCGAGCAGGGCGCGGAATTGCTGGAGTCGGTTTTCACTGGCGTTCATGGCGCCGCCAGCTTATGTCCGGCCTCGCCGATCGATGCAACGCGAAATTGGCCATGCCTTTCCGTGGGAGCTGGCCATGCCGGACCGGTCGCGTGACATGGGGCCCGCTTCCTTCGAGATCCACATCGGCGCCGCTGGCGCCATGACCGTGCGAGCGGCGGCGCTCGACGACGTCGATGGGATTTTCGCCCTGGAAGAGCAGGTGTTCGGCTGCGACCGCTTGTCGCGCCGGGCGATCCGGCGGTTTGTCGCCGCGCCTCACAGGCCCGTCATGGTCGCCCGCCGCGCCGACGGCGTTGCCGGCTATGCCCTGCTTTCCCTGCGCAAGGGCGGGCGCACGTGTCGCATCTACTCGCTCGCGGTCGACCCCCGTTACAGCCGTCGCGGCGTCGGCCGCGAACTGGTCCACGCCTGCGAGCGCTACGCCCGGGCTTGGGGCTGCGAGGCGCTGCGGCTGGAGACGCGCTACGACAATGCGCCGGCGATCGCCCTGTATCGCGGCCTCGGCTACCAGGAGTTCGATCGGTTTTGCCAATATTATTCCGACGGCGCGGAGGCGCTGCGTCTGGAAAAGAAGCTCACGAAGCCTCGAAGCGCCGTCAGGCGGCCATCGAAAGCCGTTTCCGATTCGGAGCCGTGACGACGCGATTGCGGCCGTCGCGTTTGGCCTGGTAGAGCGCGGCGTCGGCGCGCGACAACAGAGAACGCAGACCTTCGTCTTCGCTTTCCACCGCGGCGATTCCGATGCTCATCGTGACCTGTTGCGACAACACGCCGAAGCCGATCGACAGCGTTTCGCAGGCGGCGCGGATCGCGCCCGCGAGTCTCTCTGCTTGCGCCAATTCGCATTCGGGGAAAAAAATCGCGAATTCCTCGCCGCCGAGCCGGCCGATCACCGCGTCCCGTGCGCCCACCGTCGATACGATCATCGAGGCGATCCGTTCGAGCGCGCCGTCGCCGTAATCGTGCCCGTAGTGGTCGTTGATCGACTTGAAGAAGTCGATGTCGCCCATCAAGGCGACGGCGGCTGCGCCCTCGATCTGGCAGGCGTTGAGGCGCTCCGTCGCCAAGGCGTCGAATCCCCGACGATTGAGCAGACCGGTCAACGAATCCTGGCTGGCGGCGCGCTCGAGTTCCGCCCGCGCGCGCCGCAAGTCTGCAATGAGACGCCGCCCCGGCAGGGCGACGACCGGGCAAATCACCATGGGCGCGAAGACGGAAATCGCCATGCCGATCGCCCACAACTTGCCGATCGAAACGGTCACGGAAAAGTCGAGCCCGGCAAACATCGCCATCGTCGCCGCGGTCCCGGCCACGGAAGCGAAGATCGAAACGATCGTCAACACCGCGATGTCGCGGACGAGGGAATCTGGCGAGGGATCGAACTTTACAGCCTTGGACATTGCGCAACTTTACCGCGTACATGTGAAAAATGGCTGAAAGCGAAACTGGGAATGCTTCGCCAATTCGCATCCGATCGTCACCTAACGGCAATTTGACAGGACGCCGCGGCCAAGGCTTGTGTGGGTCGACGATCGAGCAGAGCCCGGAGGCGGAGATGCCGCGCAATTCGAGAACCTTGGCCTGGGGTGCCGCTACCGCGCCGTCGCTGGACGACATCGAAGCGCTGGCCGAGGAAACCTACGCCAAGCTGCCGGCGGAATTCCGCGCCCTCTGCGAGGGGCTGATCATCCAGGTGGTGGATTTCCCCGACGAGGAGACGCTGGAGCAGATGGAGGCGAGCAGCGAATTCGATCTGCTCGGCCTTTTCCACGGGCGCGGCCTGGCGCAGCGCGGCGCGGCCGACGAGACCGGCGCGCTGCCGAACATGGTTTGGCTGTATCGCCGGCCGCTGCTCGATTTCTGGTGTGAGGGCGAGGATACGCTGGGCGCGGTGGTCGCCCATGTGCTCGTCCACGAAATCGGTCATCATTTCGGACTGTCCGACGAGGACATGGAGGCGATCGAAGCGGGCGCGGAGTGAGCATAAGGCCGCGCGACTTGACCTTCACACCCCCGTCATGCTCGCTATGGATATCTTGATGGCCGGATTCGGTCCGGCTTTCGCGAGTGCGGGGGATCGGAGCATCGATTTTGACGGTTCATGTTCAGGCGGTTTCGCCGGAGACTTGTCCGGCCTTGGTGCTCAACGCGGACTTTCGTCCGTTGAGCTACTACCCTCTTTCGATCTGGTGCTGGCAAGACACGATCAAAGCGGTATTTCTCGATCGGGTGAATATCGTCTCCGAATATGAGACGTCCGTTCGCAGCCCCACGTTCGAGATGCGTTTGCCCTCTGTCGTGTCGCTGAAAAGCTACATAAGGCCGTCGCGCTTTCCGGCCTTCACCCGGTTCAACGTCTTCCTGCGTGATCGCTTCACATGCCAATATTGCGGCGATCGCGACGATTTGACCTTCGACCACGTCGTTCCCCGCTCCAAGGGCGGAGTGACCAGCTGGGAAAACGTCGTCGCGGCCTGTTCGACCTGCAATCTGCAAAAGGCCGACAAGATGCCCGCCGTCGCCGGCATGTGGCCTGCGACCAAGCCCTACCAGCCCACCGTCCACGACCTGCACCAGAACGGCCGGCTGTTCCCGCCGAACTATCTGCATGCGAGCTGGATGGATTACCTCTACTGGGACAGCGAGCTGGAGCCGTAAGATTTGGTCATGCCGCCCGGCCGATCAACGCCTCGACCGGAATGCGCCATTCATGGCGCAGCCGCCGGATCATATTGATCGATAGGCTCTTCGTCGGACCGGTCATTATTTCGGAGGCTCGGCTCCGCCTCCCGAGCAGGCGCGCAAGATCGGATTGCGTATAGGCCATCTGCTCCATGCGGAAGCGGATCACATCGATGGCCGTGGGCGCGTCGATCGGGAAGGCCTCGCGTTCGTAACGTTCGAGGAGGATCGCCAACACCTGCAATTCCGCGACCTCGGCGGACCCCGTTTCCGCCCGCATCAATTCGTCGATGCGGGCGAGGGCGGTCAAGCGATCCTGTTCAGTACGAATGGGCGCGATCATGGTTCAAACCTTTGTAACACCCACGCGATCGTATTCCGCATGCGTTCCCGCGAACCGGACGCGAGCGACGAGCCGCGCGGTCCGGACCCTCCTTACACCCCGTGGCGAGCCCGCGCCCGCGCCCATCACGTAAATACGAGTTGCGGCGCGTCCCGCGCCAAGCGAAGAAGCGCAGCGCCGCGCCCTTCGCGCGCGAGAGTAGTTTCCTGAATGTCCGACGGTCTGGCTCAACCTCAACGCGCGCTCGCTTTTCTGACCATCCTGATCGCGGTGGCGATGTCGGTCATCGACAGCGCGGTCGTCAATATCGCGCTGCCCAGAATCTCGGTGGACCTGGCCGTGAACCCGGAGCGCGCGATTTGGGTGGTCAACGCCTATAACCTCGCGATCACCGTGTCGCTGCTGCCGCTCGCCTCGCTCGGCGACATCGTCAGCTATCGCCGCGTCTATCGTGTCGGCATCGTGCTGTTCACGCTCGCCTCGATCGCCTGCGGGTTTTCGCAGACCCTGGGCGAGCTGACCCTCGCGCGCGTCGTTCAGGGGCTGGGCGCGGCGGGCATCATGAGCGTCAATATCGCGCTGATCCGCGCGATCTACCCCGCCACGATCCTGGGAGTCGGCGTCAGCAATCTGGCCTTCGTCGTCGCTGTGAGTTCGGCGGCCAGTCCGTCGATGGGCGCCGCGATTCTGGCCGTAGCGCCTTGGCGCTGGCTGTTCTTCATCAATGCGCCGTTGGGGCTGATCGCCATCGCGCTCGCTTTCCAGGTGTTGCCGGCGACGCCGCGCCGCGATCAGAAGCTCGATGCGCTCAGCGTCGCGCTCAATGTGGCGACCTTCGGCCTGCTGGTGTTCGGCGTCGACGCGCTCGGCGGCCGCGATCTCGGGCCGGCGGCGCTGGAACTCGGCGGCGCCGTGATCGCGGCGGCGTTGCTGACCTGGCGCCAATTCGGGCTCGCGCTGCCGGTGCTGCCGATCGATCTGCTGCGCCTGCCGGTGTTCGCGCTGTCGATGGTGGCGTCGGTCTCCTCTTTTGCGGCGCAGGGCCTCACCATGATCGCGCTGCCGTTCTTCTTCATCAACGATCTCAAATTGCCGATCTCGAAAGCAGGCCTGATGATGACGCCGTTTCCGCTCGGCATTGCCTTGATGGCGCCGATTGCCGGCCGGCTCGCCGACCGCTTCACGCCGGGCCTGCTGGGCGCGGCCGGCCTGATCGTTTTTTGCGTCGGCCTGATCGCGACCGCACTGATGCCGCACGAGCCGACGAACTTCGACATCGTCTGGCGGCTGGGCCTGTGTGGCATGGGCTTTGGATTTTTCCAGTCGCCCAACAACAAGGCGATCATTTCCGCGGCGCCGGCCGACCGGAGCGGCGGCGCGGCCGGACTGCAATCCACCGGCCGCCTCGTCGGTCAGACGCTCGGCGCCGCATTCATGGCCGTGATCTTCGCCCGTCAAAACCTGCATCCGATGGTTTTCGCCCTGACCCTGGCCGCGGCCTTCACGGTGGCCGGCGCCGTGGCCAGCGGCCTCAGACGCGCCGGCCCTGACAAGGCGGCTCGAGGATCAAGCAAATGAAAATGGATTGCGAAGGCCCCGCGGCGCTCAGCTCGCCAGCAAACATGCGCCCGCGTTGCGCTTCGAGACTCAACGAAACTTTGCCAATAGGTCGTTCACCTTTATTTCAAATGCAACTTGCCGAAGCCATGGGCACTCAGTCAAGGTGATGGGGTCGTAAGGGAGAAGCACCTGCGCGACGACCGGTTTCGCGGCGATTTCGCCGGCGGACCGGCTGTAAGATGCGGAGAAAGAGGAATGCGCACGGTCGCGCTGCTGACGCCCACGCACGCCAAGGACATCGAGCGCTTCGATCTGCTGTGCGAGAGCGTGGATCGTTATGTCACGGGCCACGAGCGTCATTATGTCATCGTCAACGATGACGATCTCCCGCTGTTTCAGAAATATGCGAGCGCTCGCCGCGTCATCGCGCCGAGTTCGGCCTATCTGCCTTCTTGGCTCTGGTCGACGCCGCGTTTTCTTGCGTTCAACGGCCGTCGCATCTGGATTTCCCCTCTCTGTAAGCCGGTCCACAGCTGGCACGTTCAGCAATTGCTGAAGATCTCGGGGGCGTTGCAGGCGGCGGAGGACCGCATCTGCATCGTCGATTCCGACAATCTGTTCTTCCGCGAGTTCGACGTGCGCGCCTATGCGGGCGCCGAAAAGACTCCGCTCTACGTCAACCGCGCCGCGATCTCGGCCAAGGAGCCCAAGCACACGGTTTGGACGCGCAACGCCTTCCGCCTTCTGGGTTTGCCCGACCCGCTGTTTCCCGCCGACGATTACGTCGGCAACGTCATCGCCTGGGACAAGGAGGCGCTGATATCGCTGACCGACGAGATCAGCCTCGCGACGGGTCTGAACTGGCGCCTGGCGCTGTGTCGCCAGCGACAATTCTCCGAATATCTGCTCTACGGCCAATTCATCGCCCATGCCCCGCGATTCCGGGAGCAGCACGCGATCGTGGAGAAGAGCCTGGTCTGCGCGTACTGGGACGAAAGACAACTCGACGAGGCCTGGGTGCGCGAGATGTTGCGTGGCGCCGAGCCGCAGATGGTGGCGCTCTGTATTCAGTCTTATTCGCACACTTCGGCGCCCGTGATCCGTTCGGCGATGCGGTTGGCGCGAGCGGCTTGAGGGCGCGGACGGGCTCTATCAGCGTCTCAGCGAGCGAAGCGTCCTCTCCGCCGTCAGTGATTTGCCAGTAAATCACGCCGAGGACCGGGACGAAGCCCGGTCATCACGGAAAGAGCCGTTGGGATCGGCTGAAACTCCCCACTTTGGCCCGAACGCCCGCTTTGGGGCTTGCTCGCCTGTCCCCTCTCGCCTAATGAGCCGGGTCGGCTGATCTCCTAGGGGAATCGATGAATCCCGACGACGAGCGCGCCGCGCAGGAATTCAAGCGACGCGAGCGTCTGGCCGCATCGCTGCGGGAGAACTTGAAGCGCCGCAAGGCTCAGCAGCGCGCGCGAGCCGGCGCAGCGGCGCCGCCCAAGGACCCTTCCGGACCGCCCGGGAAGGGGGAAGGATAAAGAAATGGATCGCATTGTCATTCGCGGCGGCGCCAAACTCAACGGAATCATCCCGATTTCCGGCGCCAAAAACGCGGCCTTGCCGCTGATGATCGCCTCGCTTCTCACCGATCAGACACTGACGCTGGAGAACCTGCCGCGGCTCGCCGACGTGAGCCAGCTCGTGCGCATCCTCGGCAACCACGGCGTCGACTTCTCGGTCGACGGCAAACGCCCGGGCGAACGCGACACTGCCGGTCAAACCGCCCATTTGCGCGCCCGCACGATTGTGGATACCACCGCGCCCTACGATCTGGTTTCGCGGATGCGGGCGAGCTTCTGGGTGATCGCGCCGCTGATCGCCCGCATGGGGGAGGCCCGCGTTTCGCTGCCCGGCGGCTGCGCGATCGGCACCCGTCCCGTCGACCTGCTGCTGATGGCCCTGGAAAAGCTCGGCGCGTCGATCGAAATCGACGCCGGCTATGTCGTCATCAAAGCGCCCAGGGGGCTGCGCGGCGCCGAGATCGACTTCCCGAAAGTGACGGTCGGCGGCACCCATACCGCGCTGATGGCTTCCGTGCTCGCCCACGGCTCGACGCTGATCCGCAACGCCGCCTGCGAACCCGAGGTGCGCGACGTCGCCGATTGCCTCATCAAGATGGGGGCGCGAATCAAGGGCGCGGGCACGAAGGAGATCGAGGTCGAGGGCGTGGCGAGGCTGAACGGCGCGCACCATTGCGTGCTGCCCGACCGGATCGAGGCCGGCACTTACGCCGCCGCCGTGGCGATGACCGGCGGTGACATCCTGCTGGAAGGCATCGGCCCGGATCTGCTGACCGAAGCGCTCGAGGCGCTGGAACGCGCCGGCGCTTCGATCAGCTCCGACAATCGCGGCATTCGCGTCAAGCGAAACGGCGCCGGGATTCTGCCGGTCGACGTGTCGACGGCGCCGTTCCCAGGCTTTCCCACCGACCTTCAAGCCCAGTTCATGGCGCTGATGACCCGGGCGAGGGGAAGTTCGCGAATCACCGAGACGATTTTCGAGAACCGCTTCATGCACGTGCAGGAACTCGCGCGTCTGGGCGCGCGCATCCGCCTGGAAGGCGATACCGCGATCGTCGAAGGGGTCGAGCGGTTGCGCGGCGCACCCGTCATGGCGACCGATTTGCGCGCGTCCGTCTCGCTGGTGATCGCGGCGCTGGCGGCCGAGGGCGAAACGACCGTCAACCGGGTCTACCACCTCGATCGCGGCTTCGAGCGGCTCGAGCAGAAACTCAGCGCCTGCGGCGCGGACATCGAAAGAATTGTCGGATGACCCAAACCGCGACCCGAGACGCCTCGTTGAAGCTGCACGCGCTCGACCGCGAGGGGCTTCAGGTCATTTCCGCGCATCTACAGGACGTTTGCGTCAAGCGCGGCGACATGACGTTTCTGCCCAGGCACAAGCGCTTCGCCCTTTCCGGCATGCGCTATGACTGGGTGAGCGCCGAATACGGCGTCGAGGAGCGCGTCGGCTCGTTGCTGTGCTTCTATCGGGTGCTGAAGGTCGCGCACCTCGGGCTGAACGATCATGCGCCCGGGGACGTGATGAACCTGCTCGGCGTCACCTTCGAGAAGACCGAGCCGCCCTCGGGCATGGTGTTCCTCACCTTCGCCGACGGCGCGATCGTCCGGCTCGAGGTCGAGTGCCTCGAAGTGGAGCTTCGCGATGTGGGCCCGCGCGCCGCCGCCTGCGAATGCGCGGGGCATGCGCTCACGCGCGCCGAATTGGCCTGAAACAGACGAGATTACGGCATGGCGATTTTTCTCGACGCCAAGGCGTCCGATTTCGAAGCCCGCTTCGTGGCGTTGCTCGGCGCCAAGCGCGAGGCGGCGGCCGACGTCGATGCCGTCGTCGCGGAAATCATCGCCGACGTGCGCGTGCGGGGCGACGCGGCGCTCGCCGATTACAGCCGGCGCTTCGATCGGGTCGACATCGCCGCCCAGGGCCTGGCGATTTCGCCGAGCGAAGTTGACGCGGCGGTCGCGGCCTGCGAGCCGAAAGCGATCGCGGCGTTGCGCTTCGCCAACGAGCGCGTGCTCGCCTATCACCGCAAGCAGGCGCCGCAGGACGCCTCGTTCAGCGATGCGCTCGGCGTGAAACTCGGCTGGCGCTGGCGGGCGATCGAGGCGGTGGGGCTTTACGTTCCCGGCGGCGCGGCGAGCTACCCGTCTTCGGTGCTGATGAACGCCGCGCCGGCCAAGGTCGCCGGCTGCCAGCGCATAGCGATGGTCGTGCCGACGCCGGGCGGCGAGGTCAATCCGCTCGTCCTCGCCGCCGCCCGCGTCGCGGGGATCGACGAGATTTACCGCGTCGGCGGCGCCCAGGCCGTCGCGGCGCTGGCCTATGGCACCGAGACGATCAAGCCGGTCGCCAAGATCGTCGGCCCGGGAAACGCTTATGTCGCGGCGGCGAAACGGCGCGTGTTCGGCGTGGTCGGCATCGACATGATCGCCGGCCCGTCGGAAGTCGTTGTTCTCGCCGGCGCCAACGCCGATCCGCGCTACATCGCCGCCGATCTGCTCGCCCAGGCCGAGCACGACGAGGCCGCGCAGTCGATCCTGATCACCGACGACATGCGCCTGGCGCGCAATGTCGGCGAGGAAGTCGTCAAGCAGCTCGCCCTGCTGCCGCGGGAGAAAATCGCCGGCGCGAGCTGGCGCGACTACGGCGCCATCATCCTCGTCTCCGATCTCTCCGCCGCGATTCCCCTGATCGACCGTCTCGCCCCCGAGCATCTCGAAATCATCGCCGACGACGCGGACGCCTTGAGCGCAAGAATCCACAACGCGGGCGCGATCTTCCTCGGCCCCTATACGCCCGAGGCGATCGGCGACTATGTCGGCGGCTCCAACCACGTGCTGCCGACCTCGCGTTCGGCGCGCTTCTCGTCCGGCCTCGGCGTCAATGATTTCGTCAAGCGCACCTCGCTCCTGAAATGCGACGCCCGGGCCTTACAGGCGCTCGGTCCCGCCGCCGTGACGCTCGGCGAGGCGGAATCGCTGACCGCGCATGCGCGCTCCGTCGCCATCCGGCTTGCCGACCTCGAAGGAAAGCTTCCGTGACCGATACACGCGCGCGCACACGTCTGTTTGAAGTGGTGCTGGACGAGGCGACGCTGCCGCGCGTGTCCTCCGACGCCGATCACGAGCGCGCGGTGGCGATCTTCGATCTCGTCGAAGAGAACGTGTTCGCCGTGATCGGCCGCGACGACGGGCCCTACAGCCTGACCATCGCGCAGCAGGAGGGCAAGCTCGCCTTCGCGGCGCGCAATCCCGCAGGCGAACCGGTCGTGGAGTTCGTCGTTTCGATGACTCCGTTCCGGCCGCTGCTCAAAGACTATTTCATGGTCTGTGAGACCTATTACGCCGCGATTCGCACCGCGAGCCCGCGGCAGATCGAGGCGATCGACCGCGAGCGCACCAAGCTGCACAACGAGGGCGCGGATCTGATGTCGGCGCGGATCTCCGACAAGGTCGCCATCGATTCAATCACCGCGCGACGCTTGTTCACCCTGATTTCCGCGCTGCACTGGAAATCGTGAGCGCGCCCGCGCTCGACCGCCGCGCCTTCATCCTCGAAAATACGCGGCTGTTGCGCCCGCCGCTCGTCCCCTCGTTGCGACTGCAACTCGCTGACGAGGCCGTCGATCTATGGATGAAGACCGAGGAACAGCTCAGCGAAATCGGTCTGCCGCCGCCGTTCTGGGCCTTCGCCTGGGCCGGCGGACAGGCGCTCGCGCGCTATATCGAGGAACGCCCGGAAATCGTCGCGGGCCGCCGCGTGCTCGATTTCGCCTCCGGCTCCGGGCTGGTGGGGATCGCGGCGGCGCTGGCGGGCGCCGGGGCTGTAGAGGCCTGCGACATCGACGGCTTCGCGCTCGCGGCCATCGCGCTCAATGCCGAGACCAACGGCGTCGCGATCCGCATTGTCGAGGGCGACATCGTCGGCCACGACGACGGCTGGGACGTCGTGTTCGCCGGCGACGTCTCTTACGAGCGCGGCATGGCCGAAGCCGTCACCGCGTGGCTGGAAACCCTCGCACGGCGGGGCGCGCAGGTGTGGATCGGAGACCCCGGGCGCGCCTATCTCGCCAGGGACAAACTCGAATGCGTCACCGAATACAGCGTGCCGGTGACGCGCGCGCTGGAAGACGCGGAGATCAAACGCAGCGGGGTGTTTAGGTTTCGGGGGCGGTGAAATCGAGCGGAAACGGAATTTCGTGACTGCCATGTCATCCCCGTGGAAACGAGGATCCAGAGTGCGATGAACAGCTTACAGGAAAGCGCCCCCGAGCGGCTCTGGGTTCACGTTTTCACGGGAACGACGGAGCGCTGCCGCGAGGCAACCCGCGCGCAAGCTTCGTCGCGCAGGGTCGGCGCCTTGGACAAAGCGGGAGCGGCGATACATGCAGCGCAGGGGGGCGGTGGAAACGCCTCGCAACAGGCTCGAAGAGGCGCTGCAGCGGCGCAGGGCGGGCGATGCGGCCGGCGCGGAGGCGGCGTTGCGCGCGGCGCTCGCGGTGCGTCCGGGCGAGCCGACAGCGCTGTTTCTGCGCGGGCAATTGCGACAAGAGGCCGGCGATCTCGACGCGGCGGAGCGCGCGTTTCGCGACGCCGTCGCCGCCGCGCCGCGCCACGCGCCCTCCTGGCTGGCGCTGAGCGCGATCCACGTTCGCAAGGGCGATCCGAAGGCGGCGGCCGAGGCGTTGCGCCGCGTGCTGGACCTCGGGCCCGGCCACACCGACGCCTGGACGGCGCTTTCGCAATGTCTGCTTGCGTCAGGGGAAATCAGCGAAGCGGCCGAAGCGGCGCGAAGGGCGATCGCCGGCCGCCCGGACAGCGGTCCGGCCCATATCGCGCTCGGCGCGGCGCTTTCTCGGCTCGGGCAGGCGCAAGCCGCCGCCGCCGCCTACCAAAACGCCATCGACCGCGACCCCAACTCGGGGCCGGCGCAACTCGGCCTCGCCTTCGCGTTTCTGCAAGGCAACCAGCCCGCAGCGGCCTTGCCAGTCGCCGACCGCGCCTTGGCGCTCGAGGACCGTCAGGCCCTGGGCTGGTTCGCGTTGGGGCTGGCGCTGCGCGGCGTCGGCGAAGGCGAACAAGCCGTGAGAGCGTTCGGCCGCGCGATCGAACTCGAACCCAGGCTGGGCGTCGCCCACGCGCAACTCGGCTCCTTGCATGACGAGAAGAACCGCCCGCTGCTCGCCGAGCGCGCCTGGCTCGCCGTGCTCGCACTGGCGCCCGACGATGTCGCCGCCCATGTCGCCTTGAGCTCGCTCTACTGCCGCGCCGAACGTTTCGATCTGGGACGCAGGCACGCCGAGGCGGCGTTGAAACGGGATTCCGTCTGCCTTGGCGCGCATCAAAATCTCGCCGGCATTTGCGCCCGCGAGGGGCAACCGGAGGCGGCCCGCCGCCATCGCGACCTCGCCTATGGCGCGCGCAACCTCATCACCATCCCCGCCGCGCGGCCGATCCGCCAGGTATTGGTGCTCGCCAGCACCGAAGCGGCCAATTCGCCCGACCGCTATCTGCTGCCGTCCGATCGCTACAGCCGGCATGTCTGGTTCATGGATTACGCCCGCGACGGGCAGTTCCAGGTGCTGCCGCGCTACGACGTCGTGTTCAACGCCATCGCCGACCCCGATTGCGCCGCCGCCACGCTCGACGAATTGCATCGTTTCGCGCGCGCCGCGCCACGCCCATTGCTGAACCCGCCCGATCGGATCGCCCGCTCCGCGCGCTCGCTCGCCGCCAGCCTGTTTTCAGGGGTCGAGGGCCTAGTCGCGCCGAGAACCGTGCGATTGGCCGCGGTCGATCTCGCGTTGCTCGGCGCGCGCGCGGCGATCGAGCGCGGGCAACTGCGCTGGCCGTTGCTGATCCGGCCCGTGGGCTCGCATGGCGGGGAGGGACTGGTGCTCATTCGCGCCGCCGAATCGCTCGATCTCCTCTGGCGCGCCGGGGGCGGCGGCTGCGACGTCTACGCCACCGAATTCCACGACTTCCGGTCCGAGGACGGTCTCTATCGCAAATACCGGGCGTTCTTCGTCGATCGCCAGCCCTACCCCTATCACCTCGCGATTTCCGATCATTGGCTGGTGCATTATGACAAGTCGGGCACTGCGAGCCATCCGGCGCGGCTCGCGGAGGAGCGGCGTTTCCTCGACGACCCCGAGGCGGCGCTGGGGCGGCGGGCCTTCGAAGCGATCGGCGAGATCGGCCGGCGTCTCGATCTCGATTTCGCCGGCGTCGATTTCGCGCTGACGCGCGACGGCCGCGTGCTGTTGTTCGAGGCCAACGCGACGATGCTGGCCCACGCCGAGGCCCCGGAGGGTGAACTTGCGCACAAGAACGTTCACATCAACCGAATCCTCGAAGCGTTCTGGTCGATGCTCGAGAACGCCGCGCCGCAACTCGCGGCGTGAGACTGAGGTTCAGGCCTTGTAGGGCGCCGGGGCGAAGCCGAGCGCGCCCATGCTGCGGCCGAGCGCGACCAGCACCGGGAACGAGGCGGGCAACCAATGCCCCGTCCTGGCGAACAGCCTGGCGGCGCGCACCAACGAAAGCGGCAACGACAGCAGGTTCTTGATCCACAGCCCGGCATAGCCGAGGGCGTCGGGATGGCGCTTGCGGTCGATCGTGTAGTTGATGACGCCGGTCGTCAGCGCTCGCCGCACCATCCAATGCATCGCCAGACGCTGGACCGGCACGCTCTCGACCGCGACGGCGTGGCTGTTCCAATAGGTCTTGAACCCGCGCTGCCGGCACCGCGAGAAGAAGTCCATGTCGCCGCCGCCCAGGAAATTGAACCGCAGATCGAATTCCGGCTCGTCCAGCGCCTCGAACACGTGGCGCGCGATCAGGCAATTTCCCGAACCATAGAGAGACGGCAGGAATCCGGAAGCGTGGGCAGGGCTGTTGAACAGCGGATGCAGCTGCTGCGAACGATCCGCGGGCCCGTCGAAATGGCGCAGCACCGGTCCGCCGACGATATCCGCGCCGTTCTGCCGCGCCGCGCGCACCATTTCGGCGAGCCAGGAGGGCGCGGCGACCTCGTCGTCGTCGATCATCAGCAAATACTCGGCTTGCGGATAGCGCTCCAACCCGGTGGCGAAGGCGCGGTTGATGGCGAAACAATTGCCCTGGTTGGTCTCGACGACGCACAGCCCCGGCAGCTTGCCGCCGGCGAACACTCCGTCGGCGACCTCCTTGCCGTCGCAACGCGGCGCGTCGTTTTCAACGACGACGACCGCGAACTTCACGTCGCCGATCTGACCCATCAGCGACGCCAAAGTCTTTGCCAGCTGCTGCGGCCGTCGAAACGTCGGAATGCAGACTACCGCTTCGATCCTTGCTTCTCCAGGCGTCGGGCTCATTTCCTGTGCTCCAAGTCTTGCAATGCGGAGGTCGCCGTCGCGGGATCAGAAACCCGCGGCAGCGCCGAGAATGTGGATCATCGTCTTGGGCGCGCGATGCGGGGCCGATCGCAACGCGCCCGCCGTCTGCGGCAAGGCGCGCCAATAGTCGTGCGAACGCACGGCCTGACAGGCGAGATAGGTGCGCAAATGCGCTTCGGCGTTCGCCGCGAGACGCGCGGCCTCGTCGGGGCGAATGCGCTTGACGATCAACGGATCGCTGAAGACGCGATCGAGCGCGCTCTGATATTGCGCGAAGCCGATCGATCCGCGCATCATCGCGCTCGACCCATGGACGCGGTATTCGAGCACGGTTTCGTCGACATAGGGGATCGGACCGAGCGCCGCAAGACGGCAGAACCCGTGCCAATCCTCGCAATAGCGCAGCGTCTCGTCGAAACCGCCCACACGCTGAAAGGCGTCGCGCCGCATCAGCATCACGCCGCCATTGACGATGAAGTTGCCGGAAAGCAGCGCCCTCAGGATGTCGCCGCTGGGTTTGTTGCGGCCGCGCAACCAGCCACGCCGGCCGATCGAGCGGCCCTGTTCGTCGATGCGCTCATAGTCGCCATAGACGGCGACGCAGCGTCCGGTAGCGGCCGCAAGCAGCTTGGAGATCGCGCCCGACCGCAGGCGATCGTCGGCGTCCAGGAACATCACCCAGGAAGACGCTCTGCGTTTGATGACCTCGGCGAAGCCGCGATTTCGCGCCGCCGAAACGCCGACGCGTCCGCCGGAAATCAAGACCACGCGGGGGTCGCGCAGGCCTGAGACGATTTTCGCGGTTTCGTCGACGGAGCCGTCGTCGACGACGACGACGTCGACCACCTCCGCTTGCGCCAGCGCGCTGCGAACCGCCTCGGCGATGAAGGGGGCGCCGTTCTTGACGGGAATGATGACGCTGACGTTCATGCCGCAACGCTCCAAATATCGCCGCTCGCCACGGCTGTCCCAAATTGGGCGATCCTGTCGTTCCCATCGTCAGTTCGCAAGCCCCATGCCAGCGTCCGACGTCCTGTCATCTTACAATTGGCAAATGAATTCTCTATTGTTTGATCGAAAATCCCGAGAGGTCGTCACTCATTAACTTAACGAATTGGAAACGCGCGGCGTCAAATTGCTTTCGTGTTATCAACTGAGGGAACGACGCCCTCGATGAGCCCTGCAATGAATCCCTCGCGACGCGAATTCCTCGGCAGCGGCCTAGCCGCGGCCGCTTGGTTGACCCTGCCGGGCGCGCGGGCCGCGTCCGCGCTGACGCGCCGGCGTTCCGGATTCGGCGCCGCCGTGGCCTGGGCGGATCTCCACGCCGACCCTGATCTCGCCGAAGCGGTCAAGACCTACTGCACGCAGATCGTGCCCGTCTACGAACTCAAATGGGGTCCGTTGCGGCCGACCCGAGACGCCTTCGCCTTCGGCCCGGCTGACGCCCTCGTCGACTTCGCTGAGCGCAATGAGATGAAAATGCGCGGCCACAATCTCGTCTGGTACTACGGCTTGCCGGACTGGACGCGCGAGATCGCGTCGCCCGCGGAGGCCGAACGCGAGTTGACGCGTCATATCGAGACGGTGGTGTCGCATTATCGCGGCCGCCTCGCCTCCTGGGACGTCGTCAACGAACCGATTCCGGACAATCCGAAGTCCTCCCGGGATCGGCGGGAAACGCTGTGGACGCATTTCCTCGGCGAGAGCTATGCGGGCATCGCGTTCCGCGCCGCCGCCGCGGCGGACCCGAACGCTCGGTTGGTCGTCAATGAATATGACGTGGAATTCGCCGATCCGACCTCGCAGATGAAGCGGGCGGCGCTGCGCCGTTTCGCCCTGGATCTGCTCGACTCCGGCGCGCCGCTGCATGCGATCGGCATGCAATGTCACTTGCGGGGCGACAGGCCGATCGATCGCGACGGCGTCACGCGGTTCGTGGCGGAGATGCGCGACGAGGGCCTCGATGTCTATGTCACCGAACTCGACGTGCAAGATCAATATCTGCCTGCGCCCGCCGCCGAACGCGACGCGATCGTCGCGCAACGGGTGCAGGACGTGCTTTCGGCGATCAGCGCGCCGGCGCCGATCGGCACTCTGCTCACCTGGGGCTTGAGTGACCGTTACAGCTGGATATCGCAGATGTTTCCGCGACCCGATCATACGCCCAACCGGCCGCTGCCGCTCGACGCCGGGTTTCAGCCCAAGCCGTTCATGGCGGCGATCGAAAAGTTCACTCGCCCCTTAGCTTGACCGAAGGACCGTTTGCGCGTTCCGCCAGCCGAGCTGGAGATAGACATGTTGGTTCGTCACACGTCGCAGTACATGGCATCAAGCGCTATTACGGCGGTGCTCGGCTTCCTGAGCGCGGCCGTCTTCACGCGCCTGCTGACGCCGGCCGACTACGGCATCTATGTCGTCGGCTTCAGCATGGCCAATTTCATCGCCGCGACGATTTTCACCTGGGTCCGGTATTCGGTGATGCGCTTCGAGGCCGAGGGCGGCGCCGTCGACGTTCGCCTGACTTCGTTGGCCGCCTATGTCGTCTCGGCGGCGACGACGCCGATCTTGTTGTTGGTCATTCATCTGATCTTTCATGCGCCCTGGGAGCGCGCGGGCTTCGCGGTCGCCGTGGCGCTGGGCATGAGCCTGTTCGATCTCGGCCAGGAAATCCTGCGCTCGCGCCTGCAAGTGCGGGCGTTCATGATCGGCTCGGTGCTGCGATCCGCCGTCGCTTTCGTGGTCTGCATCGGCATCGCCGAACTCGGCGGCGGCGGTCTGGGCCAGCTCGCCGGCGCCGCGCTCGCGTATTTCGTTTCCGCCGCGATCAGCGCCCGCGCCATTTGGCGCGGCCCGCGCGCGCCGATCGACTGGGACAAGCTGAAACTGTTTCTGTGGCTCGGCGCCTCGGTGACGCTCGCCGGATTCCTCGTCACCTTCCAGGCCTCCCTGGATCGGTTGTTCATCGCCTGGCGCTTCGGCGACGTCGAGGCCGGCCTCTACGGCGCCGCCGCCGATGTCGTCAAACAAATCATCCTGATCCCGGCCGGCAGCGTCGCCGCCGCCGCGTTTCCGCTCACCGTCAGAGCCTTCGCGAAGGGTGACGCTTTCGATACGCGCCGCCAGCTTGAACGCACCGGCGAGTTGTTGTTCGCGGTGCTCGCCCCGGCCGCCGTCGGGCTGGCGCTCACGGCGCCTTATCTCGACTCGTTCCTGCTTGGGCCGGCGTTCCGCGAGACCGCCACGACGATCATGCCGATCCTGGCCTTCGCCTGGTTGTTCCAATCGATCTCGCAGAGCTACATCCACGTCAGCTTCCATCTCGCGATGCGGCAGGATCTGGCGATTCCCCATGGACTGGCGACCCTGGCCGCCAATGCCGCGCTGCTTTGGCCGATGACCTCGATTTTTGGCCCGACCGGCGCCGCCTGGTCGCTGCTGGTCTCGGAAATCCTCGGCGCGGCGGCGGGTTACGCCCTGACATGGAAAGCCCATCGCCTGCCCACCGTGTTCCACCCCGGGCGGCGTATCGTCTTCGCCTGCGCGGTATTGGCGCTGTGCGTGGTCGCGGCCGAACGTCACATGCCCGGCTATTCGGCCACCGGCTTCGTCGCGCTGGCGCTGGTAGGCGCCCTCTCCTATGCGACGGTCGCCGTGATGCTCGACGTCTGCGACTCCAGGGCCTTCGTGGCCCGGGGGCTGCATCTCGCGCTGGCGCGGCTGGCGCCGAAGCGCTCGGCGACGGGGCGGATTTAGGCGGCGTCAGCAAATAAAGGAATCAGCTGGCAGGTTGCCTGCGCCCTGGCCGTCATCGCGAGCGAACCGCGGCGATCGAGGGGCTGCTCAGCTGCCGGTTGAGATAAGGCGGTTAGCCTCAGCTGGGCGGCCCTTCGCTTGCTTCGGCTCACGCTTACAAGAAACACCAGGAGTGTCA
>Ga0302157_10001016_pt1 | contig 35475 bp, 33 predicted proteins | sample I_Bog_N3_3_FD_193502 | JGI IMG/M metagenome (GOLD analysis project Ga0302157, IMG submission 193502) | Peat permafrost microbial communities from Stordalen Mire near Abisko, Sweden - I_Bog_N3_3 | ecosystem: Environmental > Terrestrial > Soil > Wetlands > Peat | place: Sweden: Abisko, Stordalen...
CGAAATCGACGGCGTTCGCGTGCCGCTGTTTGCTGGCGTATTCGGTATTTTTGGCCATGGCAACGTGACTTGCCTGTCCGAAGCGCTGGAGTCGGCGCAGGATCGTCTGCCGACATGGCGCGGACAGAACGAACAGTCGATGGCGCTCGCGGCGATCGGCTTCGCCAAGGCGAAACGGCGCCGGCAGATCATGATCGCGACCTCCTCCATCGGCCCTGGCGCATTGAACATGGTGACGGCGGCGGGAACAGCGCACGCGAACCGTTTGCCGGTTCTGCTGATCTCCGGCGACACGTTCGCCAACCGGCTGCCCGACCCGGTGCTCCAGCAGGTCGAGCATTTCGGCGACCCGACCCTTACCGTGAACGACGCGTTCAAGGCGGTGACGCGTTACTGGGATCGAATTACCCATCCGGCCCAGGTTCTTTCCTCGCTGCCGCAGGCGGTCGCCGCGATGCTCGACCCCGCCGATTGCGGCCCGGCTTTCCTCGGCCTTCCCCAGGATATTCAGGAAATCGCGTTCGATTATCCGGAAGTGTTCTTCGAGGAACGGACTTGGACCATTCCTAGGCCGCGCCCTGACCGCAAGAAGCTGGCGGAAGCTGCCGCGCTGCTGAAGTCCGCGAAGAAGCCGATCCTTATCGCCGGCGGCGGCGTGCGCTATTCTCTCGCCGAGAGCGCGGTGGCTGAATTCGCCCTCAAGCGTGGCATCCCGATCGTCGAAACCATCGCCGGCAAGGGCGGCCTCACCCATAATCATCCGGCGCACGCCGGCCCGATCGGCATCATCGGCTCGACGTCAGCCAACGCGCTCGCGGCCGAGGCCGACGTGATCGTCGCGGTCGGAACGCGGCTCCAGGACTTCACGACCGGCTCATGGACGGCCTTCAGTCCCGATGCGAAATTCATCTCGATCAACGCGGCGCGGTTCGACGCGGTGAAACATCGCGCCGTCGCTGTCGTCGGCGACGCGCTGGAAACCGTGAACGAACTCGACGCCGCGCTCGGTTCGTGGCGCGTCGATCCGGCGCATCTGGCGCACGCCCAGGCGCTGTTCAAGGCCTGGGACGCTTTGTTGGATACCCATCAGGCGCCGACCAATTCGCCGCTCCCGACCTACGCTCAGGTCGTCCATGCCGTGAACGTGGCTGCGGGCGAGAACGACACGCTGATTTCCGCCGCCGGCGGCCTGCCCGGCGAAGTCGCCAAGGGCTGGCGGGTCAAGAACCCCAACACCTTCGACCTCGAATTCGGCTTTTCCTGCATGGGATACGAGATCGCCGCCGGCTGGGGCCATGCGATAGCGAATTCCGGGCCGGGGGGCTTAGGCGGCACGCCGATCGTCATGGTGGGCGACGGAACCTACATGATGATGAACTCCGACATCTATTCGACGGTTCTCAGCGGCCACAAGATGATTGTTGTCGTCTGCGACAATGGCGGGTTCGCGGTCATCAACCGGCTGCAACAGGCCAAGGGCGTGCCCGGCTTCAACAATCTGCTGGTTGACTGCCGCGTGCAAAATCGCGCCGCGCCGTTGCACGTCGATTTCGCCAAGCACGCGGAGTCGATGGGCGCTTTGGCTCGGCATTGCGAGAGCGTCGCCGATTTCGAGGTCGCCCTCGCATGGGCCAAGGGCAATGATCGGACGACCGTTCTTTCAATCGCTTCGGACGCCTATGCCTGGGTTCCCGGCGACGCCGACTGGGATGTCGGCGTGCCTGAAGTTTCCGCGCTTGAATCCGTCCGCAATGCGCGCGCACAACAGGAACAGATCCGCGCCAAGCAGCGCATCGGAGTGTGACCAACATGAAAGCCAAACTTGGAATAGCGCCCATCGCCTGGTGGAACGACGACCTCGCCGAACTCTCCGACGACGTCAGCCTCGAGGAATGCCTCCGGCAAGCGAGCGTCGCCGGATTCACCGGCATGGAGACGGGCCGGCGCTTCCCGATGAACATGGACGAACTCGGGCCGATCCTGGCTCGCCATGGCGTCTCGGTCTGCGGCGGCTGGTTCTCCGGCCTGTTGCTCGACGGAGACATCGAGGCTGAGAAGGATCGCGTCCGCGCCCAGCTGGATTTCTTCGTCGCGGCCAAGGCGCCTTGCATCGTCTATGGCGAGACCGCCCGCTCCATCCAGGGCGACCGCTCCAAGCCGCTGGCGACCAAGCCGAAGCTCTCGGATGACGAGATAAAAGTCTACGGCCATAAGATGACCGCTTTCGCCGAATGGTGCGCCGGCGAGGGCATGCCGATCTCCTATCATCACCACATGGCCGCGGCGATCGAGACCGAAGCGGAACTCGATCTTCTGATGGCCCATTCGGGCGAGGCGCTGCCGCTGTTGTTCGACGCCGGACACATGGCGTTCGCGGGCGGCGACGTGCTGCGCGTCATCGACAAGCATCACAAGCGCATCAGCCACGTGCACACCAAGGATATTCGCGGCGCCGTCATCGACAAGCTCGATCGCACCCGGGAAAGCTTCCTGGACGCCGTCGTCAAGGGCGCCTTCACGGTTCCCGGCGACGGCTCTCTCGACTTTGCCGCCATCGTCGGCCGGCTCGCCTCGCATGGCTACGAAGGCTGGTTCGTGGTCGAGGCGGAACAGGACCCGAAGCTCAATCCGCCGCTCGAAATGGCCAAGAAGGGTCATCTGGAACTGATGCGCGTGATGGCGCTGGCGGGATACCAAGTTGTAGCGTGAAACACCGGACGGTCGCGCCTGAAGAGTCTCAGGCGCGACGTCGCCCGACGGTTCGTACCCTTCAGCCCCGCCGCTCCCGCATCCACGCCTCGAGCGCCGCGATCTGCGCCGCGCTCATCCGCAGCCCCGATTTCGTCCGCCGCCAGACCACGTCCTGGGCGGTGCGCGCATATTCAAAATCCATCAGAAACCCCACCTCGGCCTCGGTCAGGTCGCCGCCAAAATCGCGCCCGAGGTCGGCGCCCAGCCAGCGCCGCGCCTCGGCGCCGTAGTGTTTGACCAGCCGCCGCGCCCGTCGTGCGTCGAGGATCGGATATTCGCGCAACAATTCCGCGGCGAGCCCGACGGCGCCGAGCGTAAAAAAATCGCCCCCCGGCAGCGCCGCCGTGGCGGTCCAGCCCGCGTTCCGCCCCACTTCCGGCAAGGCGCTCGTCAGCTTCGCCAGCGCGTCCTCGGCGAGGCGGCGGTAGGTGGTGATCTTGCCGCCGAATACGTTGAGCAGCGCCGGCTGCCCCGGTCCGCCTTGATAGGTCAACACGTAATCGCGCGTCGCGTCCTTGGCCGCGCTCGCGCCGTCGTCGTAGAGCGGACGGACGCCGGAATAGGTCCACACCACGTTTTCCCGCGCGACCTTTTGCTTGAAGTAGCTGCTGGCGGCCGAGCAAAGGTATTCGATCTCGGCTTCGCTGGCGTGGGCCTTGGCGGGATCGCCCTGATAATCCTGATCGGTGGTGCCGATCAGGGTAAAGTCCTCCTCGTAGGGGATGGCGAAGAAGATGCGGCCGTCGGGGTTCTGGAAGAAATAGCAGCGGTCGTGATCGTAGAGTTTCTTCACCACGACATGCGAGCCCTGGACGAGGCGGACGCCGGCGCTCTTCCGCGCGTCCGAGACATGACCCAGCGCCTCGGCGACCCAGGGGCCGGCGGCGTTGACGATCGCGCGGGTCGTCACGTTCAGCCGGACGCCGGTCTCGACGTCTTCGAGTTCGACGAGCCAAAGCGCGCCCTCCGGCCGCGCGGAAACGAACTTTGTTCGGGTGAGGATCGTCGCGCCGCGCGCAGCGGCGTCGCGGGCGTTGAGGACGACGAGCCGGGCGTCCTGAACCCAGCAATCCGAATATTCGAAGCCGATCCGCGACACTTCGCGCAGCGGCCCGCCGACGGGATCGCGATCGAGTCGCAACGTGCGCGTCGCCGGCAGAAGTCTTCGTCCGCCGATGTGATCATAGAGGAACAGGCCGAGCCGCAGCAGCCACGCCGGCCGCAGGCCGGCGCGATGCGGCAGCACGAAACGCATCGGCCAGATGATGTGCGGCGCGATTTTCCATAAGGTTTCGCGCTCGGCGAGCGCGTGGCTCACCAGATGAAAAGCGTAGTGCTCGAGGTAGCGCAGGCCGCCGTGGATCAGCTTGGTGGAAGCGGAAGACGTCGCGCAGGCGAGATCACCGCGCTCGCAGAGCAGAACCTTCAAGCCGCGCCCCGCCGCGTCGCGGGCGACGCCACAGCCGTTCACGCCGCCGCCGATCACGACGATGTCCTGGACTTCGCTCAAACCCTGGCCCCCTCGACGCCTTCATCCCCTGGGTAACACATGCGGGTTCGGCGGCAAGGGCGGGCGCGTCTATTGCGCGGCGCGGATCTGCGCTCGGTAAGGCCGGAAATTACCCTTGTCCGTTCCGCAGTCCGGGCATTTCCAATCGGCGGGAGCATCGGCGAAATCGGTTTTTCCCGGCGCGTCTTCGTAGATGAAATAACAGCCTCGGCAGATGAAGCGTCGCGACGCGGCCTCGGACGCCGGCGCCGCTTCGGGCGAGAAGGCCGTGACGTCGGGCGCCGTCACGTGATCGCCGACTTGCACCGCTCCGGCTTCGAGCGCGCGCAAATAAACGCCGAGGTCCTTGTGGCCAAAGGCCCGTCGCAGGGCGCCGGGAATGTCGAGATCGCGCCGCCCCGTGACCGGATCGACGTTGGTCGCGCCGCACCTGCCGTTGCGGCAATCGACGCGGAACGCCACGCCGCCGATCTGCAGGTCCGCGCCGATCCAGTCGAATTCCCGCCACGGCGCGAGGCCGTCGACATAGAGATTGGCGCGGAAGCGCAGCGGATTGATTTCGTAGCCCCATTGCGCCTCCAGGCTGCGCAGGGTCGCCAGGTTGATCAGGGAAATCAGATTTTCCGGCTTGTCCATGAAATGCCGGTCGCGGGAGCGCACGAGGCGCGGCGCCTCGCGCAATCCGGGGACGTGGCCGCGAAAGAATGTCTCGACCGTCGCGCGGCCGGCGCTCGTACCGACATCCGCCTCCAGCAGAATCCGTTCTTCGCGCGCGATCGTTAATCGCAGCGAAACGGGATCGAGATGCGTGGCGATTTCGCAGAGGCGGTCGTCGAGCATCGACATCAGAAACAGGCCCTTTTTCGCCCATTGCGGCGCCTCCGGATCGATCGGCGCGCCGGGCCGCGCCAGCGCGAACACCCGGTCGAACGGAAACGCGCACCCCGCCTGCAGCGCCACGCGTTGCATCGGCTCCGGGCTCAGCCCCTTGATCGGATAGCGATAGATTGCCTTCACTTCGGACGGAGTTCGCCGGATTGCCATGACGCCAGGGACCCCTTCCGTATCGATGCGCGGGAAGCGGCGATGCAATTGGCAAGCCAGTCAGATCCGGCGCGGGTTCCGGCGCCGATGCCCGGGAAGGTTTCCCCGCCGCCCGCGGGTTAGATACGCCTCAGGGCCAATTCGCCAGGAGATTGGCCACGTTGACGCTGCCGAGCCCCGTGGGAAAATTGTAGCCGGTATGGGCGTTGTAGGCGGGCTGGTTGACGGTCTTCGACGTGGAAAGCACGCCATATTTCCCCGAGGGCGCGTAGCAGTCCGGCGACCCCTTGACGCATTCGCTGACGTCGCTGTCCGTCGTGACGTCGAGAAAGACGCATTTCGCCCCGATCTTGTCGCCGAGATTGGCGTAGCAGGCGGGATCGCCGGTCGCGCCATATTGCTTGCCGGCTAACGTATAGAGTGTCGGCGCTGGGTTGCCCTGTTTCGCGCCTTTCTTTTCATTGACGAGCGCCTGTATGCCCGCCCAGATCGGCGTCGCATAGGAGGTTCCGCCGCCGCCGCCCGCCCACCCCGTGGGGTTGCCCGTGCAGGGTCCGCCGCCATTGGCGGCGTCGGTGTAGCAGGTTACGTAATAATGGCCCCAGACGCTTCCATCGGACGCGAACAACGCGACATCGGGAATATCGCGGACCCCGTCCGCGGGAATGCCGAGCACGCCCTTTTGCCACGAGGGCTTCGGCCAGCCTTTGCAAGTGCCGCTGACGACGCTGGCGACCGAGGGAACGCCGGTCGCGCAACCGCTGGGCGCGCCTTCGCCGCCGCCCAGCGCCAAATAGTCCGCGCCGTCGCTGACGTTGCAGAAGCCCGTCGATCCGAACGTCACCGAGTAGCCGTTGTAGCTGGCGATCAGATGGCTGGCGCAGGTATCGTTCCAGGGAGTTTCCGGCACGTAGGATTTGGCGCTGCCCCAAACGGCGCTGTTCGCGGAATTCCAATAGGTGGAGATTTTGTGGGCGGAGGTATCGCCGAAATCGGTTCCGCCGACCGCGACGTTATAGGCCGTGGTCGACCAACCATTCGCCCCGATGCCGTATTTGGCGCCGACGTCTGCGTCCATCGCGCAATCGCTCGGTCCGAGGTCGCCAGTGGCGACGAAGACAGAAATCCCTTCCGCCGCGGCCAACATATAATAGTTCTTGTAGACTGCATTGCCGGCAGCGCCGTTCTGCGCTTCGCAATTGCCGTAGCTGATCGAGAGGATCGGCGGCGGGCTCGCCGAATCGATCAAATTCTCGATGGCGAGCGTCACGCCGTCGGTCGAGGCGGTCTGATTGCACGAGGCAAGCACGATCTTGGCGTTCGGCGCTGCGGCGCCCGCCCATTCGACGTCGAGAACCGCCTCGATGTCGTCGGAATTGACCCCAGGGTTGGCGCAGGCGGCGCCCCCCTTGGGCGTGGGATGGACGATGGCAAGGCTGCCGCCCGTATATGCGGTCAGGCCGAACGCCTTGCGGAACGTCGTCCAGTCCGCGTTGCTGAAGAGATTGGTGTCCTCGACCACGGTGATCGTCTGTCCGGCGCCGGTATAGCCTGCCTTGAACGCTGCTTTGAAATTGTAGATCGTCGCCAGGTCAGGCGGCGCGACGGCGTAGTCGCCCTGGCCGTCCGTATCCTTGGAGGCCACGCGCCGATGGTAGCGCGACTTCGGCGGCAGGTCGTTCAAAGAGACGACGCCGATGACGACGGGCGCCAGCGCGGCGGGAAGCTGCGGCTCCGAGACATTGGCGATGTGGGGGACGCCGCCGATTTCGAAGCGATGCAACTCGGTATGAAAGGCGCGAGCGACCTGATCGGCGGTTCCGGTGAAGTCGATTATCGTTCCGCCCGGACGCCGGTCATTGATCTGGAAACCGTGGGAGGTCAGCCAGCCGGCAACGCTGGCGATGTCGGCTTGCGCGACGCCGAAGCGAGCGCGGAACGCGTCGGCGTCAATCCATTGATGATAGTTCGGAGAGTTGGGATCGTATTGCGAAGCGACGAACGCTTCCCCCGCTCGTTCGCTCGCCTCGTCGCTCGCCAGCGCCAATTGGATGTGGTCGATCACTTGATTGGGCGGCAGCGCGCCCTGGTCGATGGCGGTCGTGGGGTCGAAGCGCCGGGCGGTCGGCCGCGTGACGGTTTGCGTCTCGTCGATCGGCTGGGTGATGCGCGGCGCTGGGGCGTTTCCGGTTGACGGCGCGCGTGCGCCGCCCGCCGCCAGCGCAACTGCCAGCACAAGTGTCGAAAACAGACGCGCCATGTTGGAGGCCTCCGCCGAATCCCGCCGGGATGTTGAAAACTCAGAACAAGCACCCTGGGAGCCGCCGGCCGGAAACGGTCGCCAACACAATCAGCCTATTCTCAGGCCGTTCACGACGGCCCAGGGCGCGCACGCGAATGGCTCTGCGGCGGCGCCCAACCGGTGCGTCAGAAGCCAGGCGAGTAGTGACCGACGAAGGTGACGTTGCAACCGGGAACGTCGAAAACATTGTTGATCGTGCCCGTGACGGTCACATAAGTCGACGTTTCAGCAACTGGGTGAGGACTCACGACAATTTTGCTGAACGTGGCCTGGTAGCTGTAAGCTTTGCCGTGCCCATCGACCGCGAAACCCGTGTAATTGCCGGAACCATTCATTTGCGGATTCGCGGTTTCGCTCGAATTTTCGAAATCCAGCGACGCTCTGAGGTAATGGACGCTCAGGAACGTCGTCGTATCGGTCGAGAGGATGTGGGGACGATAAACGGAGAGCTCCAGATCGCCTACCGAAGTCCCGCCGACTCCCGAACAGCCCGATGTGCTCGCGGTGATCGCGATAATTCCATCCCACGCCGCTTGTGTATCGCCCGCCGAGGCCCCGCTAGGGGTCAACAGCAATGCCGACGCGGAAATAAATGCGGCGCTGAACGCCGGGCGAATGGCTGTCCTCATGTCTTCCTCCTCGCTTTGACACGCATGAATGATCGGTTGGCGCCGATTTCCCGCGAAGGATGTACCTGTTCGGTTCGATACGCAAGGTCCGACGTCGCCTCGAGGTTTGGAGCGTCTTCGTCCCTCGGCACGCTCGGGATGAAGTTTCGGTAACCGCCGCTCACCGTCCCTTGGCCGCCCCGGTGATCACGCGGGTCACGTGGCCCATCTTTCGCCCCGGCCGCGTCTCCAGCTTCCCGTAGAGGTGCAGGCTCAAGTCGGGCTGGGCGAGGATGTCGCGCCACTCGTCGGCGTCCTCGCCGATGAGATTGTGCATCTCGATTTCGCCGCGCCGGGTCACCGTGCCGAGCGGCCAGCCGGCGATGGCGCGGATGTGCTGCTCGAATTGCGAGGTCTGCGCGCCGTCGATCGTCCAGTGTCCCGAATTGTGCACGCGCGGGGCGATTTCGTTGACGATCAGCCGCTCGGCGCCGTCGTCCGAGCGCGCGACGAACATTTCGACGCCGATCGTGCCGACATAATCCAGCGCGTCGAGAATTTTCCGTGCGATGTCCTTGGCTTGCGCCTCGACATGGGCGGCGACGCGCGCCGGCAGGCGGGTGCGGGCGAGGATATGGCGCTCGTGCTCGTTCTCGCAGAGGTCGAAGGCGACCACGTCGCCCTCCAGGCTGCGCGTCGCGATGACGGAGACTTCGCGCTCGAAGGCGACGAAGCCCTCCAGGATCATCGGCCCGCCGCCGAGCGTGCGATGGATCGCGGCGACATCGGAGCCCTCGCGGATCATCGACTGTCCCTTGCCGTCGTAGCCGAAACGGCGCGTCTTGAGGATCGACGGGCGCCCCAGTTCGGCGACGGCGCGGGCGAGCGCGCCGGAGTCGGTGATGTCGGCGAACGGCGCCGTCTCCAGTCCAAGCCCACGCAAAAACTGCTTTTCGACCAGACGGTCTTGCGTCAGCGCCAGCGCCCTCGCGCCGGGCCGCACCGGTTTGAGCTGGCTGAGGAACTCGACCGTCGTGGTCGGGACGCTCTCGAATTCGTAGGTGACGACGTCGACGCTGTCGGCGAACGCGGTCAGCGCGGCCTCGTCGTCATAGGCGGCTACCGTCTTCGCCATCGCCGCGTCATGGGCGGGGGCCTCCGCCTCGGGGGCGTAGATGTGGCTGCGCAAGCCGATTTTCAGCGCGGCGATCGCCAGCATGCGGCCGAGCTGGCCCGAGCCGAGAATGCCGACCGTGGCGCCGGGCGCGAGGATCATATCGCCGGCGAATCCACGGGCGAATCCGCCACGGCGGCGCTATGCGCCGCGCGCCAGGCCTCCAGCCGCTTCGTCAGTTCCGGATCGGACAGGCCCAGCACGGAGGCCGCGAGCAGGGCGGCGTTGACCGCGCCGGCAGGGCCGATCGCCAGCGTGCCTACCGGCACGCCCGCCGGCATCTGCACGATGGACAGCAGGCTGTCCTGTCCCGACAGCGCTTTCGATTCGACCGGCACGCCGAACACCGGCAGCGTCGTGAACGCCGCCGTCATGCCCGGCAGATGCGCCGCGCCGCCCGCGCCGGCGATGATCACTTTTACCCCCGCGGCCCGGGCGCCCTTGGCGAAAGCGACGAGACGGTCCGGCGTGCGATGGGCGGAAACGATACGGGCGTCGTATTCGACGCCGAGCTCGCGCAGGGTTTCCGCCGCGCGCCGCATCGTCGGCCAATCCGACTGGCTGCCCATGACGATGGCGATGGATTTTGCGGGAGCGGTCAAGGGCGCTGGCCTCCGGGGAAAACGCGGTAAGCGATTGGTTAGCGCTTAAGACACGGGCGGGCCGGGCGCAAGACGCGCTTGCCAAGCCGGGCGCGGCTTGCTTTGTGGCGTCCAACGACAAGCGTGGAGGAAACCTTGGAAATCCGAATCCCCGTCGAAACGCTGACCCTCTATTGCGCCGAAGTATTCGAGCGCATCGGCTGCGCGCCCGAGGAAGCGCGGCGCGTTGCCGGCTCGCTCGTCGGCGCTAATCTCACCGGCCACGACAGCCACGGCGTCATCCGCGTGCCGCGCTATGTCGACTGGACGCTCGAGGGCATGCTCACGCCCAACCAGAAAGCGGAAATCATCGTCGACACCCCCTCGCTCGCCGTCGTCGACGGCCATTACGGTTTCGGCCATACGGTCGCGCCGCAGGCGGTGGACATCGGGATCGCCAAGGCGAGGCAAGTGGGCCTGTCGGCCGTCGCCCTGCGCAATTCCGGCCATCTCGGCCGTGTCGGCGAATGGGCGGAACGCGCGGCGGAAGCGGGTCTGATCTCCATCCACTTCGTCACCGCTGCCGGCTCGGTCCTGGTGGCGCCGTTCGCCGCCCTGGAGCGACGATTCTCGACGGCGCCGTTCTGCGTCGGCGTGCCGCGTACCGACGCGCCGCCGGTCGTGCTGGACTTTGCCACCTCGCTGGTCGCCGAGGGCAAGGTCGCGGTCGCCAGCCGGGGCGGCAAGAAGCTGCCGCCCGATTCGCTGATCGGCCCGGACGGCGAACTCTCCGGCGATCCCGAACTGTTCTATGGCCCACTGACGCCGGATTCTACTCGCGATTATCAAAAAGGGCTCGGCGCCATTCGCGCCTTCGGCGAGCACAAGGGCTCGGGGCTGGCGCTGATCTGCGAATTGCTCGGCGGCTCGCTCACCGGCACGGGCGCGACGCAACCCGGCCGCCGCTTCGCCAATGGCATGTTCTCGATCTACGTCGACCCCGTGCGGGTAAACCCCGAAAAACTGTTCGACGCCGACGTCGCGCGCTTCGTCGATTGGGTCCGGACGGCCAAGCCCATACCGGGGCAGACGATTCTCACCCCCGGCGAACCGGAGCGCGCCGCCCGCGCCGAGCGCACGGCCAAGGGCGTGCCGCTGAGCCAGGAGACCTGGGAGTCGATCCTGGCTTCTGGGCGGAAGGTCGGGCTGAACAGGGAGGTGGAGATATGAGCGGCGCCGCCGATTTTCCCAGCTCGACGAGGCCCCCCATGTCCCCCACCCTGACCCAAGTCTTCGAAGCCTGCGTGTTCGTATCTCCCGCCCAGGAACTGGGCGAGATCGGCGGCGGGCGGCGGCGGATCGTGCCGATCATCGGCGGGACGGTGTCGGGCCCGAGGCTCGAGGCTGAAGTGCTGCCGGGCGGGGCGGACTGGCAGACGATCTTTGCCGATGGGCGCACGGAGGTGCTTGCCCGCTATACGCTGCGGGCCTCGGACGGGACGCATATCGGCGTCGTCAATCGCGGCGTGCGGCGCGGGCCGGCGGAGGTGATTCGCCGGCTGACGGCCGGCGAAATCGTCGACCCGAGCGAGTACTATTTTCGCACCGCGCCGGTGTTCGAAGTCGGCCCTGGCCCGCACGGCTGGTTGCTCGACCATAGCTTCGTCGGCGTCGGCATACGCGAGCCCGACTGCGTGCGGTTGAAAATTTATGCCGTTGACATCGACGCCTGAAGCGCCGCCGCCCATACCTCCATCCGAGCCGGCCGCTAGCCCTTGCGGCCGAGCGCTCAGCAAGGACTTGATAGCTCATCAAAAAATTTTTAAAGTTGCGGTTCGTCGGGACGTTCCCATTTTGATGTAAATGTGATCAGACTACGCGGACGATCAAGTTCTGAAACGATACGCGAAGCCGGCATTTTGTTGCGCCGACCGCGAAAGCAAGCCACGTGAGCGAATCCGTGCGGGATGTTTACAATCGAAACTTAATCGCTTTCCGGTATTTGGCGCAATGGAACGCAATACTTATCATCATGGGAGCCTTCGAGCGGCGTTGCTGGAGCAGGCCCATGCGCTTCTCGACGAAGTCGGGCCCGAAGCGGTCACGTTGCGCGAGACAGCGCGGCGGGCAGGCGTTTCGGCTACGGCGACCTATCGGCATTTTCGCGACAAGGAGGGCCTGCTCGCGGCGGTCGCCACCGAGGGCTTCGACCAGTTCGCCGAGCGTCTGGCCGCGTCCGTCCAGGGCGGGCGCCCGTTCGACGAGATGACCCGCGCCTACGTCCTGTTCGCGTTGGAACGGCCGGGGTTGTTTCGCCTGATGTTTTCGCCGCTGTTCATGTCGCGCGCGGCGCATCCCGATATGGCGACCGCCGCCGCGAAAACGTTCGCGGTCCTCAACGCCGCGGCGAGCGTCGCGAACTCGCAAGCGGGGCGGTCGCCGGTTTCGGCCTGGGCCGAGGCGCATGGACTCGCGCATCTCTTGCTCGATGGCATGGTTCCTTTGCAAAGCCGCGAGGAGATCCTCAATGGCATGTTTGGGCCACCCAAGACCTGACGGGCTTCATCGGCCGATTGCGCAACGGCGCGTCCGATCCTATCCTGGCCGCCATGAGCACGGAAAACGAACCACCGGACGACGAACCGATCGAGGCGCCGCGTAAGCCTTTGTCCGAGGCCGCCAGACGCGCCTTGGCCGAGGCCGCCGCGCGTAAGCATGATCCGCTAGTCCCTCGCTCGAGAGAACTCAACGGCCGCCAGGGCCCCGACCCGGTGCGCTATGGCGACTGGGAGGTCAAAGGCCTCGCCAGCGACTTCTGAAGCTTCACGGCGTCATGACCACGTTGGCGCCGACTTGGACGCGATCGTAGAGATCGATGACGTCCTCGTTGTACATGCGGATGCAGCCATAGGACGCGGCGGTTCCCACCGAGGCCCGCATATTAGAAGTCGTGCCGTGAATCGCCACCTCGTCGCGATCGAGGGTGATGGCGCGCGCGCCCATCGGATTGTGCGGCGATCCTCCGGGAATCACGTCGGGAAGTTCGGGATGGTCGCGCTTGACTGTATCGGGCGGCGACCAGGCGGGTTCGACATATTTGCCGTCGACCCGGGCGAAACCGCGCCACTCCTTGCCGTGCTTGGCGACCGCGACCGGATATTCTATCGCCTCGCCTCGAGCGACGATGAAATACAACCGGCGGGCGCTCTGACTGATGACGATGGTGCCCTCCGGATAGGGCGCCGAGAATTCGACGAGCGAGTGCGCTTCGCAGGGGACGGCCGCCAGGGCCATCATCAGCGCGCTCGCGGCGGTCAAGAAAACGACGGTGCGCCGCATGGCTTATCGTCTCATGGTGGGAGGGGCCTACCGAGACTGTAGCCGTGTCGCCGGCACAAGCCAGCCAAAGACTAATATTTGGTAAACCGGTGCGGGAAACGCCACTAATGCGCGCTAAGGCGTGGACGGCGGCGCTCGGAAACTCTAAGTCGATAAACCAGACGGGTTTAAGCCTTCGGGCCAGCGTCAAGGACGAGTCGCACGATGTTGACGAATAAAGGCAAGTACGGGCTGAAGGCCATGGTCCATCTCGCCGGCATGCCGGCGGGGCAGCCAGCGCTGGTCGCGGACATCGCGCAAGCCAATGTGATTCCGAAGAAATTCCTAGACGCGATCCTGGGCGAATTGCGGACGGCCGGGTTCGTCCATTCGAAGAAGGGCCGGGGCGGCGGCTATGTCCTGGCGCGGCCGGCGACGGAAATCATGGTGGGTTCCATCATCCGGGCGCTCGACGGACCGCTCGCGCCCATCGGCTGCGCGAGCGTGACCTTCTATCGCCGCTGTGAGGATTGCGCGCTCGACCGGCCGTGCTCGGTGCGGCTGGTAATGACCGAAGTTCGCGACGCTATGGCCGCGGTGCTCGACGCCCGCACCCTGGCGGAGATGCGTTTGATGGCGGAGCCCGCAGCCCCGGCATTGACCGAGGCCGTTGGCGCCTCGGCGCCCTCGGCGTAACGGCGGGCAAATTGGCCGACCGGCGCCATTTCAAGGCCCCGGCGATCGACGCCGGGCAAGCCGAACCCGCGAGTTCGGCTCTCCTCGCCTACGGTTGCAGCTCCAATTCGCGAACGCTCTCCACTTCAATGCTCCGCCACGCGCGCGCGTCGACCGCGGCATGGAAGTCGCCGATGCGCGGCGCTATCTGGCTGCGGAACTTCGAGCCGTTGAACACGCCGTAGTGGCCGACCCCGAGTTGCATGTAGTGGACTTTTAACGCGTCGGGAATGTTGACGCACAGATCCTGCGCCGCCTGGGTCTGGCCGACGCCCGAGATGTCGTCCTTCTCGCCCTCGACGGTCATGAGACCGCAATTGCGGATGGCGCCGAGATCGATCTTCTGGCCGCGATGCAACATCTCGCCCTTGGGCAACAGGTGCCGCACGAACACCGTTTCGATGGTCTGCATGTAATATTCGGCGGTGAGGTCCATGACCGCCATGTACTCGTCATAGAATTCGCGGTGCTTCTCGGCCGAATCGCCGTCGCCGCTGACGAGGTGGTTGAACATCGACACATGGGCGTTGACGTGGCGATCGAGGTTCATCGCCATGAAGCCTGAAAGTTGCAGATAGCCGGGATACACCCTACGGCCGAACCCGGGATGGGGGAACGGGACCGTCTGCAGGCAGTTCGACCGGAACCATTCGACGCCGCGCTTTTCGGCGAGTTGGTTGACCGCCGTCGGGCTGCGCCGGGTGTCGATCGGGCCGCCCATCAGCGTCATCGAGGCGGGCGCGCAAGGGTTGCCCTCGGCCTCCATCAGCGCCACGGCGGCGATCAGCGGAACGGAGGGCTGGCAGACGCCGAGCGTATGCGCGCCCGGACCCAAGGCCTCCAGCATCTCCTTGATGTAATCGATGTAATCGTCGAGATCGAAACGGCCGACCGCCAGCGGAATCATGCGCGCGTCGGCCCAATCGGTGATGTAGACGCGGTGCGTGGGCAGGAACGCCTCGACCGTGCCGCGCAGCAACGTCGCGTAATGGCCGGACATCGGCGCCACGATCAGCAATATCGGTTGCGATTCGTGATCGGGAACGGTCGGGCGGACGAAATGCAACAGGCCGCAGAACGGCTTCATCCAGACGATTTCCTCGAACACGTCGTGTTCGACGCCATCGACATGGGTCGTGTTCAAACCGAAAACTGGCTTGCCGTAGCGGCGCGTCATGCGCTCGAACAATTCCGCGCCGGCGGCGACGTTCTTGCCGAACGGCGTCGCGGACAGCGGGTTGAAGGGGTTACGGAAGACGAAATGGGCCGCGTCGGAAATGGCGCGAGCCGGCGCGAGCGCCGCGTGAGCCATTTCGTAAAAGTGGTATTGATACGCGTTGGCCCTCAGCATGTCAGTTCCTAGCTCCCTATTCGGCGGATTCCACTAGAATGTCAGCCGCGGACCCTACACGAAGTTCGTATCGAAACCAAATTGGTTCCGGCGAATGCGCAGTTTCGTTCCACAAGTGATTAAATCTGGTGCGTCCGGCGCCATATGTCCATGCTTCCCGACATAGGAATTAGTAGTATTCCCGGATTGCGCTTGGCCTGCGACCATGCGACGCGGAGGCCATGATGGGCATTCGACTATCCATTCTCGATCTCGCTCCGGTGACCGAAGGTTCGACGCCGGGCGAGGCTTTGCGCCGCTCGCGCGACCTCGCGGTTCACGCCGAACGCTGGGGCTACACGCGGTTCTGGCTCGCCGAACACCACAACATGGTCGGCATCGCCAGCGCGGCGACGGCGGTGGCGATTGGCTTCGTGGCCGAGGCGACGACACGAATCCGGGTCGGGTCCGGCGGAATCATGTTGCCTAACCACTCGCCGCTGATCATCGCCGAGCAGTTCGGCACGCTGGAGGCGCTCTATCCCGGACGAATCGATCTGGGACTCGGGCGCGCCCCGGGGACCGACCAACTCACCTGGCGCGCCATGCGGCGTGCGCCGGAGGCGTCGGAGAATTTTCCCCAGGACGTGCTCGAACTGCAAGCCCTGCTCGGGGACCCGCAGCCCGGCCAGCGTCTCCACGCCGTGCCCGGAGAGGGCTCCAAACTGCCACTTTACATTCTCGGTTCGAGCCTGTTTGGCGCGCAACTCGCCGCCATGCTCGGCCTGCCCTTCGCCTTCGCCTCGCATTTCGCGCCCGACATGCTGGACGCGGCGCTGGAAATCTACCGCTCGCGCTTTCAGGCTTCCGAGCAACTGGCCGAGCCCTATGCGATCGTCGGCTGCAATGTGGTCGCGGCGGAAACCGATGCCGAGGCGCGCCGGCTGTTCACTTCGCCGCAGCAAAGTTTCACCAATATTTTCAGGGGCACGCGCGGCCGGCTCAGGCCGCCGATCGACGACATCGAGACCTATTGGACGCCGGCGGAAAAGGCCCAGGCGTCAAGGATGCTGGCCTGCGCGTTCGTGGGCGCGAAGTCGCGGGTGTTCGACGGACTCTCGGCGTTCCGCGAGAGGGTGAAGGCCGACGAGTTCATCGTCGCCGGGGCGATCTTCGACCCCGTGGCGCGACTGCGCTCGTACGAAATCCTCGCCGACGCTTTCGGCCTCACCTCATCGCCTTGAGGATTTCAGGCTTGACGGTCTTTTCCAGGCTCTCCGCGTCCATCGGTCCGACGAATTTGTAGGCGATGATACCGTCGCCGTTGACGATGAAGGTTTCCGGGACGCCGTAGACGCCCCAGTCGATTCCGGCGCGACCGTCGCCGTCGAGGCCGACCTTGGCGTAGGGGTCGCCCGCCGCGCCCAGGAAACGCCGGATGTTGTCGGCGGAATCCTTTTGCGCGACGCCGAGGATTTCCACCCCTTTGGCCTTCAAATCGGCGTCGCCCGCCAGGTTGAGCAGGAATTCGTGCTCGATATGGCAGGGCTGGCACCACGAGGCGAAGATATTGACGAGCGTCACATGACCGCGCCGGACGTCCGCGCCCGTCAGGCCGACGCCGCCGTCGAGCCCGGGAAGCTGCAGTTTCGGCGCGGCTTGCCCAATGAGCGCCGAGGGCAGGCGCGACGCGTCACCCGCGCCGAGTCGCGCCAGGAACAGGCCGCCAAGAGCGAGAATGGCGACCAGCGGCAGGGCGGCGAGAATCGGCAATCGCCGCCGCGGCGCTGCGGTCGAAGGCGCGTGGGTCATCGATTTCCGCCCCGGCTCTTCTCCAACGCCTCGAGCTGGGACGAAAGCGAGCGGTAATCGAGCCAGACGGCGGCGATCATGCCGATCAGCGCCAGCGCGGCGACGCCATAGGCGGCGACGATGTAGCCGAGGTGCGGTATGTCCAGCATCAGCGCGCCATCTCCGGGGTCGGGGCTCGCGCCAGCGAATCGCCCTCGGCGGCCGCGATCATCGTCAGGCGGGCGATGCGCCGTCGCAGGATCTCGTTGCGGATCGCCATCAGGTGCAGGCACAGGAACAACAACGTGAACGCGATCGCCATCACCAGCAGCGGCCACAGCAGTTCGGGCGCGATGGTCGATCCGCCCATGCGGAACACCGAAGCCGGCTGATGCAGCGTGTTCCACCAGTCCACCGAGAATTTGATGATCGGCAGATTGACGACGCCGACCAGGGTCAGGATCGCCGTCGCTCTCGCCGCCTTGCCAGGATCGTCGATCGACCGCCACAGCGCGATCAGGCCGAGATAGAGGATGAACAGCACCAGCACCGAAGTCAGCCGCGCGTCCCAGACCCAATATGTCCCCCACATCGGCTTGCCCCACAGCGAGCCCGTGACGAGGCAGACGAAGGTGAACCCGGCGCCAAGGGGCGCGGCGGCCTTTTGCGCGGCGTCGGCGAGCGGGTGTCGCCAGACCAGAGTGCCGAGACTGGCGAGCGCCATCACTCCGTAGATGAAGGTCGACAGCCACGCAGCGGGCACGTGGATGTACATGATCTTGACGGTCTCCCCCTGCTGGTAGTCAGCGGGGGCGTTGAACGCCATCCACAAACCGACGGCGAACAACACAAAAGTCGCTGCCGCCATTACGGGCAGGGTGCGCCGCACGAGGACGAGGAAGACGGTGGGATTGGCAAGGGTCCACATACGGAGCTTCATACTCCGTTCGGGCGCGTTCCGGCAATGCGGCCGAATGGGCTAGGTCAATTGCGGCGGGCGGCCGGCATCGGCGCCAGGCGAAGCTCGGCGCCCCTCAAGTCTCCACCAGCCCGCCCAGATCCCCGCTCTCCTTGTCGGAGCCATGCGGGGCGGCGAGGTAATCCAGCGAGCGCATTTCGATGAGCCGCGACGCCGTCCGCGCGAATTCGAACTTTTCCGCGCCGTCGAGCGCCGCGCCGAGTTCGTCGGGTTCGGCGTCGGCCGAGGCGATCAATTTGATCTTCAAATCGTAAAACGCGTCGATCAGCATGATGAATCGCTTGGCCTCGTTGCGCTCGGCGGCGTTCAGCACGGGGATGCGATCGACCAACACCGTGCCGAATTCCGCGGCAATTTCCAGATAATCGGCGGCGCCGAGCGGGCGGCGACAGAGATCGTCGAAAGCAAATCGCGCGACGCTGTCGACCGCCTGCGGGACAGGTACCGAACGGCCGAGAAGCGGCAATTCGCGAGGCATTCCGTAAGGGAAACCGGTGAGATTGAAAAAAGCCCCGTCCATCGCCGCGTCGGCCCGGTCGTCGGCGGGGCAATAATAGACCGGCGCGCGCCGCAGCTTCTGCAGCCTATAATCGGTGCGCGCGTAAAGTTCGACGATCGCCATGCGCTGCCCGAGCAGGTCGAGGAAAGGCAGGAACAGCGCCCGGTTGAGGCCATCCTTGTATAGATCTTTCGGCGCGACATTCGAAGTCGCCACCACCACGACGCCCGCCGCGAACAGCGCGCCGAACAGCCTCGCCAGAATCATCGCGTCGGCGATGTCGCGCACGGCGAACTCGTCAAAGCAGAGCAATGTCGCTTCCGCCGCGAGCGCCGCCGCGACGGGCCCGATCGGATCGTCGCCCTGGACCTCGCCGCGCTTGAGCCGCTGGCGCCAGACGTGAATACGTCGGTGCGCGTCGGCCATGAAGGCGTGAAAATGGGCGCGGCGCTTCGGCGTCACCGCCGCCGCCTCGAAGAACAGGTCCATCAGAAACGTCTTGCCGCGTCCGACCTCGCCGTGGACATAGAGCCCGCGCGGCGGCTCGGACGGTTTCGCGCCCAGCAAGCGGCCAAGAACGCTCGGCTTTGCGGCGGGCCGGTAACCGCTGAGTTGAATAGCCAGCGCATCCAGTTCGGCGGCGAGCGCGCTTTGCGCTTCGTCCGCCTCTATCGCCCCGCTTTCCACCAGCGCCTGATAGCGGCGCAAGACCTCCCCGCTCAAATCCAGCCTCTCATGATCAAATCCCGCGTCCGTTTTGTATCCAAAGCTATTGCGTTTCGGAGCCAAGCGCCGTTAACGTTAAATTTACCTCAGCTTGACGAATCCGAATAGCGGTCACTCTTGCGCCAACGCGGGACACGACCAGGGAGCACGGAATGAAGGTGATTTCGGTCGTTGTGGCATTGGGGTGTTTTTGTCTGCTCGGCGCGCCGAAGTCAAAGGCGGTTCCTTGGCTTCCCGCGCCCAAGAGCGGGGTCTCTTTGCTTCCTTTGACGAAGGTGGTGGTGTTCGGGCCCGAGACGCGGCAAACGGCGGACACCTTCGCCGAGCGTAATCATCTCGACGTCGCCGAACTCAAGCGCCAGCATTCCGGGTCGGGCGTGATCCATTGCGGCAACGCCCGCGGCGCCGGCCAGCTGACCCTCACCGACAACATCGTCACGACGGCTTCTCACGTGCTTTATAACGAGTCGGGCGTGTTGCGCGGCGATTCCGGGCATTGCTCGTTCACGGTCGTCATCGACGGCCGCGAGGTCGTCACGCCGATCGATACGCGTTCGATCGTCGCCGGCAGCACCAACCCTTACAACGAGATCGCCGTCCACGACTGGGCCGTCGCACGACTCGTCAGGCCGCTGCCCGACGCGACGCCTTACACTTTGGGCGCGCCGGCCGGCAACATCGCGATTCGTTTCGTCGCGCGCGGCCATTCGGATTGGGGCGGCGGCCACGAAATGTCGCTGGAATCGTGCCGCCTGCGCGACGGACTCCAGGCGGGCGCGGAGGGGACGCGCGAGTTTTCGTTCGATTGCGCGGCGGGCGTCGGCGCCTCGGGCGGCGCGTTGCTCAATGCCGCCGGCAATCGGCTGCTTGCGGTGTTCGTCGGTTTCCGCTCCGTGGCGCCGGAGCAGCGGATGGGCTTCTCGCCCACCAATTATAATTTCGCCGTCACGGTGGAGGGCGCCTTCCGCCGCGCAGTGTTGGATGAAGTCGCGACGCGCACGGCCGCCGTTCCTTGAGTTCGCGCCGATAGAACTTGGCGCCCGCTTCGGTTAGTCTGTCGGCATGACCCAATCGCATCGCCCGGTCGGCCCCGGGGACCATATCTTCCTCGTCGACGGCTCGTCCTTCGTGTTTCGAGCCTATTTTCAGTCGATCCGGCAGGATCCGAAATACAATTACCGCTCGGACAAGCTGCCGGTCGGCGCGGTGCGCCTGTTCGCGGCGAAAATGCTGCAATTCCTTCGCGACGGCGCGGCGGGGATCAAGCCGACCCATATCGCCATCATCCTCGACAAGTCCGAGAATTCGTTCCGCCGCGAACTATACCCCGCCTACAAGGCGCATCGACCCGACCCGCCGGAAGATCTCGTCCCGCAGTTCCCGCTGATGCGGGCGACGATTCGCGCCTTCGGCCTGACGCCCATCGAAATGGAGCGTTACGAGGCCGACGACCTGATCGCGACTTACGCGCGGCAGGCGCGCGAGCGCGGCGCCGACGTGCTGATCATCTCGGCCGACAAGGACCTGATGCAACTCATCGAACCCGGCGTCGCGATGTACGACCCGGCCTCGGGAGATCGCGAAGAGCGGCGGATCGGCGTACAGGAGGTCGTCGATTATTTCGGCGCGCTGCCGGAGAAGGTCGTCGACATCCAGGCGCTGGCGGGCGATTCGACCGACAACGTCCCCGGCGCGCCGGGCATCGGCGTCAAGACCGCCGCGCAATTGATCGCCGAATACGGCGACCTGGAGACCCTGCTGGCGCGGGCCGGCGAGATCAAACAGCCCAAGCGCCGCGAAACGCTGACCAACCCCGAAACGATAGAAAAGATAAAAATCTCCAAGATCTTGGTGACGCTGGTGCGCGACGTCGCGGTCGAGACCCAGATCGACGAACTCGGCACGCCGGAAATCGACGGCGCCAAGCTGATCGGCTTCCTCAAAGCGATGGAATTCACCACGATCACCCGCCGCGTCGGCGAGATCTGCGGCGTCGACCCCTCGCGTGTGGAGGCCGACCCCACCTATGCCGGCGGCGGCGGCTGGCGCGGCCGCAACGGCGAGGCCAGGGACCCGCCGGCCGCCCCGTCCGCGCCCCAGGCGGCTGAACCCGCGCCCGCGGGCGCCGCGACGCCGGAAGCGCTCGCCCGCACCCGCGCCGAAGCCGCCAAGTCGGAAAAAATCGATGTCGCCGGCTATGCGATGGTGACCACGCCTGAAGAGCTGGCGCGCTGGGTGGCGCTGGCGAAGAACATCGGCGTCGTCGCCTTCGACACCGAGACGAGTTCGCTCGATTCGCTGCAGGCCGATCTCGTCGGCGTCTCGCTCGCGGTTGCGCCGGGAAAAGCCTGCTACATTCCGCTCGGCCACCTGCAGGGGGTCGGCGACCTGTTCTCCGGCGGCGGTCTGCTTCCCGGCCAGATCTCCGAGGCCGAGGCGCTGCAACTGCTGAAGCCGCTGCTCGAAGACCCCGGCGTCCTCAAGGTCGGCCAGAACGCCAAATTCGATTGGCACGTGTTCCGCCAGCGCGGCGTCGAGGTCGCGCCGATCGACGATACGATGCTGCTGTCCTACGCCCTCGATTCGGGGACGACGAACGAAGGCCACGGCATGGACGCGCTGAGCGAGCGCTGGCTCGGCCACAAGCCGATCGCCTTCGCCTCGGTCGCCGGCTCCGGCAAGACCTTCGTCGGTTTCGCGCGCGTGCCGCTCGACAAGGCGACGCAATATGCCGCCGAAGACGCGGACGTGACGCTGCGACTGTGGCGGACGCTGAAGCCGCGCCTGGTCGCCGAGCGGATGACGACCGTCTACGAAACGCTGGAGCGGCCGTTGATCGCGCCGCTGGCGAAGATGGAGCGGCGCGGCATTTCGATCGACCGCGAGATGCTGTCGCGGCTGTCGGGCGAGTTTGCGCAGGGCATGGCGCGGATCGAGGCCGAAATCTTCGAAATGGTCGGCGCGCCGTTCAACCTAGGCTCGCCCAAGCAACTCGGCGACATCCTGTTCGGCCAGATGGGCCTGCCCGGCGCCAAGAAGACGGCGACCGGAGCGTGGTCGACTTCGGCGAGCGTGCTGGAAGACCTCGCCGAGGAAGGCCACCCGCTGCCGCGCCGCATCCTCGATTGGCGCCAGCTCTCCAAGCTCAAGTCGACTTATACGGACGCGCTGCCGAGTTTCGTCAATCCGGCGACCAAGCGGGTGCACACCTCTTATGCCTTGGCGTCGACGACCACCGGGCGCCTGTCGTCGTCAGAGCCGAACTTGCAGAATATCCCTGTGCGGAACGAGGAAGGGCGCAAGATTCGCCGCGCCTTCGTCGCCGACACGGGCAACAAGCTGATTTCGGCCGACTACAGCCAGATCGAACTGCGCCTGCTCGCCCATATCGCCGACATTCCGGCGTTGAAAAAAGCGTTCGCCGAAGGCCTCGACATTCACGCGATGACGGCGTCCGAAATGTTCGGCGTGCCGATCAAGGACATGCCGGGCGAGGTGCGGCGGCGCGCCAAGGCGATCAATTTCGGCATCATCTACGGCATTTCGGCCTTCGGCCTCGCCAATCAGCTCGGCATTCCCCGCGAGGAGGCGGGCGCCTATATCCGCAAATATTTCGAACGTTTTCCCGGCATCCGCGACTACATGGAAGCGACGAAGAAGCGGGCGCGGGCGGACGGGTTCGTGACCACGATCTTCGGTCGCAAGTGCCATTTCCCGCGAATCAATGCCTCGAACCCATCGGAGCGCGCCTTCAACGAGCGCGCCGCGATCAACGCGCCGATCCAGGGCTCCGCCGCCGACATCATCCGCCGCGCGATGACGCGGATGGATGAAGCTCTGGAGGAAGCGCGGCTCTCGGCGAGAATGTTGCTTCAGGTGCACGACGAACTGGTGTTCGAGGCGCCCGACGACGAAATCGAGGCGACGATCCGGCTGGTGAGCCGCGTGATGGTCGACGCGCCCGAACCAGCCATCCGCCTCAGCGCGCCTTTGCAGGTGGACGCGCGAGCGGCGCACAATTGGGACGAGGCGCACTGAAGCGCGCATCCATTTTCACGCAAGCTTGGGAGGCGAGGCTGCGGCCAAGTTAACGCGGCGTTTACCACCTACATGCAACCTGAGCGCGAACCAAGACGTTTCCGGGCCGAGGACCCTGCCGATCCGTGAATACCACCTCGACCTATCTGGCGATCGAAGCCAATCTGAAGCATTATCAGTCGATGACCGCGGCCGACCCCACGGTCAAGGGCGCGACGGCCTATTACCAGGCCAATATCGGCAAAGTGACCTCGATCGGCCAGTTGGTGTCGAATTATCGCCTGCTTTCTTACGCGATGAACGCCTATGGCCTCGGCGATCAGGTCAACAACACGGCCCTGATAACCAAAGTGCTGCAGCAGGGCACGACCAGTTCCACCGCGCTCGCCAACACCTTGGCCAATCCGAACTGGAAGAAATTCGCTGCCGCCTTCAATTTCGGCGCGACGGGGTCGAGCGCACCGTCCTCTTCCGCTTCGGTGGCGACAACGGTCGCGGATTACCAGGAACAGCAGCTGGAAGAGACGCAGGGCGCGACCGACCCCGGCGTGCAACTCGCGCTCTATTTCAAGCGCGAGGCGTCCACGGTCACCAACGGTTACGGCATTCTCGGCGACCAGAACCTGCTCGAAGTGGTGCAGACTGCCTATAATCTCGCGCCGACGGTGAGCGCCTCGCAGATCGACGCCGAAGCCGCTTCGGTCTCCAAGCTGGTCCCTCAATCGACCCTGACGGACCCCACGAAACTCAACCAGCTCATCGAGAAATTCACCGCCGCTTACGACGCCAAATACGGTCCAGCCTCGAGCAATCCGGGGGGGCTCACCGTCGCCGACGGCAACAATTCCCCCGTGACGCCGGCCGCGCAGACCATCCTCTCCGATGCCGTCAGCAACACCGCCAGCCTGCTCAGCAGCGAGTTGGCGGCGCCTTCCTTCAGCGCCGGGCTGCTCTACAGCCTGCAGGGCATCAGGTTTGGCGGCTAATCCCGGACGTGGCGGATCGCCGCCGCCGCCGCGAACGGAGCTCCGGCGATCGACAGCAGCGACAGCGCGCAGAGCATCAGGAACGGCGTGCGGAACGGGCTGAGGCCGCCGCTGGCGGCGGAGGCCGCGGAGACGCCGAAGATCAGCACTGGAATTGTCAGCGGCAGCGCCAGCACCGCCATCAACAGCCCGCCGCGCCGCAACGAGACCGTCAGCGCGGCGCCGATCGCGCCGATCATCGTCAACGCCGGCGTGCCGGCGAGCAGGGTCAGCGCCACGAGCGCCAGCGCCTGTCCGTCCATGCCGAGCATCAGGCCGAACAGCGGGCTCGCGACCACCAGCGGCAGCGCGCTCGCCGTCCAATGCGCGGCGCATTTGATCAACGCCACGAGTTCGAGCGGCAGGGCGGCATGGACGAGCCCATCGAGCGAGCCGTCGTCGGAATCGCTCTGAAACAGCCGATCGAGGCCGAGCAGCGTCGAGAGCAGCGCCGCGATCCACAGGATCGCCGGCCCGAGGCGGCTCAACAGGTTCAGATCGGGCCCGAGCGCGAAGGGCATGATGGTGACGAGGATGAGAAAGAACATCGCCCCAATCGACGCCCCGCCGCCGATGCGCCGTGCGATGCGCCATTCGCGAAGGAAGAGGGAGACGGCCGGGTTCATCGCGACGCCCTCACGGCAACCCTCTCCCGCAAGCGGGAAAGGCGACTCCCGCGGGAGAGGGCCGGTTGAGGGAAGCCGATCACGTCACTTCCCCCAGCCGCAAAATCCGCGCCCCTTCCAGCCCCAGCGGCGCGTGAGTCGCGGCGACGACCATCCCGCCGCCCGCCAGATGCTCGCGCATCAGCTCCGCGAACAGCCCTTGCGCGGCGACGTCGAGCGCGGTCGTCGGCTCGTCGAGCAACCAGATCGACCGGCGCGCCACGGTGAGGCGCGCCAGCGCGACGCGGCGCTTCTGGCCCGCCGACAGCGCCCGCACCGGAAAATCCGCGACATGGGCCAGTCGCAGGCGCGCCAGGGCGGGCAGCCAGGATTCGCGCCTCGTTTCGCCGCCGAGCACGCCCGCCCAGAAAGAAAGATTCTCGCCCGCGGTGAGCGCGCCCTTCAGCCCGTCGGCATGACCAAGGTAATGCGCCTGTTCGCCGAGCGAGCGTTCCGGATCGCCGCCATCGAGTGCAAAGGCGCCGGCGCCGAGGCTCAGAAAGCCCGCGATGGCGCGCAAAAGGCTGGATTTGCCGGCGCCGTTGGGACCCACGACGATCAACGCCTCGCCCGCGTTCACCTCGAAATTCACGCCGCCGAACAATTGGCGGCCGCCACGTTCCAGGGCTATTCCCGCCGCGCTCAGCCGCATGACAATCCCAATACCACGCCGACGATTCGCCGGCGTCAGACGATAGTTTGTGTAGCGACGCGCGCTGGATATATCTATAAGCCCTCAACCCCCTTGCCAAAACAAATTCAGGAGCCGCCGCATGGCCAGCCTCGACAGTTTCAAATCCCGCAAAAAACTCACTGTCGGCGCCAAGACGTACGAATATTTTTCGCTCAAGGCGGCGGAAAAGCGCGGGCTTGAGGGGATTTCCAAACTGCCGTTCTCGATGAAGATCGTGCTCGAGAATCTGTTGCGCAACGAAGACGGACGCACCGTCAAGAAGGAAGACATCGAAGCGGTCGCCGCCTGGCTCGTCAACAAGGGCAAGAAGGAACACGAGATCGCCTTCCGTCCGGCGCGCGTGCTGATGCAGGATTTCACCGGCGTTCCGGCGGTCGTCGACCTCGCCGCGATGCGCGACGCGATGCTCAAGCTCGGCGGCGACCCGACCAAGATCAACCCGCTCATCCCCGTCGATCTCGTCATCGACCACTCGGTCGTGGTCGACCATTTCGGCACGGCCAAGTCCTTGGGGCAGAACGTCAAGCGCGAATATGAGCAGAACCAGGAACGCTACCGCTTCCTGAAATGGGGCCAGCAGGCGCTCGCCAATTTCTCCGTCGTGCCGCCCGGCACCGGCATCTGCCACCAGGTGAACCTCGAATATCTCGCCCAGACCGTCTGGACATCCAAGACGAGGGAAGGGCGCAAGGTCACGGAGACCGCCTATCCCGACACGCTCGTCGGCACCGACAGCCACACCACGATGGTCAACGGCCTCGCGGTGCTCGGCTGGGGCGTTGGCGGCATCGAGGCGGAAGCGGCGATGCTGGGGCAGCCGCTCTCGATGCTGCTGCCTGAAGTCATCGGCTTCAAGCTGACCGGCGAATTGCGCGAGGGCGTCACGGCGACCGATCTGGTGCTGACCGTCACGCAGATGCTGCGCAAGAAGGGCGTGGTGGGCAAGTTCGTCGAGTTCTTCGGCCCGGGCCTCAACGCCATGGCGGTCGCCGACCGCGCGACGATTGCCAACATGGCCCCGGAATATGGCGCGACCTGCGGCCTGTTCCCGATCGATTCCCAGGCCCTCGCCTTCCTCAAGGGCTCCGGCCGCAAGACCGCGCGTATCGATCTCGTCGAGGCCTATGCGCGGGCGCAGGGCATGTTCCGCACCCGCCTGACCCCTGACCCCGTGTTCACCGACACGCTCGAGCTCGCGCTCGGCGAAGTCGCGCCCTCCATCGCCGGCCCGAAGCGCCCGCAGGACCGCGTTCTGCTCTCCGAGGCCAAGACCGGCTTCATCGGCGCCATGGACAAGGAATTCAAGCAGGCCGACACCGTCGCCGAGCGTTACCCGGTCGAAGGATCGAAGTTCGACCTGGGCCACGGCGACGTCGTGATCGCGGCGATCACCTCGTGCACCAACACTTCAAACCCCTACGTGATGATGGCGGCGGGTCTGGTCGCCCGCAACGCGGTCGCCAGGGGCCTGACCGTCAAGCCGTGGGTCAAGACTTCGCTGGCGCCGGGCAGCCAGGTGGTGGAGGACTATCTCGAGGCGGCCGAGTTGCAGAAGCCGCTCGACAAACTCGGCTTCAACATCGTCGGTTACGGCTGCACGACCTGCATCGGCAATTCCGGCCCGCTGGCGACGGAGATTTCCGCCACGATCTCGAAGAACAATCTGGTGGCGGCCGCCGTGCTTTCCGGCAACCGCAACTTCGAAGGCCGCGTCAATCCGGACGTGCGCGCCAATTACCTCGCCTCGCCGCCGCTCGTCGTCGCCTATGCGCTCGCCGGCTCGATGCAGATCGACCTCGCGCGCGATTCCCTCGGCAAGGACAAGCAGGGCCAGCCCGTCTATCTCGCCGATATCTGGCCGACGACGCAGGAAGTGTCTGACCTCGTCGACCACACGATCAAAGCCAAGATGTTCAAGACCAAATATGCCGCCGTGTTCGACGGCGACGCCAACTGGCGCAAGGTCAAGGCGCCCTCGGGTCCGGCTTACGCATGGGAAATGGGCTCCACTTACGTGCAGAATCCGCCATATTTCGAGGGCATGGAAATGACGCCGAAGCCGGTGGAGGACATCGTCGGGGCGAACATCCTCGGCCTGTTCCTGGATTCGATCACCACCGACCACATCTCGCCCGCCGGATCGATCAAGCTCAACAGCCCCGCCGGCAAGTACCTCAGCGAGCATCAGGTTTCGCAGGCGGACTTCAACCAGTACGGCACGCGGCGCGGCAATCATGAAGTAATGATGCGCGGGACATTCGCCAATATCCGCATCAAGAACCAGATGGTGAAGGACGCCAACGGCGCCGTCGTCGAAGGCGGCTTCACGGTCCACTATCCCTCGGGCAACCGCATGGCGATCTACGACGCCGCGATGCTCTATCAGGCCGAGCACAAGCCGCTGGTCGTGTTCGCCGGCAAGGAATATGGCACGGGCTCGTCGCGCGACTGGGCGGCGAAGGGCACCAAGCTGCTCGGCGTGAGGGCCGTCGTGACGCAGAGCTTCGAGCGCATCCACCGCTCCAATCTCGTCGGCATGGGCATTCTGCCGCTGGTGTTCGAGGAGGGCACGTCCTGGCAGACGCTCGGCCTCAAGGGCGATGAGACGGTGACGATCCAGGGGCTGACCGGCGACCTGAAGCCGCGCCAGATCCTGACCGCCGAAATCACCTCGGCCGACGGAACGGTGCAGAATGTTCCGTTGATCTGCCGCATCGATACGCTCGACGAACTCGAATATTTCAAGAACGGCGGGATCTTGGCTTACGTGCTGCGGCAGTTGTTGGCGGCGTAAGGAAGGCCATATGAATCCGGCCGCTCGCGAAAACTTCCGCCAACAAGCGGGATGGTGCGAGCGGCTCGGATCGCCTTTCACGGCGCGTCTTTGCCGCCTTCTGCACGATGGCCTCGATGAGCACAGCGTGTTCGGCGAACGGCTGCTCAATTGGCCCGGTCCACCCGAGGCCGACGCCATCGCCCTGCGCGCCTGCGCCGCGTTTGCCTTTCTGGCCCGGCAAGGCGAGCCAAACCTCGTCAAGCTCTATCCGCCGAACCCTCCCGCCGACGAAAGCGCGCTCGAACGCGGGATCGCGCAGGCGATCCGCGATTTCGACGCTGAGCTGACCGCCTTCCTCGACAGCGCGCCGCAGACCAATGAGGTCGGGCGCTCGGCGATCCTGTTGCCGGGCTATCTGGAGATTGCCGCGCGGGTTGGCCTGCCGCTATCGATCAGGGAGATAGGCGCCAGCGCCGGGCTGAACCTTTGGTTCGATCAATATTACTACGCCTATGGCGACTCGAATTGGGGGTCGGCGAAGGCGAGCGTGCGAATGGCTTGCGAATGGCGCGGCGGCCCGCCGCCGCCCTCCGGCGCTTTGCAAATCGCCGATCGGCGCGGCTGCGATCTCGCGCCGATCGACCCGTCGAACGAGCGCTCACGCAACCGCATGCTTTCCTATGTGTGGGCAGACCAAAACGAGCGGTTGGCGCGGGCCGAGGCGGCGATGCGCTTGGCCGCGATGCGGCCCGATCGCGTCGAGGCGATCGACGCCGCGCTTTTCGTCGCGAGAGAGTTTGCCGCGCTGTCTCCCGGGCAGGCGCTGACCCTCACCCACACGATTTTCTGGCAATATCTCTCCGACGCGACAAAGACGGCATTACGCGCGACGATTGCCGAAGCTGCCGGCCGGGCGATGCCGGAAAGCCCGCTCGCATGGCTCCGGCTGGAAGCCGAAAGCGAAGAGAAGCGCGGCGCCGTGTTGAGGCTCTCGATATGGCCGCACGGCCCCATTGACGCCAAGCTCGCGGTGGCGAGCTTTCATGGCGCCTGGTTCGAATGGCAGGGCGTCGGCTGACGCTACGCGTCCTCGATCGCCACGATCTCGTCGCCTTCGCCCTTGAACGCCTCCGCGGCCTCGTTGACATTTCGGCCAGCGACAACCCGTTCGGGCGCGATCTCGGCGAGCGGGATCATCACGAAAGCCCGCGCGAACATTTCCGGATGCGGCAGCGTCAGCGTTTCCGAGCGCAATTGGCGGTCGTCGTAGTAGAGAATATCGATGTCGATCAGGCGCGGCCCCCAGCGAACCCCAGGTCTACGACCGATCTGCAATTCCAGCGATTTCAGTCGCGCCAGCAGCGCGTGCGGGGTCAGGCGGGTTTCGGCGACGACGGCCGCGTTGACGAACCAATCCTGATCGGTCTTGCCCCAGGGCGGCGTGCGATAGAGCCGCGAGACCTTGGTCACACGGACGCCCGCTTGCGCATCGATGCGGGCGATCGCGGTGCGAATATGCGCGGACTTTTCGCCGACATTGCTGCCCAGCGACAGGCCGATCTCGACGCGCCGGGCGCGCGTGATCTCGACGCCGACGTCATCCAGCGCGAACCGTATCGGCGCGGAGGGTTTGCGCACACGCACGACGGCCTTGGTCACTTGCGGGAAGCGCTGCAAAACCGCGTCGGCGACCCGATCGGCAAGGGTTTCGATCAGCTTGTAGGGTCCGCCGGCGGAGACCGACGCGGCGATTTCGCATAGCGTCGCATAATTCACTGCGCTGCGATAATCGTCGTCGCGAATGCAGGCTTCGCTGTCGAAGTCGCAGACGATATCGAGATAGAACTTCTGCCCCAGCCGCGCTTCTTCGGGAAAGACGCCGTGCCGTCCGTGCAGGCAGAGGTTGGTGACGAATACGCGGTCAATCATCGCCTGTCGCTTTCAACGCGTTGAACAGCGCGAGCGCTTCGCGATGTTCGGCGAGGTCGTGAACCCTGAGCACCGCCGCGCCGCGCATCAGGCCGACCATGTTCGACGCGACCGTTCCGGTCAGCCGACGATCGACGCTGGCGCCCACGACCTTGCCGATGAAGGACTTGCGCGACAGACCCAGCAAGATTGGCAGACCATATTCCCTCAAGCGCTCCAGCCCCCAGATCGAGGCGAGGTTCTGCTCCAGCGTCTTCCCGAAGCCGATGCCGGGATCGAGAAGGATTCTGTCGCGATCAACGCCCGCCCGCTCGGCGATTTCCAGCGAGCGATCGAAGAAGCGGCGGAAGTCGGCGAAAATATCGAGCTGCGCGTCGATGTGCGCGCGGTTGTGCATGACGACGACCGCCGACTCCGTCTCGGCGGCCACATGCGCCATTTCGGGATCGGCTTGCAGCCCCCATACGTCGTTGATCACCTCGACGCCCCGTTCGGCCGCTTTGCGCGCAACGTTGGGCTTGGTCGTATCGATCGACAGCGGCAGCGCAATCTCCTGACGAATGTGCGCAATGACCGGCAGAACCCGGGCCAGTTCCTCGGCTTCGTCAACCCTCAAATGGCCGGGCCGCGTCGATTCCCCGCCGATATCGAGGATCGCGCACCCCTGGGCCGCCATTTCGTGGGCGCGCCGAAGCGCCGCTTGCGGCGACGCGTATTGGCCGCCATCGGAGAACGAATCCGGCGTCACGTTCAGCACCCCCATCAGCGCCGGGCGCTGACGGATAAAGCTGAGGAAACGGTCACGATTTGCGGTACGGAGAGTGTCGGGCAAGTGCGCGGCGCCATTTGGGTCGGCATGCCATAGCACCGAGGTCGGCCGCGAGCTACCGGAGACAGAAACGGCGCCATCGCTTACAATGGCGACATGAAACTCTCTTCCGAAGAAATCGAACGCTACGCCCGCCACATCGTTTTACGCGGCGTCGGCGGCCCTGGGCAGAACAAATTGAAGGGCGCGCGCGCGCTGGCGATCGGCGCGGGCGGGCTCGGCTCGCCGGCGCTGCAATATCTCGCCGCCGCCGGCATCGGGACGATCGGCATCGTCGACGACGACAGTGTCTCGCTCTCCAATCTGCAACGCCAGGTTTTACATGCGACGGACGATGTGGGGAGGCCCAAGGTCGACAGCGCCACGGCGGCCATCGCGCGGCTGAACCCCCATGTCCGGGTGGAGCCTTTCGCGTTGCGCCTGAACGCGGACAACGCCCGCGAAATCGTGCGCGGCTGGGACATCGTGCTCGACGGCTCCGACAATTTCGCCACCCGCTACACCGTCTCCGACGCCTGCTTCCACGAGGCGCGCACCCTGGTGACGGCGGCGATCGGAGAATATGACGGCACGCTGACGACCCTGAAACCGCACGCGAAGACGGCCGAGGGCGGACCGAACCCCACCTATCGCTGCCTGTTCCCCGAGGCGCCGCCGCCGGGCATGGTTCCGGCCTGCGCCGAAGCCGGCGTGCTCGGGGCCTTGGCCGGCGTGCTCGGTTCGCTAATGGCGCTGGAGGCGATCCGCGAGATCGTCGGCGGCTTTGGCGACGGCGACGAAGGTCTCGTCGGCCGCTTGCTGATGATCGACACGCGCGCGATGCGCTTCGAGACGCTGCGTTACGGCTGGGACGAAGAGAACCCGTTGAACGGGCGCGGCGCGGCGGTTACCGCGCAATAACCATCGAATCTTACGGCGCCTCAACCATGAATGGCGAACCTCGTCGCGCCACGGGCCGGCGACGCGTATCCTGGCCTCAAGCGCAGGTCCGGATTTGATCTCGCGCCAAGTCGGAGATTTTCATGCGTCGCGTATTCGTCGTCGCGTTATGTAGCGCTGTCTCAATAGGTCCGGCGATGGCCGACAGCCGCCTGGGCGGCGGATTGCTCGAATTTCTGGTGTCGGGCGGCAAGGCGCGGCCGGCATCGACCACCGTGCCGGCCGAAGTCGACACGGCCCAAATTCTCGGCGGAACTTACGTCTCGGCCTCGGTCGGTGGATCGGAGCCGGCCGGCTCGCAGCCGGCGCCGCAACGCATGGCCTCGATCGCGCCTTCGGAACCGACCGCCGTCCACGCCGAGATCGCCCCGCAATTCCTGCGGCAGGAAGTCGCCTACAGCGGCCCGGAACGGCCCGGCGTCATCGTCGTCGATACGCCGGAGAAATTTCTGTTTCTCGTCGAGCCCAACGGTCGCGCGTTGCGCTACGGCATTGGCGTGGGACGGCCGGGCTTCGAATGGGCGGGCGTGAAGACCATCAGCCGCAAAGCCGAATGGCCGGCCTGGACGCCGCCGTCGCAGATGATGCTCCGCCGCCCCGATCTGCCCTCGCATATGGACGGCGGCCCGGGCAATCCGCTGGGCGCCCGCGCTATGTATCTGGGATCGTCCCTCTATCGCATCCACGGCACCAACGAGCCCTGGTCGATCGGCCAGAACGTCTCGTCGGGCTGCATCCGGATGATGAACGACGACGTCATCGACCTTTATAACCGCGTCAAGGTCGGCACGAGGGTCATCGTGATGTAGCTGGAACCGGCGGCCTGCGCCGGCGCGCCGGTCGCCGGCCCCGGCGATGCAGATTCAGCTATCCGAGCCGGAGTTGTCGTCCCAGCCGCCGCCCTGGTCCTGAGCGTCGTCCTGGTCCTGATCCTGGTCCTGCAACGTGTCTTCCGCACGTTGACCGGCCGGATCGGGCGCGGAATCGTAGTAGTTGTTGACAACTTCTTCTCTTGGGCCGCCCATTCCGGGACTCAGGAATCCGCTGCCCGAACCGCCGAAAAACCCGCCGCCGCCACCGCCGCGGCCAGCGAACAATCCTTCGACCGCGTTGGCGAGCAACATGCCGCCGGCGACGCCGCTGGCGGTCTGCAAGGCGCCGCCCAGGAATCCGCCGCTCGCCGGCGCCCCCCATGGACCCGGCTGCGGCGCATAGGACTGCTGCTGAGGAGCGTAAGTCTGGGGCTGCGGAGCATAGGCCGGCCCAGAGGCGCCGCGCTGATAGGCGCTGGCGTCGTAACCGCTGGGCTGTCGGGGCGCGGGGGCCGGCGCGGACGAACCGCCGCCGAACAATTTGCCGAGGAAGCTGGACTGTTGCGGCTGCGACGCCGCCTGCAGTTGCGCTTCCAGTTCGGCAATGTGCTGCTGCGCCGCCTCCAGCGCGTGTTGCTGTACGAGCACGGTCTGCGACATTACATAGGGCGCATAGGGCTGCGCCCGTATCGAGTCGTTGATGAAAGCTTCCGCCTGAGGATCTCGGGGCGCCGTGCTCGTCGAGCCGATTCGCTCGAACAGGTCGGCGAGCATGCGACGTTCATCCGGAGTCATGACAATCTCCCTTCGGGGCAAACCACCCCGCAACGCGGGATATGGGCAGCCAATGCGCCGGTTCCAAGGCCCCCCATCCCAGCAAAGCCTATACCAGGGCGATCGGGCGAAGCGCCTAGTCGTCCGAGTCGCTCACATTTGGGGGTATAACCTCTTGAGTTTGACGCGGGCGTCGTTTGAGTTGAACTGCCAATCGGCCTTGGCGTGATGCTTGTTTCGGTGGGTCTGCCAGGCGGCGACTTCTCTTTTGAGCGATGCCTTGTCGGGAGTGCGGCGGTCGAGGCATTGGTTGGTGAGGACGGCGAGTTCGGATTCGGCCATGTCGAGCCAGCTTCCGTGTTTGGGCGTGTAATGCCATTCGAATCGGTTGGCGAGGCGGAGAGCTTCCTCGGGCAGGAAGGCCGAGTAGAGCGACGCGCGGGTGTGCGTGTTCAGATTATGCTGAACCAGTACGATCTTGACGCGGTCGGGGAAGAGGGTGTCGGAAACGAACTTGAGGATTTGCGCGTAATCGACCGCCGTATGATGGTCGGTGACTTCGACGTGCCGGATGCCTTCGAGCGGCGCGAATATCATGAACAGGTTGGCGACGCCGTTGCGCTCGTACTCGTAATCGTAGCGGGCCGGTTGTCCTGGCTTGGCCGGGATCGGCTTGCGCGTCTCCATGACCAATTGTTTCGAAGTTTCATCGAGACAAACCAGGGGCCGCTCGGGATCGCGCGGTTTGTGGTAGGTTTCCAGCACGTCTTCCATCGCCGCGACGAAGGCCGCGTTGGCGTCCGGCGGGATCACCCATTGCCGATTGCGGTGGGGTTGAAGCGTGTTTTTTTTAGAGTCCGTCCGATTGTGTTGTCGCTCGCTTTCTCCACGATGTTCAGTTCGACCACCTTCTCTTCGAGCAACCGCAGGCTCCAACGCGCAAAGCCATCGCGAGCCGGCGAGCAGGCCAGAGCGATCAACTTGGCCTCGGCTGCCCCGTCGAAAATTCGCGGACAGGCGGAATTCGGATTGTATTTTCGCCCCAGAGTCGCCTCGAACCCTTCTTCCACGAGTTGCTGTCGCACGTTGAAGACCGTGTTGAGGCTCGTGTCCAAAGCCTCTGCGATTTGGCGGTCCGTCCAACCGTCGCCCGCGTCCGACGTGTCCGCTTTCAGGAGAATGCGCGCCCGCGTCAAAAGTTGCGCCGACCGCTTGCCGCCGCCAATCATCGCCTCCAGACTTTCGCGCTCCTCCGCGCTCAATTTCACAACGTACTTCTTGACGCCGGCGCCAGTCTCGCCCACGAATCATCTCCATGCTCACCACCACGGCGAGCCGACACAGATTCAGAGATCCTCCCAAGTTTCAAGGACGCGAGCGCCTAGCCGAGCCTGGGAATCCCCCTCGCGATTAGTTGGTCTTCACTACAGCCGTTTTTGGCGTTGTTCCCGAACCCCGAGCCAACCAATTCAAATACATAGACCCCACGAAAATCCGCAAAATCGGGTTTTCCACAGGCGGATCCGCGAAGACGGGCTAGCAGAAGCCCCACCGCGCTGGTCGCGGCCATGACGGCGCGGTCCGGGCTCGAACCCGATACAGGCGTAATCCTGAAGTCTGTGCCCCCCCCCCCCGGGCGAACGCGA
>Ga0302157_10001022_pt1 | contig 35371 bp, 28 predicted proteins | sample I_Bog_N3_3_FD_193502 | JGI IMG/M metagenome (GOLD analysis project Ga0302157, IMG submission 193502) | Peat permafrost microbial communities from Stordalen Mire near Abisko, Sweden - I_Bog_N3_3 | ecosystem: Environmental > Terrestrial > Soil > Wetlands > Peat | place: Sweden: Abisko, Stordalen...
CTCCCGGCCGTGCTCGAACGGCTGCTCGCCGCGCAATAATTCGTCGAGTCCAAAGCGGCCGCCGCCGCCGCTGTAGCCCTGCTCGCGCCGTCCGTCTTGCTCGACGATGACCGAGACGTTCACGCGCACGAGCGGACGCACGTCGGCCGCCAGCGTGCCGTCGCTCGCGGCGATCAGGACGACCTCGTGCACCGCCGCGAGCGATGCCATGACCTGCTTGACGCGCGGATCGATGCGGCGCGTCTCGGCGTCGATGCGCATGAGCCACGCGACCTTGTCCTCGTCGGGGATCGAATTGAGCGGATCGATGGGCAGGTACAGGCGATGGGCGGGCGCGCGGTCCCAGGCCTTGACGGCGTTGCGGCCGCCGCTCTGCGCAATGGCGCGCGCCGCGTCGGATGCCTCGATGAGGGCCGGCAACAGGACCTCGTCGGTGTAGGCGAAGCCCGTTTTCTCGCCGCTGATCGCGCGCACACCGACGCCCTGCTCGATGCTGTGTGCCCCGTCCTTGACGATACCGTCCTCGAGCGACCAGGACTCCTCGTGCGACAGTTCGAAATACAGGTCCGCGTAATCGACGCCGCGGGAGAGCACGGTGTCGAGCACCTTCGTCAAACGCCCTTCGTCGAGCCCGGAGGGCGCGAGGATCGCCTTTTCGGCGATCGCGAACATGGTGGCGCTCACGCCGACACCTCAACGTCATGCGGGGCGGCATGGGGCGCGTCGCGAGGGGCGGCGTGGGGGGCGGCATGGACCGCCTCGTGCACGGCCGGCGGCGCGCAGCCCAGCCGGCGATTCTCGAGGGCCGGAAATCGCGCGCGCGTCTCCGCCTGCTTGACCAGATCGAGGTCGGCGGTCACGACGCCGCTGCCCCGCTCGAGTCGCGCGAGCACCGAGCCCCAATAATCGACGATCAGCGTATTCCCGTAGGTCTCGCGACCGCTCGTGTGCGTGCCGCTCTGCGCCGGTGCAACCACGTAGCAAAGATTTTCGATGGCTCGCGCCCGCAACAGCGTTTCCCAATGCGCGCGACCCGTCGGGACGGTGAACGCCGCGGGCATCGCGAGCCATTCGGCGCCTTGCGCGACCAGATCGCGATACAGTTCCGGGAAGCGCATGTCATAGCAGACGGACAAACCGAGCCGGCCTACCGGGGTATCGGCCACGACGACCCGTCTGCCGGGCATGACGGTGCCCGACTCCCGGTATTGCTCGTCTCGGCCGGGAATCGTCACGTCGAACAGATGAATTTTGTCGTAACGCGCGACGCGCCGGCCGTCGGAGTCGATGAGCAGCGAGGCATTCGCGACGCGGCCGTCGGCGCCGCCGCGGATGTTGATCGTCCCGCCGAGTATCCACAGCTTGAGCGCGCGAGCGGTATCGGACAGGAATGCCTGCGCCGGACCATCGCCGTCGAGCTCGGCGGTTTGCTTCTTGTCGACGTCGCGCAGACCGATGAACGCGAAGTTTTCCGGCAAACAGGCGATCTCCGCGCCGGCCTCCTTCGCCGCCCGAAGCAGTTCGCCGGCGGCGGCAAGGTTGTCCGCCACGATGTGGCCGGAAGTCATTTGAACGGCGGCGACTATGCCCATGGAGTTGTGTTCCTGTCGGTGGTCAATCGATGTTTCAGGACGCCGGTCGAGCACGGCGGCCTCATTTCGGCACTTCGGCGCCGGACGCTGCCGCGCCCGCGCTGGAGATGCGCTCGACGGTGGGATTATCCCAACCGCCCGAGATCCGATAATACGCCCGTGTCAGGCCGTTTAACGGCTGTTTGAACACTTGCGTGAACAGCAACACGGCCGCGCCCACCACCGGGCCGCCGGCCAGCGCGCCCGCGATCGGCAGGGTGTTGCTGATGCTGCCTGTGACCTCCGCGGTTTGGTCATAGTCCTTGGCCTTGATCCCGACGCGACCGATGATGCCGATCTCCGCGGCGGGACCCTTGATCACCGAGTCATCCGTGTAGGCATTGCCGCCCCGAAACTCGAAATTGCCGTGTGCCGTGTCGAAGGCGAGGCCTTTATCGGTAAGGTCGCTGAAATCGAGCGCGAGGCGTCGCGGCAGAGCGGCGATGCTCGCAAGGCCGAGCACCCGTCCAGCACCCGGTTTGACGCCGAGGAGCGCGCCCTTTTCCATCGCTACCTGGACGTGTCCGGTCATTTCTCGCAGCGCGTCGGCCGTTGGGGCACCCACCCAGGAAAGGTCGAAATCCACGTGGCCCGACTTTGCCGAGATTACGTCGGCATAGCCCAGCTGGGTGAGCGTCGCCTTCACGTCGGTGCTCGTGAGCGCGCCGGAGATCCTGCCCACGCCTGGGTCCCTGCCTCGCCACCCGCCATGCGCGTCGATCTTGAAACTGGGCGAAAGGGTCGTGAGCGCATCGAGCGTCACACCGTCGTCGTGCTTGCCGAGGACGGCGTGAACGGAGCCGACGTGCCAGCCCAGCCAGTTCAAGTCGTCGGCGGCGAAATCGAGCGCGGGAACGCTGCGGGGACTCACGGAACGGGCGGCCGGGTCGCCGGCCGCCGCGGCGCCGGCGGCCGCGGCGCCCGCGGCCGCCTCGCCGGGAGCGGCTTCTCCGGCAGTGGCGCCGGGAGGGGACCCGAGCATCCCCTCGTCGACCTTCACCCGTTGGAACGCGAGTTCCCAAGGTTCGGCCGAATCGGCGGCGGCGGGCCAGGTGATCGTCCCCGCGAGATTGGGGCTCTCGACGCGCACGCGCCAATGCTCGCCGGTCGCAAGCAGGTCGACGCCGACCTGGCGAAAGACGAGCCCGATGAAGTCGACCGCGTCGATCTCGAGCTTGGCGCTGTGCAGGTACGCCGACAGGGGCCGGCCACCGCGCTCCGCCGGAATCGAACGCAGCCAGCCGGTCAAATCGAGGTGCCCCAGACGGCCGCCGACGCTCACGATCTGGCTGTCGCTGATCACCGGATCGCTGTCGCCGAAACCGATCGCCGCGTGCGCCAGACGCGTGCCCCCTTTTGGATCGGCCTCGAGCAGGCCGACCCCGCGGAGCAGCGAGCCCATCGCGAGCGAGATCTGAGTGCCGCCCGCACTCGGCCATTGGATGTCGAGCGTCGTCGGCAGGGGCACGCCGGGAGGTTTGTGCAAAGGCTGCGGCAATTCCAGATCCAATCCCGCGAGGCTGCCCGTCACGTGCACGGAGCGTTCGCGAGCCGGCTCCGGGGCGAGCTTGACGACGGCATGCCAGTCGGACTGTCCTTGTATCGGGGTCGCCGCGGGCAGCGACAAGGCGGCGCGCAGCGCTTCGCCCGAGAGCATGCCGCGCACGTCGAGCTGACTACGGTTGAGGGGTCGCGGGCGCGGCGCGTGTGCAATGGCGTGAAACGGGCCGCCCAGGAGCTTGCCGCGCAAGTCGGCGTGGGAGAGCTGCCCATTCTCGATCGCGAAGTCGCCCGTGACATCGCTCGCCGTCAGCGGCAACCCGGGTTTCGTGAGCGAGTCCCCGTCGAGAGTGGCCGCGACCAGGATCCGGCGGCGTGTCAAATCGCGAAACGGCAAGTACACATCGATCTTGCTCTGGAAGGGTCCCTGCGCCTCGACGTTCGAGAAAGTCTGTCCGGTTTGCGCATCGAGAGGCGTCGCGCGCAAGAACGCGAGCGCGCCCTCGGCGCTTCCGGCCGCGAGCGCATGGAAGCTGAACTCGCCGCTCTTGAAATCCGGAAAGAGGGCCTCGCCTTCGGTAAGTTCGAGCGTATCGGCCCGGCCTTTGTAGATTGCGGCACTCATGCCGACATTGCGGAATTCGACGCGGCCCACGAGATCCGTTACCGGCGGCCAACCGTTCTGATAGTCGATCGTGACCCCCTCGAGCGCGGCGCGCGCGAGAAACAGGCCGCTGCCGTCGCGAAACGGAAAATGGCGCAACGGTCCGCGCAGCAAGATGTCGGCATGGGTCAGGTGGCCCGCCACGAGGGCGCGGTCCAGCCACTCGAGCGTTTTGGGCGGCAGGTTGTCGCGCGGCAAATAATCGCGCGTGTGGGTGACGTTGCCGTTGTCGATGCGGCTCACGAGTGTGAGATTCGGTGAGTCGCCGGCGTTCGGCAATTGCAGCGCAACCTGCGCTTGCAGCAGGGCGTCGGGCGTCTTGATCTCCAAGCCCGGCGTCGCGACCAGCAGACCGGCGTCACTGCGGCTCCAGTAAAAATTGCCGCTCGCGCGCTCGACCGTGATCGGCTGCGGCCATTGCCGCGGCCAGTTGATCTGGCCGCCGTGCATCTCGAGACGTACGCTGCCCCCGCTCTCAGTCCCCGCGATCTCGCCGGAGAGTCCCCGCAGGCCGGGCGCACGCAGCATCGGCGCAAGGCCGGCGTCGCGGAACTTCGCCGCGACGCGCAGATGCCACGGATCCCCGGGCCGGCCGCGATCGAGGTCGAGCTGGGCATCCTGCCACTCGCCGGTCGGCGCCAGGGCGAGCAGCCGGTCGCGTAGATCCTTCTGCGGCAGCAATCCCACCAAGGGCAGCAGGCCTTCGGCGCGCAGATAGCTCGCGCCGGCGTGCAGCTCGAGCAGACCTTCGTCGGCCACGCGCCAGCTCACGTCGAATTGGGCGGACGGATCCTGGCGGCCGCCGCGCGAAGCGTACATGCGCCGGCCGGCGAGACTCCAGCGATCGCCGGCATGCAAGAGGCTCACCGCGCCGCCGATCTGATCGAATTTCGCCGGCAGGCGCTCGCCGAGTCGAGTCTCGACGTCGGCCGCCGCAAAATCGAGATCGGCATGCTTGACGAGCGCGCCGATGCCGTCGGCGCGCAGCGCGAAGCCGCCGTGACCGCCCGCGAGACTGCCGAGATACTCCGGCAGCAGCCGGCGCCAACCGGAAAAGTCGATGTCGCGCGGCCGCAGGTTGAGGCTCCATGCGAGCGACGACAGGTCGCCGAGGCCCTGTGCGCCGCCGGTGACGACGAGCGCGCCGCCGAGACTCGGCGGCAGATGCGCGGCGAGGGTCACCGTGATCCGGTCCGCCTCGCGGAGCAGCTCGAGGTTCACGTCGCCTAGAACGAGTTCGGGCAGCGACTCGTTCCAATTGCGCAGCGTCAGCCTTCCGCCCCGAATCGCGATCATGCCGGCGGGCAAGTCATCGAGTGTCAGCGCTGCGGCCGCGTTACCCTCGCCTTGCAATGCGATCTCCGAAGCCAGCGCGAAGCTGCTCGGCCCGAGACGGGCGATCACGATGTCGGGGGCATCGAGCTGCACGCGGCCCGCGAACAGCTTGCCGCTGCGCACCAGCTGGCGCACATCCATGCCGATGCGGCCGCCGGCCGCGCGCGCGAGCACGCGCTTGTCGTCTTTCGAACGCAACTCGATGCGCTCGAAGTAAAGCTCCGGTCCATACCACCGCAGGGTCGGGCTGACGTGCGCGAAGCGCACGTAAAGACCGGTTTGGCGATGCACCCAGGCCTTGATGTCGTTCTGATAGGCGGGCACGCGGTCGAGCGCCAGCTTCGCGGCGACGAGCGCGAGCAGCACGAGAATCAGAAATCCCGCCACGCCCACGATCAATGCTCTGCCCAGCTTGCGCAGCAACATTTACATCAGGACGACGTCGTACTGGTCGACGGCATAGAGGGCTTCGGTCTGCAGGCGGATCGGCTTGCCGGTCACGAGTTCGAGCTCTCCGAGGGCGGCGGACTCCTCGTCCAGCAGCCGCTCGATGACATCTTGATGCGCGAGCACCATCAGCTGCTGACAATCGAATTGGCGGGCTTGGCGCAAGACTTCACGGAACACCTCGTAGCACACGGTCTCGGCCGTCTTGACGAAACCGCGGCCCTCGCAGGTGGGACAAGCGCGGCACAGCACGTGTTCCAAACTTTCGCGCGTGCGCTTGCGCGTCATCTCGACGAGCCCGAGCGGCGAGACCGACGAGATGTTCGTCTTGACGTGATCGTCGGCGAGCGCTTTCTCGAGCGCCTGGATCACCTGGCGCCGATGCTCCGGCTCCTCCATGTCGATGAAATCGATGATGATGATGCCGCCGAGATTTCGCAATCGCAGCTGCCGGGCAATCGTCACGGCAGCCTCGAGGTTCGTGCGGAAGATGGTTTCCTCGAGATTGCGGTGGCCTACGAAGGCGCCGGTATTGACGTCGATCGTGGTCATGGCCTCGGTCTGATCGATGATCAGGTGGCCGCCGGATTTCAACGGCACCTTGCGATCGAGCGCCTTTTGAATCTCCTCCTCGACGTGCTGCGCCTCGAACACGGGGCGCGTGTCCGTGTGCAGTTCGATGCGCGGCAGTGCGTCCGGCATGAACGTCACCGCGAAATCCTGCATCTCCTTGAAGGCAGCCGGCTGATCGATGAGCACGCGCTCGACGCCCGGTGTCAGCATGTCGCGCAGAATGCGCAGATGCAGCGGCAAATCCGCGTGGACGAGATTTCCGGGCTGGGTGCGCAGCCCTCGTTGACGGATGACCTCCCAGAGTTTGCGCAAGTAGTGCATGTCGCCGCCGAGCGCCTCGGCGGCGGCGTCCTCGGCGGCCGTGCGCACGATGAAACCCGCCGGCTCGTCCGGCATCGTGAAAGCTTGGACCACGCCGCGCAGACGCTCACGCTCCGCCTCGCTCTCGATGCGTGCCGAGACGCCCACGCCGCGGCCTTGCGGCAGGTAGACGAGATAACGCGAGGGCAGCGTGATATAGGTCGTGAGTCGCGCGCCCTTCGTGCCGAGAGGATCCTTGACCACTTGGACCAGGATCTCGTCGCCCTCGGCCACGAGCGCGCGGATGCTCTCCGTGCGCGGCGGTTCGAGTCCCGTGTCCGCGTGATTCGCATCCACGATGTCCGATGCGTGCAGAAACGCGGTGCGCTCCAGGCCGATCTCGATGAACGCCGCCTGCATGCCCGGCAAGACACGCGATACCCGACCCTTGTAGATGTTGCTGATCAGCCCACGGCGGCTCGCCCGTTCGTGAAACACCTCCTGGACCACCCCCGCTTCCACGATCGCGGCGCGCGCTTCGTGGACGCTGGCGTTGATCAGAATTTCGGTCGTCATGCGGCGCGCCAGCGCGGCACGCCCGCCGCGTCCAATAGTTCCGCGGTCTCGAAGATCGGCAGGCCCATGACGCCCGAATAGCTGCCCTTGAGCCCGGCAACGAACACCGCCGCAAGACCCTGAATCGCGTAGGCGCCGGCCTTGTCGCGCGCCTCGCCCGTGTCCCAATAGACGCTGCATTCCGCGGGATCGAGACCCCGTAGCGTGACGTCGCTCGCCGAGAGGCGCACTTCGGTGGCGTCGCCCGCGGCGAGCGCGACGGCCGTCAGAACCTGGTGCGTACGGCCCGATAGTGCGGCGAGCATGTCGAGGGCATGCGTCCGATCCCGGGGTTTGCCGAGGATTTGCCCGTCGAGAACCACGGCGGTGTCGGCTCCCAGCACCGGTGGGCGTGTCGCCGCGAGTGCCGCGTCGCGATGGCCGGCACAGGCCTTCTCGCAGGCGAGCCGCCGGACGTACTCGACGGCCGACTCGCGCTCGTGCGGCGTCTCGTCAACCACTACGCGGAGAACTTCGAACGGCACGCCGATTTGCCGCAATAACTCGCGCCGTCGCGGCGATTCCGAGGCGAGATAGACGAACGGTGTTGGCATCCGTGCAGGATAGCAAACCCGCGTGCCGCACCCTTCAGGCCCGGTGGTACGGGTGTCCGGCCATGAGGCTCATCGCCCGGTAGATTTGCTCGGCGACGACGATGCGCACCAGTCCATGCGGCATGGTCAGCGGGGAGAGCGACCATTGCTGCTCCGCACGCCGCACGACGTCCGGCGCGAGACCGTCGGGTCCGCCGATGAGCATCGCGAGCGGCCGGCCTTCCTGAAGTCGCTTCCCGAACCAGGCGCCCAAATCCTCCGTGCTCATCGCCTTGCCGCCGACCTCGAGGGCCACGACAAAATCGTCCTTGTCCAGGGCGGCAAGCATCGCTGCGCCCTCGCGCGCGACCGCCGGCATGGGATTCTCGCCCGGACGGCGCTGAGCGACCGGGATTTCGTGCAGCGTGAGTGTGAGCGGCGTGCGCAGGCGCCGCCGGTATTCGTCGAACCCCTCGTTGACCCACGACGGCAGACGCGTCCCGGCAGCGATCAGGCGGCATTTCATCGCCGCGGCGAATCCCTCAGGCGCGCGCCGCCGCGCGCTTCGGACTGCCCAAATCCCAGAGCTTCTCGAGCCCGTAGAACTCGCGGACCCGCGGCAGCATGACGTGCACGATGATCTCGTGAAGATCGATGAGCACCCAGTCGCTGTCCTGCTGGCCCTCGACGCCATGCGGACGGTAGCCCGCCGCCTTGGTCTTCTCGACGACCTTCTGAGCGACCGAGCGCACGTGCCGGTCCGACGTGCCGCTCGCGATCACCATGGTGTCGGCGATATCGGTCAGTCCCCGGACGTCGAGCACCTTGATCTCGAGCGCCTTCATGTCGGCGAGCGCCTCGATGACCACGGTCTGCAGTGACGGCGCGGCCGGCGCTCGCGGCTTGCGCGCGCCTCGCGCGGCGGAAGGAGTCTTGGGAACCGGGTCGGACTTGCGCTTGCGGGGGGCGGCTTGCGCTGTCGCGGCGACGACCGACGGCTTCGGCGGGCGTTTCGAGCGGGAGGCGGTCTTCTTCTTTGCTTGCGGCACTAAGTAACCCGTGTTTTGGAGTAGCAGTTGGCGTCTAGTATGAGCTTGCGCACGGCATCCGGCATCAGAAACCGCGGATCCCGGCCCATGGCGATCAATTGACGCACGTCGGTAGAGGAGATCTCGAGCTGCGTGACGGCGTGGATGTAAATATGTCCGAACCGCGATTCGTGCAGATCGTTGATCCGTCCCGTGCCGTGGTCCACGAGCAATTCGCCGAGCGGCCCCATGCCCGGCGCGCGCCAGCCCGGGCGGTGCGCGACGACCAGATGGGCAAGCTGCAGCAAATCACGCCACTGGTACCATTTCGGCAGGCTCAGAAACGCATCCATGCCTACGATCAGACACAGGCTGCGATCCGGATATTCATGGCGCAATTCCGCCAGCGTTTCGACCGAGTAAGACGGGCCCTCCTTGCGGACCTCGCGATCATCGACGACCCAGCCGGCTTGGCCGGCCGTGGCGGCCTCGACCATGCGCAGTCGCAGCTGCGGATCGGCGAGCGGTTGATCGCGATGCGGAGGATTACCGGCCGGTAGAAAGCGAATCTCGCGCAAACGCAGGGCCTGCTGCAGTTCGAAGGCCGTGCGCAAATGGGCATAGTGGATGGGATCGAAGGTACCGCCGAAAATTCCCATGGGTTTCATGGAGCTACCCTGCCTGAAAGCGCCGGCCGTTGCAAAGCGCCCGCCGGCGGCCGGAGGGCACTCGCCGGCGCAAGCGCTCCCGCGAGCTGCGCGGTGAGGCGCGTGAGCGCCGTCCACGCGTCGCCCGCAGCCTGTCCCTTGACGATCCGGTCGACCGCGCTCGCTTCGATGAGCAGCGATCCCAAGGGCAGCGAGCGCAAGCGCGCGAGCGCCTCCGGCGACGGTGCATTGGCGAGATTCCAGCCGCTGCCACGGTGCGAGGAGCGCAGGCGATTGCGCTCCCGCGCTTGGAACAGTCCGCGCAGCTCGCGTACGAGCGCCCAGAGGATCAGCGTGGGTTCGACCCCTTCGCTGCGCAGCCCGGCAAGGACGTGCAGCGCGCGCGCCGCGTCGCCCGCCGAGGCGGCTCCCGCGACTTGGAACACATCGTAGCGCGCACTGTCGCCGACCGCGCCTGCGACCAGCTCAAGTGAAATAACCGCGCCTTGCGCGAGCAGTGCGAGTTTGGTCAATTCCTGGTGCGCGGCGAGCAGATTCCCTTCGACGCGTTCGGCGATCAGCAGCGCGGCGTCGGGCGCGAGTGTCGCCCCGACGCGCTGCGCGCGCGCGGCGAGCCACGCCGGGAGCTGATCGGGACCCACGGGACGCACCGGCACACAGACCCCGTGCTGCTGGAAGGCCTGGACCCAGGGCGCTTCGTTCGCTTTCTTGTCCATTTTCTCGGTGACCACGAGGCTCAATACGTCGGGCGGCGGATCGGTAGCGAGCGTGGCGAGCAGTGCCGCCCCCTTGTCCGGCTTGCCGGTGGGCAAACGCAGTTCGACGATGCGCCGCGCGGAGAACAGGGAGAGTGCCTGCGTCTCGGCGCGCAATTCGCTCCAATCGAAACCGCGTTCGATGAAGAAGACCTTGCGATCCGCGAACCCCGCCGCGCGGGCCGCGCCGCGAATCGCATCCACGGCCTCGCTGATCAACAGGGGTTCCTCGCCGGACACGAGGTAGGCGGGCGCGAGGCCGCGGCCCAGAGCGGCAGGCAACTGATCGAGGTTGAGTCGCGGCATCCCGGGCATTATCAGGGCGCGGAGGACTCCTGCGCAATCGAATAGTCCGGAGCCGGGCTCGCGACGCGCGCAAGCGCCTCCCGGTATTCGCGCTCCATCGTGTCGACCAAGGTCGCGAGCGCCGGCGCGGAATCGATGCCGCTGACACTCTGACCCGCGCTCCAGATGTCCTTCCATGCTTTGCGTTCCGCCGTCCCGCCCGCGCCAAAATTCATCTGGCTCTTGTCGGCATGCGGCAGAGCATCCGGATCGAGTCCGGTCTGCGCGACGCTGCCGCGCAGGTAATTGCCCGCAACGCCGCTGAACAGCGGCGTGTACACGATATCCGCCGCGGTGCTGTCGATCAGCATCTGTTTGTACGCGGCGCTCGCATTCGCCTCTTCGGTCGCGATGAAGCGCGTGCCGAGATAAGCGAGGTCGGCGCCGAGGGCGAGCGCCGCGAGCACGTCGGCGCCGGTGCTCATCGCCCCGGACAACAGGATCGTGCCCGGGAAGATCGAACGGATTTCCTTGACCAGCGCGAAGGGACTGAGGAGTCCGGCATGGCCGCCCGCGCCTGCGCAGACGGCGATGATCCCGTCGACGCCTTGCGCGGCGGCCTTCTCGGCATGGCGCACGCTGATCACGTCGTGGAACACGAGTCCGCCGTAGGAATGCACGGCGGCCACCACTTCTGCGGGCGGCCGCAGGCTGGTGATCACGATGGGAACGCGGTGCTTCACGCAGGCCCTGACATCGTGCTCGAGACGGTCGTTGCTCGCGTGGACGATCTGATTCACGGCAAACGGCGCGATCTTGACGTCCGGCCGCGCCCGAGCGTCCGCGGCAAGCGTCTCGCCGATCTCGGCGAGCCAATCATCGAGTTGTGCAGCGGGCCGCGCGTTGAGCGCCGGAAACGCGCCGACGATTCCGGCACGGCACTGGGCTATCACGAGGCGCGGCGTCGAGACGATGAACATCGGCGCCCCGACCACGGGCAGGCGCAGTCGATTGTGCAGAATCGAAGGTAACGGCATGCGAGACTCTCATGACAGGACGACGAACGCGAGTATGGCGCAGTCCTTCGCCGCGCACATCCGCCGCGCACATGCGCCGCGGGTAAACTTGCAATTCCAAGAGCTTGGGCTTTGCACCGAAGGAGTGTTTGCATGCAATTCAAGACCCTGCTGTTCGAGCGACGCGAGGCGGCCGTCTACGTGACCTTGAACCGGCCCGAGCGCCTGAATGCGCTCGACGGCCAGCTGATCGCGGATCTGCGAGCGGCCGCCGATGCGATCGCGGCCGATGCGGACGTGCGTGCCGTCGTGCTGACGGGCGCGGGCCGCGCCTTTTGCGCGGGCGCCGACCTCATGCGCGGCGGCGTTTTGGGCGACGCGGCGATGAGTCCGGGGGCGAGCGTGGGCGCCGCCCTGCGCGACCAGTTCAATCCCATGATAAGCGCGTGGTTCCATCTGCGCGCGCCGGTCATCGTTGCCGTCAACGGCGTGGCGGCCGGCGCGGGCGCGAGTCTCGCGCTCGCCGGCGATCTCGTGATTGCGGCGCGTTCGGCGAGCTTTCTGCAGTTGTTCGCGCCCAAGCTCGGCCTCATTCCCGACCTCGGCAGCACCTACTTCCTGCCGCGCTCCGTCGGCACGGCGCGCGCGAAGGGCTTGGCACTGCTCGGCGACGCACTCGGCGCCGAAGACGCTGCGCGTTGGGGTCTCATCTGGGAGGTTGTCGACGACGCCGCGCTCGATGCGACCGTCGAAGCGCTTGCGCGCCGGCTCGCGAACGGGCCGAGCCGTGCTTACGCCGAGATCAAGGCCGTGTTCAACGGCAGGGGCGCCGGGTCACTCGATGAACAGTTGGCACTCGAGGCCCGCGCCCAGGCGACCCTTGCCGATACGGCCGATTTCGTCGAAGGCCTGACGGCGTTTCACGCCAAGCGCACGCCGCGGTTCGACGGCAGGTGATGCCCCGGCATGCGGCATCGCGCCCTGCGACGGCGCGGCCGCTTGCCGGCCGGCGAAGTCTTCAGGGCGGCGTGACGCCGCGCCGCCCAATGCGCGCGACCGGCACACGCACGTCGCGCCCTGCAGCAGCGGAGGTGCCGGCGCTCGCGGCCGCGGGGTCCTTGCTCGCGGCCGCGGGGTCCTTCGTGGTCGTGCCGCAGGAATTGCAGCCGCCGCAAGCACCACCGGCCTTCGCGCCGAGCGACTCGCTGAGCCAAAACACGCCGCGCCGCAGCTTAAAGGCAGACGGCACGCGCGCCGCGCGCGCCGCGAGCGCGTCCGCCGCACGCACGCGCAGCGCCTTTGGGCCCAGCGCGAACACCACATAGGCGAGGCTCACAGAGATGACGAGTCCGACGAACAACAGGTCGAGAACGTACCGCATCAGAAGAGACTCGCCACCCGATACGTGATGAACGAGGCGGCATACGCGAGCGCGAACATGTAGGCCGCCATGAACAGCGGATATCGCCACGAATTCGTTTCGCGCTTGACGGTGGCGAGGGTCGAGAGGCACTGGGGCGCGAACACATACCAGGCAAGCAGTGAAAGCGCCGTCGGCAGACTCCACGTGTGGGCGATCAAAGGCGAGAGCGCATTGCTCATGCCCTCGCCCGTGGCGGACAGCGCGTATACCGTGCCGAGCGCACCGACCGCGACTTCGCGAGCCGCGAGACCGGGCACGAGGGCGATCGATATTTGCCAGTTGAACCCGATCGGCGCGAACAACACGGCAAGTGCCGCGCCAAGGTGTCCCGCGAGACTGTACTGAATCGCGGGGCCGGTGGCACCGGGCGGCGGCGCGGGAAACGAACTCAATGCCCAGAGGATCACCATGAGTGCGAGGATGATCGTACCCACGCGCGTCAGAAAGATCTCCACGCGCTGCCACAGGCCGATCGCCAGATTGCGCAGGTTCGGCACGTGATACGCGGGTAGCTCGAGCATGAGGGACTGGAACCGCGTGCCGCCACCGCGCCGCTTGAGCACGAAGGCAACCCCCATCGCGCTCACCACGCCGGCCACGTACAGGACGAACAAGACGAGACCCTGTTGTTCGAGACCGCCCCAAAATACGCGCCGCGGGATGAAGGCGCCGATGATGAGCGCATAGACGGGCAACCGCGCCGAACAGGTCATGAGGGGCGCGATCATGATCGTGGCCAGCCGATCGCGCGGATCCTGGATCGTGCGCGTCGCCATGATGCCCGGAATGGCACACGCGAAACTCGACAGCAGCGGAATGAAAGCGCGGCCGGACAGCCCGACGCTGCCCATGATGCGATCGAGCAGGAAGGCGGCGCGCGGAAGATAGCCGGATTCTTCGAGCACCAGGATGAAGAAGAACAAGATCAGGATCTGCGGCAGGAAGACGAGCACGCTGCCGATGCCCGCGATCACGCCGTTGATCAAGAGTCCCTTGAACAGGCTCTCGGGCAAGAGGCCGTCGAGCGCCCTGCCGACGGCATCGACGCCGGCCTTGATCGCGTCCATCGGTGCCTGGGCCCAGGCGAAAACGGCCTGGAACACCAGAAACAGGATCAGCGCGAGGATCAGCGGGCCGAGCACTGGATGCAGGACGACGGCATCGATGCGATCGCTGACGGTCAGACCCTCGATGCGATCGCCGCCGACCACACCGAGAATCCGTCGCACCTCCGCTTGATCGTGCTCGATGTCGCCCGCCGTCGGCGTGCGCCACGTCGACGGCGCCGCACTGACCGAGGGCACCGACGCACGTTCGAGCAGTTCGATCAACGCGCGGGCGCCGCCCGCCTTGACGCCCACCGTTTCGACGACGGCCAGCCCCAGTTCGCGCTCGAGTCGCGCCGCATCGATGAGGATGCCCTTGCGACGCGCGATGTCGCTCATGTTCAGCGCAACCACCATCGGGAGCCCCAATCGCTTGAGGCTCAAGACCAGACGCAGGTTCTGGCGCAGATTGGTCGCGTCCGTCACGCAAACGACGAAATCCGGCGTGGCTTCGCCCGCGCGCCGACCGAGCAGGACGTCGGCCGTTACTTGCTCGTCGGGCGTCAGCGGCTCGAGGCTGTAGGCGCCGGGCAGATCGAGTATCCGGACGCGGCGCCCCGATGGGGTGAGCAGCGACCCTTCCTTGCGCTCGACGGTCACGCCGGCGTAATTGGCGACCTTTTGCCGGCTCCCAGTGAGCACGTTGAAGAGCGCCGTCTTGCCGCAATTGGGATTGCCGACCAATGCGATCAGCGGGGCGGCGGGCGCAATCGACGCGGCGTCCATCGTCAGTCTCAGCCGAGCTGCGTCTGCTCCGGGCAAACGCGAATACAAGCCGCCTCGAATAATCGCAGTGCAAAGGTTCCGGTCCCGATGCGGACCGCGATGGGTTCGCGGGATAGAAAACCACGCCCCACGATGCGCACGAGTTCTCCCGGCAGGAAGCCCAGTTCGGCGAGCCGCCGCGCGAGTTCGCGCGGTGCGCCCGAGTCGGGGGCATCGACGGAGACCACCCGGGCAAGAGTTCCGGACGGCAAATCGGGCAGACCTACGTGCAGCGGATCCATGACGCCAATTCTATATGAGAATCATTCCCATTACTATTGGCGACCAGTGACGCATCGCACATTTTTCGATATCGAGAATTCAATCACACTATAAACGCCCGTCGCGAGGATCGGAAGCCGGCTGCAGTTCCTGCTAATCTTGGCGCTGCCCAAAAATGACCCTGATCACGGACTCGAGGACCGGTTGGCGATGCCCACGCTGTTCGAAAAAATCATTGCCGGCGACCTGCCGGCGACGGTGGTGTTCAAGGACGAGCGCCTCATCGCGTTCGAGGACATCCGGCCTGCGGCGCCCGTCCATATCTTGATCGTGCCGAATAAACCGATTCCTACGGCAAACGACATCGCCGACGAGGACGAGGTCCTGATCGGCCACATGGTTTTGGTCGCGCGGCGCATTGCCAGAGAGCGCGGGATCGCCGACAGCGGTTACCGCCTCATCATCAACTGCAATTCGGACGGCGGTCAGGAGGTCTATCACCTGCACCTGCACCTGCTCGGCGGCCGGCCGCTAGGCCCCATGGTCAACCGCCTCACAAAGGATTAGTCGATGAAGAAAAAGAGACCCAGCGCCGCCGCTGCGAAGCGCGCCGTTCCCGTTCGCAAACCCGCCGCGAAATCCGCCGCCAAATCCGCCCTCAAGGCGGCGCCGCTGCGGAGTCGCGCGAAACGCGCGGCCGTGCGGCGGCCGGCTTCGAAGGCTCTGCCGGCTCCCGCTCTCGAGAGCGCGCGCCGCACGCTCTATCCGCCGATCGAACCGTTCCGCCAGGGTTATTTGCGCGTTTCGGAAATACACGAAATCTACTACGAAGAGTCCGGCAATCCCGCCGGCAAGCCCGCAATTTTTCTGCACGGTGGTCCGGGCGCGGGATCCGACCGGCGCGCGCGCCAGTTCTTCGACCCGAACCACTATCGGATCGTCGTGTTCGATCAGCGCGGCTGCGGGCGCAGCCGCCCGAGCGCGAGCCTCATCGAGAACACGACCTGGCATCTGGTCGCCGACATCGAACGGCTGCGCAAGCATCTCGGGATCGAGCGCTGGCTGGTGTTCGGCGGCTCCTGGGGCAGCACGCTGGCACTTGCCTACTCCGAGGCCCATCCGGAACGCGTCACCGAACTCGTGTTGCGGGGGATATTCCTGCTGCGCTATGGTGAGATTCGTTGGTTTTACCAGAATGGCGCGTCCGCCATTTTCCCGGACTGCTGGGAATCCTACCGCGACGCGATCCCCGCCGACGAGCGTGACGACTTCCTCAATGCGTACTACAAATTGCTGACCGGCAGCGATCAGCGCGCCGCGCTCCTCGCGGCGCGCGCCTGGTCGGTCTGGGAAGGTTCGACGAGTTTCATGCGTGGTCAGCCGGAGCATGTGAAGAAATGGGGCGAAGACCATTTCGCGCTCGCGGTCGCGCGCATCGAGTGCCATTACTTCGTGAATCGCGGCTTCATGCGCAGCGAAAGCCAATTGCTCGAAGATGTCGATCGCATCCGCCACATACCGGCGACAATCGTGCAGGGACGCTACGACGTCGTATGCCCGATGACGAGCGCTTGGGATTTGCACAGGGTCTGGCCCGAGGCCGATTTTCGCGTCGTCCCGGACGCCGGGCATTCGGCTTTCGAAGCGGGCAATACGCACGAACTCGTACTCGCGACGGACCGTTACCGCAGCCGTTGAGGACCGGCTCGTGACCAGCCCCAAGGCGCGCAGCGCGGCAGTAGGCCGCCGCGTCCTCGGCATGGTCGTGCTGTTGCTCGCGGCCGCCTTGCAGGCGCAAGGCGCACCGATGAGGCTTCTGCGCTTTCCCGACATTCATGGCGAGCGCATCGTGTTCAGTTACGCGGGCGACCTATGGACCGTCGGCTCGGCGGGCGGCACGGCAGAGCGGCTGACGGCGAACCCTGGACTCGAATTGTTCGCCAAATTCTCCCCGGATGGTGCGTCGATCGCCTTCACCGGACAATATGGCGGCGACGAACAGGTCTACGTGATGCCGGCCGGCGGCGGTACGCCGCGCCAGTTGACGTTTTATCCGGCCGCGGGCCCGCTCGCCGATCGCTGGGGCTACGACAATCAGGTCTACGGTTGGACTCCCGACGGCAGCTCGGTGCTGTTCCGCTCGGCGCGCGACGGCTACCTGCTCACCGACGCGCGGCTCTACACCGTTCCGCTCGGCGGCGGCGCAGCGACCGCCCTGCCCATGCCCGTATCGGGGGCGGGCCATTATTCGCCGGACGGCAGGCGGATCGTTTACTCGCCGTTGTGGCGGGATTTTCGCAGCGAGAAGCGCTACCAGGGCGGCTGGGCCAACGATCTCTTTATCTTCGATCCGGCGACGCCGTCGGTCGTGCGCGTGACCGCCGACCCGCATACCGACCGGGATCCGATGTGGAGCGGCGGGTCGATCTACTTCAATTCCGACCGCGACGGTACCTTCAACCTCTACGGCTACGACGTCGCAAGCGGGGTGACCCGCCAGTTGACGCACTACCGCGACTGGGACGTACGCTGGCCGAGCGCCGATGCCGCCGGTCAGATCGTCTACGAACTCGACGGCGAACTCCATGTCTACGACACGCGGTCGGACTCCGATCGGGCGCTCGCGATCGAGGTGCCGAACGACGGTACCGCCGCGCGCGCGCAAACCGTCAATGCCGCCGAGACGATCGAGAGCGAGGTCTTGAGTCCGGGCGCAGAGCGGATCGCGGTCGTCGCGCGCGGCGACGTCTTCACCGTGCCCGTCGAACACGGCGTGACGCGCAATCTCACGCACTCGTCCGATGCGCACGAGCGCGAAGCCGCCTGGTCGAGCGACGGCCGACGCCTCGCCTATGTTTCCGATCGCGGCGGAGAGGAGGAGATCTGGGTTCAGCCGCAGGACAACAGCGCCCCCGGGGCTCCGTTGACCTCGGGCTCGACGGCTCGCTATTACGAGCCCGTGTGGTCGCCGGACGACAAACGCATCGCGTATTCGGACAACGCCGGGCGCCTGTACGTGGCCGAGGTGGCCACACGCCGCCGGGTGCTGATCGCCGATGACCCCTACGAATTCGCCCGCGACTATCGTTGGTCCCCGGACGGCCGCTACCTCGCGTTCTCGCTGAACGACTTGAACGGCTTTCCGGGCGTGCACGTCTGGTCGGCCGCGGATGGCGCGACCCGGCGCGTCACGCCGGTGTTGTTCGAGGCCCAGGGCCCGGCCTGGTCGCCCGACGGCAAACTGCTGTATTTCCTGAGCGCACGCGAATACGCACCGCTCATGAGCCAGATCGAATTCGATTTCGCGACGAACCGGCAGACGGCGATCTTCGCGCTCGCGTTGCAAAGCGACGGCCAAAATCCATTCGGCGTAGAGAACGATGACCCCGGCCTCGAGGACGCGGGCGCCCGCCGCAAAGACCCGGAACGCGACGACGATGCGGACCGTTCCAGGCACGAGGCCAAAGCGAAACCGCCCGTGGCCGTCAAGATCGATTTCGACGGCATCGAACGCCGCGTCATGCGGCTGCCCGTGGAACCGGACAATCTCGCCGACCTCGTCGCCTGCGAGGACACCTTGCTCTACCAGAAGAGCGGCGCAGGCTATTACGGCCGCGAGAGCGAACCGAAGACGGCGGTCATGGCCTATTCGCTCAAGGACCGCGACACCAAGACGGTCGCCGAAGAAGTCTCCGAATGGTCGGCGAGCGGCGATTGCAAGCACGTCTTCGCACAGCTCGCGGGCAAGGAGACCAAGCTGTTCGAGGTCGGCGGCAAGGCCGAGGACGCGAAAAGCGTGGCGCTCGCGGGTCTGGTCACGACGCGGGTCCCGGCCGAGGAGTGGCACGAGATTTTCCGCGAAGTCTGGCGGCGCTACCGGGATTACTTCTACGTCGAGAACATGCACGGCTACGACTGGGCGAAGCTGCGTCAACGCTACGAACCGCTGCTCGCCTATGTCGGGGATCGCGCGGATCTGAACTACGTGATCGCCGAAATGATCGCGGAACTCACCGTACAACACGCCTACATCGAGGGCGGCGATCTCGGTCTGCCGAAGCGGCCGAGCGTCGGCCTGCCCGGCGCCCGCTTCGAGCTCGATCGGTCGACCGGACGCTACCGGATCGTGGCGATCCTGCCCGGCCAGAACGAAGAGCCGATCTACCGCTCACCGCTCACCGAGGTCGGCGTCGGAGTGCATGTCGGCGACTACGTGCTCGCGATCAACGGCCGCGACCTGCATGCCGGCACCGACCCGTATGAACTGCTGCAGTCGCCGCCGGGTCAACCGGTCGAGTGGCGCGTCGCGGCGAGTGCCGACGGCCGCGGAGCCCATACGATCCGCTACCAGCCGCTTGCGACCGAAATCCATTTGCGTTATCTCGCCTGGGTGCTCGCGAATCGCGCGCGCGTGGACCGCGCGAGTGCAGGGCGCCTCGCCTACCTCCATCTCCCCGACATGGGAGAGGCGGGACTGCGCGAATTCATCAAATGGTGGTATCCACAGCTGCGCCGCGAGGGCATGATCGTGGACGTGCGCGACAACGGCGGCGGCAACATCTCGGCGATGCTCATCGAGCGCCTCGCGCGGCGGTTGGGCGGCCTCGCCTTCGTGCGCAATTACCTGGCGCCGCTGACCTATCCGGGCGCCGTCGCCCCAAGCCTCAAAGTCGCACTGATCAACGAGACCACCGCCTCGGACGGCGATCTGTTCGCGAACGCTTTTCGCGTCGCGAACCTCGGGCCCTTGATCGGCAAACGCACCTGGGGGGGCGTCGTCGGTATCAATGATCACGGCGCGCTGCTCGACGGCGGCGTGGTGTATGTGCCGGAGTTCGGCAACGCAAGCGCGGCGGGCGCCTGGATGATCGAGGGACACGGCGTGGATCCGGACATCGTCGTCGAGCAGGATCCCCTCGAAGTGATGCGCGGCGGCGACCCGCAGCTCGAGCGCGGCATCGAGGAACTGCTGCGCCGGCTGCCGACGCTGCCCGCCGGCCTCCCTGCGGCGCCGGCGCCGCCGATCAAGACGCCGGAGCGATAGGAGCCTGCGGCATGTCGGAGATCTCCCTGCTTGCTCTGGCTCGACCCCCCGATGCGCGCGCAATCGCGGAAATGTCGCGCGATCTGATCGAGCACGGACTCACCTGGTCCTGGACGCCGGCGCGGGTCCAGCACTTCATCGGCGGAAGTGAGTCATGCGTCGTCGTGGCGCGGCGCGAACGCGGCATCGCCGCGTTCGCGATCATGCATTTCGGCGATGAGGTCGCGCACTTGAATCTGCTTGCGGTGGCGCTGCCCTACCGGCGGCAGGGAATCGGACGCCAGCTCATCGACTGGCTCTGCACGACGGCGGTTGCGGCGGGCGTGTTCCGGATCAATCTCGAACTGCGCACCAACAACGACGGCGCGCGCGCGTTCTACGAGCGCTTGGGGTTCGAACAGCGCGGCATCGTGGCGGGCTACTACCAGGGCCGCGAGGCGGCGCTGCGCATGACGCGGCAACTCGGGAAGACCTAGTCACGTTCCCCGTCACGCGGCTTGCGACAGCCGGCACCGCGGCGGACGCCCGATTCGAAGGCGGCGGCCGCCGCGGCGACGGATGACCTCGGCATCGACACATCCTGCTCGATCCGGCGCGTCACTTGCGCCGAAGTCCCCGCGTCCTGCGAGTCCGGAGACGACTATTACTTAATCGCTCCGGGACGGCAGTGACCGGAGTCGCAATTCAGGCCGGTTCGGCGGCGAGGTCCACGGCGTCCGCGAGGAATTGTCCTTGCGCGTTCAACTCGGAAAACAGGCCGCCGGCGCGCACGAGTTCATCGAAGCGCCCGCGCTCGACCAGTCGGCCGTTCTTGAGCACGAGTATCTGATCGGCGTCGCGCACGGTCGAGAGGCGATGCGCGATCACGAAGGTCGTGCGCCCCCGCGTCAAGGCCGAGAGCGCGCGCTGAATGCGCGCCTCGGTGGTATTGTCGAGGGCGCTCGTCGCTTCATCGAGAATCAGGATCGGCGCATCCTTGAGCATCGCACGCGCGATCGCGACGCGCTGCCGCTCGCCTCCAGAGAGCGAGCGTCCGCGTTCGGCAACGAGCGTCGAGTAGCCGTCCGACTTGACCACGATGAAATCGTGCGCTTCGGCGGCGCGGGCGGTCCGCTCGAGCTCTTCCTGCGTCGCGTCCGGATTGCCGAGACGGATGTTGTCCGCGATCGACCGGTAGAGCAGGCCCGGGTCCTGGAACACGACCGCGATCTGCCGCCGGAGCGAATTGACGCTCACGGTTCGGATGTCGCGGCCGTCGACCGTGACGCGGCCGGCGGTCGGTTCGTAGGCCCGGTAGAGCAGCGACAGCGCGGTGGTCTTGCCCGCACCCGTGGGACCGACGAGCGCCACGGTGGAACCCGCGGGCACGCGAAAGCTCAAATCCTGGAGCGCCGGCGCCGCGCCCGCATAGGCAAACGACACGTTCTCGAACACGACCTCCCCGGTGACGCGCGGCAGGTCCGGCTTCGCGGGCTTCTCCTCGAGCGCAGACGGCGTATCGAGCACGGCGAAGAAATCCTTGAGCGTCGGCGCCTGGAAGAACATGCCGGAGATGAACCCCGCGAACTGCTCGAGCCGGCCGATCAAGGTCATCGCGAAACCCGAGAAGGTCACGATATTGCCGACGGTCACCTGACCCTTGCCGTTCAAGGAGGCGCCGAGCAGGAAAATCGCAACGATCGTCAGTGTGCTTGCAGAACGCGTGGCGACCGAAAGCCAAGCCCAGCCGCGCAGCACCGGGTACTGGGCCGCGAGTGCGCGCTCGCTGAGCAGGCGCAGGTCGGCCACTTCGGCGTCGTGCCGCGTGAAGCTCTGTACGACGAGCGCATTGCTGATGACGTCGCCCGCACGCTCTGCGATCTCGTGATGCAGTTTCTCGACGCGGTGCTGCGCATCGTCGGTGCGGCGCATCGTAAAGACGTTGAACAGCGCAAAGCTCAGCATCAGGCCGACCATGAGCGCGGCGAGCTGCCAGTTCATGCTGAACGCGACCGGCAGCAGCACGACGATCGACAACAGCGTCGCGAGGTGTTCACGCAGGAAGCCGAGCCAGATGCTGAACAGGCTCGTGCTTCCGGCCTGCATGATGCGCAGCAGCCTGCCGGAATGGTGTTCGCCGTGAAAGGCGAGCGGCAGCGCCACCGCGTGCTCGAAGAACTGGGTGATCACGGCGAGGCGCCGGCGATGGGCAAGCCGGTCGGCCTGCAGCGACACCCATACGCCGGCGCCGATGCCGACGAGTCCGAACCCGGCCCAAAATCCGATGAAGCGCCACGCGGCGCCATGCTGCTGCGATACCAGGGCATCGACGACGTGCCCGAACAGCCAAGGCTCGAGCAGCAGGATGCCGGCGAGCGCGAGATTGGCAGCGACCAACAGAATCGCGAGGGGGCGCTCCTCGGCGAGGAGCTTGATCACGCGAACATAGACCTGAAAGATGGACATGGGTGAAACTGTGCGCCGATCGACGTTTCGTAAGCTAGGGCCGGCCATTGTCGCTGTCAACGTGATGGCCCGGCAACCGTTATTATTCGAGCGCGCGCCCCGTGCGGGAATATCCCGAAGCCTTGGCCCTAGGAGAACTGCGTCGATGCCCACGTTCGTGCGCCTCTTGAACGTCGCCAGACCGATGGGCATCGCCCGGATCGGGAGCATGGCCGGGATCGGCGGCATCGCCGCCGTTCTCGTGCTCGGCGCCGTGGGCTGCGCGACGCACCCGACGGGCGCTCAGGCGAAACTCGCGCGCCCGGACGCCGCGGCGGGCGTCCTCCCGCTGCTCCATCGCGAGGACGTGCTCTGGCTCGGGCGCGTGAGCTTCGGCCTCGACGCTGCCAGCGTTGCGGACTACCGCCGGCTTGGACGCGAGAAATTCCTCGAGCGGCAGCTGCACCCGCGGGGCCCCGCCTTGCCCGAGCCGGTCGCGGTGCGCCTCGCCGCCGCAGACCCGGGCGCGGGAGCCGCCGGCGAAGAGATGCGCGGCGATGCGGCGGCCCGGATTGCGGCTGTCAACGCCGCGCGCAAGAGCATCTACGCCCTGCCTGAGGGGTCCGAGCGGGAGGCGGCGCGCAAGGCGATGAACGATCGCGGCAACCGTGTCGCGTACGCGGCAATCCGCCGCGAACTGCTGCGCGCCGTCTACTCGCAGGATCAGCTCGAAGAACAAATGGTTTGGTTCTGGCTCAATCACTTCAATGTCTACCAGCACAAGGCAGAGATTCGCTGGGTGATAGGGGACTATGCCGAGGTCGCGATCCGCCCGCATGCGCTCGGCCTCTTCCGCGATCTCGTGCTCGCGACGCTCGAACATCCGGCGATGCTGCAATATCTGGACAACCAGCAGAACGCAGCCGGTCACGTCAACGAGAACTACGCGCGCGAACTTCTGGAACTGCACACGCTCGGCGTGAACGGGGGTTACACACAACAGGACGTGCAGCAACTCGCGCTCGTGCTCACCGGCGCCGGCATCGCGGGCGAGAATCCGCCCAAGCTCAAGCCCGAGTTGCAGGGTTTCTACGTCCGCCGGGGCGCGTTCGAATTCAACCCCGCGCGCCATGACTTCAGCCGCAAGACTCTGCTCGGCAGATCGATCCCGGGCGAAGGATTCGCCGAGATCGAGGCGGCCGTCGATCTGCTCACGCGCCAACCCGCGTGCGCGCGCTTCATCGCGGGCGAACTCGCGCGCTATTTCGTCGCGGACGATCCCCCGCCCGCGCTCGTCGACCGCATGGCCCAGACCTTCATGCGCACGAACGGCGACATGGCCGCCGTGCTGCGCACGCTGTTCCTCGCGCGGGAACTCGACGCCGCGCTCGGCTCGAAGTTCAAGGATCCGATGCGCTTTGTCGTCTCCGCCGTCCGTTTCGCCTATGACGGCCCCGTCATCACGAATACCCGTCCGCTGCTCAACTGGCTGAACAGCTTGGGCGAAGCGCCGTTCGGCCACCAAACGCCGGATGGCTATCCGATGACGGAACTGAATTGGGCGAGCGCCGGTCAGATGAGCCGCCGCTTCGAGATCGCGCGGTCGATCGGGTCCGGGAGCGCCGGATTGTTCGACGCGGACGACGGCAGTGCGAAGGGCGAGAGCGGCTTCCCGCAGCTGTCGAACCGACTCTTTTTCGAAGCGGTCGAACCCTTTTTGACGGCCAATACGCGCAACGCGCTCGGGCGCGCGTCATCGCAGCAAGAGTGGAATTTGTTCTTGCTGTCGTCCCCGGATTTCAGTTACGAATGAGGCTCCCATGATCAGCCGTCGCCGCTTGCTGCAACTCGGAGCCGCCGCCGCACTGAGCGGCCGGAGCGTGCGCCTCTACGCCGCTCCGCCGTCGGGGCCGCGCTTTCTGCTCGTCTTCCTGCGCGGCGGCTACGATGCCACCAGTCTGCTGATCCCGTACTCGAGCGGCTTTTACTATGAGGCACGTCCGAACATCGCGATCGCGAAACCCGATCCGAACCAGGCGGCCGGCGCGCTCGCGCTCGACGCGAACTGGGCGCTCGCGCCTGCCGTACGCGAAACGATCGGTGCGCTGTACCGCGCCGGTCAGGTTGCGTTCGTGCCGTTCGCGGGCACGGAGGACTTGTCGCGCAGCCATTTCGAGACCCAGGACAGCATCGAACTCGGCCAGCCGCTCGCCGCTGCGCGCAACTTCCGCTCCGGTTTCATGGGGAGGCTCGCGGAAACGCTGACCGGCGGCGAGCGAGATGCCGCGCCGATCTCGTTCACGGACGCTTTGCCGCTCGCCTTTGAAGGCACGGCGCCGGTCCCGAATCTGTCGCTCAAGAACCTCGGCAAGCCGCCGTTCGACGATCGCCAGGCGCGCATTCTCACCGAAATGTATTCGGGCCACCGGCTCGAGTCGGCCGTCAGCGGCGGCCTCGAATTGCGCCACGAAGTCGCGCGCGAGATGGCCGACGAGATGCGCACGTCCGGCCGCGATTCGATCAATACCAAGGGCTTCGAACTCGAGGCCGAACGCATGGGGGTGCTCATGCGCGACAAGTACCGCATCGGGTTCATCGACGTCGGCGGGTGGGATACCCATGTCGGCGAAGGAGCCGCACAGGGTGTGCTTGCCGCCAATCTGGGATCCCTCGGCCGCGGACTGCAGGGATTCTCCCAATCGCTCGGCGCCGAGTGGCACAACACGGTCGTCGTCGTGCTTTCGGAATTCGGCCGCACCTTTCGCGAGAACGGCAACCGCGGCACGGACCACGGTCACGGCACGGTCTACTGGGTTCTCGGCGGCGGCATCCACGGCGGCGTGATCGCCGGAGAGCAGCTGGCCGTCAACCGGCGCACCTTGTTTCAAGACCGCGATTATCCGGTGCTCAACGATTACCGCCGCGTGCTCGGCGGACTGTTCCGCACGATGTGGGGACTCAGCGCCGATCAGTGCACCAAAGTCTTTCCGCAGGCAGCGCCCACGGATCTGCGGCTCGCATGACGCGACGCGATCAAACGCCATGACGAGCGGCGTGACGCGAGTTGCGGCGGGAGCATCACCCCCGGAGTCACGCCGCTTTGGCCCTTCCGGGCCCGCGGTCGCCGCGATCGGCCAAGGATCCTGGCATCTCGAGCGTTCCACGGAAGCAGCCGCAATTGCCGCCCTGCGCCGGGGCTTGGACTTGGGGCTGACCCATATCGGCCGCGTCGCTCGCCCACGTCGGAGACAACGCTGCGGCCGCGCGCCTGGTGCTCTCGGCGCCGGAGCTTGCGCGCATCGATGCGGCTTTTCCGCTCGGCAAGCCGGGGCGCGGATTGCCGATGTTGTAAACTGCTCGCGTGAGAGCGACATGAATGACAGCGCCCTGCCCCTCCAGCGATCCGCGGCGCTTTCGCCCCTCGTGCTCGCCTGCCTGGGCGCGACCTGGCTGATCTGGGGTTCCACCTATCTCGTGATCCGCGTGGCTCTCGCCGGATTTGCGCCGTATTTCATGATGGCGACACGATTCCTGTGCGCGGGCGCGATCCTCTTCGTCTGGCAGATCGCCCGTGGCGCGCGGTTGCCGTCGCTGCGAGAGTGGGCGAATGCGCTCCTGGTCGGAACCTTGATGCTTGGCGGCGGCATGGGTGGCGTCGCGTATGCGGAACAGACGATCCCCTCGGGAATCGTGGTCGCCTTCATTGCCGTGCTGCCGCTTCTGCTCGTGACCATCAATCGCCTCCTCGGCGTGCGGCCGCCGCGCGCCGAGGTGTTCGCGGTCGCCGTCGGTTTCGCCGGCGTTCTCATGTTGACGCGGGGAACGGGCCTACGCGCCTCACCGGCGGGCTTGCTCGCGATCGCGGCGGGCACCTCGGCTTGGGCCGCAGGAAGCATCTTGACTCAGCGCGGGTTCGCGCTCGCGGCCGGCGCCACGGGTTTTGCGACCGAGATGCTCTGCGGCGGCATCGCCTTGCTGCTGATCTCCGCGAGCGTGCATGAACCATGGCTTTGGCCCCGGGAATCCGGCCCTTGGATCGCCTGGGGCTACCTCGTGACCTTCGGATCCTTGATCGCTTTCAGTGCCTACATGCTTCTGCTCGAGCGCACGCCAGGCAGCCTCGCCTCGAGCTATTCGCTCGTGAATCCGGTGGTCGCCCTCGCGCTCGGCGTGACGCTCGGCGGTGAGAGCGTTTCGGCCTGGGAGTGGACCGCCGCGGGCGTCGTGTTGATCGGCGTCATACTGCTATTTGCCGGTCGGGCGCGGCAACACGGATGACGGCGGCCGGCCCCGCCAGAGCTAACAATTCTCATCTCAATCCGGAATAATCCACGGCCAGTCAACGACCGCGGCATCCGCGGGAGCGCAGCGATGAAGTCCATTCCGGAACCGGCACGATCGGTCGACGTGATTCTCGAGACCGACGTGCTGGTCGTCGGCAGCGGTCCGGGCGGACTCGCGGCCGCCCTCGCGGCCGCGCGCGCGGGGGCGCGAACGGCTCTCCTCGACCGCAACGGGTGTTTCGGCGGCAACATCACTCAAGTCGGCGTCGAAGGCTTCGCGTGGTACCGGCACGAGCACACCATCGATTGCGAGGGGATCGGCATCGAATTCGAGGAGCGCGCCAAGGCAATGGGCGCCGCGATGCCGGAACCGCAATCCTTGAGCCATGCCCTCGATGCCGAGATGTTCAAGTACGTCGCCGACGTCCTCGTGCAGGAGGCAGGCGTCGAACCTCTGCTGCATCGGCTCTGTGTCGCGCCGATCATGGAGGGCAATGTCATTCGCGGCGTCATTACGGAGAGCAAGTCAGGCCGCGAAGCGATCCTCGCTCAGCGCGTCGTCGATGCGACCGGAGATGCCGACGTCGCGGCCCGAGCGGGCGCCCCTCACCGCAAGACGCCAAGGGAGGAGATGATGGCCGCGTCGGTGATGTTCTCGATGACGGGCGTCAACAAACAGCGCTTCATCGACCAGGTCAAGGCCGATCCGCAGACCTACAAGGACTGGACCGGCAACGGCGAGTGGGACATCACGACGACCGGGAAGGAAGACGGACTGTTCTCGCCGTTCCTGCGCAAGCCGTTCAAGCAGGCGGTCGCATCGGGACTCATACCGGCGAGCCTCAGCACGATCGCCGGCACTTGGGGCACCATCACCGACCAGGGGGATCTGACGTATTTGAATCTCGTCCACGTGCCGATGATCGACGGGACGAACGCGCGCGATCTGACCGCCGGCGAAATCGAGGGCCGCCGCCAGGCGATCCACGCGGTCGCCGCGCTCAAGCGCTTCATGCCCGGCTGCGAGGACGCGAAGCTGCGCAATTTCGGCATGACGCTCGGAATTCGAGACACGCGCAAGATCGATGCCCATTACAACTTGACGGCCGACGACGTCAAGGGCGAGGCGCGCTTCGCCGATGCGATCGGGATATTCCCCGAGTTCATCGACGGCTACGGCATTCTGATCCTGCCCACGACCGGCCGGTATTTTCACGTGCCGTATCGCTCGCTGCTGCCGCAGGGCGTGATCAACCTGCTGGTCGCGGGCCGCGCGATCGGCGGCGACAAGGTGTCGCACGCCGCGGTCCGCAACATGATGTGCTGCGCCGTGAGCGGCCAGGGCGCCGGCGTCGCCGCCGCGGTATCGATCCGCGAGGGCCAGCCGTTCGACAGCCTCGACGTGGCCGCCGTCCAACGCGAACTGCTGCGTCAGGGCGCAAGAATTCGGTGAGCGGCGCCCCGGCGAGTGATCCTCGCGGCGTGCGTCGAAGTCGGCGCGGATTGGCCGGGCCGCGCCGCTCAGCGCGTCGACGGCGAGCGCTGAGCGCGCGTCAGCCACCGCGCGGCGGCGAGCAAATTCGGCTCGACCCGATCGGCGCGGGACTCAGCCGTCGGCTGTCCGCCGCTCGGCGGCGAGCCCGCGCCCGCCGCAGGGCCGCGCCCCGGTGCTTCGGTGGGACCCGGCACCCCGGCATCGAGCAGGATCGTCGTCGCACCGGCACGTCGCCCGAATTCCACATCCGAATCCCGGTCGCCGATCACGACGGCGGTGCGCGGGTCGAAGTGCAACTCGGCGGAGGCTAGTCGCATGAGTCCTTGGGCAGGTTTGCGGCAGTCGCAGGCCTCCTCGGGCGCATGCGGGCAGTAATAAATCGCCTCGAGTGGCGCGCCGGCCGCCTGGGCCATCGCGTGCAGGCGCGCATTCATGGCGAGCAGGCGCTCGAGAGGGAAATAGCCGCGGCCCACTCCCGACTGGTTCGTGACGATGAGCAGGCGGTGGCCGCTCGCGTGCAGCAAACGCAATCCCTCGGCCGCGCCCGGTTCGAACTCGAGGCCTGAGGGGTCGGCCAGGTAGCCGCGATCGATGACCACCGTACCATCACGATCGAGGAGGACGACGCGGCTCACACGGGGCCCGGTCTTGCGGGCGGCCGCGGATGAGGCGTCGTCGCCGTGCTCGAGCGCTGCTGCATCGATCGATCATAGCGCGGATACTGCGCGCCGGTGCGCAGCACGATGGTCAGCTCGTACAGAAGCAGCCGCGCGCGACCGGCGACGTCGTGAAGCGCACGCCGCCTTGGAGCACACGTTCTAGCGTGCTCTCGATGAGTCCGCCGCTGCCGCCGCACCAGCTCGAGCTTCCATAGGGTCCGTAATAGACAAGCCGGCCGGCGGCATCAAAGACGAGCGCAGCCGGTGCCGCGGTGACGCCCAGTGTCCGCAAACGCTCATCCGCGACGTCCATGAAGCGCACGCCACGTGGCTGGAACTCGGCCTCGATTTTCTGCGTTGCCGAGGAATTGTCGCGATCACATGCGCACTGTGGCGCATGCAAGCGCACGAGCGTGAAGCGCGCGCCCGGTGCTGCGTTTGGTCCGACGAACTCACGATACCAAGCTTCGACGGGCGCCGCGGCGGCGAGCGCGAACGACTGAGCGATCGTCCCCTGAAGCGGCTCCCCGCGCAGTTCGAAGAACCAAAAGGCACCGGCGGTGCCGAGCAGCCAGAATGTAACCAGGAACCAAGCGGCTCGCCCGGCGACGGGGGCGTCAATGGGCGGCGCCGCGATGGCACCCGCGTCCTCAAGGCTCGGCCCGTTCATGCCGGGGATAGCGGCGCCGCGGCCCGGATCTTGAGACGCGCCGACGTATTGACGGTACACGACGGCAGAGTGCAGCATCAGGGTATGACAGCCCCCCTGCCAGAACTCAGGGTTGAGACACGACGTAAGCTCGTCGCGGGGCAACTGCTGCTGTTCACGGGCTTTCTCGCGGCCGCCGCGATCGACAATGCCTACACGGTCGTCGCCGATCACGCCCGCGCCGGCAATCCGATCGCGCTGTGGCGCCCCATGGTATGGGAATGCTCGAGCGCTCTGTTGATCGGGATGCTGGTGCCGGCGATCGGGTGGTGGGTCGCGAGATTCCCGTTCGTCCGCGGGCGCGTCGCGGTGAGCCTCGCCGCGCATCTGGTGGCGACGGTGCCTTTTTCGCTGATGCATACCGCCGGCATGGTCTGGGTGCGCGAACTCGCGTACCGGAGCATCGGGGCGCATTACGACTTTGGTCCTTTCTGGGCCAACTGGCTCTACGAATATCGCAAGGATTGGCTGAGCTATTTCCTGATTCTGGGCATACTGCTTGCGGTTCGTACCTACGGGCTCTGGCTCGATGCGCGCGATCGTGAGCGGCCACCGGCCGCCGCGGCGCTGCCGCTCGGGCGGCTCCTCGTGCGCAAGCGCAATCGCGAATTCATACTCGACGTCGATGGCATCGACAGGATAGAGGCGGACGGAAATTATGTCACCGTACACTCCGGCGGCGAGAGCTATCGGGTCCGCGAGTCGCTCGAGGGTCTCGCCACCCGGCTCGGCGCCGAACGTTTCGCGCGCGTGCATCGCGCGCACGTGGTCAACATCGACCGCATCCGCGAAATTCAACCCTGGGAAAACGGCGACTATCGAATTCTGCTCAAGGACGGCAGCTTCTTGAATTTCAGCCGGCGCTATCGCAGCCGCTTGACCCACTTGATTCGATAAAGGCGGCGCCAATCAGCGGCCTTTCACGCGAGCGGCAGACGATGCGGCCGCACGAACAGATTCCAGTCCTTGTGTTCGGCCAAGATGGACTCGAGCGCACCGCGGATGGACCCTTTGAGCGCGGCCGCTGCGGACGCACTCCTCGCCGCATCCGCGGATTGCGCAGCACCCGCGGCGCTCGCGGCCGCAGTCGTGCGAATTCTGGCGATCGCGTCGGCGAGTTCCTCCTCGAGCCGCTCCGACGTGAGGCCGAGACGGTAGGCCTCCGATTGGGCCAAGGCGCCGTGCAGCGATGATCCCAGCGCCGGAAAGAACGTCGTCACGAGGGACAGCCAGAGCGTGTGCAGGACCAAGTGCATCAAGGCGCCGACCGCCGTCAACGCGAACAGGACGCTGTTGATCCCGTGCACCCGATGCAGCAGCGCATGCTGCCGGGCGGCAACGCCGTGGTGATAATGCCGCTGCCCTTCGAGAGTCGCAACGGTCCATTCGGCATAGGCCGCGACGAAAACCGGATCCGCCCAGACTCCGGAGAGTTGCGCTTTCGCCAGAGCCTCGTGCTGCGCGCACAGCGCCGCGACTTCATCGGCATCGCGCAGATGCGCATCGGGTTCGAATACGCGCAGGTACCAATTGGGATCGCCGCCCTTCATGTCGAAATCGATCAAGGGCGCGATCATCGGCATGTACCAGCTGAGCTCCGCGGCGGTGCGCGCCGTGAGCCATCGGCCCTGCCAATCGCCGCGGTGTCCCAGCCAGTAAATGCTGCTGACGGTGGCGATCACGCAGACTTCGGCGATGGCCCAGAGCCCGGCGTACGGGTGCAGCGCGTGGCGCGCACTGTCCCAGCCGAGCGCGAGCGGCAAGACGGCGCAGAGCACCGCGATCGCGCTCAGCAGGTAAATGCTCCAATAGCCGCTGCGATACCGATTGCCGAAAAACATCGCCTGGGCGTCGTAGCGGTGGTAAGTGGGCGCAATCGCATCGATGAGTGGTTTCAAGGCTGGCGGAGCCCGCGGCGGCGGCGGCGGCGGCAGCGCTTCGAGATGGGCGCCCCACAGCAGGAGTTTTTGAACGCGTTGGTGCAGAGCCATCGCTTCGTCAGCCGATGATTTCGTAAGTCTTGGCGAATATCGCCCGCGCGACGATCCCGAGGCTGCCGTCGCCGTAGTCGACGAGCCAATCCCCGGAGGTCCCGTGCAAACGCGAGGCACCGTCGACGAGCAGCACTTCGAAGGGATGGCTCATGGGCAGGGCGTGGATTTGCGACGGCAAGCTCATATAGGAACCGGGCTCGCCCGCGAGGGTCGGGGGTTTGGGGCGATACTTGCGGAAAAAGCGGTCGCGTGACACGGGCCAGCGCTCGCCCTCGCTCCCCGTCAGGATCGCATCGCCGGCCTTTGCATGGACGAGCCCTTCGGGAGTTTGCACGTCACAAGCCGCTGCCGCGAATTCGACCTGGAGTTCCCGCTCGCGCTTGCGGGCCTGCACGAGCCGCGGATCGCCGTCGAACTCGGACGAGAAGCCCGGAACACCGCTCGAACGAAACAGCGGCACGGGATCGATTCTCAAGCGGATGGCCGCCAAGCCATCACTCGAATCGGGCGGGATCGAAGCAGCGCAGCGGCGCGTGTAAATGTGACATCACTTCACCGCCCGGCGGGCGAGTCGAGTATTTGTACGGGACCAGTGTGCCGCAACCGGCCCGGTACCGCAACGCGCCCGGGTTCGCGCCGGACTCCCGCCGGTTCGCTCCGGGACCCACCGGTTCTCGCCGGGCGCCGCGGAATTCCGGGTTGCGGCCGTTTCCGCGCGGATCGCAATTGTGTAATCATTCGACCTGTTTCGCTTGGCACGACTTCGAAGGATCTTCGCACAATGCCCACGATCGAGATTCTGCGGCGAGAGACGGATCTTCGCGCGTTTGGTGCAGGCGAAACGATCTTCAAACTCGGCGATGCCGGCAATTGCCTCTTCGCGGTCATCGAAGGCACGGTGGCGATCGACATCGGCGGCGTCGTGGTCGAAGAGGTCGCGCCCGGCGGCATATTCGGTGAAATGGCCCTCATAGATCATGCGCCGCGCAGCGCAAGCGCGAGAGCCGCCACGGACTGCCGGATCGCGGCGATCGACGAGAAGCGTTTCCTGCGTCTCGTCGAACAAACACCGCGCTTCGCGCTGCAGGTCATGCAGGTGATCACCGAGCGCCTACGCCGGGCTCACCGGCCCTGAATATCCGGTCGCGGGGCTTGCGCTCGGAGCGACGGCGGGCACCCGGCCGCGCGATAAATGATAGAGCCCCAAAAGGCCGTAGCCCTTCGCGAGCGGCAGGCGTCCCACGTATTGCAGCTTGAATTCGTCGATGCCGAGAGCGGCCGCGACGGCGGCAAATGCGCTGCTTGCATAGACCTGACCGGTGGGGGTCACGGGCTCGATGCGGGCCGTCCGGCTCGTGTGCGGACCCGTGTAGAGGGCTGCGCCGGTCAAGGGGTTGCGGCCGCAATACACCGGGCCGCAGTGCAAGGCGATGCGGATGTTGAGGCCGCCGGGCAGACCGCGGGCCGACCAATCGGTGCTCGCGACGAGTTCATTGAGATCGAGCGCAAAGAGTGCGGCGGCGTGCACACCGCCGAATACCATGTAGAGACCGTCCCCGGTGGTTTCGACGTGTTCCGGCCTTGCGGGGCTGCGCGCACTGAGCGCCGCGACCGCGCCCAAGAACTCGGTGACGAAGTGGGGCGTCTGGTCCTCGCTGAGACCGCTATAGCCGACCGCATCCGCGAACAGCATCGCGCGGATCTCGTGCGTAAAGCCCGCCGGCGTGCGCTCGTGCGGTGAAATCGCGTCGTGGCCCGACGGGGGGGGAACCGCGGCGGGCGGGGCGGCCGTGGCGGCTGCACGCCGCTCGATGTCGGATAGGCGCAGCAATTCGACGTCGATGCCCTGCCCGCGCCAGATGTCGACCAGCGAGGCCGCTCCACCGGCACCGCGCGCCGGCTTTTCATCCCAAATGGTGAGGCCGCGCAACCCCGTCTTGAGGCCCGAAGCGCGCAGCCGCGCCATGCCGGTCAGCACCAAGTTGGCGTATTCGAACGTCGCCGAACTGCCGCGCGCCCGATGGTCACTGGTGATCGTGACGCTGTCGGCCGCTGCGAGTACGTGCTCGAACCGCTCGCGCCAACCGCCGGGCGCGAAGTCCACGCTGACTCGATGAAACTCGGCCGGCGGAAACGGCAGCACGATATGGGTCTCACCGCCGATTTCGCGCATGGCCTCGAGGCAGAGGATGTCGGTGCCGCAAGCCGCGGATCCATAGATCGCCATCGGCTTCACGCGAACGAGCCGCTCGCGCACGCTGGCCGCGGCGGCGGCGGCGAGTCCGATCGGGAAACGCCGTTCGGCTCGTCCGGGCAAATCGATCATGTGGCCGGTGTACATGAGAATCGGCGGAATTCCCAGGATTTCCGCGAGCCACGGCGGCTGCGTCCGCGCAGGAAGTCGCTCGATGAGCAGTTCGGCCTGAGACCGCGTACTGCTCAAATTGCCGTACCGGCCTGCCGCGAGGGTCGCCGCCTGGCGGTAATGCCTCGCGGCTTCCTCGGCGTCGCCCAGGATCAGGGCCGCTTCGCCGAGCGTCGCCGCGCGCCAGTACTCGCCCGCGGAGTCGGCACCCGCGACGAGTTCGAGGGACGAGCGGCGCTCGAAGCACAAAGCCCGGACCGCGGCGGCGATCTCCCGTGCCTTCGGCAAATCACCCTGGAGCACGGCGACAGCGGCTGCGTTGATGCCCGTGTACCAGGCGTCGGCATCGGCGCCGCGATCCCGCGCGGCCTCATAGGCGTGATGGTAGATCCGAAATGCCGCCGCGAGGTGAGTGCGCCGCCGGCGCGGGTCGCGTGCCGCCAGTCCCAAGTCCTTGTGGGTGCGCGCGAGCATGCCCGAGGTCTCGGCGTCCGCGCCTCCCTCTTCCGCGAGTTCGCGCAGCAGCCGGTTTGCCCGTTCAGTGTCGCCGCTGCGTGCCAAGGCGAGCGCGCCGAGTTGCCGCAGCCGCAGATTGCCCGCGTGCGTCTGAAGGCCTTCTTGCACGGCGTTGTAGGCGAGCAGCGGCTCGCCTTGGCGCAGCGCCAGTTCAGCGGCCGCCACGGCCATCGCGACATCGGACGGCTGCGGCGGGGTGGGCAAGGCGTCGGCCATGGACGCGGATTCTAGCAGCTAACCTGAACGGGACGTGGCAAGCGCCGGGATGACGCCCGGCGCGCTGCTATGGATATGCGCTAAGGCGACTGATCGATCTCGTAGGTCTGCGAGACGAAGGGTCCGCCGGAAGGACCGCAGGTCACGGTAAATAAATAGGTACCACCCGGATAGGTCCGGGTCACCGTTGAACTCAAGGGCAGATTGTTCCCGGAGTTGCTGTCCTGATTGTCTGCATAGGCGCAGGTGCTGGCCGGTTGCATGTTACCGGCCTCCCAGTAGAACGTCACGGAAGTGCCAGGCGTTTCGGAGATCGGTGGAAAGTAATCAAAACTTCCGTTGATGTTCGCAAATACGGCGACGCCGGGACCTCCGGCAACCGGAAAGCTTGCCGTCGCAGAATACGTGCCGTTGCCGCAAGTGACGTTGAACGTCAGAGGAGTCGAGAACAAATAGAACCCCAGGCTGAACGTGAGCGGAAGTCCCGAACTACCGCCGACGCCGGAAAGCGTCTCGGCGCAAGTACTACCGGCCGGCATGCCGCTCGCAACCCAGTGGAAGTCGATGTTCGCGTAATCGGCTACGGCGGCGCCCGCGACGATCGGCACACCATAGGCCGTTGCGGTGATGACTACGCTCGGGGTGGGCACGTTGATCGTGAAACTGGGTGCCGGCGTAAACTGCACGTTGTCATAGCTGCAGGAAATAAACACCACGTAAGCACCCGTGACCGGCATGGCAAGTGTCTGCGATCCGGACAGAGGCAGATTCAAAATGACAGTGGGCGTGTCCTGGTTGTC
>Ga0302157_10001025_pt1 | contig 35268 bp, 29 predicted proteins | sample I_Bog_N3_3_FD_193502 | JGI IMG/M metagenome (GOLD analysis project Ga0302157, IMG submission 193502) | Peat permafrost microbial communities from Stordalen Mire near Abisko, Sweden - I_Bog_N3_3 | ecosystem: Environmental > Terrestrial > Soil > Wetlands > Peat | place: Sweden: Abisko, Stordalen...
GCACCTCTTCTTCTACGGCCGCCAGCGTCATCCCGCCGTTGACCGGCAAGATCATGGGCGGCCAGACCCCCATCCTCAACGCCACGGTCAAGATCTACACCACCGGCGTCATCAGCACCCCCTGCACCAGCAGCGCCTGTGCTGCCACTGACGCAGGATACGGCCAAGGCACCTTCCTGCAGGAGGCCACCGCTACCGCCCAGCCCATCCCCGGCATCTGGATCACCAACGGCGGCTCGAACTACACCCAGCCCCCGGTCATCACCTTCTCGGGTGGCGGCGGAGGTACCGGCGCAGCCGCCACGGCCTTCCTCGGCTCCGGCGCCAGCGCCGGCCAGGTCGTCGGCATCACCGTCACCAGTTCCGGCAGCGGCTACACCTCCGCGCCCACGGTCATCTTCACCCCCGCCTCGGGCGACACCACCGGCGCCGGCGCCGCGGCCACCACCGGCTACGGCGGGTATGACGCCCCCGGCGGCAACTTCTCCTTTGCCGGCGGCTACTACTGCCCCGCTGGCGAGTTCGCTTACATCGTCGCCAGCGGCGGCCAGCCCGGCAACACCAGCAATGCTCCCAACTCTGCCATCGAGCTCGTCGCCGCCCTCGGTCGCTGTGAAGACCTCTATACCCTCACCGGCGGGGTCTACACCGGTTATACGGGCCAACCCGTCACCGTCAATGAGCTCACCACACTCGCCGCCGCCTACGCTCTGGGTAACTTCTCCTCCACGGTCAGCAACGGCGTGGTCACCTTCGGCGCTCCCGCCACCAACAACGCCCCACAGGTCAGCGGCATCTCCACCGGCACAACCACCAAAGCTGCGGGCCTCTACCACGCCTTCCTCAACGCCAAGAATCTCGCGGACCCCACCAACCCCTCCGTGCAGCTCACCGCCCCCACCAACCCTGTGGGCAACTCCTCGGCCATCCTCCCCACGGCCCTGATGAACACCATCGCCAACGTGCTGGCCAACTGCGTCAACTCCACCAGCACCAACGCCCAGTGCACCGGCCTGCCTGGCGGAGCTGACATCTTCACCGCCGCCAAGACCCTCGCCGCCAACCCCACCTTCAGCGGATCGTCCTCAGCGGTCACCGCCTTCTACAACTTGCCCACGGGATCGGCCCAGTTCAGTCCCATCCTCGCCGCCGCGCCCAACGACTACAGCATCGCCATCGATTATCCTGCAACGGGGACAACTATCAGCTACCCCATGAGTGGCGCTCTCGACGTCAACGATAACTTCTATATAGGTAATGCCACCTATAACACTGCAAGCGCAGGCACCCCCACCACTCCGGTCAATGTTGTTTCCTTCTCAAGCAGCGGAGCATACGGCAGCTCACCCTCGGCTGCCGGATTCTCTGACGCCTACAGCCTCGCCATCGATTCCAATGGGAAGGGATGGATTGGCAATGGTGGAACGGGAGCAAGCAGCGGTATCGGTTATTTCACCTCGAATAATGCCGGAGTAAGCTCAGCGACCACAATCACTGCCGCCTCCGTTGTCACATCTGCCCACTCCGGACTCATCAAAGTCTATGCCTTGGCTGTTGATAGATCGAACAACATCTGGGCCTTCGGTGTGCAGCAGACTAATGGTTTGAGCAATCTGTATAGGGCGCCGAGCACCTTCGTCAGCGGACTAAAGACTTGGGTGGCACAACCCAGTCCCCAACCCGAGCCCTTAGTCCTTCCTGCATCAAACTTCATAGGCCTCGCCATCGATCCGAACCAGAATGTATGGACGACCGCAGGAACGACAGTGACGGTGGTTGAGAATACCGGAACCGCTTCTGCTGGGGGGCAGACCTATACAGTGTCATCTCCAACATCAGCAACCGCTTCCGGCAGCCCGGCTGAGGGCATCGCCTTTACTGGCACAGCTAGTGCTACGAAAGCTTGGATATCCAGCTATAACACTACAGCGGGCATCCAACTCTTCACCCCCACCTATGACACCAATACCATTGGAGTAAAGACAATCGCTAGCTCGACGTTCGTCCAGCCCACCTCAGTGACGGGCACTTTATTCAACGAGGCCGACGGTGCCGGCACCGTATGGCTCGCGGACTACAACTCTTCCTCTGTGCAGGCGTTCAACCCGACCAGCTCAGCAGCCTATAAGTACCTTCCTTGTATCGGCGGGTCCACGACCTGTACTTCGGCTTTTGCCAGTCCAGGCAAGCCAATCTCGGTCGCCATTGACAGCACCGGCTCCATCTGGGTAACAGTCCCGATGGCTGGTTCTGTAGCCACTACCGCATCACCCGGCAGCATCGTCCAGATTATCGGCTCCGCCGCCCCCACCTGGCCGCTGCTCTCGCTGGGCATGCTCGGCAAACCCTAATCCCACCGCTCCCCTCCCCTCCCACCAAGGCCCCGCTCCGGCGGGGCCTTGCTCTTGCCACCTCCATCTTCTTCGGCGCCCTCCGCGAAACCTCCGCGCCCTCTGCGTTAAGGCTATTGCCGTTGCCTGTTCTTCCATTGCGAACATTGCGAAAACATCGCGTACTCTGCGTTCGTTGTTGCCGTTGCCTTTCCTCTTTATCTCGCGGTCTCTAAGCTCTTATCTCCCCAAGACCCCTGCCACCAATAACTTACACGGCCCCACCCCCGAATTTGCTGCAAAATTCCTGTCAAGCCCCCTAAGCCCCTCAAAATCATCTAACCCACTGAAAAACATATGAAATATATATTGCAAAATCTTGGCGTAGTATTACCTCCAACCTGCTATTCTTAACTTATAGCCTTGAGATCGAGGCCCACACACACCGCCCGGCCAACCCGCCGGGCATTTGCTTTTAAGCAACATCGATGAAAGGAGTTGACCCACCCGCAGAGCTGTTAACTGTTCGCTGTTGCCTGTTAACTGCTTCAAAATGAATACTTTGCCTGTAAAGTCTCTACCATCAATACTTTGACCCCGAGGTCACCCGCTAAACCGCTGATTCCAGAGACCCTCCGGAAAATCATAGTAGGGGGTACCTCGCTACAGCACGTCAACTGTTCGCTGTTTTACTGTCTCTTACGCCAGACGCAGTAAACGCCCCATGCAGCCGCTGTGCAGTTGTCCATCACGCGACCATCGAGCAGCATCGCCTCGAACTCGCTCACCGCGACGCGATGCACGGTCATGTCCTGCTCTTCGGCGTCACGCTTCGTCGGACCTGTAACTAACCCTTCGGCGAGGTAGACATGATGCCGCTGCCGCATCACGCCATAGCCGATCCACAGGTCGGCGAGCCGAGTCATCTGCTCCGCGCGCAGACCGGTCTCTTCGGCCAGCTCGCCGCGCGCCATGGCCTCCGGATCGGGAGCAGGAACCTCCCAGCCACCCTGGGGAAACTCGTAGTACGATTCGCCAACTGTGTATCGAAACTGGTGAACGAGCCAAACAAACTCTTTGCCGTCAACAACTTCCAGCGGTATCACGATGCAAGCCGGATCCTTGTCGATCACGCCGTAAACGCCGCGCTGACCGTCTGCGCGCTCGATGATGTCCTCGCGAACGCTGGTCCAGTGATTGCGATACACTTCTCGACTGCTGATCGTCTTGATAGACACGGAATCGCTCCTTCGCTTCCGATGCTACGCGACCCGCACCAAACCGTGTAACGTGAAAGCTGCGCGGTATGAAGGAGTTGCACCTGTTATGAAGCCGGCCGAAGGTCGCCGCAGAGTCGTCATCGAAGAGATTCAGCCGGTCGTTGACGCAGGTCGCTATCCTGCGAAGCGCACCATCGGCGACTCTGTTGCAGTGACCGCAGCGATCTTCGCCGACGGACACGATCACGTCGCAGCGCGCTTGCTCTATCGTCCCAGCGCAGAGCGCAGTTGGCGTGCTTCGCCCTTCACCGCGCAGGTCAACGACCTCTGGTCCGCGAGCTTTACGGTGGACAAGCTCGGCGAATGGCGCTTTACCGTCGAAGCCTGGATCGACCACTTCGACACCTGGGTTCACGACCTCGGCAAGCGGCTCGCCGCGCAGACTGAAGCCACGCGCGACATTCCATCCGCTCTGCTCTCCGGAGCCAAACTGGTCAGCGAAGCAGCCGCCCGCGCCAAAGGCAGCGATTCCAAGACGCTGAAGCTCGCCGCCGAGCAGCTTCGCTCGCTCGCCGCAGCGGACCTTCCGCGCTACGACTCGCCGCTGACGGACGAACTGGTGAAGCTGGTCGCGGAATACCCTGATCTATCACTGGCAGCGCGCTTCCCCGTCGAGTTGCCGCTCTGGGTCGACCGCGAACGCGCCAGCTTCTCCAGTTGGTATGAGCTGTTTCCGCGCTCCACCTCCAGCGTTCCAGGCGAGCACGGAACCTTCCGCGACGTCGAGGCCAAACTCCCGCAGATCGCCGCGATGGGCTTCGACGTGCTCTATCTGCCTCCGGTTCATCCCATCGGACGCGCCTTCCGCAAGGGCAGGAATAACGCGGTCAAGGCTTCGACCGGCGATGTCGGCAGTCCGTGGGCGATTGGCGCCGCCGAAGGTGGACACACGGATATTCTGCCGGAACTGGGAACCTTCGAGGACTTTGCCAGCCTCGTTCACACCGCCCATTCGCACCGCATGGAGCTCGCGCTGGACATCGCCTTCCAGTGCTCGCCCGATCATCCCTGGGTAAAGTCGCATCCTGCATGGTTCGTTCACCGTCCTGACGGAACGATCCAGTACGCGGAGAATCCGCCCAAGAAGTATCAGGACATCTACCCGCTGAACTTTGAGTCCAGCGACTGGCGCGGACTTTGGGATGCTCTCTACAACGTCTTCGAGTTCTGGATCGATCACGGCGTTCGCATCTTCCGTGTGGACAATCCGCACACCAAGGCGTTGCCATTCTGGGAGTGGTGCATCGCGGAGGTGCAGAAGTCAGCGCCCGAGGTCATCTTCCTCGCCGAAGCATTCACACGTCCGCACGTCATGTACTCGCTCGCCAAAGCGGGATTCACGCAGAGCTATACCTACTTCACCTGGCGAACGGACAAGCCGGGCTTGCAGGCTTACATGGAGGAGATCTGCAATCCTCCAGTCTCGGAGTTCTTCCGCCCGAATCTCTGGCCGAACACGCCAGACATTCTGCACGAGCAGTTCCAGACTGGAGATCGCGCGGTATTCCAGCAACGGCTGATCCTCGCGGCAACACTGTCATCCAACTACGGAATCTACGGACCAGCCTACGAGCTCTGCGAAGGCCGACCAGCGCCACCAGCGCCCGGCAAGGAAGGCAGCGAAGAGTACCTCGACAGTGAGAAGTACCAGATTCGTGACTGGAGCCAGACACGCACGGAGTCCATCGCACCGCTCATCACGCAGCTCAACAACATCCGCCGCGAGAATCCCGCGCTGCAACGCAATCTAGGCCTGCACTTTCACCCCACGGAGAACCCGAATCTCCTGGTCTACTCCAAGCGCTCCGCAGACGGATCGAGCGCTGTGCTCGTGGCCGTGAATCTGGATTCCCGCAATGTGCAATCGGGATGGGTGAATCTGGCGCTCGACCGGCTCGGCCTTCCGTGGGGAGCTTCCTTCGCCTTGGAAGACCTGCTCACCGGAGCGAATTACACCTGGAACGGCGAGTGGAACTTCGTCAAACTGGACTCAGCGACCATGCCTGCGCATATCTTCCGCATAGTGAACAAAGCCTGACGCACCTTCAACCTACAGGACTCCAGGACACTTCGGCGTGGCATTGCTCCTCGTTTCGTTCTATCCTCTCTGGATACCCTAAAACGCGAGGCAACTCACTCTATGTCGCAAACCAGCAACATTCTAGGCTCATCTCCCCTCCGCAAAGAGGGCAGAGCCAAGGTGCTCGGCGCGGCGAAGTACATTGACGACCTCTCGCTTCCTGGAATGTGGTTCGGCGCTACAGTCCGCTCCTCCATCGCGCGCGGCCGCATCAAGAGCATCACCTTCTCGCCTGATGTCGACTGGTCGCAGTTCTGCATCGTCCGCGCCTCGGACATTCCCGGCGAGAACACCATCGTGCATCTGACCAAGGATCATCCCTGTCTCGCCGACGGTGTTGTAAATCACCCTGAAGAGCCCATCCTTCTGCTCGCCCATCCGGAGAAGACCGCGCTCCTGGCAGCTCTCGCAGGCGTGCACATCGACTACGAAGAGCTTCCTGGAGTGTTCACGATTGAAGAGTCCGAAGCTGCTGTCGAGAACAACGACACTGCGCGCATTATCTGGCCGGGCAGCGAACACGGCGGAACCGCCAACTGCTTCAAGCAATACCTGATGTACTCGGGCGACAAGGACGAGACCGAAGCCGGCCTCGCGGCAGCCTTCGAGGCCGCAGACTTCATCGTCGAAGGCGAGTATGCGACCGGAGCGCAGGAGCAGCTCTACATCGAGAACAACGGCATCATCGCCGAGTGCTTCCGCAATGCTTCTGGAGCCATCGACAGTGTCTGCGTGCGCGGCTGCATGCAGTGTCCTTACTATATTGTCCATGCGCTCACACTGGTCTTCAACCTGCCCGAGGACAAGTGTCGCGTCATCCAGGTGGAAACCGGCGGAGCCTTCGGCGGCAAGGAGGACTTTCCCTCCGTCATCGGCTCACACGCTGCGCTGCTGGCCATGAAGTGCGGCCATCCGGTAAAGATTACCTACGACCGCGCTGAAGACATGGCTGCGACCACCAAACGCCATCCCTCGCGCACGCGCCATCGCACGGCAGTCTCGAAGGATGGCAAGTTGCTCGGCGGAACCATTGATGTCGCCATCGACGGCGGCGCTTACTCCACGCTCTCGCCCGTCGTGCTCTCGCGAGCCACGATTCACGCGCCCGGTCCATACAAGTGGCCTCACATCCGCGTAAAGGCTAAGGCGATGGCGACGAACATTCCACCTCATGGAGCGTTCCGCGGCTTCGGCGCGCCGCAGTCCTTGTTCGGCCTGGAACGCCACATGGACAAGATCGCCAAGACCATCGGCCTCACTCCCGAGGAGTTTCGCCGCCGCAACTTCCTCGCCACCGGCGACACAACTGCCACCGGCCAGCCGCTGGTGGAGAAGGTCGACATGCAGCACCTGCTCACGCGCGCGCTCGATGAGTCTGGTTATCATGAGAAGCTCGCGCGCTTCGCCGAGGAGAACAAGCACTCTTCCATCAAACGCGGAGTGGGCTTTGCGGCCTTCATGCACGGCACCGGATTCACCGGATCCGGCGAACGCCGGCTGAACTCGCTGGTCTACGTCGACGTCCTCGAAGATGGACGACCACAGATTCTGGTCTCGTCTACAGAATTCGGCCAGGGAACCAATACCATCCTCTCGCAGGTCGCCGCGCAGACGCTGAACCTGCCCTATGACGACATCCTGGTCGCGCAGCCGGATACCAGCATCGTGCCGAACTCAGGCCCAACCGTCGCCAGCCGCACCGCGATGATCGTCGGCAAGCTAGTGGAGCGTGCCAGCCTGCAGCTGCTCGCCACGCTGCGCGACCACGAGCATCTGCCACAAGACCACACGCGCGAGCAGTTCATCTCCGCCGCGAAGAGTTTTCGCACAAAGCACGGCGAGTTGCGCGCCTCCGTTCGGTACGAGCCTCCCGCGAAGATCTACTGGGACGACGAGCTCTATCGCGGCGACGCCTATCCTGGCTACGCGTGGGCCGTCTACGTCGCCGAGGTCGCCGTCGACCTGAATACTTACATGGCAACTGTCACACGCTTTGACGCGCTCCAGGAAGTCGGTATGGTGATGCATCCGGTGCTCGCCAAGGGACAGATCGAAGGCGGCGTCGCACAGGGAATTGGCTACGCGCTCTACGAGAAGTGCGTCTGGAAGGACGGCCGCATGATGAACAACCAGATGACCAACTACATCATGCCCACCAGCGCGGACCTTCCTCCGATCCACGTCCACTTTGAAGAGGTCCCGAGCATCCACGGCCCCGGCGGCGCCAAGGGCATCGGAGAGCTACCGATGGACGGCCCCGCGCCCGCGATCCTCAACGCCATCGAAAATGCTACCGGCATTGCCTTCAACACGATCCCGCTGCTGCCGGAGGACATCTACGAGCGCTTGAGCAGCTTCACCGATCCGCCGCTCGGCGGCACGGAAGACCTCGACCCCAGCAAAGATCAGGACACACGCACCGAGGTGAACGTATGAGCAATATTCATCTCACCGTCAACGGCAAACAGGAGAGCCTCGATGTCTCTCCGATGAAGCGCCTCCTCGATCTCCTCCGCGAGGACCTGCACCTGACCGGCACGAAAGAAGGCTGCGGCGAAGGCGAGTGCGGTGCTTGCGCAGTTCTAGTGGATGGCGTTCTCGTGAACTCCTGCTTGGTTCCTGCTCTACAGGTGAGCGGCTCGCGGATCTGCACCATCGAAGGCGTCAGCACCGAAGGCCGCCTGCATCCGATTCAGCAGTGCTTCCTGGAGCGCGGCGGAGCGCAATGTGGTATCTGCACGCCGGGCATGATCCTCGCCACACACCATCTGCTGGACAAGCACCCCAATCCGACGCTCGAGCAGATTCAGGAAGGCCTCGCAGGAAACCTCTGCCGCTGTACCGGCTACATGCGCATCTTTGAGTCCGTGCAGGAAGCCGCGAAGCTGGGGAGCATCTAATGCGCTCTGACGTTGCCCAATTCAACCTCTCTGCTCCGCCGTCACTCGACGCCGTTCTCGCGCAGCTTGCCGCAGAGCCGGGAAAGCACACACCCATCGCCGGCGGAACAGAGCTGATGGTCGCACTCAATACCGGCCGCCTGACGCAGAAGTCGTTGGTCTCTATCCATCACCTCAAAGAGCTTCGCTTCATCCGTGTTGATGATGATGCGATCCACATCGGTTCCGGCACGACGTTTACGGATATCCGCAACAACACAACCATCGCATCCGACTTCCCTCTTCTGATTCAATCGGCATCCTGGACCGGTACCATCGCCAACCAGAACCGTGCCACGCTCGGCGGCAATATCTGCAACGCATCGCCGGCTGCCGACACCCCACCTGCGCTGCTGGCCCACGGCGCAACCATCACGCTCATCAACAAAGCGGGAACACGCACGCTGCCTTATACCGAATTTCACCTAAGCTATAAGAAGACCGTCCTGCGACCAGATGAGCTTGTCCACAGCGTCAGCCTGCCGCGCAATTTTTCCGGCTATCGGCAGTACATCCGCAAGGTAGGCACGCGCAATGCGCTGGCCATCTCCAAGATCGCGCTGGCAGCACTCGCCAAACTCGAGGGAGACAAGATCGCCGACATTCGACTCGGCGCTGCCTCGTTGACCGACCGCCCTGTTCGATGTACCGCAACCGAAGCTGCGCTGCTCGACAAGTCTCTCGGTCCAAAGAGTATCGATGCAACCATCCGCGCCGCCCGCGCCGCGCTGGCCTCCGAGACCCACACTATCGACGACATCCGCTCCACAGCCAAGTACCGCGCCGCAGTCGCCGGAAACCTGCTGGAGGAGTTTTTGCGGTCTCTGACTGCCTAACTATTTGGTTTTGTCTTGCTAGTCCGCTTTCGAGCATCTTGCTCGAACAGCTCTTGTGCCTTCGCGAAGTCTTCTGCCGTATCAATATCGAGTCCGAGCCCCTCCGCATGAATCATCCTTGCGCCGGCAAGCATCTCACGTGCCCCAACATCACCTCTTAGCTCCATAAGCGCGGCAAAGCTCGCAGCCGGAAAGTATGCAGGAATTCCCACCCTGCCTCCATACCCTGACCCTGCAATGCTCGCAGGAACCCCGCAAAGCTCGCGCAGATGCTCAGGGCGGACTGCCACCTGATCGCAGGTCATCAGGACCGCACCCGCAGACTGCAACGTTCGGGCCGCTTCGATTCCGCACCGGATGGACGTAGCCATGCCTTCGGCAGCCTGCTCGTTGAGCACGATCAGGCTGCCGCGCTGTTGCAGTCTTGCTGTCAGGTCGGTCTGCGCTGCAACCACGACAATCACAGGCGACAGATAGGCTTCCATAGCCACGCGAACGGCACGTTCCACCAGCGTTTCGCCTGCCAGCATCAGCTCCAGTTTTGGACGACCCAGCCGCCGCGAGGCGCCAGCAGCCAGAATGATTGCAGCAATACTCACAGCGCGCATTGGCTCTGTAGGTAGCGCGAAGCACCACCGTCGGCAAGTTGTTCGGCTATTAGCTTCGGTGTCATGCGCCGCGAGACGCCGAGCTTGCCCTCGCAGCAGGCATGGATCTCCGCGATGGTCGCCAGCGCGATGGCCTCAGCGCCATCTCCGCCGAGGTCGAGACCGACGGGTGCGAACAGGCCATCGCAGGCCCGGGTTAAGTCCCAGCCGAGGATGGCGGCGGCCTCGCTCACCAGAAGAGCACTACGATGCCGCGCTCCCAGCAGACCGAGGTAGCGCACACCCAGCGGAAGCACCGCCGTCAGCCAGGTCCGGTCCTGCTCATAGCTGTGGCTCATGATGATGGCAGCATCGCGCCTTCCAATGCTGAGGTCATTCAGCGAACCCGAACAAAGAACCCGTGCTGCTTCAGGAAAACGCTCCGGCTTCGCCCACTGCGGGCGTCTGTCGATCACGGTGACCCTCCAGCCGAGCATCGCAGCCATCTGGACCATCGGGCGAGCATCGTCGCCAGCGCCGAAGAGGAACAGCTGCTGCGGGCCGTCCAACCATTCGTCAAACGTCGAAGAAGCCTCCGTTGCGGCGGACTCTTTGCTTGCGTATATCAGTTTGCGGTCATTGTCTTGAATCCACCGATGCAACGGCCGCCCGCCTTCAGGAAGCTTGGTCACTACATAGCGACGGCGGTTGTTCAGCGACGATTCCAGGGCATGCATGAGTGCGGTGAATTCAGGAGTATTGGCGGGCTCCAGCAGCAGATCGACCGTGCCGCCACAACCCAGGCCGTAGGGAATCTCGGCGGTGTCATCAAAAAGGGTGGAGTACCGCTTAACGATCGCTCCGTCGCGTACGAGCCAGGCGGCCTTGCGGATAACCTCGGCTTCCAGGCAGCCGCCTGAGATGGAGCCGGCATAGTCACCATCGGCGGCGATCAGCAGCCGTGCTCCAGCGCGCCGGTAGCTGGAGCCCTCGACGAGGATGAGCGTGGCGAGAACCACGGCGTTGCCACGCTGCCATAGGTCGACGATCTGACGCCGTTCGCGCATACAGAAAGTGTAAAGCTTACCGCGAAACGCTGTGTGCGGGGTGCCCCGGCCTCAAGCCTCGCCAAGTGATATAGCCTAGGCAGCATGGCGCGTTTGAGGAGTCCGGAGAAGCGAGTGGCCATTCTAGAGGCCGCGACCGCTGAGATCGCCGAGGGCGGCCTGGGTGTTGCGACGGCGAAGATCGCACGCCGTGCGGGAATCGCTGAAGGGACGCTCTTCACCTACTTTGCGAGCAAGGACGAGCTGCTGAATGCGGTTTATATGGAGTTGAAGACCGAAGCATATGCGCGCATACATCATGGATTTCCGATACACAGCAGCCTGGAGCAGCGGGCGCGGCATATCTGGTTCCGTTATATCTCCTGGGTGGCGGATGCTCCGGCCAAACGGAAGGCAGTAGCGCAACTGTCCGTTTCCGAAGTGGTAACAAGCGCAACCCGGGCCAAGGCGGCGAAAGGGTGGGACGGGGTGGAGCGGATGCTCTCCGAACTCGGGGAACAAGGCCCCCTGCGCGCACTGCCCACAGGGTATGTCTCAGCGCTGATGCTGGCCATGCTGGAAGCTACGATGGAATACGCTGCCAGGAAGCCACGCCAGAAGGATCAGATAGTTGAGGGAGGGTTCGCGGCCTTCTGGAGGGCCTGTGGTGGGCAGGCGGCAGGCGGTGGAATCCACCCCCGAAATAAATGAGCAACCACTCACTCATTTAAGAATCGTATGGTCAGGAGGATTTTTTCTCATGGCCAAGACATGGTTGATTACAGGTTCCGGCAACGGTTTAGGCAGGGACGTTGCCGAGGCGGCACTGGCCGCCGGAGACAACGTGGTGGCGGCAGCTCGTCGCACAAATGAACTGGACGCGTTGGTGCAGCAGTACGGAGCCCGCGTAAAGCCGGTGACGCTGGATGTACGCGATGAGGCAGCGGCGAAGGCCGCAGTCCAGACTGCGGTCGAGGTCTTTGGCCGCCTGGACGTACTGGTAAACAACGCCGGATATGGACAGATCGCGCCCTTTGAGCAGATAAGCAGCGAAGACTTCCAGTCCATCATCGACACCTGCCTCTATGGCGTTGTCTACACAACACGGGCGGCTGTCCCGCTGATGCGGAAGCAAAGGAGCGGACACATCTTCCATGTGTCCTCCATTGGCGGCCGACTGGCCGTCCAGGGCAACACGCCATATCACGCGGCAAAGTGGGCCGTCGGCGGCTTCAGCGATTCGCTGGCGACAGAGGTAGCACCCTTCGGCGTGAAGGTCTGTACCCTTGAGCCAGGGGGAATTCGCACCAACTGGGCCAAACGCGCCGCCGAGAAACCAATCGAGTTGCTGCCTGAGTATGAGGCGACGGTCGGGCCGGTTCTGAATCTGGTACGCGGCCTCGAAGGACGAGCGGAGAGCGATCCGAAGCGCATTGCGGGCGTGGTGGTCAGGCTGGCACATAGCAATGATGTGCCGCTGCGGCTGATTCTCGGTGTCGAAGCAGAGCAGCACGTGCAACATGCCGAAGCGGCTCGCGCGGCCGAGGCTGCCAAGTGGCGGCAAATGACGCAATCCACCGTATTTCCAGATGTAGAGGTAATACCGGAGATGGCAGACGTGTTCGCGCGGTGATTTCGCAGAGACAAAATAACAGTGAAGGCGTGGCCGCGAGGCTACGCCTTTTCTGTGAACGTATGGATTCCGCACTCCAGCTTGTTGCCGCCCCAGCGACCGCTGCGGGGGTCGGCACCGGCGGCTGGAATGGCGGTGCAGGGCTCGCAGCCGATGCTGGTATAGCCCAGCGCATAGAGAGAGAGCTGCGGGATGTTGTGCTCCGCGGCATAGGCCTGCACGCGCGCCCAGTCCCAGTCGGCGAGCGCGCTGATCTTCTTCATCCGCTTGCCGGTGGGCAGGATGTGGTCTTCTACTTTCTTGAGTCCCGCGCGGGTGGGCGACTGCTCGCGGCGCAGGCCTGTGAACCACCAGGAGTACGGCTCCAGCGAGCGCATCAGTGGCTCGACCTTGCGGATGGCGCAGCACTTCGTCGGCTCAATAATGTGCAGCAGGCCGAACTGAGCCTCATGCTCTTCGAGCGTGGTGACAGGCAGGGCGTTGACCAGGTTCAGGTTCCACTCACTGACCATTCGGTCGCGGTACTCGAGCAGCGCGGCAAAGTGGTAGCCGGTCTCGAGGAAGATTACCGGCACCTGCGGCAGGTGCTGCAGCACCATGTGCAGCACCACCATGTCCTCGGTCTGGAAGCTGCTGGTGAGGCAGACACCCTGTCCACGAGAGGATTCGACGATCTCCGCCACTATATCTTCCGCGGAGAGCGCCTCGAGGTTAGCTGGCGCCGGACTGATCAGTGCTTCGCTCATGTCTGACTCCCTTCGCTGGAGTCTACTCCCAGCCAGCGGAACGCCTCGACTGGGCTTTCAAAGAATGCGTCGCCGCCAACCTCGCGCAGGGCAACCAGCGGTTCGCGGCTGAGCACGGTGCGCGCGGAGATGGCTGTGACCTGCGCCAGTTGCAGCGCGCGCACCACGGCGGCCAGCGAGGCCTCCGGAATCAACTCGTCATCAACGATCACCGCGGCGTGGCCGTGCGCCAGTAGCGAGTCGCGCAGCGTGATCGCCTCCGCAGTTAGGCCGCGGAGCCATACGAACGCGGTGGGCTTCGCGACGGCTTCACTCGCGTCGAGCGAAGCAATGGGCGCTAGCAGCATCGCAGCCCCGACCGTGGCGTTGCTGATGGGATCGATGAGGATCATCGCGCCCATCTCGCGATTTTCCGCGTAGGCATCAAAGAACAGCGGCAGAACGGCATCGAACTCTACCTCTCCGATGTCATTAATCTGCAGCCGCTGCGCCTTGCGATGTTCGGTCGAGTTCACGTCGACGCGATAGCGGATGCTGCGCGCCGTCGCACGCACTACCCGGGTGGTGTGCTTGATGAGGTAGGCACGACCGGCGACCAGCGGCTGCTCGTGCATCCAGACGACCATGGCGCGGAAGGACGAACTGGCCTGCGGAGCAGCTTCCCCTTCGGCAACGAGCATCTCGCCGCGGCTGAGGTCGATCTCGTCCTCGAGTTCGAGGGTAACGCTGCGCGGGAAGCTGGCAGACTTCAGGTCGCCGTCGTAGGTAACGATGGTCTTGACAGTGGTTATTTGGCCGCTGGGCAGCGCGCGAACGCGCTGTCCGGGACGGACCTCGCCGCGCTCCACGCGGCCGGCGAAGCCGCGGAACTCGGCGTTAGGGCGGACGACGAGCTGCACCGGGAAGCGCATCGGCTGGCCAGCGATCTCTGTAATGGTGAGCGGCACCGTCTCCAGGTAATCGAGCAGTGTGGGCCCGCTGTACCATGGCATTGCCGTGCTTGGCTCTACGACGTTGTCGCCGGCGAGCGCGCTGACGGGGATCACCTGGACGCTGGAGAGCTTGAGCTGCGCAGCGAGAGCAAGGAAGTCCGTGCGAATCTGCTGGAAGACTTTCTCGCTGTACTCGACGAGGTCCATCTTGTTCACCGCCGCGACGACGTGCGGGATGCGCAGCAGGCTGGCGATGTAGGTGTGGCGGCGCGACTGCGGCAACAGGCTACCGGCCTTCACAAAAGCATTCGCGTCGATGAGAACGATGGCGACGTCCGCTGTAGAGGCTCCGGTGGCCATATTGCGGGTGTACTGCTCGTGGCCGGGGGTGTCAGCGATGATGAACTTGCGCTTCGAGGTGGAGAAGTAGCGGTAGGCGACGTCGATGGTAATGCCCTGCTCGCGCTCGGCCTTGAGTCCGTCGGTGAGCAGGCTCAGGTCCACGGCCTGGCCGCTGCGGTTCACGCGGCTGGCGCGGATGCTGGCGAGCTGGTCCTCATAGACGCTCTTGGTGTCATGCAGCAGACGGCCAATGAGCGTGCTCTTGCCGTCGTCCACGCTGCCAGCGGTGGTAAAGCGCAGCATCTCCTGGTCCAGATGCGCGTCGAGGAAGGCGCGGAAGGTGGTCTCGGGTGCAGTGTCGGGGGTAAAGCCGGAGGCGCTCATCAGAAGTAGCCCTCGCGTTTCTTCATTTCCATGGAGCCCTCTTCGTCGTGGTCGATGGCGCGGAGTTCGCGCTCGCTGCGCCGGAAGCTGATGAGTTCTTCAATGATGGCGGGCAGCGTATCAGCGTCGCTCTCAATCGCGCCGGTGCAGGGCGCGCAGCCGAGGCTCCGCATGCGGACCTTACGCCGGACGACCTTCTCGTGGGGCAGCAGGCGTGTCGTCTCATCCACCAGGGTGAGGGTGGTGCCGCGGACGACGACATCGCGCTCTTCGGCGAAGTACATCGGCACGATGGGAATCTGCTCGGCGTAGAGGTAGAGCCAGATATCCAGCTCCGTCCAGTTGGAGAGCGGGAAGACGCGGATGCTCTCGCCCTTGCGCAGGCGCGAGTTGTAGAGGCTCCACAGCTCGGGGCGCTGGTTTTTTGGATCCCATTGACCTGACGCATCGCGGAAGCTGTAGACCCTCTCCTTGGCGCGGGATTTTTCTTCATCGCGGCGGGCACCGCCGAAGGCCGCGTCATAGCCGCCCTCTTCCAGCGCATCGAGCAGGGAGCGGGTCTTGAGCGCGCCGCAACAGTTCTGGGTGCCGAGCTTCCACGGGCTGGCGCCGTCGGCGATGGCCTCCTCATTGCGATGGACGATCAGGTCCACGCCGATCTGCCTGGTGTAGCTGTCGCGAAAGGAGATCATCTCGGGGAACTTGTAGCTGGTGTCGATGTGCAGCAGGGGAAAGGGAATCTTGCCGGGGTAGAAGGCCTTCTGCGCCAGCCGGAGCATCACGCTGGAGTCCTTCCCGATGGAGTACAGCATCACCGGGCGTGCGAACTCGGCCACTGCCTCGCGGAGGATGTACACACTCTCGGCCTCAAGAGCCTGGAGATGGTTGAGCCGGTCTTTGTGCAACTGGGCGACAGTGACGCCCGGGGTATGCTGGGTGATCAAAAAGACCTCCTGAGAAGGGGCAGGCAATATGGGAGGTTGGGGAGGCCTCTGAGTCCTTCGGTATCAAAACCGGGACTGTCGGTGCGGAGCGTGCATCCTTGCTCCCGGAAGCTGAATGGACGTGTAAGGTAGGTCAACAACCGATTTTCAACCGCATAGCGTGTGCAGAAAGGCGGCACAAAGTGCTCATAATATCGATTTTATGCCCTATTGGCCGCTACGGGCAAGGTTCGCAGACCGAAATGTAACCTCGTCAGCACCTATAGTAGAGGAACGAAAAAAAACCATGCCCACCGCGTGCAAAATCCAGTAGACTTCCGGTAAAGCGTTTATAGACATGCACGTCAAAAATATAGTGCCGCTCGGAGGAACACCTTCATGCGTTTTACCAGTCGTTTAGTCCGCCTCTCTCTCGTCTGTCTGGCCCTTGCTTCGGCGCCCACGCTCTACGGCCATGCGCAGGCTCTGGCGAGCGGTTCCGAGCAGCCTACCTCCAAGGTTGATTTCTACGCCGGCTATGGCTTCTTTCACCCGAACACAGGTTCGATTGGGGGGTTCGACTATCAGGACGTCAAGAACCCTAACGTCACATCGAGCGTCGCTGCGTACTTCGGCAAGTACCTCGGAGCCCAGATCGAGGGCAGCTACTTCTCCGGCAACGGGGAGCACGCGGCATACGGCCCCTGCTTCCATACCGCCTGCAGCCAGAGCATATACACCGCCCAGGCTGGTCCTATCGCACGTTATCCCATCGGCCCTTTCATCCCTTACATCCATGTACTGGGCGGCGGGACACGCATGAATGGCCCAGCCTTCCAGCAACTGACCTGGGGATGGGGGATCACGGCAGGCGGCGGTCTTGACCTTGTGCTTCCTTACTGGAACAGCCGTTTTGCTGTACGCGCGATTCAGGCCGACTATCAGGCGGCTACCATCAACTATGGCACGCTGGGCCAGGCCTCTCCGCTGGATCCTCCTAGCTCAACCGGCGGATACACGACAGTCGGTGCCATCAAACTATCTGCCGGTCTGGTCGTCCGTTTTGGCCAGGAAGCTGCCCCTGTCGCTATGAAGTATGGCTGCAGCGCCTCACCGGCCGTCGTCTTCCCTGGTGACCCGGTTGTGGTTACAGGCAGCTCGCTCAATCTCAGCCCCAAGAGCAAGCCAGTTTACTCTTGGTCCAGCAATGGGGGCACCATAACCTCGAACGGCGCCACGGCAACCATCGCCACCACCGATCTTGCCCCGGGCGAGTACACCGTCATTGGACATATCATCGACGGCCGCGGCACTCAGCGACAGGCCTTCTGCACAACTCCATTCACCGTACAGGCCTTTGAGCCGCCGACACTGGCTTGCGCCGCCTCGCCGTCAACGGTGGAACCCGGCACACCGGTCGAGATCAACTGCAAGGGCAAGAGCCCGCAGAGCCGTCCGCTCACCTACACCGGCACCACGACTGGTGGCCAGCTCACCATGAACGGCTCCACGGGTGTGCTCTCCACCGCCGGTCTCAGCCCCGGTACCGTCACAGTCAACTGCAGCGCGGTCGACGACTTGGCCCAAACCGCCAAGTGCGCCGTCGTGATTGCGATTACAGCGCCGCCGATACCGCCGCCCAACCCGCCCACGCAGCTCTGCACGCTGAACTTCGTGCGCGATAAGGCCCGGCCAATGCGCGTTGACAATGAAGCTAAGGGCTGCCTGGATGACATTGCCCTGACGCTCAATCAGCAGAGCGACGCCAAGCTGGTCATCGTCGGCAACTACTCCCCCAGGGAGAAGGTCACCGCCGGCGAAGAGCGTGCTCTGAACGCCAGCCAGTACCTGACCCACGAGAAGGGCATCGATCCCTCCAGGATCTCTGTCCGCACCGGTAGCGCCCACGACAAGACCGTGACCAATACCCTGGTTCCCGCGGGTGCAACCTTCGATACGACAGGTACCGACGACTTCAACGCGACGAAGGTCGTTCGCCATGGTCAGGCGTACGGCATCTCGCACAAGAAGAAGACGCCTTAGTCCCTGGCCGTTTCCAAAACCTGCGGGCCGGTAACCAGCGATTTTCTTTCGCTGATTACCGGCCCGCAAACTTCTGCCCGGCAAGCTATCTGATAAACTGGGCAGGTTGGTCAGCGAACAGTGGGCTCATGCAGCATCCCGGAGCCACCGCACAGACCGGCACTCACCTTTCTAAGTGTTGGGTTTACAAGGTTCGGGGCGTAGCGCAGTCTGGTAGCGCACCTGCTTCGGGAGCAGGGGGTCGGAGGTTCGAATCCTCTCGCCCCGACCATTTCAACTCGTTAGGATTCAATGGAATGCGCTGCCTGCGGATAGCGCATCAGTCATTTTGCCTTGTCCGCCAGAAACAATTTTCTAGCTGAGTGACCATCCATTCGCTATCAATTTCATAGCCGACCTTCACGGCTTCACGTCGTCGCAAGGCGACGGAATTATGTTGTCGTACGACGGATTGCGGTTGTTTAATCACCGCTGGGCTCTGTATCGGAAAGGATCTGTCTATGAGCAGCGTACAAATCGAGCAGAAGAGCTATGAGATGCCCCCGAAGGAGGGGATCAGCATCGCGCATTTTCTCACCGTCGCCGACGTAGAGCGGTCGGCCCGCTACTATGAAGAGGTCTTCGGCGCCCGCATTCTGACCATGGGTGACGGCAACGCGCCTCCGTATCTTCAACTGGCGAATATCTGGATGATTTTGAACGTCGGGGGCGGACCGACACCGGATAAGCCAACGGTCACGCTCAGCGTTCCCGACCCAAATCACATCAACAGCTTTATGAACTTCCGTGTTGCGGATATTCAGGCGTGCTATGAACTATGGAAAAGTCGAGGAGCTGAATTCATCACGCCGCCGATTCCAAAGTACGGCGAGATACGTTGCTACATCCGCGATCCTGACGGTTACATTATCGAAGTCGGACAGAGCACCGATCTTACCTACGGCTGACGCTCGACCCACCTTGGCGGGTGGGAGTGAGTCTGTTGGGCGTCTCGCTCGGAGCCTGACTTGATTGGTATAGTTCCCCCTGCACGTTGATCGGGCCCAGGTAACTTTCCTCATTAAGGAGAACTCACCATGTCCGGAAATTTGACGAAATCTGTGGCGCAACAACAAGAAGAGAAGCCAAAAAGACGCACCTTTATGAAGCGTATCGCCGGCTTTGCCATGGTTGCGACAGCCGCGGCAGTCCTCGCTATCCCCGTCGCCAGTGCAGTTGACACGCAGGACAAGTACTCGCTGAAATCGCCGAGCGGAATTGCATACTCCGACTTCCGGGGATATGAGGACTGGGCGGTCGTCTCGACCGCCAAGACGGACGTGCTCAAGGCAATCGTCGCCAATCCGAGCATGATCAACGCATACAAGTCCGGAGTTCCCGGCAACGGACAGCCGTTCCCTGAGGGCTCTAAGATTGTGAAGATCCAGTGGAAGACCAAGAAGAGCGCGGAGGCCCCTTTCGTTGTCGATGTGCCGGACGTTCTTGCCCAGGTCTTCGTCATGGAGAAGGACAGCAAGAGGTTTCCTAAGAACGGCGGCGGTTGGGGATATGCCGTCTTCAACTACGACGCTGCATCGGGACAGTTCGCAGCCGACTCCAAGAGCTTGTCAGACTGCGGAAACGCCTGCCACACGGCTGTGAAGGCAAAGGACTACATCTTTCATCCGTACCAGACGCGTTGAACTGCGCCTGCCCGAATCCAAGCGCGTTCACCACTTCGGATCACCCATTTAATGCGTCCGGAAGACCCGCAGACATTATTTTTCGGCTACGGCAGCAGATGCTGTCTCCTTCGGTGTAACCGGCGTGATGATTGGGCTGATCGCTGCCGCCGGTGAGTCCAGCGATACGGCAACGATAGTATCAACCGCATCCGGGTTCTCGCTCAGCGTCACATCCACACCCGCAACAGTCTGCGTGCACTCCGCCTTTCCGCCCGTCAGGACGGAACAACCTGTGATCTTCGCCGAAAGAGCAGGCAGCATCAGTGTCTTGCCTGCCGTAGGAGGATTGAGGATATGCAGATAGATCGTGCTGTCGTGATAGGTCGAGACGCCGTAGTCGCCGGGTAGATACGGGCCACCACGCGTGGAGTAGATGCTCTGCCCATATTGACGCAGCCAATCGCCGACCTCGCGCAGCCGCGCCGCCTGCTCAGGCACAATCTGGCCATTGGGTAGCGGCCCCACGTTGAGCAGCAGGTTCCCGTCGCGCCCAACAGCGCCGACCAGCAGGTGAAGCACCTCGCTCAGCGTCTTCAGCCGCGCGCCCTTCTGGTATCCCCATGCGCCCTCCGTGAGGGTGGTGCAGAGCTCCCACGGATGCTGGTTGTCAAAGTCGCCCATGCGGCTATCGCCCTCTCGCGACAAAAAATCCGCTGGGGCAGAGGTGCGGTCATTAAGGATGATCGAAGGTTGCAGCTTGCGCAGATTGTCTATCGCCTCATCATCCTGCCAGGAAAACGATCCAGTGTAGTGCGTACCCGCGGGACGCGCCTGCCAGTGCCCCTTGAAGTTGACTCCGCCGAACCCGAGCCAGTCCTCACCACCGCCGTCGAACCACAGGATGTCGAGCTTGCCATAGTGTGTAGCCAGCTCGTTCAACTGGCGGTGATACTGCTCACGCAACTCGTCGGCATTGGCCCGGTACAGGTCCGGAAAGTAAAAACCGGGGAAGCGCCAGTCCAGCGGCGAGTAGTAAAGACCCACGTGCAGGCCTGCCTTGCGTACGGCCGCGACGTAATCGGCGACGAAGTCGTGATGGGCCGCCGACTTCATCGCTGTAAAGTTGCTCCCCGGGTCGTCGAACAGCGCAAATCCGTCATGGTGCCGTGCCGTCAGCACCGTGTACTTCATGCCGGCAGACTTGGCGATGGCCGCCCATGCGTCCGGGTCGAACTTCTCCGGATGGAACTGGTCGGCCAGCTTCGCATACTCACTCACGGGAATCTGTTCGTTCCATTGGACCCATTCACCGCGCCCGGGGATGGAGTACACGCCCCAATGCATGAACAACCCGAACTTCGCGTCGCGCCACCAGGCGATGCGCGCAGCGGCTTCGGGGCCGGCGATGGTCGTCTTCTGCTGCGCGCAGGCGACGGCAGTGATTCCCAGGGCGAACAACAAGGAGGCAAGTTTCAAACGCTCAAAGATAGTTTTCATCATGTCCTTTTCGGCAGGTAGTCGGTGCCGAAACATCGTACACAACCGCAGCAGGATGCGATAGGATTCCTTTGGCCGCGGGTAGCCTGGCGCGCGGCGCAGCCAGATTACCTTTGCCGTATGGAGAACCATGTTGACATCGAAGAACTCCGCTGAGACCTCCGTGATGAAGTCTTCCACCGCGAGACATCCTCTTCCTTTGTTCCTTCAGTTGCTCGACGGGGCTTTCCTGCTGGGCTTCGCTCTATACGCCATGACTGCGGCAGGGCAGCAACCGGCGCCAGCGACCGCTCCGGCCCGCGGCGCGGCGCAGAACCCCGCCACCACGTGGACCGCGCCGTCGGGCTCGCAGATCAGCATCGATCGTCGCTCCGGCCACGTCACCATCAACCTGCCCACGCAGCCAGGAGACGGCTCCCGGGAGCAGAAGCTCCGCTTCGAGGATTGGGCGGCGCATCCCTACGCCGGCACCGGACCATATCCGGCCACGCGTGAGGAGCCGGCCTCACTGCCCACGCACACTGTCTATCGCCCTGCCGACCTCTCTAGTACGCCCAAACTGCCGGTGCTTCTGTGGGCTAACGGCGGCTGCCGCAACACCTCCGTCGAGTTCACGCGCTTCCTCGGGGAACTCGCCTCGCACGGCTATCTGATCGTCGCCGTCGGCCGCAGCAATATTCCCTTCCTCGTCATCCGCGGCAGCATCGCCGCCGCCGCCGACACCAAAGACGCGAACGGCAACCCGCAGATCATCTTGGACCCCTCGTACCTCATCAAAGGCCTCGACTGGGCCATTGCAGAGAACGGACGCAAAGGCAGCCCGCTCTACGGCAAGCTGGACACCAGCAAAGTCGCGACGATCGGGCAGTCCTGCGGCGGACCTCAGGCCTTCCTCGCTGCGCACGATCCTCGCATTACTACCGTGGTTGCACTTAACAGCAGCTTCCCAACGGTGAGCGCCCCCGGCATGACCAGCAGCAACGACGGCTGGACCGCAGAGAAGCTCGCAATTCCCGCGGCGATCTTCACCGGCGGCCCAGCGGATACCGGCTACACCGGTGCCGAAGCCTGCTACAAAGCGTTGCCGCCCACGCTGCCAGTGCTGAAGGCGAGTCTCAACTCCGTCGGCCACACCGGTGCCTATCCCATGCCCGAACTGCGCTGGGTCTCCGGTGTGCTCTCCTGGCTGGACTGGCAGTTGAAGGGCGACGCGAAGGCCAAGGACAAGTTCGCCGGCCCATCCTGCGCCCTCTGCGGCGACCCCGATTGGTGGATCGACACCCAGAATATTCCCTAGAATCTGCGAAGCTATCCCAGCAGATACAGCAGCAGCGCCATACGTATATAGAGTCCGTTCTTCGCCTGCCGGAAGTATGCCGCGCGGATGTTGTCATCTACCTCTGGCGATATCTCATTCACCCGCGGCAGCGCGTGCATGATGATCGCGTCTTGCTTGAGTCCGTCGGCGATCTTCGCGTCAATGATGTAACTGTCTTTTACCTTGAGATACTCTTCTTCCGACGCGAAGCGCTCGCGCTGCACCCGCGTGATGTAAACCACATCCGCGTCCTGTATGGCGTGTTCCAGCTTCTCGCCCTCGTGGAATGCAACGCCCTTTTCCAGCAGGTACTCGCGATGCCGCAGCGGCAGCCGCAGTTGCCACGGCGAGACCAGCTCAATTCGCACTCCCGGATACAGGCACAGCAGCGGCAGCAGCGAGTGGATGGTGCGCCCGTTCAGCAGGTCGCCCACCAACGCGATCTTCAGGCCGCCAATGCGTCCCAGCTCCTTCTTGATGGTGTACACGTCCGTCAGTGCCTGCGTCGGGTGCTCGCCCACGCCGTCGCCTGCGTTGATGATCGGCACCGGTGAGATCCGCGCTGCGGCCTCCGCCGTTCCCTGCTCGTAGTGACGAATCGCAATCGCGTCCGCATAGCCGCTCACAATGCGGATAGTGTCGGCGATGGTCTCGCCCTTGGTCACCGAACTGCTCTCGCGCATATTCTCCGCGCTGATCACGCCGCCGCCCAGCTTCTGCATCGCGGCCTCAAAGCTGAAGCGCGTGCGCGTGCTCGGCTCATAAAAGATCGTCGCCAGGATGCGGCCGCGCAGCGGGTCCCGCAGTGCGCGGAACTTGTCATCGCGTTCCATCTGGTTGGCAGACTCGAACAGGCCAAGCAGGAACTCCGGTTCATCGAACTGCCGCGCGCTGATGATGTGCCTGAGCTTCTCCATAGGTCTAGACCGTGGCCTCGCACACCTTTCCGCGCAGCACGGTGTACCGCACACGTCCCGGCAGGGTGAATCCTTCAAACGGCGACCATGCGCACTTTGTCTTCATCATCTCGCGCCGCACGATATACGGCGCATCCGGCTCAAGAATCGTAAGCGAGCCAACAAAACCCGGCTCAATCCGCCCGTAGCCCTTGCCGAAGCCCGTTGGCAGAAATTCGCGCACCCACTCACCGGGATTCCATGCGCAGACCCGGGCGATCTGCTGCGCGGTGAATCCGTGCTCCTTCATCAGCCAGGTCGTGAACGCGCCATAGGTGTCCAGGTGCGGTACCCCGCTCACGCCGGTGGCCTTCTCGGCGAGCGTGTGCGGGGCGTGGTCGGTCGCAATAAAGTCCAGCAGCCCCGAGCGCAACGCCTCAATCAGCGCCAGCCTGTCGGCGCGGCCGCGCAGCGGCGGATTCATCTGCAGCCACAGCCGGTTCTCGTCGGTCAGCATCGTGTAGTCGAAGAAAAGGTGGTGCGGCGTTACCTCCGCCGTCACGCGCAGCCCCTTGGCCTTGGCCGCGGAGATCAACTTCAGTCCATCACCGGTGGAGTAGTGGCAGAGCTTGCCCACCAGCTCATACTTCTCGATGAGGTACAGAGCAAACGCCGTCGCCGAGATCTCCGCTCTCGCCGGACGCCGTTGCTCGTGCGTCGCCGCGCCTCGGCTCGCATCCAGAATCACCGGGTCCTCGCAGTGGAAGCTGACATTGCATCCGCGATACTGTGCGATCACGCCCTCCAACTGCTCCTGTGATTTGAAAAACAGGTCGCCCACCGAGGGCCCCATGAATGCCTTGTAGGGAACATGCCGAGTGAGCGGATGCGTCTCCGGCCCGATTCCCGCATACAACGTCACATGTACCGCCGACTTCGCCGTGAGCCGTTCCTTCTGCGCATAGCGTTCATCATCCACCGGAGCAATGGGATTGTTCGGCATATCCGCAACGTGCGTCACACCACCCTGCAACGCTGCATCGGACGCGCTGACAAAATCCTCCTTGTAGTTCTGCGATCCACCGGCGTCCTCGCGCGCGTGAATGTGCAGGTCTCCGAACCCCGGAAAAATGATGCACCCGCGCAGGTCCAGGTCGCTCTCGCCTATAGCTGGCCCCACGTCTGCAATCAGTCCGGTCGCGGTGTCGATCTCCACGGCGCCCACGAACTCGCCGTCGTGATTGGCAATCCTTCCCTCCAGTCGCAGAGTTCCTTTAGCGGCCATGGACAGCCCTTCGCGCGGCGTTGATCTCGTCCCGCAGCACGCGCGCCGCCGCAGCTGGTTCCTCGCTGTACAGGATCGACCGCGACGAGCTGAGGATGAGCCCTTTGCCGCGTGCATCCAATCCCGCCGCGACCACGGCTGCCACGTCGCCGCCCTGCGCGCCGACTCCCGGCACCAGGAATGTCAACTCCGGCGCAATCGCACGAATCGCGCGCATCTCCTCCGGCCAGGTCGCGCCAACCACCAGCATGCAGTTGCCATTGCCGTTCCACTCGCGGCTCACCTGCTCGGCGACGGCCTGCCACAGCGGCCTGCCGTCGACTATCAGGTCCTGAAACTCACCCGCTCCCGGGTTCGAGGTGCGGCACAGAATGATGCTCGCCTTATCACGTCGCTCCAGGAACGGCGCCAGCGCCTCGCGCCCCAGGTACGGATGCAGCGTCACCGCATCGAAGCCCAGCGCATCAAAGATCGAAGTCGCATAACCCCGGTTGGTGTTTCCTATGTCGCCGCGCTTGGCATCGCAGATCGTGAGCCACTCCGGATAGTGCTTGCGCAGAAACTGGATGGTCGACTCCAGCTCCCACATCCCCATCACGCCGCGTGCCTCAAAGAACGCCACATTCGGCTTGAACGCAGCTGCATACGCTGCCGTCTCCTGGATGATCCAGCGGCAGAATGCGTACAGCGGCAGTTCGTCACTCTGGAAGCGCTCGGGTATGCGCTCGAACTCAGGGTCCAACCCCACGCACAGCAGTGAATCCGCGTGCTCCGCTCGCCGCTCGAACTTGTGCAGAATCGCGCTCATGCTTTTTGCTGCTCCAGTCCGCGCCTCGCGGCCCATCCGTGTGGATCGCGCAACCAATCCCCAACAATCTCCGCGCCCTCCGCATCAATCATGCCGCGCTTCAGGGCCACCTGCAGCACGGCCTCAAACGTCGTCGCCGCATGCAGCCGGATTCCCTTCTGCGCGAACAGCTCCACCGCCTCAGGAAAGTTGTAGCTGATGATGGCCAGGCAATCGCTCACAATCGCGCCCTCATCGCGCAGTGCCTCCACCGCAGCCATGCTGCTGCTGCCGGTGGTCACAAGGTCTTCCACCAGCACCACCCGCCGCCCCAGCACATCGCCGCCCTCCACGCGCTTCTTCGTGCCGTGCCCCTTGGCCTCCTTACGCACGAAGATCGAGGGCACCTGCATCGCAAAACCCAGCGCCGCGCTGTGCGGAATCCCCGCAGCCTCCACACCGGCGACGACCTCCATCGCAATCCCCTGCTCCTTCACCATCGCCTCAAAGCCGCGAATCACCTTCGTCCAATGCTCCGGCCAGAACGGAAACCGCCGGTTGTCGCAGTACACCGGCGACAGGATTCCAGACTTGAAGGTGACAGGATCGTGCGGCCGGAAGCCGACGCCGTCAATCGCGATCAGCGCCTCAGCGATCTCGCGGCTGGCTGCAACTCCAGTCTCTTGTTTCAGGGCCTTATAGCTCATGCGCCTGCTCCTTGATCTGCTGCGCCAGCCGCGGGTTCCACATCGCCGCGGTCGCCGACATCACCACATCCGCGCCTGCCCTGCGGTATGCATCAAAGTCTGCCGCGCCGCTCACGCCGCCCACGCCGACAATCTCGAAGCTCATTCCCAGCTCTTCGCGCAGCCGTTTCAGCCGCGCGGTCATCTCCAGCCCCGCCCAGCGAATCGCGCTGCCGCATACTCCGCTCAGCAGACGGCCTTCGCCGGGCAGCGCCTGCCTGCCCTCCGCATCCACGATCTCCGCCGTCACCGTGTTGATCGCCGAGATCGCCTGCACCAGAGGCCCTACCTCCAGCAGAAACTCCTTCAGCCGCGCGTCGTCCTGAAAGTACGCAATCTTGATCACCAGCGGCGTACTCCCGATCTCCGCCTTGATCGCCTCCACCACCTTGCAGGCGCGACCAATGTCGAAGCACAACAGGTTCGCCGTGCCCTCATTCGGGCAGCTCAGGTTCACTTCGATGATCTTCACCCCGGTCTCCTTCACGAGCCGAGCGCCCAGCGCAAAGTCCACCAGGTAGGCGGCCATGCCACCACCCTCCGGCAGCGTCCCCTGAAAGCTGCCGACGACGACCTGACCCGGCCCTGCGTGCGCCGCAGCCGCCGCCATGTCCGGCTGCCAGAACTCCGGGGCGAAGGAAGGAACGCCGAAGGAGTTGGTAATGGACAGCGGCTCGGCATAGCTCCCATTCGCACGCAGCGTGCGCCCCGGCCTCAGATCGCCTTCCACCTCCACCGCCAGCACATTCGGCCACGGATGACACACATACCGGTGCGTCCGCACCGTCTTATAGGTGGGTATGTCAAAGCCCGCATCCAGCGCTGCCTTCACGTAGTTGCCGTTCAGCAGCGGACCCGCGGGAATCCCGAACGGCGCATAGACCGGATGTCCAAGAAAGCTGTGTTGGGGCTCGCCGCTCTGGCGAAATGTGGAAGGCTCGGCAAACATGCCGAAGGGACCGTCGTCGAAGTTGTCTTGATAGGACCTTGCCGGGTCGTAAAACGGCTCGGAGACCATGTGGCCAGACCACCTTCTACACTCCATTATCCCATGCGATTCGGTGGAAACCTTCCCCCTTCACGGCTTATGCGGCTCATCTTCCGCCTTTCGATGGATGCTCCCGCGCGGTCAACCCTCTATGATGTCTCGAGAGGAATTTCCCCCTTTGGCCGTATCGCAATCTTCCCTGCAAAGCTCCGCCACGCTCGCGCCGGGCGCGCCCGTCCGTTGCGTCGCTCCAGCTCGCGTCAATCTGCTCGGCGAGCACACCGACTACACCGGCGGCCTCGTTCTGCCCATGGCAATTCCCTTCTTCACCACAGCCTCCATCACTCCGCGCTCAACAGACTCCTACCACTTCCACAGCGACCTCTTCGACGGCGACCTCACGCTCTCCCGCGACGACCGCTCCGCCGCAGCCGGCCACTGGACCGACTACCCAGTCGGCGTGCTCCGCCAGCTCCAGCAGCGCGGGATTGAGCCCCCCGCCTTCGATCTGCACCTCAGCGGCAACGTCCCCTTCGGCGCCGGGCTCAGCTCTTCGGCCTCGGTAGAGGTCGCCTCCGCGCTCGCCATCCTCGCGCTCTCCGGAGCGTCGCTGCCGCAAGAAGAGCTCGCCCTGCTCTGCCAGCGCGCCGAAAACGACTTCGTCCACTCGCCCTGCGGCATCATGGACCAGTTCGCCGTCACCGCGGCCCGCGCCGGCCACGCGCTGCTCATCCATACCCGCGACCTGACCTTCGAACACCTGCCCATGAACCATGGCGCACTCGCCGGAACCCAGATCGTCGTCTGCAACTCTATGGTCCGCCACTCCGTCGCGTCCGGAGAGTACGGCGTCCGCCGCCGTGAGCTCGAAGCAGGACAGGCCATCCTGCGGCAGCAGTTTGCACAACTGCGCGACCTCGGCGACGCCACGCTCTCTCAACTCGAGTCCGCGCGTTCGGTCATGCCGCACGCATCCTACCTGCGCTGCCGCCACATCATCTCGGACAACGGCCGCGTCCTCCAGGCCCGTGAGGCCATGTTCGCCGGTGACCCCGTCGCCTTCGGCCGCCTCATGCTCGCCGGCCACGCCAGCGAGCGCGACGACTTCCAGTGCAGCATCCCGGAGGTCGACTACCTCGTCGAGACCGCCGCTTCACTCCCTGGCTGCTTCGGCGCGCGCCTTACCGGCGGCGGCTTCGGCGGCTGCACCGTCAACCTCGTCGCCCGCGAGCACAGCGAAACCTTCGCCTCCGCGCTCAAGCTCGCCTACCAACAGCGCTACAACATCTCCGCCGAAACCTACCTCTGCGACGCCGTCGACGGCGCCTACACCCGCTCACAGTTATCCATTTGAAACTTACAACTTAGACCTTACAACTTCCCTTATGCTCGACCCTCTCTTCCTCGAATCCCCTCACCGCCGCTGGAACCCGCTTCTGCGCGAGTGGGTGCTGGTCTCGCCGCACCGCACCCAGCGCCCCTGGCAGGGCCAGACCGAGGAGATCGTCGCTCCCCCCGCGCTCCACTATGACCCCACCTGCTATCTCTGCCCCGGCAACACCCGCGCCGGCGGCATAAAGACGCCCGCCTACACCGGCACCTACGTCTTTGACAACGACTTTGCCGCGCTTCTGCCCGAAGTTCCAGCCGCCAAGCTGGACATCACAGGCACCGGCCTGCTGCGCGCGCAGACCGAGCGCGGCATCTGCCGAGTCCTCTGCTTCGATCCCCGCCACGACCTAACGCTCGCCACCATGCCGCTGCCTTCCATCCGCCGCGTCGTGGACATGTGGGCCGAGCAGGCCGCCGACCTCGGCTCGCACCCCGAGATCCAGTACGTGCAGATCTTCGAGAACCGCGGCGCCATGATGGGCGCCAGCAATCCGCACCCGCACGGCCAGATATGGGCCACCGAGCACATCCCCAACCTTCCCGCCCGCGAGCTCCTCGCGCAGCGCGACTACTTCGCCGCCCACGGCGAACCCCTGCTCACGGCCTACCTTCGCCTGGAGCTCGCCGAACAGACCCGCATCGTTGCGCAGAACGACGAGTGGGTCGCGCTTGTGCCCTTCTGGGCAGTATGGCCGTTTGAACTGCTCCTTCTCCCCAGGCAACGAGTCAGCTCCGTGGAAGCGCTGAATCACGGCCCTCGCGACGGCCTCGCCGCCATACTCAAGCAGGTCACCACCGCCTACAATCGCGTCTTCAACGCGCCCTTTCCCTACTCCATGGGCCTGCACCCCGCTCCTTTTGACGGCGAGCACCACATCGAGTGGCTCCTGCACGCGCACTTCTATCCGCCGCTGCTGCGCTCGGCCACCGTTCGCAAGTTCATGGTCGGCTTCGAACTGCTGGGCTCACCCCAGCGCGACATCACCCCGGAATCCGCCGCCGAAACGCTGCGCCAATCCCTAATCCCTAATCCCTAATCCCTGGAGTCAAGATGAACGTCCTCGTCACCGGCGGCGCCGGCTATGTCGGCGGAACCGTCGCCACCGTCCTCATGCAGGCCGGCCACTCGGTCACCGTCCTCGACAACCTCTGCCACGCCAAGCGCAACGAACTCCCCGCCGGCGCTGCCTTCGTCGAAGCCGACATCGCCGACCGCCCGCGCGTCGAGTCGCTGCTCCGCGAGCTCAAGCCCGACGGCGTGCTCCACTTCGCCGCGCTCATTGAGGCCGGCGAGTCCATGCAAAAGCCCGAGATCTACTTCCGCAACAACACCGCCGGAACCCTCGCTCTGCTCGAAGCCATGCTCGCCACCGGCACCGACAAGCTCGTCTTCAGCTCCACCGCCGCCGTCTACGGCGAACCGAAGTCCACGCCCATCGAGGAGACCGCCGCGCTCGCCCCCACCAACGCCTACGGCGAGTCCAAGCTCATGGTCGAGCAGATGCTCACATGGTTCCATCGCGTCCACGGTCTGCGCTACGCCTCGCTGCGCTACTTCAACGTCGCCGGCGCGCTGCCCCACCGCGGCGAGGCTCACGAGCCCGAGACCCACATCATCCCGCTCATACTCGACGTCGCCCTCGGCCGCCGTGACAAGATCTTCATCTTCGGCGACGACTACCCCACTCCCGACGGCACCTGCATTCGCGACTACATCCACGTTCTCGACCTCGCCGACGCCCACATCCTCGCACTCACCGCGCTCCACCAGACCGAAAAGATGATCTACAACCTCGGCAACGGCTCCGGCTTTTCTGTGAAGCAGGTCATCGAGGCCGCACGCCGCGTCACCGGCCACCCCATCCCCGTCGAGATCAAACCCCGCCGCCCCGGCGACCCCGCCCGCCTTGTCGCCAGCTCCGCGCAGGCGCAGACCCACCTCGGCTGGAGGCCCAAACACCCGGAGCTCGACGACATCCTCGCCAGCGCCTGGGCCTGGCATCAGCAGCGCTATGTCCAATAGTGACGGCTATCGCCAGTAATTTCTCGAAGCTCTCCGGGTGCCGATTGCCCATTCATCGCACAGTCCGGGGTCCCCGGCGGACGTTCTTTCTGCTGTGGCTGAGCCACATCGTGCGATGAATGGTCCACCCGCGTGAAGCGCAGTTGCTTGAAATAAATTTCAAAAAGCTGTTGACAAGAACGCGCATCAGTACGAAACTTTCTAATCATCGGTAGCAGAGAAAAGAACACCGGCCCCGCCAAAACCATCGGTAGCAGAGAAGAGTACACCGGCCCCCTTTTACAAATTCCTATTTAGATCTTTGGACCGTCTGCCTGGAAAATATCCCATGCTTCGGATGCGCTCTCGTGCGTGTTCATAAAGCCGACACCTGAAGACGCGATAAAACCACGGTGTTACCGGGAAAATGCGTCACAAATGGATCACATCGATTAGGGAAATCCGTTTGCAACAGGGGCGATGCAGGAACTTGGCAGTACTCCTGACATTGCGTGATTCAGTGGTGTTGAGAAAGGGATTTATATGACAGACGTAAGACCTTACGGCGTCGCAATTCAACAGGCTGTGGCTGGCGGCGATCTTACAAAGATGAAACTCACCCTCGCCGCCGCGGAACGCTATCTCGCAGAACATCGCGACATATCTTCGGCTATCGAATCACTAAGAATCGAAATTGCCAGGCTGGAAGCTCAGCAATAGATCAGAAACCACAGGTAAATCGGCAGCTAAATCAAAGGAGATCTACGCATATGTCAGAGTATGGCCAAACCCACCCGATACCAGTACCCCTGTATGCCGTAACTATCCACAAGGTCGTTGCCGGTGGAGACATCGCTGCCATGGAACAGGCGCTAAGCGAGGCGGAGCAGCAGCTTAAGCAGTACGGCGATTTAAGCGCAGCCATCGAAATCCTCAAAGCTGAGATCGCCAAACTCGGAGCTACAAACAGAGGTCCGATCATTCGTCCTCTTTACGGCCGTCCCATCGAGGATGCTATCCAGAGCGGCGATCTCGACAAGATGAAGGCTATCGCCACCGAGGCCGCAAGCTACAAGGGCAGCGACATCTCCGCGGCCGTCAAGAAGCTGCACGCTGAAATCTCCAAGCTGGAAACCAACTAACAGTGAGCACAAATTCCCGCCGTCGCCTTCAAACGGCGCGGCGGGTTCTCCCCTGTTTGGAGCCGACACAATGGAACCCGGCGCTCGCAAAACTCCGCCTCGTTATCTAACCGATCAAGACTATCGGCGTTACGTGCCGGTCCACGTCGTCTGGGAAATCACTCTCGCCTGCGACCTTAAGTGCATGCACTGCGGCTCACGCGCTGGCAAGCGCCGCAACGATGAGCTCTCCACCCAGGAGTGCCTCGACGTCGTCGATGCCCTGGCCCGGCTCGGCACTCGCGAAGTCACCCTCATCGGCGGCGAGGCCTATCTTCGCAAAGACTGGACGCAGATCATTCGACGATGTGTCGACAACGGAATCTACTGCGCTACTCAGACTGGCGGACGCAACTTCACGCAACAGCGCCTCGATGAAGCTATCGACGCTGGCTTGAATGGCTTGGGCGTTTCGCTCGATGGCCTGGAGCCGCTGCATGATCGTTTGCGCGGAGTTCCCGGCTCTTTCCAGGCTGCTCTCGATACTCTGGCGCGCGCCCGGGCGGCCGGTCTGGGCATCAGCGTAAACACTCAGATCGGCGCAGAGATCATCCCGCAACTTCCCGAACTAATGGACATCATCATTGCAGCCGGCGCCAAACAGTGGCAGATCCAGATCACCGTTGCGATGGGCAACGCCGTCGACAACCCTGAGCTGCTCCTGCAGCCTTATCGTGTCCTCGAACTCATGCCTGTGCTCGCTCAGCTTTACCAGGAGGGCGCAAAGCGCGGCCTCCTCATGGTCACCGGCAACAATATCGGATACTTCGGCCCCTATGAGCACATCTGGCGCGGCTTCGGCGACGAACGTGTCCACTGGAGCGGCTGCCATGCGGGACAAACCGGGATGGCGCTCGAAGCCGACGGCACAGTGAAAGGCTGCCCGTCGCTCGCGACTGTAGGATTCTCCGGCGGGAACGTTCGAGACCTGACGCTCGAACAAATATGGAACGAGAGCAAAGAGATCCACTTCGGGCGCCTCCGTTCGGTTGAGGACCTTTGGGGCTTCTGCCGCACTTGCTACTATGCTGAGGCCTGCCGTGGGGGCTGCACATGGACGTCGCACTCCCTGCTCGGCAAACCTGGCAACAATCCCTACTGCCACTATCGCGCGCTCGAGCTTGACAAACAGGGTCTCCGCGAACGTATCGTCAAAGTTCGCGACGCGGCACCTGATTCCTTTGCTGTCGGCGAGTTCAATCTGATCACGGAACGCATCAGCGATGGCGCCATCGTCGATAGCTCCCTCTCCCAAAAGCAACTTGTTCAACTTGGCAGAGGCGGCGAAGAAAAATGGTCTCCTCGGGAAGGCCGCATCCCTCCCACTCTGCATCTTTGCCGTGCCTGCAATAGCTACGTTTGGCCAGGTGAGACTGAGTGCCCGCACTGTGGCGCAGATATTGCAGCCGCTCTCGCGCAATATCAGGAAGATAGCCTCCGCCGTCATGAGGCGATGGAGAATGTGCGCGCCCTCATAGCAAAGTACAAGGAAGAAGTTGAGCCGACTATGGCTCGCCCCTGAGATTATGATCACTTAGCTCGGTGGCGAGCGGCCCATCCGGGGTCCCCGGCGAGCGGTCCTTGCTCGCTGGGGTGGCGTCCATGACTACTTTATCGTCATGGGTGGGAACGAGAGTGCACGGAGTGGTCAAAGGTGCCACTAATCAACCATCAGGATCGATCAGATCATCTCCAGTACCAGCAGATTCCAGTCGATGAACCCATTGTGGCTTAGCGGTTCGCCTGTGTCGGGATGGTAGTACTCGTTGAGAGAACCGTTTCGTTCGAGATCGGCGCCCAGCAACGCTATTGTCTTGTCGGCGAGCTCGTCAGCTTCTCTTTGGAAGCCATAACGCTGAAGTCCCTTCCAGGCGAAGTAGTTCACGATGATCCACACCGGTCCCAGCCAGTTGCTTGGATTGGAACTGAAGGCGAGGGAGTACATGGACTCGCGAGACGAAAGCGACCGAATGCCCCAGGAAGCACGCAGGCGATCATCGGCCGTATAGTTCACCTTCACTAACTCGCTGGCCTGGGCCTGCGAGGCGATACCGCACCACAGTGGAAGGAAGCCCGTGAACATCTGAATCCTCATCGGCAGGCACTTCCAGGACATGTCCATGCCGCGACGGACATTGGGAATCAGCTCTGCGCGACGATCGACACATTGAACATCGACCGGATAGTAGTAGCTGTCTCTCGGGTCCCAGCAGTACGTCTGAATCTGCTGCGCCAGCGCCTCGGCCTGCGTGGAGAGGCGCTCATGGTCTTTTCCGCGACCAAGCCGCCGCGCCAGCTCTGCCGAGGCTCGCAGGTCCTCGAAGTAGAGACAGTTGAGCAGAAGGTTCGCCGATGAGAAGAACGGACGTCCAAACGTTGTGGGATCGTTGTCGTCGCCGATCGCTACATCGTCCCCCCATACAAGCAGACCAACGGACGACATATTGTGCGCCGTCCAGGATTCATAGAAGCGCAGCAGAGTATCAAAGTGCGGAGCCAGCCATTGCACATCACCGCGCTGGTCGGCTGCGAGTAGACCGATCTGGCCGAAGACTGGCTTAGCCTGATTTCTGGAGGGAGAGTCGCCGGCAATTGCACGGAATGGATCCGTGTCGGTAGATGTCATCATGATCGGCATTCGCCCGTCGGCGGATGCGTGTTCAAGAAAGTTCAAAAGGCTGCCGGAGACATGCTCACCGAGCTTCTGCTTGAGCGACTCGTCCTGTTGCAAAGCAGCCAGGCGAAAGAGGCCTCGGCTCGTCCAAAGCGTGTCCCAGTCCCAAAGTTGAGTAGAGTATTGTTTGCCCGGCAGGCTGGGCGAGATGCTCGGATGCTTCAATAGCCCATCGGGAGCCCTCAGCAGCTTTTCCGCATTGGCCGCGAAGTAACGGCGAAGTGCTTCTGTATGTCGAAGACGCTCCTCATGGGATAGCTTGGCTGCCTCGGTGGGCGCAAGTGTCTCGCGCTTCTCACCAAAAGCTGCGACGACAGACGCTGCACCTGAGGCAGCCAATCCAGCCAAAGCATCACGTCTGGAGATGAGGGTCATTTGTCTCTTGTCTGAAGAAGGCGATCGCTGTCATACATCGCCCCATTATTACCTCTTGACACGCCCGCTATAATAACCACAGAGCAGAAGACAGCGCGGCCGACCGCCGGGCTCTTCCCTCCAGGTGGCCCAGTGCCCAGACAGAAGCCGTTCTTTGACAGCCCAGCCCCCAGTGACATAAACGTGCGATCTCAATATATCTTTAAGATAAAGCGATAAGAATGCCCGCTGATAACAAAGCACTTAGCGAACAACAAATCGCCCCTCTCTTGCCCGAGGTCCGGACCTAACTCTTTATTTATGAAGATTTTGCACGAAATGTGGGGGGGAGGGCTTATGCTGGCTCCGAAATCATCAGAATG
>Ga0302157_10001045_pt1 | contig 34791 bp, 27 predicted proteins | sample I_Bog_N3_3_FD_193502 | JGI IMG/M metagenome (GOLD analysis project Ga0302157, IMG submission 193502) | Peat permafrost microbial communities from Stordalen Mire near Abisko, Sweden - I_Bog_N3_3 | ecosystem: Environmental > Terrestrial > Soil > Wetlands > Peat | place: Sweden: Abisko, Stordalen...
CGCGGGTCAAGGCTTGATCCTGATCAACGCGCTCAAATCAAATCAGCGCCTTCCGCGGTCTCGCTTTTGTCGAAACTCCGGTAACGGCGCAGCAGCGCCACGGTCCAGCCGGAAAAGTAGCCCGCGCTGGCGCCGGAGACCGCGTGGCCGATGATCGCTACCACGACATGGGGCTCCAGCTTCATGGCGGTCGAAACCGCGACCGCATATTGCAGCATGAATACCGTGACGTTGCGGACCAGCGGAATCGCGCTGGCCGGACGGGTCAGGGTACCTCCGCCCGCAGCGAGCAGCCGGGGTTGGCGGGAAAGCCCCAGCCATGCAAACAATACCGCCGCCACAAGCCAGGCGAGCAACGGCTCCGATCCGGTGCCATCAGTGGTCGCGAGCCGCGACAGACCCATCAGAAAAAACACCAGGGGCACGATCAGCACCCGCCAGATCGGCTGCGTCCTTTGCCGAAGCGCCTGCGCGCCCTGCCAGATAAGGTAGGCCAACAGTACGAAAACCCAGACCGGCGTATTGGCCAGAATGCGGACGGCGATCTGCATCGCTCCTCCCGGTCTGCCCCTCCCCTCGACCATCGCGGGGACGGACGGCGTGAAGCGGTCCGCCCGTCAGGTGGTCCGGAACAGCAGCACGCCCTCGACTTCCTCTGAAGTCAGGCGGCCTTCGACCAGCATGTAATTGACATGGGCGATCAATTCGCCGGCGGCAAAGCCCATCTGGTGCACGTCGAGCACGTGCTTGTGGAACACCACCGGCACCAGTTCCTTGGAAGTCTTCGGGGCTTCCCGGCAGGCCTCGGCGATCAGCCGGCAGCGGTCCTCATGGTGATCGGCCAGTTGCTTGATGCGGGTCTTCAGGCCGTAGAACGGCACGCCGTGGCCCGGCAGCACGATGACGTCGTACGGTAGCGTGGTGGTCAGGCTCGCCAGCGAGGCCAGATATTCGCCGAGCGAGTTCTGGTCCGGCTCGACCGCCCAGACGCTGACATTGGGCGAAATCTTGCTCAAAACCTGATCGGCGGACAGGAACAGTTTGTCGGCGGCGCAATACAGCATCACCTGGTCCAGCGCATGGCCGCCGCCGGTGATGACCTTGAATCGCCGCGAGCCGATGGAAATCTCGTCGCCATGCGAGATGCGGCGATAGGACGGCGGCAGGATCGAAACCCGCTTCAGGTAATCCTGGCCGCGGCCGAGCAGCTTGTCGGTCAGGTTCTCGTCCATACCGTGACGCCGGAAGAACAGCCGTTGCGCGTTGCGGCGCTCTTCGGTGCCGCGGTTCTGGTGGTAGACCGATTGCAGATATTCCACCTGCGACATGTGAAGCGGACAATCGAAGCGCTCGACGATCCACCCCGCCAGGCCGACGTGATCGGGGTGCGAGTGCGTCACGATCAGCCGGGTGATCTTCACATGCGCGAGCGGGCCTTCGAACAGCGCGGTCCAGGCCGCGATGGTTTCCTCGTTGCCGAATCCGGCATCGACCATCGCCCAGCCGTCGCCGTCGGCGAGCAGATAGATGTTCACGTGGTTGAGGCGGAACGGCAGCGCGAGCCGGACCCACAATACTCCGGGCATCACCTCGACGACCTGATCCGGCCCGGGATGATTCTCCCAGAGGTATCGCAGCGCCTCGGCCGAGGACTGAACGGTATCTGTTTTTGAATGCATGGTTTCGCGTCGCAATGGTCTCGTTTGGAGCGCGATCGGACGCAAAACCGGATACCACTTTTGCTGATCGCGCTCTATCGGCTTAGCCGCCCAATCGGCGCGGCGCCAGCCGAAAAAACATCGTGGCGGCGGCAAGCCAGCGGGAAGGCGGCTTTACCGCTGCCAGGGACGCCAACCATGCGCTGCGCGCGCAGGCCCGCCGCCTGCGGCGCATGGCGGCCTCACGCCGCGCGGATATTGATCAGGAAGGCGTCGATTTCCGAACGCAGTACGTCGGTCTCGCGGCGCAGCGCGCCGGAAGCGCTCAACACCTCGGTGGCGGCCGATCCGGCCTCGGTCGAGGCGGTCGAGACGCCGACGATGTTGCTGGAAACCTCGGAGGTGCCGCCGGCGGCATGCTGAATGTTGCGGGCGATCTCGCGCGTCGCCGCGCCCTGCTCCTCGACCGCCGCCGCGATCGCGGTGGTCACCTGGTTGATCTCGCTGATGGTGGTCGAGATGTTGCGGATGGCGCCGACCGCCGACGTGGTCACCTGCTGCATATTGGCGATCTGCGAGCGGATTTCGTCGGTCGCCTTCGCGGTCTGGTTGGCGAGGCTTTTGACTTCGGAGGCGACCACCGCAAATCCCCGGCCGGCGTCGCCGGCGCGCGCGGCTTCGATGGTGGCGTTGAGCGCGAGCAGATTGGTCTGCGAGGCGATGGTCTGGATCAGATCGACCACCACGCTGATGCGGCCGGCGTTTTCGGCGAGGCCCTGCATGGTGGCGTCGGTCGCACCGGCCTCATCGACGGCCTTGCGGGCGATTTGCGAGGAGGTGACGACCTGCCGGCCGATTTCCGCGATCGAGGACGACAGTTGCTCGGTGCCGGAGGATACGGTCTGCACGTTGACCGAGGTCTCCTCGGCGGCGGATGCCACCGCGCTGACCAGAGCGCTGGATTGATCGGCGGTCGCCGACATGCTCTGCGCCGTGGTCTGCATCGAATTGGCTGAGGTCTGCAGGTTCTCCAGCGCGGCGCGCACGGTGGTTTCGAAGTCGACGATGCGGGCCTCGATGCGGGAGGTGCGCTCGGCCTTGGCCGTGCGATCCTTGTCCTGGTCGGCGGAGAGCGCGCGGGCCTCGATCATGCTCTCGCGGAACACTTCCAGCGTGTTCGCCATCGCCGCGATTTCGTCGTGCTGGTGCGAGCGATAGATCTCTGATTCCAGGTCGCCATCGGATAGAAGCTGCATCGAGCGCTGCAACGCCCGGATCCGGCGCAGGATGTTGCCGCCGACATAGAGCCAGACGAACAGCGCCGACCCGACCAGGGTCAGGGCGCCGAGCGCCAGCATCACCGTGGTCGCAAACGAAATCTCGCGGCGGGCCTGCCAGGTCGAGGCGTTGGTCTCTTTCTCTACCCCGTCGACGAGCTGCTGCACGCTGATGCCGAGGCCGACATTGAGCTTGCGGGTTTCGTCGAGAACGATCTGGCCGTAATCGTTGGCGTCGAGCTCCTTCTGGCGCAGCTTGAAGACGCGGCTCTTGCCCTCGCCGAACGCCAGCAATTTCAGCGCGGCGTCCGCCAGCGCCTTGGTCGCGGCGTTCTTGGGCAGCTGATCGAGGTTGGATTTGACGTGCGCCTGCGCGTCCTTGAATTCCTTCTCGATGGTGTCGATGGTGTCGCCGCTGCTGGCCGATAGTGCCGCGACCATCTGGGATGCCGCGAGGTTGCCGCTGGCGAAGACGTTGCCGAGCTGGTCGACGGTCCGCGCGGCCTCCGTCGCGTCGTCGGCAGAAAGGTTGGCGGACTGCAGGATGGCGTTGATCCGGGTCTGGGCGTCCATCATCGCGGGGCTTGCGGCGGCAACGAAGCTTGCCTGCGCGCTGCGCAACGCATCGTATTGCTTGCCACGCTGGGCCGCGACGTCGAGCCGCTCGCGCGCGGCCGCGCCGAGGCTCTTGATGGTTTCGTCGATGTTCTTCACGGTCTCGTTCAACGCCGCGACCACCGCCTTGTCGGCGCCGAGCTCGATGATTTCGCCGAGTTTTGCCAGCGTGCCCCGCTGGGTTTCCGTCATCTTCTTGGTGCGCTCATTCAGCGCATCGTCGCTTTCGGAGGCCAGAAGCGCCGGCCCCTGGCTGGCGAGGGCCGCGCTCTGCGCGGCAAGCTGCAGGCTGGCCGCGAGCCGGGGAATGTCCCGTCCGCTCAGGTCGACCATGCTTCCGCCGAGATGCCCCAGCACCAAGGCGGCGCCGGCGCTGATGACGATCGCCATGCCGGCGATCACTGCGAAGGCGGCGAACAGGCTGCCTCTGACTCCCCATCGCGGCCGGAAAAAGCCGAAGAACCCGCCAAGTTTGCCGATCGCGAATCGCACAGCCATAACGTCCCCGCCCGCTAAATCCTCGTTGAATCCCTCGTAAAATCTCTCGCAAAATCGCTTGGGATCGGCGCGCAGTATCGCGTTACCGGGTTAATAAAATCGCGAAGAAACGCTGGATTTGCGCAATTTTTGCGCATCGTAAACAAAATGCCGGCAACTGCCCTTTCCAGAGCAGGCCGGCCTTTTCGAGCCGGGATCAATACCGCGCGGCGACCGAGCTGCCCCAGCCGAAGCGATAATTGAGCCCGGCTTTCACCGTGTGCTCGTCGTTGCGCAGATTGCCGTAGGGCACGAAGGCGATGGGCGCGGTGAAGGCGCTGGAGCCGAAATCGTAATATTGATATTCGACCTTGGCCGACCAGTTCGGGGCGAACATGTATTCCAGCCCGGTGCCGATGGTGTAGCCGTTGCGGTGGCCGCTATCGAACGCGAACGGGATCGGAAAGCCGCCAAGCGTCAGGGTATCGCGGGTGTCGGAGTAGGCGTAGCCGCCCTTGACGTAGAGCAGACCCGGTCCCCAGGTGAAGCCGACCCGGCCGGTCACCGAGCCGAGGGCGCGTCGGTCGTCGGTGTAGACAAATCCGCCGGGGAAGGCGATGCCGTTGCTGACGTGGCCGAGCCAGCTGTATTGGCCCTCGATACCGACCAGCCAATTGGGGGCGAACTGATAATCGGCGCCGGCCTGCACGCCGCCGAGCAACTGGCCATTATAGGTGTTGCCGAGGCCAAGACCGCTGAGCACCTGATTGCCGCTGATGGCACCGCCGATGTGGCCGCCGACGTAGAAGCCGGTCCAGGCGTAGATCGGCGCGGCATAGGCCGGCGCCTTGGTGTAGGGGCCCGCGCCCAGGTCGGCCGCGAGTGCCGGCGTCATCGCGCCGAACGCGATCAGGGCGGCGGTACCCGGCAGGAACTTCATGTCTGGGACTCCGCAAGATTCGAAACGCAGCCATGTGCCGGCTCCGTCTGCGGAATGGAGTTAGTCAGCATTTGAATAAAATGCCGTCACCGCCGCCCGAGGCGATCGAGTTCCTGACCTGAATTCGGCAACGACAGCTGGCTGTGCTTAATGAAGGCCTAATATCCGCTCGTCGCCGGCGGCGACAAACAAAAAGGCCGGCGCGAGGCCGGCCTTTCCGAAGGATTCTGGATCAGACCAGGGATCAGTACTTCGCAACCACCGGACCACCCCAGTTGAAGCGATAGTTGATGCCGGCCTTCACAGTGTGCTCGTCGTCGCGGACGCTGCCGAACGCAACGAGGGGCGCCGGGCTGACGAAGCTGGTGTTGCCGAAGTTGTAGTACTGGTATTCGATCTTGGCCGACCAGTTCTGCGCGAACATGTATTCGAGGCCGGCGCCGACGGTGTAGCCATCGTGATGGCTGCTGTTGAGCGCGTAGGCCTGCGGCACGCCGCCGAACGTCACCGACTCATTGTAGTCGGAGTAGGCATAGCCGCCCTTCACGTAGAGCAGAGCCGGACCCCAGGTGTAGCCGACGCGGCCGGTGACCGAACCAAGGCCACGCTGGTTGTTGGCATAGATCGCGCCGTTCGGGAACACGACGCTGTTGTTGTTGCCGAGCCAGCTGTACTGGCCTTCGATGCCGACGACCCAGTTGGGAGCGAACTGGTAGTCGGCGCCGCCCTGCAGGCCGCCGAGGAAGCTGCCGCTGCTGTTGTTGTTGAGCGTGCCGGCGAAGCTGTTGTTGCCGCCGAATTCACCGCCGATATGGCCGCCGATATAGAAGCCGGTCCAATTGTAGATCGGCGCGACATAGGCCGGAGCCTTGGCGTAGTAAGGCGCGCGCGTTCCGAGATCGGCGGCAAGTGCTGGCACGGTCGCGCCGAGAGCGACGAGGGCCACAGTACCCAGTAGAAAATTCTTCATTGTTCTTTCTCCAGACATTCTTTTCAGATCGCATTTAGTTTCAGATCGGCCGAATATTCGGCGCCGTCCATGGCGCGCACTTAGACAGCTTTTGAATAAATTGCTGTCACCGCGAGGCCACACTGACCAACAACCCAACCTGTTGAGGGAACAACAGATTTGGTTGCTTAATGGGGCCTTAATCAAACCTGAAAGAAGCCTTAATTTTTGCCCGCTCCGAGACATTTGCCGCGCGCGGCGACCGATATGGCGCCGAACTGCGCGGTTCATCCGCTGCATCATGAAATCGCGACCAGGGTCAGGGCGAGGATCGCTCACCTGATCGCGATTTCGTGATGCAGCTGCGGACCGATCGGGGCGCGTCGCACTGTGGACCGGGCGCGACATTGCAGGTCGCGGCCCGCGCAGGCCGACGCTTGTCGCGCACGCCGAGGCGCGTCTGAGATTTTCGCGGCGGGGAAGAAGCAAGCGCCGCCGGGCCCTCGCTCCGTATTTCTACCCGGAGACCCCGAAGCCTTCCTTCATCGCAGCAGCGCATTTTTGCCTCGAGTGCGAAAGAGGGGGATCATGACTTTCAACCACGGACAAGGCACCGCCGATAATCAGCTCACCTTCCGCCGCACCAATTACGACAAGCGTGCGCGGCTGCTGGTGATCGACGACGACGCCGTGCATCGCATGATCATCTGCAAGATGGCGCTCAAGGCCGGCCTCGCAACCTTCGAGGCGGAGAACTGCGGAGACGTGGTGAGACTGACGACATCCAATGACTTCGAATGCGCGACGCTCGATCTGTCGCTCGGGGAGCGCGCGGGAACCGAGGTGCTGCGGCATTTTTCCATCTGCGGCTTCCGCGCGCCGATCGTCATCGTCAGCGGCGCGGACGCCGACACCACCCAGCACGCCCTCGATCTCGGCAACTGGCTCGGCCTGAAGATGCTGGACCCGGTTGGAAAGCCGGTTGACCTTCCCAGGTTTCGCGACATCTTCGAAAAGGTCGCGGCCCAGTGGCAGGAGTTGCTGCGGCTGGATTCCGCCGCGGTCTGACGGCGTTCGAGGCTTTTTGCCTGCGACGGTCGCGTGATCGCCTGGACTTTGTTCCGGGTCGAGAACGCGTTCCCCGGTAAAGCCGGTGACGCGGATATCTCAGAGTTTGTCGATCGGCCTGAAGGTGCCGTCCGGCCGAATGACGGTCAGGAATACCTTGGGGGGTATGTACTGCGCGTTTCGCCCGAACGTCATGACGTCTCCGCTGATGTCGAACCTGCCGTCCTCGTTGATGAGCCGCAGCATCTCCGCGCGGGTGGGGTCGGGGCCGGCCATTTCCAGCGCCGCCGCCACCAGCCGGCCGGAGAGATATCCCTCCAGCGAGACGAAGTCAGGCTTGAGGTTGGGATCGAGGGCCTTTTCGGCGGCCTGGTAATCGGCGACGACCCTCACCGACGCGTCCCATGGAAAAGGCACGACCTGGGAAACGATCACCCCGTTGCCTTCCGCCCCGAGCTCCTGCGCCAGCGCGCCGGCGCCGACAAAGGAGATGTTGACGAAGACCGGAATGAACCCGCTTTTGTGCGCGAGTTTGATGAACTCGGCGCATGGCCCATAGGTGCCGACCATGACCACCGCTTCCGGATCCGCGCGCCTGATCGTGCGCAACGCGGAGCCGACCGCTCTGGTATTGCGCTCGAAGGTGCCTTCGGCCGTCAACTCGATGTTGCGTTTCTGCAGCGCCAGCTTGACGCCGGCCAGACCGTCGCGTCCGAAGGCATCGTCCTGATAGAAAATGGCGATGCTCCGGACGTGCAGATCCTCGGTCAGGTGCTTGATCCAGGCCTCGGCCTCGGCGCCATAGCTGGCGCGAATATTGACGACATTGTGGAGTTCAGGCGCGCGGAGGAAGGCCGCGCCGGTGAACGGGCCGATGAACGGCACCCCGCTGGCTTGCGCGAGCGGAACCGTCGCGGCCGTGGTCGGCGTGCCGACCGCGCCGATCAGCGCGAAAACCTTGTCCTGCTCGATCAGCGCTCTGGTTTGAGCGGCCGAGCGATCGGGATCGTATCCGTCGTCCCGGCTGATCAGTTCGAGCCTGCGGCCATGCACGCCGCCTTTGGCATTCACCTCGGCAAAGGCGGCGAGAATGCCCTGGCGCATCCCCTGGCCGAGCGCCGAGGAAGGCCCCTCGAGCGCAGCCGCCTGACCGAACAGGATGCGATCCGGACCAACGCCGATTTCCCCCGCGTGCGTCGGGGAAGCGGTCGCGACCGCAAGCAATAGCGCAAGGCCGGCGGCGATCGTCAGTCGTGGTCCGTACATGTTGGCATCCGCGCGATGAAGACGGCATCAGCCGCCGCAACATCCTATCGCCGGCGGCGTGAAAGGCCTGTTAAAGGTCGTTCGATTGGCGGCAAACAGGCGACAGCTGCATGGAACCCGCGGCTGAACGCCGCCCACCTTAACGACACGTAAATCATAAATCGCGGCATTCGAACCGGATAGCGTTCGTCGTAACCCCCGTGTGCATATTTTCCATTCAATATCCGGTCTTGCGCGGGTCCGGATTTTCCGGACCGGGCACGACGACAACTGTTGGACGAAAGCCGGCAATGGACGACCGCAACCAGTCCCGCGATATCGAGCGAGACGCGCCGCCGGAGCGCCGAATCCCGACGTCAGGAGTGCGGCTGCATCTGCCGGCGCTGGTCGCGGGCTGCATCGGATTGCTGCTGTCGATGATCGCGGCCATCGCGGTGGGACGCTGGGAGCAGCGCATCACCAGGGTCGAATTCGAGGGCGTCGCCGCGACCGAATTGATCGTGCTGCAAAATGGCATCAACGAATATCTGAGCCGGCTGGTGGCGCTGCGCACCCTGTTCGAATCCGCCAACGAGGAGATCACCCGCAGCGAGTTCGAGGTTTTCACCGGCCGCCTGCTCGAGAACCATCCTGGATTGTTGCGCGTCGCCTGGTTGCCCAAGATCTTCGGCAAGGAACGCGCTGAGTTCGAGTCCGCCGCGGTTAACGACGGCGTCGTTGGCTATCGTATCAGATACTTTACCGCGGACGGCTCCGTCGTTCCGGCGCCTTCGGGCAGCCAGTATTTCCCGGTCTATTTTTCCACCGAACCGAAGACCTCGATGGTTTACGGGATGGACTATTCGACCGATCCGGTGCGATGGGCCACGCTGGAGCGGTCGCGGGACAACGACTCGATTGCGACGCTGCCGACCAAGCTGGTCTACGACCTGAGGGGCGGTACCCCCGCCGTCCTGGTCAGCGTGCCGGTATTCGTCAAGGGAACGTCGCGGACCACGATTCCCGACCGCCGCCGCAATCTGAACGGCTTCGTGGTCGGGATTTTCGATCTGGCGGAGCTGCTGCAGTCGATCCGGACAGCCACGGCGGCGTCGACGGCCATCACCGTCAATGCCTACCCGCCCGATATCGGTCGAAGCGCCGGCGCGCAATATCGCGCCATTCCGGATTTCTCATCTGCGCCGCCGACGCCGCAGTCGACCGAGGCCTTTGCGGCCGGAGCGCCGTGGTCGGGCACGCTCAAGATCGGTGACGCCAACTGGAAAGTGCTGGCGATCCCCACCGCCGAGGGCCGGCTGACCAATCATTACGACCGTGCGACGATCGTGCTGGTCGCGGGCCTGATCATCACCATCTTCGTGGTAGTCTATCTCGTTCTCGCCGGCCGCAACGCGCGGCAGGTCGAATTGGCGAACCGGCGCGTGCTGGAACTGGCGCAGATCGACACCCTGACCGGGCTTCCGAACCGCGCCGTGTTCCTCGAACAGCTGGAGGCCGTCGCCTATGCGCGCGCGGGCCAACGCGGCGGCGGCTTCTCGGTCCTGATGCTCGATCTCGACCGCTTCAAGAACGTCAACGATTCCCTGGGCCATGCCGCCGGCGACGCCCTGCTGCGCGAGGTGGCGATCCGGCTGCGATCGACGCTACGCGGCAGCGACCTCCTGGCGCGGCTGGGCGGCGACGAATTCGCCATCATCCAGGGCGGCTGCGAGGACCAGAGGAAGGGCGCCGTCGATCTGGCGGCGCGAATCTGCAAATCGATCGCCGAACCGTTCCTGTTGCTCGGCCGCCAGGTCGAGGTCGGCACCAGCATCGGGATCGCGATGGTGCCGGAGCACGGCAGCGAGCGGGAGCAGCTCTTGAAAAAGGCCGACCTGGCGCTGTACCGGTCGAAAGCGGCGGGCCGCAACTGCTACACGGTCTACGACGAGGCGATGTCGGCGGAACTCGAAGCCCGCAATACGCTCGAAGGTGACTTGCGGGACGCCATCGCGCGTTGCCAGTTCGAGGTGCACTATCAACCGTTCTTCGAGGTCCAGACCGGCCGCCGGCAGGGTTTCGAGGCGCTGGTCCGCTGGCGCCATCCGGTGCGCGGGCTGGTACCGCCCGACCAGTTCATCCCGCTGGCCGAGGAGACCGGCCTGATCGTCCCGCTCGGCGAATGGGTGCTGCGGCGCGCCTGCGACGACGCGACGTCATGGCCGGAGGATCTCAAGGTCGCCGTCAACCTGTCGCCAGTGCAGTTCAAGCAGGCCGATCTGTTCGACACGATCCAGTCGGCGCTGGTGAAATCCGGCCTGTCGCCGCATCGGCTGGAAATCGAACTCACCGAATCGGTGCTGCTGGAGCGGGCGGTCGAGAATCACGCCTTCATGCAGAAGCTCAAGAGCATCGGAATTTCGCTGGCGCTCGACGATTTCGGCACCGGCTATTCGTCGCTGAGTTGCCTGACCGCGTTCCCGTTCGACAAGATCAAGATCGACAAGTCGTTCATCGGCAACATGACCAAGCTGCACAAGAGCCAGGCGATCATCTCCTCGGTGGTGACGCTCGCTACCGGCCTCGACATCTGCGTCACCGCCGAAGGCGTGGAGACGACCGAGCAGTTCGAGCGACTGCGGACGCTCGGGGTGAATTTCGCCCAAGGCTATCTGCTCGGCCGCCCGGTGCCGCTCGGCGAGATCGACCGCCAGCCGCAATCCGCCCCCGTGCGCCAGGACGCGGCCTGAGGAGACAGCTCACGGCTCGTGGGGCATCCCGTGAGCCCGACGGCCACGCCTGAAGCGATGGATTGCGCCCTCGCGGCGGTCGGCGAAAAGGGGCAGAATTGGCGCCGCTACCCGAACCAGCCTGGCCCGTACCCGGCCGGCTGCAGCAGGCCAATCGAATGCGACGGCAGATCACCGCGGCCTATCGGCGTCCGGAGACGGAATGCATCCCGGCGCTGCTCGAACAGGCATCGATCCCGGCGGCGGGCGCGGCGAAGGTGGCCGAGACGGCGCGGCGCCTGGTCAACGCGCTCCGCAACAAGACGCGCGCGGGAGGCGTCGAAGGCCTCATTCACGAGTTCTCGCTTTCGAGCCAGGAAGGCGTGGCGCTGATGTGCCTCGCCGAAGCGCTGCTGCGCATCCCGGACAACGCGACGCGCGACGTCCTGATTCGCGACAAGGTCGCGTCCGGCGACTGGCGTTCCCATATCGGCCAAAGCCCGTCGCTGTTCGTCAATGCCGCGACCTGGGGGCTGCTCGTCACCGGCAAGCTGACCGCCATCAACAGCGAGACCAGCCTGGCGGCCTCGTTGACCAGGCTGATCGGCCGCGGCGGGGAGCCGTTGATCCGCAGGGGGGTCGACCTTGCGATGCGGATGATGGGCGAGCAGTTCGTCACCGGTCAAACCATCGCCGAGGCACTGTCGAACAGCCGAAACATGGAGGTCCGCGGCTTCCGCTATTCCTATGACATGCTTGGCGAGGCCGCGACGACGGCAGAAGATGCCGCGCGCTACCTTGCCGACTACGACAGCGCGATCCACGCAATCGGGAAGAGTTCGGCGGGACGGGGAATTTACGAAGGTCCGGGCATTTCCATCAAACTCTCCGCACTTCATCCACGCTACTCCCGCGCCAAGATCGAACGTGTGATGGGGGAACTGCTGCCGCGCCTGAAACGTCTCGCGCTGCTGGCTCGATACTACGACATCGGCCTCAATATCGACGCCGAGGAAGCGGATCGCCTCGAAATTTCGCTGGATGTCCTGGAAGCGCTGGCGACCGACCATGAACTGGCCGGCTGGTACGGCATCGGCTTCGTCGTCCAGGCCTACGGCAAACGCTGTCCCTTCGTCGTCGACTGGCTGATCGATCTCGCGCGACGCACGAAACGGCGGATCATGGTGCGCCTGGTAAAGGGCGCGTATTGGGATTCGGAGATCAAGCGGGCGCAGGTCGACGGCCTCGAAGGCTTTGCGGTCTTCACCCGCAAGCCATACACCGACGTCTGCTATCTTGCCTGCGCGCGGAAATTGCTTGCCGCACCGGACGCCGTATTCCCGCAATTCGCGACGCATAATGCGCAGACCCTGGCGAGCATTATCGAGATCGCCGGCCCGGACTTTGACCGCAGACAGTACGAGTTCCAGTGCCTGCACGGCATGGGCGAGCCGCTCTATGAAGAGGTTATCGGTGCGGAAAAGCTCAATCGGCCATGCCGGATCTATGCGCCGGTCGGAACCCACGAAACGCTGCTCGCTTACCTGGTGCGGCGCCTGCTCGAGAACGGCGCAAACTCGTCGTTCGTCAACCGGGTCGCCGATCGGCGGGTTCGGATAGAGGAACTGATCGCCGATCCGGTCGAGATCGTCCGAGCCATGCCGGTGCCGGGCGAGCCGCACGAAAGGATCACCCTGCCACGTCATTTGTTCGGACCGGCGCGCCTGAATTCGATCGGGATGGATCTGTCGAACGAGGATCATCTGTCGGAACTTGCCTGGGGGCTTGAAGAAAGTCTGCGGATCGACTGGGCGGCAGCTCCGGCCACTGAAGCCGCCACGCGCGATCACGAGGCCTTTCTTGCCGTGCTGAATCCGGCGGATCATCGCGACGTCGTCGGCCGTGTCCGGCACGCGGGACCGGACGACATCGAAAGGGCATTGGCCGAGGCCGCGACCGCGGCTTCGGTCTGGGCAGCAACCAACGCGGAAGCGCGAGCGCGCTGCCTGTGCCGCGCGGCCGTCGCGCTGGAAGGCCGTATGCCGGTCCTGGTCGGCCTGATCGTGCGTGAGGCGGGCAAATCCTGCGCCAATGCGATCGGCGAGGTGCGCGAAGCGGTCGACTTCCTGCGTTATTATGCAGCCGAGGCGGTCCGCACACTCCGTCCCGGGTTGCACGAGCCGTTGGGGCCGGTGGTGTGCATTTCACCCTGGAATTTCCCGCTGGCGATCTTCACCGGGCAGGTTGCGGCGGCGCTGGCGGCCGGCAACTCCGTGCTGGCGAAGCCTGCCGAGCAGACGCCTCTCATCGCGGCGGAGATGGTCCGCATTCTGCACACGGCCGGGGTTCCTGCCGGCGTACTTCAACTCGTCCCGGGTGCCGGCGAGGCGGGCGCCGTGCTGGTCGGCGATCCCCGTGTCCAGGGCGTCGTATTCACGGGTTCGACCGCCGTGGCGCATCTGATCCAGCGGCAGCTCGCGAGCCGCTTGACATCAGCCGGGATGCCCGTTCCGCTGATCGCGGAGACCGGCGGGCTGAACGCGCTGGTCGTCGATTCCTCCGCGCTGGCGGAGCAGGTTGTCGGTGATGTGATTGCCTCGGCGTTTGATTCCGCCGGGCAGCGCTGTTCCGCGTTGCGCATCCTTTGCCTGCAGGAGGATATCGCTGATCGGACGCTTGCGATGTTGCAGGGCGCGTTGCGGGAACTGACGATCGGCAATCCCGCTCGGCTGTCGACGGACATCGGTCCGGTGATAACGCTTGAGGCTAAGCGGGAAATCGAACGTCACGTCGCCATGATGCAGTCCCGCGGCCACAGGGTCACCCGCGTCTCGTTGGCCGATGAGACGCAAGCGGGGACTTTCGTGGCGCCGACGATGATCGAGATCGGCAGGATCGCGGACGTCGAGCGCGAAGTGTTCGGGCCGGTCCTGCATGTCCTGAGGTATCGCCGCGACGATCTCGACGGCCTGATCGACGAGATCAACGCATCGGGCTACGGCCTGACCTTCGGCCTGCACTCCCGGATCGACGAGACCATCTCGCGCGTTGTCGGGCGGATCGGGGCGGGCAATCTCTATATCAACCGCAACATGATCGGGGCGGTCGTCGGCGTGCAGCCTTTCGGCGGACACGGACTTTCAGGCACCGGTCCGAAGGCGGGCGGCCCGCTCTATCTCGGACGCCTGCTCGCGATATCTCCGCGGGCCGCAGTGGCCGGCTCCGGCAATGCGGTGCCCTCGGCAGCCAGCAGCTACGTCGATTGGTTGAAACGAAGCGGGCGCCTCACGGAGGCGGAATGCTGTCAGGACTATCTGTCGCGGTCCGCTTTGGGCGTCACCATGGAACTGATGGGCCCCGTCGGCGAGCGCAATGTCTACACCCTCCGCCCGTGCGGCGCGGTGGCGGCCGTCGGCACGACCGAAGCCGGCCTGCTCGGACAGATCGGGGCCATCCTGGCAACCGGCAATACGGCCATCGTCGACAGCGGGCATCCGGCGGCGGCGATTCTCGACAGTTTCCCCGATGAAATCGCTTCCCAGATCCGGCGCGAACCCGATTGGCTTCGCACCAAACACCTGAAAGCCGTTCTGGTCGAAACCGATGCCGAGGGTCTCGTTGCCCTCAATCGCAAAGTCGCATCGCTGGACGGGCCCATCCTGTCCGTTCTCGCAGCGAGACCGGGCGCTGCCTCAACCAAGGGGGCCTACGACATCAATCGCCTGCTCGACGAATGTTCGATCAGCACCAACACCGCGGCGGCGGGAGGCAATGCCAGCCTGATGACGATCGGTTGATGCGCGACGCTGATCTTACGGGGCTTTCCGGGAGAACGAATGGTGCTGCCAGACAGGATTGAACTGTCGACCTCTCCATTACCAATGGAGTGCTCTACCACTGAGCTACGGCAGCGTGCCCGGATGCGGGAATCAGCCAAAAAGGACCCCGACAGAGCGGGCCGATCCTTGCCACAAGGCCTCCGCGCGCGCAAGCGCGCCAACGGTCCGCTTTGACGCTAAAAACGGCCAAAATTGGTGCGGGAGGATGGCTGCCGGCTTCATTTGGGCCGGTTGCGGCCCAATCCGGTCGAGATTCCCGAAAATGAGGCCCGCGCCGGCGGGCCGAAAATAGCCTCTGGCGTTCGGGCGATGGCGCGAGCGGCGGGCGAAACACGATATGTTCCCCGGTGATATCTTCTTGAGCCGCAACGTAATCGAATGGGTCCACGATGAAGGATGACGGGGATAGAGCCGAGGGCGGGGCAGGGACGGTTGCGAACAAGGCGTCGCGGCAGGACCGGTTGAAGCTGGCGTTGCGCGAAAACCTCAAGCGGCGGAAATCCCAGGCACGGGGGCGCAGTGGCGTCGCGGGCGCACCTTCCAATCCCGAGGACGGCCCACCACATGACGGCAGCGGGAAGAAGTCTCCCCTCTAAACTGGCATGTGAGACGGCGTGAGATGGTTCTCGACCCCGAAGCGAACAAGACCGATGGCGGCCCAGCAACCCGTGTCGCCTTCCCGCGTCACGAGCAGACATTTCCGGCCCTGACGCTGCCGGAGATCGCGCGGATGCGCCGGTTCGGCGAGATCAGAACCTACCGGGACGGCGAAATGCTGTTCGAAACCGGCAAGCCCGGACCAGGCATGTTCGTCGTGCTGTCCGGCCATGTCGCGATCACCCAGCGCGACGGCCTCGGCCATGTCACGCCGGTGATCGATCAGGGGCCGGGGCAGTTTCTCGCCGAAATCGGCCAGCTTTCCGGCCGCGTCGCGCTGGTCGACGGCTATGCCGAGGGCGATGTCGAAACCCTGCTGATCCCGCCGGATCGTTTGCGCGCGCTCTTGGTCGCCGAAGCCGATCTCGGCGAGCGCATCATGCGCGCGCTGATCCTGCGCCGGGTCAGCCTGATCCAGGGCGGCGCCGGCGGGCCGGTGCTGATCGGACCGCCGAATTCGAGCGGCGTCATCCGCCTGCAGGGCTTTCTCACCCGCAACGGCTTTCCGCATCATCTGCTCGATCCGGAACGGGACCACGATGCCGCCGAACTGATCGCGCGCTATTCGCCGTCGCCGGCGGACTGGCCGCTGGTGGTGGCGGTCGACGGCACCGTGCTGCGCAACCCCCGCGAATCCGAGCTGGCGCGGGCGATGGGCATGGTCCGCGCGATTCCCGCCGACAAGGTGTTCGACGTTGCCGTGGTCGGCAGCGGTCCCGCCGGCCTTTCGACGGCGGTCTACGGGGCCTCCGAGGGGCTGAGTGTCGCGGTGTGCGACGCGCGGGCCTTCGGCGGCCAGGCCGGCGCCAGCGCGCGAATCGAGAACTATCTCGGCTTTCCCACCGGCATTTCCGGGCTGGCGCTGACCGCGCGCGCCTTCAACCAGGCGCAGAAATTCGGCGCCGAGATGATGATCCCGGTCGAGGTGACCGCGCTCGACTGCTCGCGCGGCGACGGCGCGTTCGGCCTGAAGCTCGACAATGGCGAGGTGCTGCGCGCCCGCGCCATCGTGGTGGCGAGCGGCGCGCGCTACCGGCGCCCCGAGATCGCCAATCTCGCGGATTTCGAGGGCCGCGGGGTCTGGTACTGGGCCTCCCCGATCGAGGCGCGGCTTTGCGCCGGGCAGGACGTCGTGCTGGTCGGCGGCGGCAATTCCGCAGGGCAGGCCGCGGTGTTCCTGTCGGGCCATGCCCGCAAGGTTCACATGGTGATCCGCGGCGGCGGTCTCGGCGCCAGCATGTCGCGCTATCTGATCGAGCGGATCGAGGCGACGCCGAACATCGACCTGCTGTTCAATGCCGAGGTGATCGCGCTGGAGGGCGGTGAAGACGGCTCGCTCGCCCGCGTGCGCTGGCGCAGCCGGCTGGGCGGCGATGACAACCGCTTCGACGTCCGCAACCTGTTCCTGTTCGTCGGCGCCGATCCCGCCACCGGTTGGCTCGACGGCTGCGGCGTCACGGTCGATCGCGGAGGGTTCGTCGTCACCGGGGCGCAGTCGGAGCAGAATCAGGGGCGGCCGGTGCCGCAGCTGGAAACCTCGGTGCCGGGCGTATTCGCGGTCGGCGACGTGCGCTCGGGATCGGTCAAGCGGGTCGGCGGCGCGATCGGCGAAGGCGCCCAGGTGGTGGCCGCGCTGCACGGCTTTCTCGGCGACAGCGAACGGCCGGCGGTTTGACGAGAGGACCGTATGGCAAAGAGCTGCACCCACCTGCACGAAGTCCGCGACGTTACGCCGAGCGCGCTCGGCTGCGAGGAATGTCTGAAGAGTGGCAGCGCATGGCTGCATCTGCGGATCTGTCGCAGCTGTGGTCACGTCGGCTGCTGCGACGATTCGCCCAACAAACACGCGACCGCACATTTTCACGCCACCGGCCATCCGATTATCGAAGGCTACGATCCGCCGGAGGGATGGGGCTGGTGCTATGTCGACGAGGTCCTGTTCGATCTGTCGAACCGGAAGACCCCTCACAACGGTCCGATCCCGCGCTATTATTGAACGCCGTTTTCCTTATCGTCCGATCAGGTAATCCCGAAACTGATCGGATTCCTCAATCGTTAGGCGAGATTTGTGATGGTGCTGCAAGACACCTGGGTGCCGCGCACGTTCTTTTGATCCGTCGCGGCAGGCGGATTGCCTTACGTCGTCTCACCGCATGTGGTTATTTTTCATTTTTGGGCCGCAAAGGGGGAGTGCGTCATGATCCTTGGAATGAGTCTGTCTGCCTTCACTACCTTGCATGTCGTCATCAGCCTGATCGCGATCGCGTCCGGCATCATCGTGATGTTCGGGCTGCTCGGCTCCAACCGGATGCCGGGCCTGACCGCCATCTTCCTGCTGTTCACCATTCTGACCAGCGCGACCGGCTTTCTGTTTCCGTTCGAGAAGCTGCTGCCGTCGCACGTGGTCGGCATTCTGTCGCTGGTGCTGCTGGCGATCGCCTGCCTCGCGCTCTACGTCATGAAACTGTCCGGCCCATGGCGCTGGGTCTATGTGCTGACCGCGCTGGTCTCGCTTTATTTCAATGTGTTCGTGCTGGTGATCCAGAGTTTCCTGAAAGTGCCGGCGCTGACGGCGCTGGCGCCGGGCAACCCGCCGTCCGGGCCGGTGTTCGCGGTGGTGCAGGGCATCGTGCTGTTGTTTTTCGTCGTCATGATCATCGGTGCGATGCGACGGTATCGCCCGATGCCGAGCTACGCCTGATCGTGTCGTCATTCCGGGTCCGACGTTCCGCGCCGTCCCGGAATGACGAAGCTGCAACAGGAGTTCTTCCATGCCAACCATCACGACCAGGGACGGCACCGAGATCTACTACAAGGACTGGGGCTCGGGGCAGCCGATCGTGTTCAGCCATGGCTGGCCGCTCTCGGCCGATGACTGGGACACGCAGATGATGTTCTTCCTCAACCACGGCTATCGGGTCATCGCCCATGACCGCCGCGGCCACGGCCGATCGGCCCAGGTGGCTGACGGCCATGACATGGATCACTATGCCGACGATCTCGCGGCGTTGACCGCGCACCTCGACCTGAAGAACGCCGTTCACGTCGGCCATTCCACCGGCGGCGGCGAGGTGGTGCATTACCTGGCGCGGCATGGCGAGAGCCGGGTGGCGAAGGCGGCGATCATCAGCGCGGTGCCGCCGCTGATGTTGCAGACGGCGGCCAATCCAGGCGGCCTGCCCAAGGAGGTCTTTGACGGATTGCAAGCGCAACTGGCGGCCAACCGCTCGATCTTCTATCGCGAGCTTCCGGCGGGTCCGTTCTATGGCTACAACCGGCCGGGCGCCAAGGTGTCGGAGGCGGTGATCCAGAACTGGTGGCGCCAGGGCATGATGGGCGGCGCCAAGGCGCATTATGACGGCATCGTCGCCTTCTCCCAGACCGACTTCACCGAAGACCTCAAGAAGATCGCCGTGCCGGTGCTGGTGATGCACGGCGACGACGACCAGATCGTTCCCTATGCCGACGCCGGGCCCTTGTCGGTCAAGCTTTTGAAGAACGGGACGTTGAAGACCTATAAGGGCTTTCCGCACGGCATGCCCACCACGGAAGCGGCCAAGATCAACGCCGACCTGTTGGCGTTCATCAAGGCATGAATGCCGTTCTTCCGCGGATGAAAGTCATCCTGCGGATATCAATCGCCTCCGGGCCGTCGTCATTCCCGGTTAGCGCTCACGCGCCCCGGAATGACGCCTAACCCCATCAAATCGCCGCAAATTTCACGTTTTTGCCTTCGGGGGCCCATTCGCTCTATACTTTGTGCATAGCAAAATCGGGGACCGGTATGGATCGCATTCGTATTGTCGGCGGCAGCAAGCTCAACGGCACCATTCCGATTTCGGGCGCGAAGAATGCGGCGCTGCCGTTGATGATCGCCGGCCTCTTGACCGAGGAAACGCTGATCCTGGACAACGTGCCGCGGCTCGCCGACGTCGCCCAGCTGCAGCGCATCCTCGGCAATCACGGCGTCGATATCATGTCGGCCGGCAAGCGCCCCGGCGACCACGAATATCAGGGCCAGACCCTGCATATCTCGGCGGCCGACATCATCGATACCACCGCGCCCTACGAATTGGTGTCGCGGATGCGCGCCAGCTTCTGGGTGATCGCCCCGCTGCTGGCGCGGATGCACGAGGCCAAGGTGTCGCTGCCCGGCGGCTGCGCCATCGGCACCCGGCCGGTCGATCTCTTGATCATGGCGCTGGAGAAGCTCGGGGCGGAACTCACCATCGACGGCGGCTATGTGATCGCGAAGGCGCCCGGCGGGCTGAAGGGCGCGGCCATCGACTTTCCCAAGGTCACGGTCAGCGGCACCCATGTCGCCGTGATGGCGGCGACGCTGGCCAAGGGCACGACGGTGATCAGCAATGCCGCCTGCGAGCCGGAAATCCAGGACGTTGCCGACTGCCTCAACAAGATGGGCGCGCGAATCTCGGGTGCCGGCACGCCCCGCATCGTGGTCGAGGGTGTGGCCAGACTGCACGGCGCGCGTCACACCGTGCTGCCGGACCGGATCGAAACCGGCACCTATGCGATGGCGGTGGCGATGACCGGCGGCGACGTCCAGCTGGCCGGTGCACGCCCCGAATTGCTGCAATCGGCGCTCGACGTGCTGACCCAGGCCGGCGCGGTCATCACGGCGAACAGTGAAGGCATCCGGGTCACCCGCAACGGCGCCGGCATCAGCCCGGTCACGGTATCGACCGCGCCATTCCCGGGCTTTCCCACCGATCTGCAGGCGCAGCTGATGGCGCTGATGGCCTGCGCCAAGGGTTCCTCGCATATCACCGAGACCATTTTCGAGAACCGCTTCATGCATGTGCAGGAACTGGCGCGGTTCGGGGCGCGGATCAGTCTCGACGGCGAGACCGCCACCATCGAGGGCATCGCCAAACTGCGCGGCGCGCCCGTCATGGCGACCGACCTGCGCGCCTCGGTGTCGCTGGTGATCGCGGGGTTGGCCGCCGAAGGCGAGACCATGGTCAACCGCGTCTATCATCTCGACCGCGGCTTCGAGCGGCTGGAAGACAAATTGTCGGCCTGCGGCGCGACCATCGAACGCATCAGCGGATAAATGGCACCCCAGCTCAAACTGATCGCGCTCGACGCCGACGACCTCGCCGTCATTTCGGCGCACGTCCAGGATGCACGGGTGCAGGCCGCCGACATCATCTGGCGGCAGGGCGCAAAGCGGCTGGTGGTCGGCATGAACCGGCTGGACTGGGAGCAGACGCTGTCGGGGGAGACCTCGCCGCGCCGCCTGATCGCGGCGCTGCGCTTCGACCGGGTGCTGTCGTGCAAGTCGCGCAACATCGATCTGGGGGCGCCGGAGGCGGCCCTGGAGCTGCTCGGGATCGAGTTTCATCCCGGTGAGGCACCGGGCGGCAGCGCGCTCCTGCTGTTCAACCATGGCGGGGCGCTGCGGCTGGACCTCGAATGCCTGGAATGCGAGCTGACCGACCTCGGCCCCGACGATCTCGGCACCTCCGATTCCGGCGAAGGCGCCGAATCGTCGGGGCTGGGTGCGTGAGCCCGGCGATGCGCAAGTGGGCAAAGGCGCATCTCGCGCCACGCCCGCCAACTTCGACGTTTCCACGCGTTTGATATATAATCGTTATCCCGGGATGGTCCGCAGGACCAGACCTCAGATGTGCTATTGCACATCGGGGAATCTCGAGATTCCGGGTTCGATGCTTCGCATCGCCCCGGAATGACGAAATAATCCTCGAAAGCAAAGGGTTGACGGCAAATTGCCGCCACGCCATTGAGCAATGGGTCATCGCCGTAAGACCCGTCCGGAAAGCCACCATGCCCGTTCGTCTCGACCGCAGCAGCGCCGATTTCACCGAGCGATTCGCCGCCTTCCTCGCCATGAAGCGCGAGGTCTCGGCCGATATCGAGGCGGCGACCCGCGCCATCGTCGACGACGTGGCGCGGCGCGGCGACGCGGCGCTGCTCGAGGCGACGCGCAAATTCGACCGCCTCGACCTCGACGCGGCCGGCTTGCGGGTGACCCCGGCGGAAATCGACGCCGCGGTAAAGGCCTGCGACGCCTCGACGATCGAGGCGCTGAAATTCGCCCGCGACCGGATCGAGCTGTTTCACAACAGGCAATTGCCGAAAGACGATCGCTTCACCGATGCGCTCGGGGTCGAGCTCGGCTGGCGCTGGAGTGCGATCGAAGCGGTCGGCCTCTACGTTCCCGGCGGCACCGCCGCCTATCCGTCCTCGGTGCTGATGAACGCGGTGCCGGCCAAGGTCGCCGGCGTGGCGCGGGTGGTGATGGTGGTGCCGTCGCCGGACGGCAAGCTCAATCCTTTGGTGCTGGCGGCGGCCCAGCTCGGCGGCGTCTCCGAGATCTACCGCGTCGGCGGCGCGCAGGCAGTGGCGGCGTTGGCCTGGGGCACCGCGACCATCGCGCCGGTCGCCAAGATCGTCGGCCCCGGCAACGCCTATGTCGCCGCCGCCAAGCGGCTGGTGTTCGGCAAGGTCGGCATCGACATGATCGCCGGCCCGTCGGAAGTGCTTGTAATCGCCGATGACACCGGCAATGCCGGCTGGATCGCGGCCGATCTGCTGGCGCAGGCCGAGCACGACGTCAACGCGCAGTCGATCCTGATCACCGATAGCGCAGCGCTCGCCGACGAGGTCGAGCGCGCGGTGCAATCTCAACTCGCCACCCTGCCGCGGGCGGACATCGCACGCGCCTCATGGAACGATTTCGGCGCGGTCATCCTGGTAAAAAGCCTCGATGACGCTGTGCCGCTGGCGAACGCGATCGCCGCCGAGCATCTCGAGATAATGACCTCTGATCCGGAAGCGTTTTCGGCCAACATCCGCAATGCCGGCGCGATCTTCCTCGGGGCCCACACCCCCGAGGCGATCGGCGATTATGTCGGCGGTTCCAACCACGTGCTGCCGACGGCGCGTTCGGCGAGGTTCTCGTCCGGGCTCGGGGTGCTGGATTTCATGAAGCGAACCTCGATCCTGAAATGCGGGCCGGACCAGTTGCGCGCGCTGGGGGGGGCGGCGATGACGCTTGGCAAGGCCGAAGGCCTCGACGCGCATGCGCGCTCGGTCGGAATGCGCCTCAACCTCACATGACCAAACCGCCACCAGACGAGGATTCGCAGAACCGCATCGTCGCGGTGACGCTCGATGAGGAATCGATCGGGCGTTCCGGGCCCGATATCGAGCACGAGCGCGCGATCGCGATCTACGACCTGATCGAAAAAAACCTGTTCGCGCCGGAAGGCGCGGGCGAGGGGCCGTTTACCCTGCATATCGGCATCACCGGCAACCGGCTGATGTTCGACATCCGCCGCGAGGACGGTACCCCCGTGGTGGCGCATCTGTTGTCGCTCACCCCGTTTCGGCGCATCGTCAAAGACTATTTCATGATCTGCGACAGCTATTACCAGGCGATCCGTACCGCGACGCCGGACAAGATCGAGGCCATCGACATGGGCCGCCGCGGTATCCACGATGAAGGCTCGCGCACGCTGCAGGAGCGGTTGAAGGGCAAGGTCAGGATCGATTTCGAGACCGCCCGCCGGCTGTTCACGCTGATCTGCGTGCTGCACTGGAAAGGGTAGGGCATGACCCGGAAGAGCGTGCAGCAGTTGCCCGAACAGGCCATACCCAAGCCAAAAGAGGCTTAGCCAGGTGGACGCGCCGCCCCGCGCGCGCACGCCGCAGGCCGTGCTGTTCGCATGCGGCCTCAATAGCGTGCGTTCGCCGATGGCCGAGAGCCTGCTGCAGCATATGTTTCCCAAGGCGCTCTATGTGAAATCCGCCGGCGCCCGCAAGGGCGAGTTGGATCCGTTCGCGGTCGCGGTGATGGCGGAACTCGGCCAGGATATTTCCGGGCACAAGCCGATGACGTTCGAGGAACTGGAAGATTGGGAAGGGCTCAATTTCGACCTCATCATCACGCTGTCGCCGGAGGCGCATCACAAGGCGCTGGAGCTGACCCGCACCCATGCGGCCGACGTCGAATACTGGCCGACGCACGATCCCACCGGCGCCGAGGGCAACCGCGAACAGAAGCTGCAGGCCTATCGCGAGGTCTGCGACACCCTGTCGATGCGCATCCGCCGGCGGTTTTCCAAGGTCGGCGCGACCAGCGAGTGATCGAATCGCGGTTGAAGCTTTTATGTCGCTCACGCCCGCGCGGCGACGACGACAATGGTTGTCTCGCGAAGGGCCTTCCGATAGGTTCCGCGCGCATTCGTCTTCCGGTCCTGTTTCGTTCCTCCCGCTGATGAAACCCGCATGCTCGGTCGTCCCAAATTCGTTCTTGCCTCCGGTTCGCCGCGGCGTCTCGCTTTGCTCAATCAGGCCGGCATCGAGCCCGATGCGCTGCGTCCCGCCGACGTCGACGAGACCCCGAAGCGGGGCGAACTGCCGCGCGCCTGCGCCAATCGGCTGGCGCGGGCCAAGGCCGACGCCGCGCTGAAATCGGTGCAGCTCGATGACGAATTGCGCGGCGCCTTCATTCTTGCCGCCGACACCGTGGTCGCGGTCGGCCGCCGCATCCTGCCGAAGGCGAATCTGGTCGACGAGGCCTCGCAATGCCTGCGGCTGTTGTCCGGCCGCAACCACCGGGTCTACACCGCGATCTGCCTGGTGACCCCGAAGGAGACCTTTCGCCAGCGCCTGATCGAGACCCGGGTCCGCTTCAAGCGCCTGAGCGAGGACGACATTCAAGCCTATATCGGCTCCGGTGAATGGCGCGGCAAGGCGGGCGGCTATGCCATCCAGGGGATCGCCGGATCGTTCGTGGTCAAGCTGGTCGGCTCCTACACCAACGTCGTCGGCCTGCCGCTGTACGAATCGATCACGCTGCTCGGCGGCGAGGGTTTTCCGATCCGATTCGGCTGGTTGAATGCCAGCTGAGCCGCCAAAGGGCGCCGGCCCGGGCCAAGGCCCTGCCAAGGGATCTGGAAAGCCGTGCCCGATCTGCGGCAAGCCGGCGCAGGAGGCTTCGCGGCCGTTCTGTTCCGAACGCTGCCGGGATGTCGACCTCAATCGCTGGCTGTCGAACTCCTATGCCATCCCCGGTCGCACGGATGAGAACGAAGACGGCGATCAGGGGTGAAATGCCGTGGTTTGGAGCTCAAATCGCGTGGTTTTGGCGGCTTTAGGGTCTGGTCGGGCGCCGGCCCGTCTTCTCCCATTCGGGCTACGCCGGGCACGCTTCACCTTCGGCTATCGCACGGCAGCGCCACGCGTTGCCGAAGGCGAAGCGTGGTGGACAGGGCTGTCCGGCCTTACTATAAACCCCCGCTCCCACGCCGCTTGCGGCCGACGGAAGTGCCCAGGTAGCTCAGTTGGTAGAGCATGCGACTGAAAATCGCAGTGTCGGTGGTTCGATCCCGCCCCTGGGCACCATTTCCCCAACATATCCGCGAATTGCGGCAAAGCGTACCGCCGGACCGGGCAGCCACCGTCCCGGCAAGGACTGCGCTGCCGCCGCCCACAGGAATGTCACGATGACCGAAACCAGCGAATTCTCCCGCGAAACCGCGATGCCCGGCGCCGGCGCGCCGCCGCGGTGGAGCGCCACGGAGGCGCGGGACATCTACCAGCTCCCGTTCAATGACCTCCTGTTCCGCGCCCAGACCGTCCATCGGGCCCATTTCGACCCCAACACCGTGCAGCTGAGCCGCCTGCTGTCGATCAAGACCGGCGGATGCCCGGAGGATTGCGGCTATTGCAGTCAGTCCGCGCATGCCCCGACCGGGCTCAAGGCCTCCAAACTGATGGAGGTCGAGCGCGTGGTCGACGAAGCGCGCAAGGCCAAAGCCGGCGGCGCTACCCGCTATTGCCTGGGCGCGGCCTGGCGCAGCCCGAAACAGCGCGACCTCGATTCCGTCATCGCCATGGTCCAGGGGGTCAAGGCGCTGGGCATGGAAACCTGCGTGACGCTTGGAATGCTGTCGCCGTCGCAGGCGGACGAACTCGCTGCAGCCGGGCTCGACTACTACAACCACAATATCGATACGTCCGAGCGGTTCTATCAGGAGATCATCACCACGCGCAGTTTTGCCGATCGCCTGGAGACGCTCGATCACGTCCGCGAAGCCGGCATCAAGGTCTGCGCCGGGGGCATCCTCGGCATGGGTGAAACCGCCGACGACCGCATCGACATGCTGCTGACGCTGGCCAATCTGCCAGTGCCGCCGGAGAGTGTGCCGATCAACATGCTGATCCCGATGCCGGGAACCAAACTCGCCGACGTGGCCCCGGTCGATCCGATCGACTTCATCCGCGTCATTGCACTGGCCCGCATCCTGATGCCGCAGTCGCATGTGCGCCTGACCGCCGGGCGGACGAAGATGACGGACGAGATGCAGGCGCTGTGTTTCTTCGCCGGCGCCAATTCGATCTTCGTCGGCGACACCCTGTTGACCGCCGCCAATCCCGGCGACGACCGCGATTCCAGCCTGCTGCGCCGCCTCGGTCTGACGGCGGAGAGCGTCTGACGCCGGCGGCTCGCGAGCGCCGCGCGAAAGATTATTGGTAGGCCGCCACGATGTCCGATACCGCCCGCTCCAGCTGCCTCGCGGTGGCGCACTGGCGCACCACGCTGCAATAGGTGGCGTAGCGCGGCATTTCGGAATCGCCAAAACCCCAGGCGAAACGTCCCTCGGGGTTGAGCCAGACCAGCCGCTTGGAGCGCTCGGAGATGCGGCGCAGGATGTCGGCGCGCGGATCGAGGTTGTTGGTGCGGGCGTCGCCGAGCACGATCACCGTGGTCTTCGGCGTCAGCGCGCGCATGAAGCCCTTCTCGAAATCCGCCAGCGACCCGCCATAGTCCGAGGAGCCGAAGCCGACTTTGGACATGATCCCGCTCATCGCCTCTTCCGGCGATTTGGTGTCGAGGATGTCGCTGACCTCGATCAGGTGGCCGGAGAAGGCGAACGAGCGGACGTCATCCACCACCTCGTGCAGGCTGTGGATCAACAGCAGGAAGAAGTCGGATACCTGCGCCACCGATCCCGAGACATCGCACAGCGCCACGATCTGGGGCCGGTCGCGGTGGCGGCGTTTCCAGGTGGTGAGGAACGGTACCCCGCCCCAGGCCGCGTTGCGGCGGAGCGTGCGGCGGATGTCGAGATGGCCGCGGCGCTGGTGCTTGCGCGGCCGCGAGTAACGCTCGCGCAGCCGCCGCGCGATGGCGCGGATCAGGGCCTTCATCTCCTGCACCTGGCGGCGCTCGAGCCGGGCGAGCGGCGCGTTGCGCAGGATTTCGTTGCGCAGGTTCTCGCTCTCCTCGCGCCCGTACAGCAACAGCGCCTGCGAGACCACGTCGCGCACGGTTTCCCGCAAGCCGTCCAGCGCCGCCGCGAGCCGTTCGGCCTCGGCCGGGTTGGTCGCCGTCAGGCTGTCGAGGTCGTCGCGCAGCCGTTCGATGCCGAGGGCTTCGAGAATCCGGGACGAGAAGATCCCGCGCTGGGTGAAATAGCGGATGTCGGAAAGCGAGGCGGCGCTGGCCGCATTGGCCACGCCGGCAGCGATTGCGTTGCGGTCGCGCGACATCAGCATCCGGGCGAGTTCGCCAAGCTGTTGCGCCGGCGCGCCGGCGTCCTCGCCCTGTGGCGCCTCGCCGGCGGTCGAATCCGCGGCCCTGTTTTCCGCCGCGTCCTCGGGCGCGGTTTCTTCCTTCACCTCGGGCTGGCTGAAGAACAGATCAAAGCATTCGCCGAGCGCCTGCTTCTCGTCTTCGCTCTTGGCGAGCGTCAGCAGCAGCGTGTCGCGCAGGATGCCGCGGTCGGCAAATCCGACGTCCGCGACCGCCTTCATGGCATCGATGCTTTCGGCGGGGCTGACCCGCACGCCGGCGCCGCGCGCCGCCCGGAAGAAGCGATGCAGCTCCTCGCGCATCAGCCGAACAAGCCTTGCCGGCCTGCCCTGGCGACGAAGCTCGTCACCTGCGGCAACGTGGTCTCGATGTCGGCCTCGTATTTCAGGAGCACGTTGAGCGTGTCCTTGACGGTCTCATGATCGAGCTCCGACGACTGCAGCAGCACCAGCACGCGCGCCCAGTCGATGGTCTCGCTGACCGAGGGCAGCTTCTTCAGGTCGAGCGTGCGGACCTGGTTGATGAAGCCGACGATCTGCCGGCGCAGGGCGTCCGAGATGCCGGGGACCCGGCTTTCGACGATGCGCTCCTCGAGCTTCTGCTCCGGGAAGCCGATATGCAGATGCAGGCAGCGGCGCTTGAGCGCGTCGGAGAGGTCGCGCTCGCCGTTGGAGGTCAGGATCACCGTGGGTTTTACAATTGCCGCGACGGTGCCGAGCTCGGGAATGCTGACCTGGTAGTCGCTGAGGATTTCCAGCAGCAGGGATTCGAATTCGGCGTCCGACTTGTCGATCTCGTCGACCAGCAGCACGCAGCCATTGGGCTGTTCCAGCGCCTGCAGCAGCGGGCGCGGCTCGACGAATTCCTTGGAGAAGAACACGTCGCCGAAATCGTGCAGCTTGTCGAGCGCCGCGGCCAGCGTATCGGCGTGGCCCAGCACTTCGCCGAGCTTGTCCTTCAGGATCTGGGTGTAGAGCAGCTGCTTGGCGTATTTCCATTCGTACAGCGCCTTGGCCTCGTCGAGGCCTTCGTAGCACTGCATCCGGATCATCTTCAGCCCGCGCCAGGCCGCCAGCGCCTTTGCCAGTTCGGTCTTGCCGACACCGGCGGGGCCCTCCACCAGAATGGGCTTTTCGATCCGCTCCGCCAGATAGACCGCGGTCGCGATCTGCTTGCTGGCGATATAGCCCGCCGCCGCCAGTCCTGCCGTGACGGCCTGAATCGAATCCGCCGCCAGAATGTTGTTCGTCACTGTTTCGCGCTCCATAGGGAATTGCCGAGCCGGGCCTGCCGTATCTTGCGGGGCTCGCGCGCGACCGAGGCCAGCAGATCGAACGCGGCGAGTGCGCGCAGGATCGCTTCGTCGGTCGCCGCGTGCGGCCCCAGCAGGTCGCGGATTTCGCCGACGATGTCGCGCGCCAGTAGCCGCACGCCGATCACCCGCGCTGGTACTTCCGGCCCGTCGTCGTCGAGGGCGGCCACCGCGAGCCGGCTTGCCGCCTGCACCAGCGACACCAGGCCCGAAAGGCGGCCGAGCCGCAAGGCATTGTCGTCCGATCGCTCGATGTGAGCGGCGGTCTTTTCCAGCAGCCAGTCCAACAGCCCCGCGACATTGGCGGTGCCGACGGTGTCCTCGACGTCGCGAAACGGCAGCGCCATCGCCGGATAGGCGTCGGGCACGTCGCCCAGACGTGCCGTCGCCGGCACCTCGCAGCCGTCGAGTTCCAGCTCGCAATGCGTCGCCGGCGCGAGCGTGTCCAGCGCCGGCATCGGTTTCGTCGAAAGCCCGGAGGTCGCCTTCGGCACCAGGAACAGGCCGTACCGCTTGCGGCCATCCTCGACCGCGATCACCGACAAGACCAGAAACAGATCCGCGACCGGGCCATTGGTGACCCAGGCTTTGCGGCCGCGAATGATGGTGCCGCTGCCGTTGGGCTCGGCCGCCGTCTGCAGATGCTTGGGATGGGCGCCCGCGCCGGGCTCGGAGATCGCAATCGCCACGCAGACCTCGCCGGCCGCGATCCGCGGCAACCAGGCCGCACGCTGGGCCGCATCCGCAAAGCCCGCAATGAAGAACCGGGCCGTCACCTGCCGGGCGGCGAAGGCACTCGCCAGCCCCAATAGTCCGGTCCTGGCCGCGATCGCCTGCTCGGTCGCGGCGATGGCGGAATAGCTGTCGAGCATGGCGTCCGCGCCGGGGAGGCCGATCTGGAACAAGCCGGCTCTGGCCATCCGGCCGAACGGATCGACCGGCACGTCGTGCTTCGCGCTCGCCCACCAGGCATCGATACGCGAGGCGATCTCCAGGTTCGAATGTTGCGGCATTTTATTCTGCGACCCGGAAATTCACGCGCGCCTGATGCGGCATCGTGAGGGCTTTTAAAGCACCCGGTTGGAGGTCGCGAGGTTAATTTTGGCCGCCGCTGGTCTGGCAGGCATGCATGGCGCCGGCGCCGACCCCGCGTGATCAGGGGATAGGCTCCAGCGCCGCGCGCGGTGTCGGCATATCTATCCCGCCATGGCTTCAGGGCGCGCGGTTGCCCCGGGAACGGTGGCCGGGCTCGCGACGGCGCGCATGTTGCGGCGCGCCTCGTGGAATTCGAGCACGCGTTTCGCCGTTTGTAGCTCGAGCCGTTCGAAGTCCTTGCGCGATCGATCGAGATCCGTCTGCGACATCCTGCGGTCTGCCGCCGTCATCAGCAACAGGGCCTTGACCGTCGCCCAGGAGCAGCCGGCGGCTTTTGCGATTACCTGCACCACGCCGGGGTTGTCGTTGAGGATCGCACGTTCAGCTATCTCGATGGGACAGCCGGCGAGAACCGACAGAGCCATTGCCGCCTGTTCGAAGTTCTGCGAACGCGCGGCCGAATGCACGCTGGTTTCTCCGAGCTCATGCCAGATCTGGAGCCGCTTTACCCTCGACCTCGCTTTGGCGTGACCCGGCGTCTTGTTGCGAATCTCCAGATTGATGTCGTCGACAACCTCCGTCACCGCCTCCTGCACGGCGCCGGTAAATTGCGGGTTTGCCGCCACGATCCTGGCGCAAACGGAAGCCGATGCCGTATCGAGAAGTTTCAGGAAGTGATGCCGGGGAATGTCGTGCCGCATTCCGACATGGAGCGCGAGTTGGGCATCATCGCCGGCTCGCGCGACCAGTTGGCGAAAGCTGCCGTCCGAAAGACGGGCACCGGCGTTGTTCGCAACGGTATGGACGACCTCGGGCTCGCCGCGCGCGATCAGGATCTCGGTGATGACTTCGCTGATCGTTCGGCGACGGGCGATGGCGTGAAGATGGCCCTGGCCCTGGGTGCTGGCATTGGCAACGAGATCGCTATCGCTGAGTGCCGTCGACTGGCTGAGAACCGGGGCGGCCACGGCGATCGCGCCATCGAAGGCGAGCGCCCGAACCAGCGCCGCCGGCGTATTCGGGGCGGTTGCGAGATGGCGGGAGAGCTTGATCCGGGTTTCCAGTTCGATCACGCCGATAAGGGTTTTGAATACCTCGTTGAACAGCGCGAGCTGCTGCTTCGAATGACGCCCCGATCCGGCAATGAACAGATCGGTGATGCGCGTGAGGGCCCTCAGTTGCCTTTTCGTGAGTCCGGATGCCGTCGTGTCCTGAATTTCATTGATCAGAGAGGAGAACGAAGAGAACATCGTCATGGTTGGCGTCTCGTCAGTCATTTTCGCGGTTGAGGCGGGAAGATCAGAAGGTGATGATGACGTAGTACCTGTCACGCGTGAAAATAACGCGCTCTAGTTGCTTCGCAGATAATTCAAATTGTTGCGACTTCGGCAGCCCGTGGTTGCCCCATCCCGGGCCGGGCTGCGGCTTAGCCTGTGTTCGGTGGTCGTTGTCCGGAATGCGACAGGCCCCGCCCGCGTCGGGGAGCCGGAGCGGTTTGATGCGCCGCGCCGCGGCGGAATGCGGTCGCAACAGGCGGTGGATTGTCCCGGACACGACAATTCCGGGTAGCACGGGTCTTGCACTATCCCGAAATTGTATCCGCTTTCCCGCAATCGGGCGCGCCCGAGCTTGTTGCGAACAGGAGGCGACAACCCACACCATCAAGGAACAGATCATGACAGCCATCGCCGAAACGCCGTTCGCCAGGCTCGATACCGAAGGCCGGCTTCTGAAGCCGATCCTCAATGCCGACACCCATGTTGCCGGCCGCTACGGTTATCGCGGCGAGATTTCCTACGACGATCCCGAAACCCTGCTGAAGGAGGTATTCTCGGTATCGGAGGCCGGCAAACCGGCGATCGGCTTCCTGGCCGGCTCGATCAAGCAATACGAAACCCTGCCCAAGCTGGTCGAGACCTTCGGGGCCGCGTTGAATGGCGACGGCAAATATTTCATCTACATCGCCGATCTGCCGCGCGGCAACCGGTTCCATATCCGGTTTGGCGACGTCAGCATCTTCGCCATCTTCCTCGATGAAACCACGGTCTACAATGAATTGATCGACACGTTCTATGTCGACAAGGGCAAGCTCAAGAAGTTCGATACTTCAGCCAAGCTCGATGCGCTGGCCGATGTCGGCCTGCAATATGCGTCGCTGTCGGACTACGCCGAAATCTCCTACGAAGACGGATTGAAGCGCAAGAATGCGGCGTGAGGCCGGCGGCGTTCACGGTTTCCCCGTCGACCCCCGCACGATCAGCTCCGGCTCCAGCACCACACGGGCGCGGCGGGCGGCGGGCGCGGCGATCTCGTCGAGTAGCAGGCGGGCGGCCTCGTTGCCCATGTCGCGCTGGGCGATGCGCACGGTGGTGAGTGGCGGCGACAGCATATCCACGTAAGGCATGTCGTTATGGCCGACCACCGAGACGTCGGCGGGACAATGCAGCCCGCGCTCGGCGAGTGCGTCGTAGATGCCGAGCGCCAGCAGATCGTTGGCGGCGACAATCGCAGTCGGCGTGACCTTGCGGTCGAGCAGGGCCAATGCGGCGAGCCGTCCTTGTTCTCGCGTATAGGCGAGCGCGGTCTCGATCATGGTGTCCTGCGCCGACAGGCCGGCGCGGCCGGCGGCGGCCGTGAAGCCGGCGCGGCGGAGCGCGCCGGTGGAGACGGTCTCGGGCCCCGCGATATGGCCGATGCGGCGATGGCCCAGCGCCACGAGATGGTCGACGGCGAGCCGCATGCCGGCTTCGTCGTCGGTCACCACCGCCGGCAGGCGTCCTCCGGCGTCGCGGCGGTTGACCAGAACCACCGGGACCGACGCGGCGAGGCAATGGCCGACCACGGGATCTCTGAGGAGCACGGTGGCGAGCACTAGGCCGTCGACGCCGCGCGCGATCAGCCGGTCCACCAGTTCCTGCTGCCGCGCGGGATCGGGGCCGACGTCGACCACGATGGTGGCGTAGCCCGCAGCAGCCAGCGTTTCCGTGATGCCGCTCAGGATCGGCGGGAAGCCGGGGTCGGCGATGTCGGGCGCGAGTACGCCGATCAGGCCGGAGCGCCCGGTGCGCAGGCCGGCGGCCGTCACATTGGGCAGGTAGCCCAGCGCCGCCGCCGCTGCGCGAATCTTTTTTGCCACATCGGGGGCGACCAGATGGCTCATCGCGCCGCTGAGCGCGCGCGACACGGTGGAAGGATGCACGCCGCATTTTTCCGCGACGTCCTTGATCGTCGGGCGCGACGAAGCCGCGCTTCTTCCCGTCGCGGCTCTGTTCTTCTGCACCATTGGCGGGTCCATCGTCGCAGGCCTTTGCCCGGAACCGGGCATAGCAAGCTTGCCGCCGCGTCCTTGACACGCTGTGGCACTACCCTTAAAAGCCCTATTGCAATCGATTGCAACAACTCTCGACCGGTCATCCCCCATGAATGTATCGAACGCGCTCACGCCGCATCTGATCCGCCCCGAGCATCTCGATCCGCATTGGCGCTGGGACCGGGCGATCCCCTCGCACGGCCACATGTCGGTCGATTTCGAGCGCCGGATCAATTTCGACCGGCTGCGCGATTACCGGCTGGCCCGCGCCCGCACCGCGCTGAAGAACTCGCAATGCGGTGCGCTGCTGTTGTTCGACGTCAACAACATCCGCTACGTCTCCGGCACCAAGATCGGCGAGTGGGAGCGCGACAAGCTGTGCCGGTTTGCGCTCCTGGCCGGTGACGGCCAGCCGATCGTGTGGGATTTCGGCTCGGCCGCGGTGCATCACCGCATCAATTGCGACTGGCTGGTGCCGGATAATTGCCGCGCCGGGATGCTCGGCATGCGCGGCACCGTGCCGCCTTCGGTCGGGCTGATGAAGGCGCATGCCGAGGAGGTCATGAGCCTGCTGCGCGCCGCCGGGGTCGCCGATATGCCGGTCGGGGTCGACATCGCGGAGACCGCGATGTTCTTCGAACTGCAAAAGGCGGGCATGAAAGTGGTCGACGGCCAGCAGGTGATGCTGGACGCGCGCGAGATCAAGAACATCGACGAGATCATGCTGCTCAACCAGGCCGCGGCCATGGTCGACGGCGTCTACCATTCGATCTACGAGGCGTTGAAGCCCGGCGTGCGCGAGAACGACATCGTCGCGCTCGCCAACAAGATGCTCTACGAGATGGGTTCCGACGACGTCGAGGCGATCAACGCGATCTCCGGCGAGCGCTGCAATCCGCATCCGCACAATTTCACCGACCGAATCCTGAGGCCGGGCGACCAGGCCTTCTTCGATATCCTGCAGTCCTATCAGGGCTATCGCACCTGCTACTACCGCACCTTCAACATCGGGCGCGCCACGCCGGTGCAGCACGACGCCTACAAGCAGTGCCGGCAGTGGCTCGACGACGCGATCGCATTGATAAAACCCGGCGTCTCCACCGACACCGTCGCAAAGGTCTGGCCGAAGGCCGAGGAGTTCGGCTTCCCCAGCGAGATGGCGGCGTTCGGGCTGCAGTTCGGCCATGGCCTCGGGCTGGCGCTGCACGAGCGCCCGATCATCTCGCGGCTGGTATCGCTGGACAATCCGATGGAGATCAAGACCGGCATGGTGTTCGCGCTGGAGACCTACTGTCCGGCGAAGGACGGCTTTTCGGCGGCGCGGATCGAAGAGGAAGTCGTCGTCACCGACAAGGGATGCCAGGTGATCACGCTGTTCCCGGCGGAAGAATTGCCGATCGCCAATCGCTACTGAGGCGATAGCGGATTCAGAGCCGTCATTGCGAGCGAAGCGAAGCAATCCATACGCTGAGGAAGTAAGATGGATTGCTTCGTCGCTTCGCTCCTCGCAATGACGGGAATTAGGCCTCGCACTGCCGGCCGCATTGAACCATCAGGAGACTGACATGACAAAACATTCCCTCGGCTGGATCGGCATGGGACGGATGGGCTACCCGATGGCCGAGCGGCTGTTGAAGGCCGGCCATTCGGTGGCGATCTGGAATCGGACCCGGGCCAAGGCGGAGCCGCTGGCCAAGAAGGGTGGCCGCATCGTCGATCACCCGAACCAGCTTTCCGGCGAAGACATCGTGTTCACGATGGTCTCGACGGGCAAGGACCTTGAGCAGGTCTATTTCGGGGACAACGGCCTCGTCGCCAATGCCTCCGGGCCGCGCCCGAAGATACTGGTCGACTGCTCCTCGATCGGGGTCGAACAGTCCGAGGCGATCCGCGCGCGGCTGAAGCAACTGGGCTGCGAATTCGTCAGTTCCCCGGTCAGCGGCAACGGCAAATGCGTCAAGGCCGGAAAACTCTCCACGGTCGTGTCGGGTCCGAAGGCGGCGTTCGACCAGGTGCAGCCTTATCTCGCGACC
>Ga0302157_10001047_pt1 | contig 34694 bp, 30 predicted proteins | sample I_Bog_N3_3_FD_193502 | JGI IMG/M metagenome (GOLD analysis project Ga0302157, IMG submission 193502) | Peat permafrost microbial communities from Stordalen Mire near Abisko, Sweden - I_Bog_N3_3 | ecosystem: Environmental > Terrestrial > Soil > Wetlands > Peat | place: Sweden: Abisko, Stordalen...
CGATGGCGCGGGCCGAGTCGGGGCGGGCCATGGGCTCAAGCGCGGCGAGCCATTCGGCCCACTTGCGGCCCCGTTCGGAGAAGGCCCCCTTCAGCGTGCGGACTACCGCCTCCGGGGTGGTGGCGAGGGCCCCGGCCCCGTGGCGCATGAGGAGCTCGCAGTTGCCCTCCTCCTGGCCCGGCACCACCTGGTTCACGATCATGGGGCAGCGCGCGGCGATGGCTTCCTGGGTCGTCGCACCGCCTGCCTTGCTGACGACAACGTGGTGGGTCATGAGCAGCTCGGGGATCCTGTCGGTCCAGCCGAGGATCTCGGCGCGGCGGCCCCGGTTTCGCGCGACCTCCGTCAGGGTCTTTCTGAGGGCCTCGTCGCGCCCGACCGTGCACGTGACCTCCCAGTCGCCCTCCGCCAGCAGCAGGCGCGCGGTGGCCTCCGCGTTGCGGGTGCCGGAATTGACGATGTAGAGGATGCGCGGGGCGGCGCCGGCGGCCAGGTCGGGCCTCGAGACGAGCCCCTCGTTCTTGCGAAAGTACGGCGTAACGGGGAACCCGAGGACATGGAGCCTGGCGGGATCGACCCCGGCCGCGCGCATCACCTCGGCCGAGTCCTCGTTCGGCACATACCAGCCGTCGCAACCCGGGCGCCACCAGACCGAGTTAATGCTGATCGAATCGGTCACGATGTTGAAGTGGGGGATCGCGAGCTGGTCCTCGCGGACAAATCTCTGCAGAAGGGACGCATAGGCGGGGAAGGTGCTGCAGATGGCGACGGGCTGCTCCCTCTCGATGATCCTCTCGAGCATTCTGGACTGTGCCCGGAGCATCCAAAGGCCGCTGGACATGAACCACGGCTGGTCCATGAGGGCATAGACGCGCTTCCAGAGGCGCGGGGTGCCGTTAATCGCGGCAAGGTACCCCCTTCGGATGACCGAGTTGAGCTTGGGACAGGAGAGGGCGAACACGTCCACCACGATGGCCGTTCCCGGCAGGTCCTCGTTGAACGCGGCCGCCAGGGCGTGGGCCGCGGCGTTGTGGCCTTCACCATACGCCGCGGTCAGTATCAGGATCCGGTGCTTCATCGTCAGACCAGCACCGGGGATCTCCCGGCCGGAACATGCCCGATTCCCGCTTCCCCCTCCAGGTCGCTCTCGAACTTCTCGATAACCTTCTCCCAGGATTGTTCCTCGACGGCTCGCCGACCGGCGCCTTTAAGGCGATCCCTCAGGGCCGGTTCTGTCGCGAGCCTCACCGCGGCCGCCACCAGGCCCCCCGGGTTGTCGCAGGGCGCCGCGAGCCCCGTTTCGCCATCCTTCACGAAGATCCGCGCCGCGGCGTAGTCGAACCCCGCTGTCGCCAGCCCGCTCGCCATGGCCTCCGTCAGCACATTGCCGAAGGTCTCGGTGAGGCTTGCGTGGATATAGATGTCCGCGGAGGCGTAGTACCGGCCTATCTCGTCCCGGGAGAAGAACCCGGCGAAGATGCAGTCCGGGTGCTCGCGCATGAGCGAGCGCTTGAGCGGGCCTTCGCCCGCGAGTACGAATCGGCAGGCCGGGTTCTCGTGCTTCATCGCCGCGTAGGCCCTGAAGAGCAGGGGATAGTTCTTTTCGGCGGCCATGCGCCCCACGTGGATCACGACCGGGTCGCCGGGGCCGACTTTCCAGCTGCTCCTGAGCGCGAATGAACGCCGCTCGGGACGAAACTGGCGGGTGTCGACCCCCCGCGATAGGACCGAAAGGTTGGCGAAGCCCTCTTTCGCAAGCTCCTCGCACATGTCCAGGGTGGGCGCGAACGTGCGCCGGGTGAGGTTGTGGACGTACTTTAGCCATCCAAGCGCCATGTCCCGCAGGAGCGGTATCCTGTAGTGCCGGGTATAGGCGTGGAAGTTCGTGTGGAAGCTGGACGTGACCGGGACTCCCAATTCGCGGGCAACCCGTATTGCCGAGAGCCCCAGGGGGCCCTCTGTGGCCACGTGAACAAGGTCCGGCCGATCTCGGGACCAGGCTCGCCTGAATTTCCCGCGCGCCGGCAGGCCCAGGCGGAGCAGGGGATAGCCCGGAATGGGGATTCCAGGCATTGGGACCTGCCTATAATCGGGCTGGAGGCTTCCTGCGGGAAGGTCCCTCCGCCAGGGCCTGTATACCGCAACTGAATGTCCCCGCCTTCCGAGCTCACTGGCGATGACCCCAAAGGTCATCGCAACCCCGTTGATCTCGGGGGGGAAGGTCTCAGTTACAATCGCGAGTTTCACGGGATGCGTGGTTTACGCATCCCAAGGTGCACTGCCCGCGTGCCGAACAGGTGTCGTTCGGGTTACGACTTCGGGAATTCGGCCCGGTAGAGGCCCTACGGGCCGGTCCCAACCGCCACGCAGTGGTAGAGGATCCGGCCGCCCGGGTACGCGGTGGAGCCCGTCACATAGATATAATGACCTGCAGTTGCGAAGGGGACTCCGGACGCCAGTCGCTGCGCCAGGTCGCCCTCCTTTTCCAGGGCAAGGCCCCAGTCCGAATCTGGGGTCAGCGCAAAAAGCCCCTGGGGCGGCACCGAAAGGACCGAGAAGGTGGTGGCCTTGACCCCGGTTCGCGCCGGAACGGGCACCGGCTCATGCACGACCGGCGTCTGGGCCTGCTTTACCTCCAACTTGATCATCCGGGCCACCGCTTCCGGTCCGCTGTCGGTCAGCACCGAGCTCACCCAGTCCAGGAGCAGGTTTCGGACAGCGTTCAGGTCGGGGGCCTTGGCGATCGGTTCAATTCCCCCGCTCTTTCGGATGGCCTTAACAAGGGTCGATATCTCCTTTAGGTAGACGTTCTTCTGCGCGCCCGGGATGTAATACATCACGGCCAGGTGAACGGGCATGCCATCCGCCGAGCCGTAGTCGATTCCCTGCGAGGACCAGCCTATCGCGCAGAAGAGCTCCCCCTCCTCCTGCCTGGCCCGCATGTGCGGCACCGCGACACCAAGCCCGATGCCGGTATTGCACTCCTGCTCCCTTTGCTTGATCTCCTCGATCGCATCGGCGCCGGCCTCGATCTTCGGATTGGCGTCAAGAATGCGGGCGAGGAACGCAAGGACCCGGTCCTTGCCTGCTCCTTCCGGCAGCTCGAAGAGGCGGCCATCCTGAAGTGCGGTGAGAATACTGCGCATAAATTAGTCAGTGCCGAAGCGCCTGTAGAACCATGTCTTCACGATGTGGGTCAGGGTGCAATAGAGGAAGGCGAAAAGGGCCAGCCAGGCGAAGAACACCGGGGGCAGGGGGATCAGGTGAATGTACTTTGCGAAGGGCGAGAAGGGCAGCCAGACGCCAATGGCGATGACGCCAAAGGTGGTCAGGCTCATGGTCCTGCTGGCCCGGCTCTGGATGAAGGGAATCTTTATGGAGCGGATGACGTGGACGATCAGGGTCTGGGTGACCAGGGATTCGACGAACCAGGCCGTGTGGAACAGGTCCATCAGGTGGTTGCTCGTCGCCTCGGACGTGCCGGGCTTTCCGACGGCCACGCAGCCAAACACATACAGCATCAGGAAGAAGGTCGCGTAATCAAAGATCGAGCTGATGGGCCCGATGTAGAACATGAACTTCTGGATGCTCTTGATGTTCCAGCGGCGCGGCTTTTCCAGGTACTCCGGATCGACGTTGTCCAGGGGGATCCCGACCTGGGAGAAATCGTAGAGGAGGTTGTTCACCAGGAGCTGGGTCGGCAGCATCGCCAGGAAGTTCGCCGGCAAGAGGAACAAGCTGCCCACCATGCTGAACATGTTCCCGTAGTTGGAACTGGCCCCCATCTTGATGTACTTGATGATGTTCCCGAAGACCTTTCTTCCCTCGATGATGCCGTCCTCAAGGACGAGCAGGCTCTTCTCAAGCAGGATGATGTCGGCGGACTCCTTCGCCACGTCCACAGCCGTGTCGACCGATATGCCGACGTCGGCGGCCTTCATGGCCAGGACGTCGTTGATGCCGTCACCCATGAAGCCTACGACGTGGCCCTGGCTGCGCAGGGACTTGATCACCTTCTCCTTCTGGTCGGGGGTAAGGCGGGCCAGCACGTTGGCCTCCGTGACCTCCTTCACGAATGTGGCCTCGTCCATGGCCGAGAGCTGGGGCCCGGTCAGGAGCTTTGTGATGGTCATGCCGACGTCGCCGCACACTTTGCGGGTCACGAGCTCATTGTCGCCCGTCAGGATCTTGACGGCGACTCCCGAGCGCCCGAGCGCCGCGATGGCGCGGGCGGACGTGTCCTTCGGGGGGTCAAAGAACGCGATGTATCCGAGGAGGATCATCTCGGACTCGTCCGCAACGGCGAACACGGGCTTGGAACGGTCGAATTCCCGGTAGGCGATCGCCAGCACCCGGTAGCCCTGCGAGCTCAGCGTGCGGTACTCGTCCAGGAGGTCGTCGCGGATCAGCTGGATCAGGGGGTTGATATCGTCATCGACCTGGTAGTTCTCGCAGACGGAAATGACCTCCTCGACGGCCCCTTTGCAGATCAGGACGTGGCGGTCCTCGTAGTCGATGACCACCGACATGCGCCGCCTCTTGAAATCAAAGGGGATCTCGTCGACCTTCTTGCAGTTGAGCTCCACATCCAGGTCGGTGTGGGAGAGGATTGCCCGGTCGAGGAGGTTGCGCAGACCCGTCTGATAGAAGCTGTTCATGTACGCGTAACGCAGGACGTCCTCGCTCACGCGGTTGGTGACATCCACGTAGCGCTCCAGAACAACATGGTCTTGGGTGAGCGTGCCTGTCTTGTCCGTGCAGAGGACGTCCATCGCCCCAAAGTTCTGGATCGCGTGGAGGTGCTTCACGATGACCTTCTTGCGTGACATCATGAGTGCCCCCTTCGAGAGGCACACGGTCATGATCATCGGCAGCATCTCGGGCGTAAGGCCCGCCGCGATGCTGAGCCCGTAGAGCATCGCCTCCAGCCAGTTGTGGTCCCGGAGGCCGAGCACCAGGAACACGAAGAGCACCATGACGATCATGAACCGGATCATGAGCCAGGTGAACCCTGCGATGCCCTTGTCGAAGCTTGTGGGGTCGCGCTTGGAGAGCATCTTCTCCGCAAGCGACCCGAAATAGGTGTTGGCTCCCGTGGCGAGCACCATGGCCCGGGCCGATCCGCTCAGGACGTTGCTTCCCATGAAGCAGGCGTTGGTGTACTCGAACTGCACGCGGCCCGCGGGCTGGTTGGTATCCGCGCTCTTTTCGACCGGCATTGACTCCCCCGTGAGCGCCGACTGCGACACGAAGAAGTCCTTGGCCGAGAGGATCCTCAGGTCGGCCGGGATCAGGCTTCCCGCGGCGAGGATCACGACGTCTCCGGGCACGACCTCCTCAAGTTGGATGTCGGTCTCCTTGCCGTCGCGCAGCACGGTGACGGTCGTCTTTACCATCTTCTGCAGCTTCTCGACTGCCCGGGAGGACCGTGTCTCTTGGAAGTAGGAGAGGAAGACGCTCAGGACAACCATGGCGCCCACGATCGATGCCGAAGGGGCGTCGTCAGCGACCCAGTAGAACAGGGCGCACATGACCAGCAGCTGGACCACGAGCGGGTTCTTGCACCGGTGAAGGAGGTCCATCACGACCGACTGGTGCCCGCCTGCGGCGACCGTATTGGGCCCCACCTCCTTGAGGAGTTTTTCGGCCTGCTCCGAGGTGAGCCCCGTGGACGCGCTCCCTAGGCGGTTGAGCAGCTCGAGTTCAAGAATCGTGTAGAGGCTCGGATCGGTGGGCACGGTAAAAAAGGAGTTACGTTGTTCGGACGCCAACGGAAGCCTGGACCGAGGCGGTTCTAGACAAGAAGCGGTGATTCTCGGCGGTGGGCGACCTTTTTTTTCCGATAATAGAGCGCTCTTTAGGGAATTCACACAACGGACACACTCCCCTCCAGCATTAGCGGACCTTACGGGTCTTTAAATTTCTGTTGCAGGTCCGGGCGGCAGGTATCTACGTTCAACCTTTTAGGTAAATGCAAACCCACGGTCCGAAACGGGTCTACACGCCACATTCCCTGGAGTACTGGTTCGACATCCTTGCGGATGATTGGGCCGAGACCTTCTCTGAGAGCCAACTGGACGAGGGTCGGCGCATCTACAGGAATGGTGAGGTCAGGGAACTTGAGCTCACCGACCGGGATGCCATCATCCACCGCAGGATAGAGAAGAAGGACGAATATGCCGTGATCGAGTGGAGCGCGGGTGCGCTCTCGGTCCGGTCCTCTACGACGGACCGCGAGATTGCCCATGCCCTTGCCGTTGCAGGACTTCACGAGATCGAGGAGCTGGTAGCCGACGAGATATCGCCGCTGCCGGCCGAGGTGGGGGCGGATGTCCAGCATACGTCCATAGGCGGCAACGGGAACGGCAACGGGAACGGCAACGGCATGGGCAATGGCAAGGCGGCCCCGGCCGTTCAGCCGCCCGGGCCTGCTCCCGTGCCCCGCCTAAACGGCCCCTCAAGGCCGCTCATGCTGGTCTTCAAGATCAAGTCCTCCGGGCTCTCTTTCCAGGCATGCTGGGTCGACAGTGACAAGAAGACCCGCCACCCGGCGCTTGGACCCGACGCCCACGCAGGCACGAACGGCAACGGCCATGTTTCCTCCGGAGAGCGCGCCAAGCTGATCGGCCTGGCTGCCTATGCCCGAAAGGCTCACTTCCAGTACAACCAGGAGACGGGGGCCTATCTGATGGAGTCCCTGGTGGAGATCCCGAATTTTCTGAAGGTCACCCTGCCGCTATGGAAGCGGGTGTTCTCCATCGAACTCGACGACAAGACCGCGAACCTGCTGAAGGGAACCCGGAGTATCGAGATTGAGGCCGTGGCGGAGCGAGCCCAGGGGGACGCTGGGCTCAACCTGCGCTGGATATTCAGGACGGGCGAACGGATGCTCACCGACAGCGAGGTCTCCGCCCTCGTGAAGCGGGGTGGACAGCCGGTGATCCTGCCGAACCTGGGCATTGTCGCCCTATCCGCTGAAAAATGGGAATCCTTCAGCTCGTGGAGGCGCAACATTGAGGAGACCCAGGAGGGCGGCGCGGCGCAGCTGCAGTACCTCATCTTCTCCCTCTTCAATGACGCGCGCCTTAAGCTCACGCTCTCCCCGGAGATGGAGGCATGGCGGCAGAAGGTGCTTGCCGCGCCGGACTCGCCACCCGAGATGGCTGCGATCCTCAGGCCCTACCAGCGGCGCGGCGTGGAGTGGATGTACCACCTCTGCGAGGTCGATTGCCACGGACTGCTGGCCGACGAGATGGGCCTCGGGAAAACGCTGCAGGTCCTCTCCCTCCTGGCCGCCAGGTCCATGAAGGACCGCCCGAGCGTGATTGTGTGCCCCGCGAGCGTCGTCCCCGTGTGGCGCGAAGAGATCTCAAAGTTCTTCCCCGAGCTGGCGGTGGACGTCCTGAAGACGGGCAACGACTTTAACTCGAACAAGGCACCCGTGATCTGGCTGTGCAGCTACACCCAGCTGAGGAAGCACCGCTCGCTCTTGGACAGCTCCGAGTTCGCCTATTCCGTGCTGGACGAGGGCCAGTTCATCAAGAACCCCGATGCCAAGGTCACGCAGACCTGTTTTGCGATCAGGGCCCGCCACCGCATCGTCCTGACGGGGACCCCGCTCGAAAACCGGCAGCTGGACCTCTGGAGCATCTTCAGGTTCCTGCTCCCGGGGCTCCTGGGCTCCAGGTCCTCGTTCGAGGCCTCGCTCAACGCCGACCGCGAGGGAACGCTCACGCGGCTCAGGGCGCAGCTGGCTCCGTTCATCCTCCGGAGGACGAAGAAGGAGGTGGCGCAGGAGCTGCCGCCCAAGGTGGAGATGGACCTCATCTGCCCGCTTACGGACGTCCAGCGGGCCGAGTACGCCCGCATCTGCACCGAGGGCCTTGAGAGGCTCGGAGACGACGTGGGTTCGGCCATGCGGGAGAAGTCCTTCGGGTTCCTGGCCCTCCTCACAAGGCTGCGCCAGACCTGCTGCGACCCCGACATGCTGCCCTGGCTCAAGGCCCCGCTTTCGGACTCGGGCAAGATCAACCTGCTTGTCGAGAAGCTCGCCGAGATCGTCGGCAGCGGCCACAAGGTCGTCATCTTTTCGCAGTTCGTGATGCTGCTCGACCGCGTGCGTGCGGCGCTCATCCAGAATTTCCCGGACCTCCCGCGCTACGAGCTGACAGGCATGACGCTGGACCGGCTGAAGCCCGTTCAGGCCTTCCAGGGCGCCCCCGGGGCGGCTGCGATGCTCGTGTCGCTAAAGGCCGCGGGCACGGGGATCACACTCCACGCCGCGGACTACGTCTTCCTGCTGGATCCGTGGTGGAATCCCGCGGTCGAGGCGCAGGCCGTGGACCGGGTCCACCGGATAGGACAGACCAACACGGTGTTCGTCTACCGCATGGTGACGGCAGGAACAGTCGAGGAGCGGATCCAGGCCCTGAAGGCCTCGAAGAAGGACCTTTTTGACAAGCTGGTAGGCGGCCTCGGCGGTGACTTTGACCTTAGCCAGCACTTCTCGTCGATGAAGAGCCTGGTTCAGCTAACGGCCTCGCCGGAGCAGGAAATGCCCGAACGATGGGCCGAAACTGCCGCTCCGGTTGTCATTGCCGCGGCGGACGTGCTCGGCGGCGCCACTGAGCCGCCGGTCCTCCCGGCGCAGAACGGCGAACAGGGAGCAGGGTAGGGCAAGCATCCCGGTGGCGAGCATGGGGCCGGGCGGCCCCAGTTTGAGCAAAACCCAGGGGAGCACGGCAAAGCCGCCGGCCACAACGATGGTCCTGAGGGCTCCCCTGCGGAGTGCCGCGCCCTTCACGTTCCGGCCTTTGCCGCACGGCGCACCTTTCTCGGGGACTTGAAGGGCGCGATCTCCTCGAAAGGACCGACGGCGGCTGCAGGCGCCCGGCTGGCCTCCTCCTCGGGCCTGCGGATATGCAGGAACTGCACGTTCTCGGCCACCACCTTCAGGCGCGAGCGTTTGGCTCCGCTGTGCTTATCCTGCCAATGGTCCGTGTCCATGCGGCCCTCGACCAGGACCAGGGACCCCAGGGTAAGGAAGTGGGCGCATGCCTCGCCGGAGGGTCCCCAGACCTCGATGTCGTTGATGTACGTCGTATGGGTGATCTTCTCGCCGCTTTCGTCCCTTTTGTTGCGGTTGATCGCGACATGGAGCAGGCAGAGCGCCTGTCTTTCTCCCTCGGGCTGAAAGCGCAGTTCGGGAGCCTTGGTCAGGTTTCCAATGAAGGCATAGCGGTTGAGGTAGGGCATGGCGCCATACACAAACACCATGTTAGACATGTCAAATAAAAATAGAGGTGTGTTAACGTGGGGCGCCCCCGCTACTAGTCGTGGGGGACCCTGTCCGCCCCAGGCGAGGGGTCCTTTGCGGGCGACTGCGGCTTACCCGATGCCCCCTCCAGCTCGGCGATCCGTGCATCCGCGGCCCGGAGCAACTGCGCGAGACGGATGGACTGGGCCTTCAGCTCAAGGGCCTGATCTGAAAGCTCCCGGCTGCGGCGCATCACCGCCTCCAGCGAATTGTCCAGCCTCCCCGCGCTTTCCCGGTTTGCCGCCACCTCGGCTGCGAGCTCCTGGGGCAGCAGCCCGGGTTGGTAGGCGATCTCGCCGCGCGCGATCTCGCCGGTCACGATTCGGAGAGTCGCGGGCGCCGGGGAGAGGGACTGCTCGTCACTCAGGCGGACCAGCGTCAGGCGGCCGTCCAAGAGCATGAGCCTGTAGGCGGCCGGCAGCGTGATCCGGTCCGGGAGGCTCAGGGCTTCGGCCGGGCCGGGTGCCGCGGTCACTTGGTCCGCGGGCAGCGGCGGTACTTGGGCCTCGGACCGCCGACCGGCCGGGGCTCCGGAGCCCGAGCCCGGCCCGGAGCAGCCGGCACCGACCAAGAGTCCGACAAGGCAGGCGCATGGGAAAATCTTCATCCTTTTTTCGCCGCACCGGCGGGGAGTCGTAGCCCCACGGCTGCGGCCCGCGGGTCGATCGTCTGCTCGACAAAAAGGTAGAACGCCTTGCCCGCGGGCACCCGGACATAGACGCCCCGTTTTGACATCTCGTCACGGATGCGCCCTGCCACCTGGTTCATGAGCTCGGTCGCGCTCGTCCCCACGGACCCGGCGACCGCGTTTCCCAGGGTGGGCGCTATCTGTGTTGCGCCGAGGACTCCGGAAAGCCCAGGGGCGGGCTGCTGGCGCTCGGCAACGGCAGCAGCGCCCTGTGCGAGGCCGCTGAGGGCCGCGGCGGCAAAAAGCCTCACCTCGCGCTCGTCCTGGGTCGACAGGGTCGCGCCCACAAGCCCGTCTGCGCCATCCTCCAAGCCCCATGCGCGAGCGCGCTCGTGGCCGGGTGCTGGGCTCTCCTGTCGGTCGAGGGCTCTTGCCTTGAGCACGAGTTCCCGGCCGTTGGAGCCCTCGCCGCCGCCGGGAAGAACGAGGGTCCATTCCCCGTCGTCCACCAGGCGGCCTACGCCGGCCGCATCGATCACGGGCTCGGGTCGCGCGTAGCTGTACGCCTCGGTTCCCGCGGGAATGATCACGTCACCGTTCCAGTCGAGGTCCTGTGTCACGAGCGCGACAATCGGTTCGGACCTGGCGGTCACGCTGTCGACGGTATTGACCAACTGGCACTTGATGAGCCGTCCATACGGAGCGAACCCGTCGGAGAGGTCCGGACTCAGGCTAGCCTTGGGCGGCCCGGGGTCCGGCAGGATCATCGCGGTCGGGGCCGACTGACGGGTTTCCGCAGGCATGCGGAAGATCTCGGGCAAGGTCTTCTTTTCATCCCGACGGTGGCTCGAAGGGCCGCCGGAGGTCGGCTCCGCGGGCGGTGATTCCTTGGCAGCCCCCTCGGTCACGTCCTGCACGGGCTTGGGTCGCTCGGTCTCCCGCCGGTAGCCTCCGGTTACCGGGGAGGCCTCCCTCAGGGCCTCGGCCGAGCTGATCTCCTCCGGGGCAAGGCGCGTGGGGAATTCCGTCGCCCGTTTCTCCGATTGCGGGGCGAGCGGCGCACTGCGCGCAGGCCACTTCCATGCGGCGGCAACGAGCGCCACGGCGCCCGCAATCAGCAGACTCACCCTCAGGGAGACCCGCCCGGAGCAGGTTGATTCTTTAAAGACGCCTGTCATTGGGTTTCGAATCCGGGCAGCGGCATCCTGAGGACGGGGCGGGGGTTCACCGACCCAAGGAGCACGGCGCTTATTTCGAACCGGTTGTCGGGTAGCAGGAGGTTGGGGGCCCCGTTGGGAGCCCGGGCGACAACCAGGAAGACCGGGGCCGTGGCGCCGGGTTCTATCTCCGCGGGAAAGTCGACCGTTCCCACGGGATAGACTCGGTCGCCGGCGCGGACAACCCAGCTTGCGGGATCCACAATGAGGCGCCTCGGGGTGGTGTTCGCCACGCTGGCGCACAGTCCCAGGGAATCAGTGGTCGCGTCCCTAAGGGCAAAGCGGGGCGTGATCGTGAAGTCCCCGAAGCTCCTGGGGACGGCGCCGAGGAGCGAGAGCTCAAGGGACGGGTCTGCGGCGGCTAGGGCGCGCGCGCCCTCGGCCGTCGAGCTCAGCATCAGGCGCAAGGTCGTGAGGAGGCCGAGTTCGGACGCGGGGCTGGGCTCGCGGTAGCGGGTGCGAGGCGGCTGCGGGGAAAGAGCGACCGCGGGGCCCTTTTCCGGGACCGGGGTGTCGCCCAGAAAGACGACCTTTCGCCACGCAAGGCCCACTGGGGCCGGCACGAATTCGACGGGAATCCCCCGTGACTTCCCGCCCGGTAGCGAGAGCACGACGTGGAGGACACGGTGTGCGCCCGCCGAGACCGGGGTCACGAACACGCGTTGCTTTCCGCGATTGGCCTCGATGACGAAGTCCCCCGCGTACTTCTCAGCGTCGGGTGTGAATCCGCGCCCCGCCCAGTCCTCCAGCGGCCATGGGAAGTCGAGCTCCACGGTGTTCTCGGGCTCGGTCGGAACCGCCACGGGAATGTGTTCCTCGGACTCCCGAGGAAGCGTGATCCGTTCGATGCTTGCGGGGGAGCCCGGATCGGGCGGCTGCCCACCGGCGCGGTGCGAAGAGAGCGCGGCCGGCACCACGAAGAGCATGAGCAGCCCGACCCCTTTCACGGCGCCTCCTTGTCCCCCGGCCAACGCACGGTGGCCCGGTGGCGGACGACCACGAAGGGATAGCGGCCCTGTTGGAGGGCGTCCTCCTGTGGCGCCAGTTCGACGATCAGGTGGAATTCCCCGGCAGGGGGCTCGTAAGGCAGGCCCTCCACCGCACCCGAGCGGACCAGGAAGCCGCGGACGCGGTACCTGGGGGTAGGGCCCTCGTCTAGGACGTCGATCCCCTCAACCTCGGGGTGGTCGTATAGGTTGCGGCGCTTGCGCTCAGGGACCTCGCCCCGAACATCGGCATCCAGGGTGCGCCAGCTTTCACCGATGAAGATCCTGTGGGCGAGCTCAGGGTAGGATAGCCCGGACGGGTTGCGCGTGAAGCACGCCTGGGCGGCCTGGAGCAGGATCTCCCGGTAGAGCGCGCTCCTGGCCTCGGCGGGCCTAACGGGCCCATAGTGGATGGTGCCCACGCCGTCCACCGAGTAGGCCCAAACGCCCTGCCGCAGGTTTGCGGTGCCCGCTTCGAGCAGGAGGAGGGAGAGAAGCGGCGAAGCAGTTGCCACCACCATGCAGAGGACCTTTACCTGATGTTCGGCCACCCAGCGCGCGGCAGGGGTGAAGGTGGAGTTCTGGGGCGGGCCGCCCCTGGGTCCGGCGACCGTTGGCCTGCGCGGAACCTCCGGCTGATCGTGGTGACCCTCGCTCATGGGGCGTGCAGGCGAGCACGCCCCGCAATATTAGACAAGTCAAACTTTGCGCGTTACTCGACCCGATTTCTTCGTCTTGGGCAGCTTGGGTGCGGGGCCCTTTCCCGTCTCGACCCACTTTTCGGCCCTGCGGAGCTCGGCGTTAAAGGCGGTCCCAAACTCGACCAGCGTGGGCCCCTTGCCATTCGCCAGCGCCGCGTTCACGAAGTACATCGTGGTGCCCGCAGCCTCGCCCGGCAGGGGGGGCGGCGCCATCCTGCGGATGGTCCCGACATAGGACACCCCGAGGCTCTCGGCGCGCCTGCGCGCGACCGAGACGAGAAGGCGTTCGAAGGCAGCTTGGCGTTGCGCGGGAGTCATCGGGTTCGGGAAAAGCTGAAGAGAAAGCGTTTGCTAAACGTGTCTAAACAAGCTAGGTATGTTTTCACCCGTTTTCAACCACCTTATACATTAATTGTTCCCATTAAAACGTCATGAGTGACAAGACTAAAATTAATGTGGCCCAGATGAGGGGCGTTTCGGCCGCCGCTGCCGCCTCACGAGGCCTCTCGGAACCGGCCGTCGTGGACTTCCTTCCGCTCCCCGTCTACCCGCTGCTTGGGGTGCAGGTCCACTGCGTCCGCTGGCAGACCATCGTCCAGGGAATGAAAAAGAAGGGCGTGATCGTGAGGGTTCACCGCGAGAGCGACCGGGGCGGCCTTTTTAAGGCCGCTTCGCGCGTCGGCGTGAAGCTGATGAGTCGCCGCTGCGCCGGTGCGCCGGGGGAAGGGGCCAGCTGGCTGGTCCGCATCCGGGAGGCGGGCGGCCGCAACGCCGCCGACATAGACGCCGCCGACCCGACCGCTTCCGACCGTGGCCGCTACCGCGCGCTTGGGCTCCTGGTCCTTGAGCGAGGCTCCATTACCATCAAGGGCGGCGACATGGCTGTCGCGCTCCACCGCTCCCTTAGGGAGTTCATCCGCGACAACGGACTAGCTGGCAGGCGCCAGCGCAACGCGGTCGTTGCGGAGCCCGGGCCCGAGGGCGAGTATGTGGTGTCGGTCGCCCCGAACATCCGAGCGGCGTTCGCGGACTGGGAGAAGAAGAAGTCTCCTGCAGCTTGACGCCGTGGCCCGCGTGGGCCAACAAGCTGGGAAATGCCCGGAACCTCTGACGTCCCGGAGCGCCTCGCGGCCCTGCGAGGGCTTCGCAGCCACCTTTGCGCCGCCGTGCTGGGGCAGGAGGAGGCCGTTGCCGGGCTTTCGGATGCGCTTTTGGCCGGCGAGATGGGCCACACTCGCCCCGGCAGGCCGAAAAGCATTCTGCTTCTCCTGGGACCTACGGGAACGGGAAAGACAAAGGCGGTGCAGGCCGCGAGCAGCTACCTCTATGGCACCCACGCGGTCGCGCGGATTAACTCGGCTGAATTCTCATCGGAGGAGCGGGTTCCGCTGCTCTTGGGCAGGTCTGCCGGCGAGGAGGGGCTCCTTGCGCGCAAGATCGCCGGGCTCAGGAGTTCCGGGGGGCGGATCCTGCTTCTTGACGAGATAGAGAAGGCCCACCCGAGCGTGGCCGACTACCTGCTCGGGATCGAGGAGGCGGCCGTGATGACGGCAGCGGGGATCACCCTGGACCTCTCCGACCTCCACATCATCGCCACCTCCAACGTGGGCAGTGCAGGCGTCACAGAGATGCAGGGTCTGGCGCGGGCAAGCGTGCGCCGCTACGTCGAGCAGGAGGCGGCCGCCCACTTTCGGCCGGAGGTCCTTGCGAGGTTCACGGCGGTGCTCGTATTCGCCCACCTTTCCCGTGAGGTCCAATTCAGGATCTGCCGCCAGATGGTGGATGAGGAGGTGGCCTTCCAGTCGGGTGTGCTCTCGGAAAAATTTGGGCACAGGCACCAGGTCCGCACCCACCCGGCCCTATGCCACAGGCTTGTGGGCGAGGGTTGGCATCGCCGCCTCGGGGCACGGCCCATGCGCAACGTGGTCGAGCGCCGCATCCGCGGGGCGCTTGTCGATGCGCAGCTTCGTGGAACGCTAGGTCCCGGTGTCACCGAGTCCGTTCTCTGCATGGATACGGTGGAGGGCATCCGCGCCTCGGTGGCGCGAATGCCCATCTGCCTTTAGCGGGCGCGGCCGGCGCCCTAGCTGCGGTCAGGATACGGCGGCGGCGGCGGCACGGACTTCGCGTTGGTCTTCAGCTCGGTTAGTATCTCCTCGATGCCGCGGTCAAGCTGTTGGTCCGTGCCCGAGAATTCCTTTGCGGGATCGTTGTCGACAACGATGTCGGGATCGACGCCTCGACCCTCGACGGGCCAATCCTTTCCATCCTTCGAGTAGGGGGCGAATTCTGGCTTGTTGAGAAATCCGCCGTCGACGATTGGGAGGGTCTCCCGGATGCCGACCACGCCGCCCCAGCTTCGCTTGCCGATCAGTTTTCCGAGGCCATTGTCCCGGAAGCGGTACGGGAAGATGTCACCGTCGGAGGCGGAGAACTCGTCCATCAGGAGGACCTTGGGACCAAGCTGGAGGTCGGAGGGGTTCGGCAGGGGCGTAGCGTTCCTCGCCTTCTCGAAGAAGACCAAGCGGCGGGTGAGCCGCTCGATTACCATCGGGGAGACGAATCCGCCGCCGTTGCCTCGGTCGTCGATGATGAGCGCTTTTTTGCGGAGCTGGGGATAGAAGTGCTTTGCGAACTCATCGAGACCCTCGAAGCCCATGTCGGGGATGTGGATATAGCCGACCTGACCGCCGGTCTTCTGGGTCACATAGTCGGTGTTGTGCTGGACCCAGCTGCGGTAGTAGAGGGGCGCCTCGTCGCCCGTCGGGATGACGGTCACAAAGCGAGCACCCTCGTCCAGCGGCTTCGCGTTGACCTTCAGGACGACCTGTTTGCCCGCTTTGCCGACGAGCACCGAGTAGATGTTGGAGAGGTCTCGGACGGGCTTGCCGTCCACGGCGAGGATGTAGTCACCCTCGCTCACATTGACCCCGATCTCAGTGAGGGGTGAACGCTCGGCCTCTACCCAGTTCTCCCCGTGGAGTATCCGGTCGATCCTGTAGGCGCGGCTCTGGGGGTCGCGCGTGAGCTCGGCGCCCAAGAGGCCGAGCTTAACCCTCGGGGCCTGCGGCCTGTCGCCGCCGCCCACGTAGGTGTGCCCGCTGTGGATCTCACCGATCAGTTCGCCGATGATGTAGGTGAGGTCGTAGCGCGTCTGGGCGTACGGGACCAGGGCGGCGTACTTCTCGCGCATGGCGGGCCAGTCCACTCCGTTCATCGTGGGCGAGAAGAAGTAATCGCGCATCTGGCGCCAGCACTCGTTGTAGATCTGCGCCCACTCGGCGTGGCGGTCCAGGGCCAGCTCGAGCTCGGCGAACGAGAGCTTGTCCTTCAGCTCGATCTTGGCTGTTGGGAGGTCGATGATGGCGAAATCCTTCCCTACGTTAACGAGCATCTTCTTTCCGTCATGGGTCACCTCATAGCCTCCGGCGGACCCGAGCTCGGTCTCCTTCTGGTCCTTCAAGTTGTAGAGGGCCAGGGTCTTCTCTGGGGGGCCAGCATTCTCGTCGCCTTCGCCATCAGAGTCGCTGCGCAGGTAGTACACCTTGTCGCCCACAGCGGTGATCGACTCATAGTTAGCCGACTTGATCGGCAGACCGATGAGGCGGTCTTTGAGTCCGTCCTCGTCGACCTTGACGACGACGGCTTTCGGGGCGGTGTCCTTCTTGTCATCCTTGCCTTCGGCCGCCTTGGCGTCCGATGGCTTGTCATCGGGCTTGGGAGAGGGGGCCGCGATCTCGACCTCGTCGCTCTTCGGCTTGAAGGGGGAGTCGGTGTCCTTGGCGAGCGCAAGAAGGTAGACGCGCTCGAGGTTCTTGTAGACGTGCTCGAGTTCGTAGTCGCTCATCGTTGGTTTGAAGTCTCGGCCGGAGGCCAGGACCAGGAACTTCCCGTCATCGCTGAAGCTGGGCGAGCTGGCCTCGTACCATCCGTCGGTGGCCGGGAACTTGCGGGAGTCCTTGACTGAATAGAGCCACACCTTCGTAAGGGACTCGTCCTCAGGGCGCGTCCAGGTGATCCACTGGCTGTCGGGCGACCAGGCGTACTGCCGGATCTCGAACGCCGTCGCCGTGTCGACCACCGTCACCTCCTTGGATTCGACTGAGACGAAGCGCAGTCTCTGGAGCCTGTCGGACCACAGGAGCTTCTTGCTGTCGGGCGACCACATTGGGCCGTAGTAGTAGGTGTCGGCGCCATGGGTGAGTTGGACCGGGGCCCCCGTGCCGTCCTGCGGCCTCACGTAGAGCTCGTTCTCACCGGACTCGTCCGAAATGTAGGCGATCGTCTTGCCATCGGGCGACCAGGCCGAGTCGCGCTCGTGAACACCCGACTTTGCCGTAAGATTGCGCGTCGCTCCGTCCTTTGCCGGCACCGTGAAGGTGCCCCCGCGTGCGTTGACCACGGCACGCTTTCCGTCCGGCGAGGGCGAGACGTCCGCCACGTAGTCGGCGACGTTCACGAGGGCAGGGCGAGCCGTGACGAAGTCATCCTTCACCACGATTGGCAGCCGTTTGGACGTTCCGCTTCGGGTGTCGAAAGACCAGACGTAGCCGGCCTCCTCGAATACGATTACCCCACCGCCGAGCGACGGGAACTTGATGTCGAAGTCCTTAAAATGAGTGTGCTGCGCGGTCGCCTTGGTGGCCAGGTCGTAACTATACAGGTTCATCCTTTTTGCGCCCTCGGCCAGCCTGTCCGAGATGAAGTAGATCCGGTTGTTGGGCGCCCACATCGGTATGATGTCCTGGGCGGGGTTGTTCGTGATGTTCTCGATCGCGCCGGTCTTGAAGTCGTAGATCCAGATGTCGTCGGCCATTCCGCCTCGGTAGTCCTTCCAAGTCCTGAACTCGCGGAAGATACGGTTATAGGCCATCTTGGTGTCGTCGGGAGAGAGGGACAAGAAACCGCCGCGGGGCACCGGCAGAACCTTCGGAAGATCCCCGTCTGGCCCGACCGAGAACAGCTGGCCGTTGAACGGGTCGAAAGAGCGCATCCTCGATCGGAAAACCACCTCCTGGGTGGTGTTCTTCCACGCCATGACAATGTTGTTGGGCCCCATGCGGTCGCCGAGGTCGTCGCGGCCGATCGTAGCGGTGTAGGTGAGCCGCTTGGGCGTCCCGCCTTCGGCCGGCATAAGGTAGACCTCCGTGTTCCCGTCATACTGCGCCGTGAATGCGAGCTGGCTTCCATCCGCCGAGAACCTCGGGAAGACCGCGTAGCCCGGTCCGTTCGTCAACCGTCGAGCGACGCCGCCGTCCATGCCCACCGAGTAAAGCTGGTCGGCATACGAGAACACGACTTGCTTCCCATTGGTGGCGGGAAAACGGAGGAGGCGGGTCTCGTCGGCCGGAGTTTCTGATCGCAGGGGGCTCGCCAGAAGAACGAGGCCCGCCAGGGGCAGGATGAGTTTAAGCATGTTATTGGGCAGAGGATTACAGTTGCATGGATCTTATTCTAAAAACCCAAGCAAAGCCAATACCCGACAGCTCAAAAACTCGAAATCACGGGGCCACAATGCCTTCCCGCCGTGATGCCCCCCGAGGCCTACACCGATTCCAAGATCTTATAGAGGCGTTTGACCATTCCGGTGGCGTCGTCCAGGAGCCCAGCCGAGATGAGCGCATTGTCCAGAATCTGCTCGGCGACGAGCTTGCCCTTTTCAGGCGCCTGGGTCCTCAGTTCGGACAGTCTCTTGATGACGGCATGGCGCGGGTTGATTTCCAGGCTCACGCGAACGGGCGCTTGCTCCCCGTCCTTGTTCATGGCCTTCATCAGACGGCGCATATGGGGAGACATGAACTTGTCCGCGTTCAGCGCCAATGCGGGGGAATCCACGAGGCGGTCGCTCGCCTTCACCTCCGAGACCCTGTCACCGAGCGACTCCTTGAGCCAGCCAACAAGAGCCTTCGTATCGTCCTCGCTGAGCGCCCCCTCTGCCCGTGGCTGCTCGGAGAGCTTAACGTCCCCGTGGTCCGCCGCAGTGAGCTTCTTCCCATCGAATTCCCGGACGTTGTTCATGACGTACTCGTCGACCGTCTCAAAGCAGAAGAGAACCTCAAGGTTGCGGGCCTTAAACCCCTCAAGGTAGGGGCCGGATTCGATCGAGTCCCTGTTCGGGCCCACCAGGTAATAGATTTCCTTCTGCTCGGTTCCCATGCGGGTGACGTAGTCGGCCAGGGAGGTGGTCTTTCCCTTCTCCGTGAGCGACGACTCGAAGCGCAGGAGCTTCGTGATGGCATCCTTGTTGACGAAGTCGAGCGCGGCGCCCTCTTTGAGAAACACCCCGAACTCCTTGTAGAAAGCCGCGTACGCATCGGGACGGTCCTTGGCTTCCTCGTCTAGGAACTTGATGAAGCGCTTCGTGATCACCCGGTTGAGCTTCTCGACAAGCGAGCGGTCCTGCATCGTCTCGCGCGAGATGTTGAGCGGCAGGTCCTCGCTGTCGACGACGCCCTTCAGGAACCTGAGCCATTCGGGCAGGAGGTCCTTCGGCCTGGCGTCGATGAGCACCTTGCGGCAGTACAGCGCCACGGAGGGCTCGAGCCTCGATAGACCCATCTTCTCGGTGTTGTCCTTCGGGACGAAGAGGAGCGCATTGATCGAGAGCGGGGCGTCGGCGCTGAAGTGCAGGCGCATGCGCGGCTTCTCGGTGTCGTGGGCCTGAAATTTATAGAACTCGTCGTACTCCTCCTCCTTGATCTCATTCTTGCTGCGCAGCCACAGGGCCTGGACGGTGTTGATCCGCTTCCCGTTTAAGTTGATCGGGAACGAGACGAAGGAGCTGTACTTCTCGATGATCTCGCGCACGCGCCACTCCTGGCTGAATTCGGAGCACTCATCCTTAAGTTCGACGACGATCTTCGATCCCCGGCGCACGCCGGCGCTCTCCTCGATCGCGTAGCTGCCGGAGCCGTCGCTGCTCCAGAGGAGCCCGGGTTCGGACTCGCGCCACGAATGCGTGTAGACCTTGACGGACTTCGCCACCATGAAGGCCGAATAGAATCCAACGCCGAATTGCCCTATCAGTCCGGTGGCCTTTTGGTCTCCCTCGCCCAGGGCCTTAACGAACGCCTTGGAGCCCGAATGGGCGATGGTCCCGAGATTCTCGACAAGCTCGGCCTGGGTCATCCCGACTCCGAAGTCCTGGATGGTGAATGTCTTAGCCTTGTCGTCAGTCGTGATATTGATCTCCAGATCCAGCTTGTCGTCAAAAATGGCCTTTTCGGTGAGGCTGAGGTGCCGCTGCTTCTCGAGCGCGTCCGAGGCGTTGGAGACCAATTCCCTGACGAAGATCTCCTTTTCCGTATAGAGGGAGTGGATGACGATATCGAGCAGCTGCTTGATCTCTGCTTGGAATTCGAAGGTCTGTGGAGTTTCGGTAGGCATGGGTTGTGGAAAATGGAGGTGAGACGGTAGCTCGGTCTTTTCAAAAATCAACGCCGCATAGAGGCACGCCTGCAGGATGCCGCAGTTGAAGTATTCGGGCAATGGGTCATGTTACCCATACGCCTATATGCCCACGAAAGAACCGGAACACCCAATCAACCCCGAGGTAAGGATTGGCCATGTCCACCTAAAGGTTGCCGACATCGAGCGCTCGCTCGCCTTCTACTGCGGGGTTCTGGGATTCAAGCTCATGCAGCGCTTCGGCACTGGAGCGGCGTTTATATCCGCTGGGGGCTACCATCACCACATAGGGCTCAACACTTGGGAGAGCCTGGGGGGGGCGCCGCCGCCTCAGGGAACGACAGGGCTCTTTCACGTGGCGATCCTCTATCCGAACCGCTCCGAGTTGGCGGATGCGCTCCTCAGGCTCATGGCGGCCAAGATCCCGCTCGACGGCGCAGCGGACCACGGCGTCAGTGAGGCCCTTTACCTCCGCGATCCCGACCAGAACGGGGTTGAGCTCTATGTTGACCGGCCCCGCGAGCAATGGCCCCTGGACTCCAAGGGGGAGGTGGCCATGTACACGCGACCCCTGGATCTGGACGCGCTCATGGCCGAGGCCTCCGCGGGTTAGGCCCGGGGATTGGGGGTGCGCCCGATCCGGTCGGAAGTCACCCGTGTCGCATGGTCCGCTCCCGCGTCCCCTTTGGCCGCAACGCCGACCGGGGGGAAAGTCGCCCCATGCTACGGCGTCCGCGAGCGCGCTCCATTGACCGCCTTACGCCGGCAGAGAACAGGGCGGGCCAAGTCTCTCACGGTTTGTCGATGAACGGTACTGCGGCATCCAGGAATTCCTCCGGGCGTTCAATCGCGGGCGCGTGCCCGCTCTTGGGAATGAGGGCCAACCTTGCGCCGGGTATCCTGAGGGCAAAGTCCCTCCCGTCGTCGACGGGGATGATCTGGTCGCTGTCCCCCCAGACCACGAGCGTTGGGATCGAGATCCCAGCAAGCTTGTCGTCAACAGACTCGGCGATGATCCCCCTGTTCGACATGATCGAGTGGATCGTCCATCCATCGCCCTTGGAAAGGATCGCCTCGAACTTCCTGCGGATTTCCGTTTCCGATCTCCGGGAAGGCTCGAAGAAAATTGCGGACAAGAGGCGCATGGACCCCTCGACCGATGCCCCACCGCCGCCCGAGGTGAGCTGCTCGGCGAGATGCCTGTGCCCCGCGGCATCCACAAGGATGAGCTTCCGCGGCGCCGGAAGGGCAAAGGAAGGCCCTGCGGCAGGCGCCGGTCCCAGCGCCTGAATCGTGTACTGGGCGCAAATCCATCCGCCGAGCGATTCCCCGATGAGCGTGAATTCCGTGACCTTCTTCACACGCAGAAACTCGCCGAGCATGTCCACCCACGTCTGGATGCCATAGTCGATGAGCGGCTTGTCCGAGGCCCCAAATCCAAGCTGGTCGGGCGCCAACACGTGGTGGTGGGTGGCGAGGGGCCCTATGCAGGTCCCCCAGTCGTCCGCCGCTCGGGTTGCGAGGCCGTGGAGCATGACAACCGTGGGGCCGCTTCCGGCTTCGTAGTAGGCGATCTTTTGGCCGAAGATCCACTCGCTCTTCTGCTCCGGGAGGGTCGATGCCCGGCCAGCGCTTAGCGCCATGAGGCTGGTCGCCAGCGCCTGGAGAAGCAAATATGGGTTTCGAAGTTTCAGGATTAGCGGGGTGGGGCGCTTTGAGCGTGCCTCCCTATGGCCCGATGCACCTTTCGTGCCATGCGGCTGCCTCTAGCCGCCCAGGTACGCCGACTTGAGTTGGGGGTTTGCGCGCAATTCGGAACTCTTCCCCTCCATGGTCACGCGCCCGGTCTCGAGCACGTAGGCGTAGCTGCTGATCTCGAGGGCCAGGTTTGCGTTCTGCTCGACAAGGAGCACGGCGATACCGCGGTCCCGGTTGATCTCGATGATCCTCTCGAAGATGGTGCTGATCAGGCGGGGAGCGATGCCGAGCGAGGGCTCATCAAGCATCAGGAACTTGGGCTCTCCCATGAGCGCCCTTCCGATAGCAAGCATCTGCTGCTCGCCGCCGGAAAGGGTTCCGGCGGTCTGCTTGAGTCGCTCCTTTAGCCTCGAGAAGATGGTGAAGACGTACTCCCGGTTCCTCGCAATGGCTTCCTTGTCCTTCTGCAGGTAGGCCCCCATCGCGAGGTTCTCGTCGACCGTCAGGTTTGCAAAGATCATCCTGCCCTCGGGGACGTGCCCGAGCCCGCGGGCCACGATCCTGTGCGCAGGTACCCGGCTGATATCCTCGCCCATGAAAGCCACCTTGCCCGAGGTGGGCCGCAGAAGCCCGGAAATGGTGCGCAGGGCCGTCGTCTTTCCGGCCCCGTTGCCGCCGATCAAGGTGACGATGTCCCCCTTGGCTACCCTCATCGAGAAACCGTGGAGCGCCGCGATGGCGCCGTAGGACACGCAGAGGTCGGAGATTTCGAGCATCATGGCCTATTGGTGGGTGAAGCCCTTTTCATGGGGCTCGCCCAGGTAGGCCTCGATCACCTTGGGGTCGCTCTGGATCTCTGCGGGGGTGCCCTCGGCGATCTTCTCTCCGTAGTCCAGCACGGCCACGCGCTGGCAGACGCCCATGACGACCTTCATCGAATGCTCGACCAGGAGTATCGAGAGCCTGAACTCCCTGTGGATGCGCGTGATCAGCCTCATCAGCTCGTCCTTCTCTGTGGGGTTCATGCCTGCGGCCGGTTCGTCCAGGAGGAGGAGCTTGGGCTGGGTCGCAAGGCAGCGCACGATCTCCAGACGGCGTTGCTCCCCGTAGGGCAGGCTGGTCGCAGGGGCGTTCCGGTACTTTCGGAGATGGAAAAGCTCAAGCAACTCGTCGACCCGCCGTGCGATCGCCTGTTCGTCCCGGTGGTAGGAGCCCATGCGCACCAGCGCCTGCGCGGCACTTGTCGTGCGGTGCAGGTTGCACGCCACCCGCACGTTGTCGAAAACGGAGAGGCTCTTGAAGAGCCGTATATTCTGGAAGGTGCGGGCGATCCCGGCCCCCACCACCTCGCTCACCTTGTGCCCGGCCAGGTCCGTGCCGTTCGACCGGATGACACCGCTGGTGGGCTCATACACGCAGGTGATGAGGTTGAAAACGGTGGTCTTGCCGGCGCCGTTGGGACCTATGAGCCCCACCAGGTCCCCTTCCTTTACGGTGAGGTCAACGGCGTCGACCGCCGTGAGCCCACCGAAGCGGATCGTGACCTTGTCGAGTTCGAGGATGGGCTTGTTCATCGCGCGCGCCACGGGCTGCCGGGCCCGCGGAGTCGGGCGCGCAGCCGGGCGATAATGCCGACAAAGTCGAAGTTAAACAGCCCCTTGGGCCGCACGAGCATGAGTACAATCAGCAGGAGCGAGTAGAGCACCATGCGGTACTCGTCGACCGAGCGCAGCAACTCGGGCAGCACCGTCAGCAGGATGGCCGCAAGGATGACGCCAGGCGTGTTGCCCATACCGCCCAGGATCACCATGACCACGATCTCGATGCTCTTCGTGAAGTCAAAACCTGTGGGCGTGATGGTGAGCTTGAAGTGCCCGTAAAGGCCGCCGGCTACGCCTGCAAAAAAGGCGCCCACGACGAAGGCCACGATCTTGTAGCGGGTCGTGTCGAGTCCCACCGCTTCGGAGGCAATCTCGTCATCGTGGGTCGCCAGGAACCCCCGGCCGTAGGTCGAGCGAACCAGGCAGACCACCGTAAACACGGTCAGCGCGGCGACGGAGTACACCCAAAACACGGTAGTGTAGTTTGGGATCCCGTTCAGGCCCAGCGCCCCCCCGAGCGACTCGACGTTCTGGAAGATAACCCTGATGATCTCTCCGAAGCCGAGCGTGACGAGTGCCAGGTAGTCGCCCTTAAGCCTGAGGGAAGGGATACCGACGGCAAGGCCCGCCAGAGCGGCGCCCATGCCGCCCACGACGAGCGCGGCCAGGAACAGGAGTCCCTGCTGGAAGTCGGTTCCGCCCGCGTCCCCGAAGAGCTTCTGGCCCAGGAGGAGCGTGATGGATGCGGATAGGTACGCCCCGACCGACATGAACCCAGCGTGGCCGAGCGAGAACTGCCCCGTGTAGCCGTTCACGAGGTTGAGCGACACGGCCAGGATCACATTGATCCCGACCCCGGTAATGACGTCCAGGTAGTAGGGATCGAAGTGGCTCGAAAAATGGGAGACACCGAAGGCAAGAAGCACCGCCGCGATGAGTGTGAGTAGGGGCTTCGGCATCTTCTAGGGTCCTACACTTTCTCGGTCGTAAAGCGGCCCAGGAGGCCGGCAGGGCGGAAAAGGAGAATCCCGATCAGGATAGCGAACGCTATCGCGTCCTTGTAGGTGGACCACCTGGAGCCATCCACGAAGGTCTCCACCATGCCCAAGATCAGGGCGCCGAGAGCGGCCCCGGGGATGTTGCCAACGCCGCCAAGCACCGCGGCAACAAAGGCCTTCAGTCCAGGGACAACGCCCATCAGCGGGTCTATGGAGGGGTAGTTCAGCGCATAGAGGACGCCGCCCGCCGCGGCGAGCATCGAGCCCAGGCCGAACGTGAACGAGATCACGACATCGATGTTGATCCCGACCAGCTGCGCCGCCTTGGGGTTGAGCGCCACGGCCCTCATCGCGGTGCCGATCTTGGTCCGGTAGACCGTGAGTTCGAGGGCCACCATGAGGACCGAGGCCACCAGGATCACGATCAGCTGGTTCATCGAGATGACCAGCCCGTGCACCGAGATGATCTTGGAGGGGAAAATCGATGGGAAGGCCCTCGGTGTTGCCCCAAACACGAGCTGGCCCGTGTATTCAAGAAAGAGGGACATGCCGATGGCCGTTATGAGGACATTCAGGGTGGGGCCGCCCCGGAGCGGACGGTAGACCAGGCGTTCGATCAAGATGCCAAGGACGGCGCATCCGGCCATTGCCGCGGCCAGGACGACGAGGCCGCCCCAGACCGTGCCGCTCGGCAGGTGCTCGCCGACGTAGTAGCCAATGAAGGCCCCGACCATGAACACGTCGGAATGCGCGAAATTTATGAAGCGCAACACTCCATAGACCATCGTGTACCCGAGCGCGATAAGCGCGTAGATCGCGCCGAGCGAGAGGCCGTTTAGGACTTGCTGAAGGAATTCCGTCATGCCGCCGGGCCGAGCAGTGGGCTAGGGTGCGACACTCTGGACGAACTTGAATTCGCCGTTTTTCACCATGATCACCACCGCGGCCTTGGAGGCGTTGCGGTCCTTGTCCATTGTCGTGTCGCCGGTCACACCCTGATACCCCTTGGTTGCCGCCAGGGCTTCCCGGATGGCCGGGCCCTCGGTCGAGCCCGCTCGGCGGATCGCGTCCACCATGACCTCGGCCGAGTCGTACCCGAGCGCCGCCATGGCGTCCGGTACCTCGCCCCCAAAGCGCGCCTTAAAGCGTGCGACGAATTCCTTCACCGCGGGCGTGTCGACCTGTGGCGAGTAATGGGTCGAATAGTAGCACCCCTCGACCGCCTCGCCGCCAATCTTGACCAATTCGGGAGCCTCCCAGCCGTCGCCTCCGAAGAGCGGGATCTTCATGTCGAGCTCCCGGGCCTGCCTGCTGATCAGGGCGGCCTCGGTGTAATACCCCGGGATGAAGATGCCCTCCACGCCGGCTGCCTTGATGGCGGTCAGCTGGGCGTTGAAGTCCTTGTCTCCCTCCGTGTACTTCTGCTCGATCACGACCTCGCCGCCGTCGTCGGTGAAGCGCTGCTTAAAGTACTTCGCCAGGCCCACGCTGTAGGCCGACGAGACCGAGGTGAGGACGGCGACCCTGTGGATCTTCAGCGTCTCCTTGGCGAACTTCGCCATCACGGTTCCCTGGAAGGGGTCGATGAAACACACGCGGAAGATATAGTTGCCGATCTCCGTCACCTTTGGGTTCGTCGAAGACGGCGAAATCATGGGTATCTTGTACGCTTGGCAGAGCGGCGCCGCCTCGAGGGAGCGCATCGACGCCACCTCCCCGAGGATACCGACCACCTTCTCGCGGAAGATCAGCTTCTTTACTATGGTGGCCGATTCGCCCTGTTTCGACTGGTTGTCATCGGTGATCAGCTCGACCTGGCGGCCAAGTACCCCCCCCTTTGAATCGATTTCCTCGACGGCGAGCAGCGTGCCCTTATGCGACGATTGCCCAAAGGCAGCCTCCTTGCCCGTCAGGGAGGCGTATTCGCCGATCTTGATCGTTTCCTGTGCCGGGGCGGAGCCCGCCAGGGCGGCGGCCGCTGCGAGCGACAGTAGGGAGCGGAAAGGCTTAATCATGGCGTTTGCGTGGCCGCAGCCAATGGCAGGAGGGGGCTGGTTTCAACCGAATTGCCTTACTTATTTGATTATGGCGCTGCGGCCTGCTTCATTGGCCGGGTTGAACACGTTCGACCGGCACCTCCTGCGCGAATGGCTATCGATCCTGGGCCTGGTCCTCGTGCTGGCCTGTGGCCTTCTCCTGGTGCAGGTGATGTTCGACGATTTCAGGGACCTCCATGACGCGGGCGCCAAGGCGGCCGACCTCGCCGTCTATATTCTTGTGGCCGTCCCGGGTTTTCTTGCGTTCACGCTTCCCATTGTGCTGCTCCTCTCGACCCTCTTTGTCCTGGGCAAGCTCCACAAGGCGAACGAGCTGACGGCAATGCGCGCGGCTGGGGTGGGTTTCGCCCGCCTGATGGCACCGATCTGGCTCGTGGGGCTGCTGTGCTGCGCGCTCTCCTATTGGCTGAATTCATCTGTGGTGCCCTGGTCCGTGGAGAAAACCCGGGTCATGAAAGAGGGGTTTCAGTTCAAGAAGCAGGCCCAGTTACTCCCGGAGGACCGAATCGGGGCGGTTTACAGCGTCGGATTCGACAACCCCTATCCGCGCCGCATGTGGTTTTTCAACCGCTACAGCAAGTACACGCAGAAGGCATATGGGGCCGACGTAACCGAGATGGATGTGCGGGGGCGCGAGGTGAACCGGATTGTCGCGACCGAGGCCTGGTACGACGAGGGCAAGCACGGATGGATGTTCAAGGGCGGGCGCGAGATGGGGTTCGACCCCGACACCGGGGTCAACATCTCATCGACGCCCTTCACCGAGAAACTCTTCCCGCGGTTTCAGGAAAACCCGAAGCTCATGATGCTAATCGACCGCCGGCCAATCGACCTGTCCTCCACCGAGCTGAGGGAGCTGATCGACTACCTCTCGAGCGAGAACAACCCGAAGAGTGTTCCGTATGCGGTCCGCTATTATGGGCTCATAGCCGACATCCTCGGGCCCCTGATCGTGATCGCCATCGCGATCCCCTTTGCCGCTTCCGGCGTCAGGGTGAACCCTGCCGTCGGGGTCTCGAAGGCCATTGGCCTCTTCTTCCTGTACTTCATCCTCCAGAACCTGGCCGCCTCCCTTGCCACCAAGCAGATTGTCGACCCGGGACTCGCGGCTTGGTTGCCGAACATCGGCATGACGGGCCTTGCCGTTGTGCTCTTTTCCCGGCTGCGCTAAAACGGCGGTTCAGGTCCTCAGGTATGAGGCCCCGTTCACGTCGATCACGCACCCGGTCATCGCTGCGGGCGCATCCAGCGCGCAGAACACGGCCGCCAGTGCAACTTCGCCGGCATGGGTCACCCGGCCCAGCGGGTGCTGGCTCTTGATCTCGCCGCCTTCGGGCCCGGAAAGGAATGCAGAAGCCATTTCGGTTTCAACCCATCCCGGTGCGAGGCAGTAGACGAGGACCCCCTTAGGGGCCAGGGCCTTCGCCAGGGACTGGCTCAGGGAATTGATCCCTGCCTTGCTCGCGCCGTAGGCGGGAGCATCCGGCTCGCCACGAAAGGCGCCCCGAGAGGAAATGTTCACAATTCTCCCGCCGCCAGAGGTCGCCATGGCCCGCGCGGCAAGAAAGCATAGGTTGGCGGGTCCGAGCAGGTTTGCCGCGATGATGTGCTCCCAGCACTTGCGCCATGCCTTAAAGTCGGTCGACAGGGGAGGATGCTCCGCGTGCACCGCGGCGTTGTTGATGACGATCGAGACAGCGCCGAGGCGGCGGTTGGCTGCCGCCCACAGATGCTCCACCTCGGCGGGGTTGGACATGTCCGCCTTGAATGTGGCGTGGCCCTTCCCGGGCATCGCCGCCACTACCGACTTTGCGGCCGCCTGGTTGACATGGTAATGCACGCCGACCCGCACACCTCTTGCCGCTAGGTGGAGCGCGATTTGCCTTCCTATTCCACGGGATGCGCCGGTCACAAGCGCGCAGAGGGGCCTTTTCTTCTGGGGCGTGCTACGTTTCATGCGGGGTTCGGGTCCTGGGGAATCAACACGGGCCTCCTTGAGGCCTTCGCGCGTCCATTGTGCCCCCGGCGCTCCCCGGCGTCACGCCGATTCCGCATCAGCTTGAGAGGTGCTCCCGGATCCCTTGCAGGAGCCCCTCCAAGTATCGGCGCAGTTCCTGCTCGTGCGCGGCAAACATGTTTTCCGATATTTCGCCCCGGGCTAGACTCTCGCCGGCGGGAAAGTTCGCCTCGCCGCCGATCCTCCCGAATTTGCCGTCTGCTAGGCTCGCGAAACAGTACAGCCTTGAGAACGGTTCATAGCCGATCTCCACCAGGGTGTTGTTGGTTCTCACGAAAATGTAGTCCATGCGCCCACCCCGCTCCGTCGTGATCACCACGTCGGGCGCTTTCAGGGCCGCGAATATATCCTTCGCAATGCTCAGGAAGTCAGGCGCCACGGTAGTATGGCCTCGATGGCCCGGGTGCATCGCGGGCAGAGCGGAATATTCCAGAACCCAATTCCGGCTCCCGCCTAGGCCTGGGTTCGATACAACGCCCCGAAAGTCCCTCGCAAACCGGGATATTTACCGGTTCTGATCTATTTATTGGAACGCCTGTGACCCGATTCACACGGCGATCCTTTTCGATTTCATTTCGGTTGGGAATCCGCGCTCCTGCTCTGCCCTGCCGGCTCGGACAAGACGCCGTCCACGTGCTGCTGAATCACAATGGCCAGGTACTTTGATACAGACCTCTCGTCAATGCGGGCCAGGTCCTCGACGGCCTTTGCAAGATGCTCAGGCAAATTGATTGTAAATCGCGCAAGCTTGGTAGGCACAAAATGAAAATCCTCCCATGGGGAAAAAGGGAAAGGAAATTGTGACGACTATGGGATACATAAAGTGCCGCACGGTGCATCAATTCAAATAAATAGTTCCGCCGTGAGGCGCCCCGATCCGGAGTTCACTATATTGGGAAACGCCATCGCTATAATAATAAGCACCCCATGGTGTCCTGTCGCCGTTACCGGATAACGTCGCCTCCCGTCTCGGCAGCGGCGGGACAGGGCACACGCGAGCGAGACCGTGGCCCACGGCTGTATGGGATTCGGACACTTTTTTCGGGCTCTCGACGCATGGCAAAGGGGAGCGTCAGGAGCAGCAGCGGCGTAGCTTCCACCCTGATTAGCTTATCTTCTTTGTTGCTTACGGGTTGCAAGGCGACATGGGAGCCGGCCAGGGTTCGCGGCACGGGTTCCTCCGGGCGGCTGCGATAAAACACCTTGAGACGGCCTTTGCCGGCGAGTTAGTTACATCCTAGCCGCAGCAAGAGTGCCCGTCCTGCAAGCCTCCTGATAGCTCATCCTGGCCGCAGCCCCAAATCAGCGGATCCCAAACCCCAAAAAATGAAATCTGGTTCGTCGCCCAATTCCGTTTCCCGTCGTGAGTTCCTGCGCTCTGCGGCGGGAGCAGCCGCTCTGGCTTGCCTGCCCCTGATCCTTCCCTCGCGCCTTCGCGGTGCAAATGCGCCCAGCAAACGTCTGCGCCTGGGGCAGATCGGGGCCGGACGGATCGCGAGAGGTCATGACATCCCGGCGATCCTTTCGGCGAACCTGGGCGACTACGTCGCGATATGCGACCTGGACTCAAGGCGGCTGGCGGATGGGAAGGCCCTGATCGAGCAATCGCCGCGCGATGCCAGCGGCCCGGCCCCCGAGCTGCGCTCTTATGGCGATTATCGGGAACTTGTGGAGCGCGATGACATCGACGCCGTCGTAATCAGCACTCCGGACTTTTCCCACGCTGAGCTGGCGTTCGCCGCCATCAGGTCGGGCAAGGACGTCTACCTTCAGAAACCGATGACCATGACCGTCGAGGAGGGCATCATCCTGCGCGACGCAGTGAAGCGATATGGCCGTGTGTTCCAGCTTGGCAGCCAGCAGCGTTCGACCTCCCAGTTCCGCCTCGCATGCGAGCTGGTCAGGAGCGGCCGCGTCGGTCGGCTGACCCGCGTGGAGATCGGTCTGCCCCTCGACCCGACGGCCCCGGACCAGCCCGAGCAGCCAGTTCCTGCCAACCTCGACTATGACCGCTGGCTAGGACCGACGCCGAGGGTCTACTACACCGAGCAGCGCGTACACCCGCAGCGCGACTACGACAGGCCGGGATGGATGAGGAACGAGGCCTGCTGCCTCGGCATGATCACAGGATGGGGCGCTCACCATTTTGACATCGCACACTGGGGCATGAACGTCGAACTGGGCGGTCCGTCGCGCGTTGAGGGCACCGCCGTCTTCCCGACGAACAAGATTTGGAATGTCCACGGGGCCTACCGCGTTGAGCTCCAGTATCCCGACAACGTGAAGATGACGGTTTCGAACGACTTTGAGAACGGGATCAGGTTCTTTGGCGACGAGGGCTGGATTTTCGTGTCCAGGGGAGAGGCGATGGCGACGGCAAGCGACCCCAAGTCCGAGCGGCGCTCAAAGGCGCTGGACGCGAGCAGCCCGAGGCTCCTCGACCCAAAGGGTCTTAGCGTGCACCTGCCCCGAAGCAGCGAGCACCACCTCAATTTTCTGGAGTGCGTGCACTCGCGCGAGGCCACGATGAGCCCGGCCCCCATCGCGCACCGCAGCAACACGGCCTGCATCGTCAGCTGGATCGCGATGAAGCTCAACCGGCCTGTGGAATGGAACCCGCTCACCGAGCGCTTCGTGAATGACCCCCAGGCCGATGCAATGCTCGCGCGCCCGGAGCGGGCGCCGTACGGTGTCCACAACGTCCTCAAAGCTTGACGGTAAAAATCCTCGCCATGAATCGAAGAAACTTCATCTCCCAGGCTGCGGCGATGGTCGCCGCCGGCGCCGTGGTCCCTAGGGCCCTGGTCAGTGCAGCTCAGGACGCGCCGGTGCCCCCGGTGAGCGGCATGACCTACGCCCCCCACGGCGTGCCCCGCCCCGTCGTCCGGCCCGGTGAATTCACGATTGCGGCCGCGCACCTGGATCACGGCCACATTTACGGGATGTGCAACGGGCTCACCGAGGCGGGCGCCACGCTCAAGTGGGTGTTCGAGCCCGACGCCGCGAAGGCAGCGGCCTTCACCAAGGCCTATCCGCAGGCCAAGATTGCCCGCTCGTTAGACGAAATTCTCGGTGACCCCGAGGTCCGGCTGGTCGCCGCGGCAGCGGTCACCTCGGAGCGGGGCCCGCTTGGCTGCCGGGTCATGGAGGGCGGCAAGGACTACTTCACCGACAAGGCGCCCTTCACGACCCTCGAGCAGCTGGCGCAGGCCAAGGCGGTCGTGGCGCGCACGGGACGCAAGTACATGGTCTACTACGGCGAGCGTCTCCACAACGAGTCTGCCATGTACGCCCTTGACCTGGTGAGGCAGGGTGCGGTCGGGCGTATCGTGCAGGTCACTTGCCTGGCTCCGCACCGCCTGAGCAAGGCATCGCGCCCGGCCTGGTTCTTCGAGCGCGCAAAGTATGGCGGTGTCCTCTGCGACATCGGGAGCCACCAGTTCGAACAGTTCCTCGCTTATACGGGAGCAATCGACGCCGTGATCACCCAGGCGGTCGTGGCGAACCTCGCCAATCCCGACCATCCCGAATTCGAGGACTATGGCGAGGCGTCGCTTTTGGGCGACAACGCGACGTCGAACTATGTGCGCGTGGACTGGTTCACCCCGGATGGGCTGAGCACCTGGGGCGACGGACGAACCTTCATCCTGGGCACGGAGGGGTTTATCGAATTGCGCAAGTATGTGGACCTGGCACGTGAGAAGACAGGGGACCATGTTTACATTGCAGACCGCGCCGGAGAGCGGCGGATCGATGTCGCGGGCAAGGTTGGGTACCGCTTTTTCGGAGAGTTGATCCTCGACTGCAGGGACCGCACGGAAAAAGCCATGACCCAGATTCACGCGTTCAAGGCCGCGGAGCTTGCTCTACTCGCCCAGAAGGCCGCCCGCCGGATGGGGACCTAGTCCGTCTTTTCGTCCGCCTCGAGCGCGGCAAAGACGGTTTCGGGCTTCAGGTGGGCCAGGTGCTTGTAGGTCGTTGAGAGCGCGATCGGCAGACGCTCTGCCATGGGAAACCCGGGCCGGCCCAGGTTCACTGCGATCGCATTCCATTTTTCGATGCCGCCGTTCGCGGCCAAGGGAAGCGACTGGAACCACAGGGTGATCTCATGGTCCGAAAGGGTCGCCGCCCGGACGATGTTGTCCCGCGAAAGACCGAAGAAAGCGAGGAACTGGCCGTCGACCCCTGAAGCGTGGCAGAACCGCGACTCGTAGTCGCCGGGCAGCGCGCCTTCGGCGAGGAGGCGGGCCTTAGCGACGATCCTCGGCAGCCACACGCACCCGGCGAGCCGATCGGTGGGACGGGGCAAGTTCATGGGGGTGGCACGCGCTCGTCTGCCGTGGGGGTCCTCTCGGGGTTCGCCGCCCGTGGCGCCTCACCGGAAAGCCTCGACACGATCCCGGAGGCCCTCGTGAAAAGGAATAGCCCGCCCGCGAGGTAAAGCGCCAGTCTTAGCAGGCTCGCAATGAGGGCGATGTAAGCGGCCTCATGGGCATCCGGATTTAGGAGGGACACCTTGTACTCGCGGAGGTATGCGGGAAGGTAGGTGGCGCTCACGGCGCCGTAGAGCAGCACGACAAGGCCCTGAACTTTGATGAGGGCAACGACAAGGGGCTTCATGGAAGGGATTGTCCTCCGGGGATCAGCGTTCGGGCACCTTTTTTGCCACGGCTTGCCTCCCAGGGCGCATGTTCAGGATGGCAAAAGGATGGGCGGGCGCGAGCCAAACTCCCTGCGCATGGGGCTCCCTTCCCTGGCTGAAAGCTGTCCCCCCAAGGCGACGGGCCGATGGGCGAATGCTAGGACGCGTGCTCGCGGGCGGCGTTTGGCAATGCGCGGCCTGTTGAGGAAAGCTCAGCCGCCTCGGTCGAGGCATTTTCGGCTCCGGCAAGGAAAGCCTCGGCCACGGCGCAGACTGGCCTTGTGAAGGACATGCTGAGCGTGATGCCGAGCGACAGGGATACGAGGAAACCGACCAATATTGCAGCGCCGCTGATGAACTGCGAGGCGTGGCCTCGGGCGTCAAACCGGGCTCCGCCCCAGGTATCCTCGGCACGGGCGGCGACCGATTCAGCGAGGCCTGCGATCTTCGCGGCTAACGGATCGTCGAATCCCGTGACGATGCCATTCACCACGGCGGAGGACTCCAGATCCTCCAGGTCAAATCGTTTCAGCGCTTCGCGGTATCGGGCTCCGAGCTCCGCGTGCGATTGGAGCGCCCCGTCGACCGCCTCCGTTCGCAGACCCAACGCGGCCATTTCGACCTTGAGACTTAAGAGATCCTTTTGCGTGGCCGCCTCCTTCTCCGCGAAGGCTGCGAAATAGAGGTCAAAGGCGGGCTGGGCATGGCCCCTGAGGAGAAGGTCTCTCCAATCCCGCAGCTGTGCCTCGAAGTCCCCCTTTGCATGTCCAGCGAGGTCTGCCGCTCTTCGCGTTGAATCGGCATTCAGGAGCCGTTCATTGCGCCTTACCGACGCGTCCTGAATCCCGAAGAACCCCAGGGCTCCGAACGCGAGCGTCACGGCAGAGGCGGAAAGGAACCCTGCTGCAAGTCGTGCGCGGGAGTTCAACATTCCCGGGAGAAGTGCGCTTTGGGGGGACGAGCGCCTGAGCCTGTGAAGGGTTAACAACTATTGCTCGTTTTATCTCTTTTCATGATTAGATTACTTGTTTTACAAGCGATTGGCGCTGACAATTTGGGTATGAAGCTATCGGTTTGGGCAAAGCGAGAGGGGATTGGCTACCAGACGGCCTGGCAGATGTTCAAGGGTGGAAAGCTGCCGCTACCTTCCCACCAGTTGGCAACCGGCACGATCATTGTCGAAGACGCCCCGGCCGGGCCGAACGGAGCGGCACTCTACGCGCGGGTATCCTCGCACGACCAGAAGAAAGATTTGGAGGCCCAACTTGGCCGATTGGCGGCCTACGCGATGAGCCGGAGGCTGAACGTGGTCGGGAACGGTATCTGAAGTAGGGAGCGGTCTTAACGGACACCGGCGCGGCCTGATGCGGTTATTGCGAGACCCGAAGGTGCAGACGGTTGTGGTGGAGCACCGGGACAGGCTGAT
>Ga0302157_10001048_pt1 | contig 34609 bp, 35 predicted proteins | sample I_Bog_N3_3_FD_193502 | JGI IMG/M metagenome (GOLD analysis project Ga0302157, IMG submission 193502) | Peat permafrost microbial communities from Stordalen Mire near Abisko, Sweden - I_Bog_N3_3 | ecosystem: Environmental > Terrestrial > Soil > Wetlands > Peat | place: Sweden: Abisko, Stordalen...
TGCTCATCCAATGGCGGGCATCTTCCCAGTGCAGGGTCTCGATGTTCTCGCCCTCGATCGGACCCTGGACCGGTCCCAGCAGGTGCCTGGATTCCACAGATCCCACTATACGGATGCTTGACGAGTCAGCTGTTGCTGAACTTCTTACGCCCTTCGGAGTAGGACTGCGGTGTGAACCTGGGCGAAGAGGAATCTGATCGGCCTGACATTGTGGCCGCCATACGGGGCGGGGACGACTCGCTGGGCATGCTGGACGAAATCGACCCGACCAGCGCCTCCATGGAACAAGCGCTGTTCTGGAGAAACATCTACACCGAAATCCTCGAAATGGAGGAGTCGGTCCTGGCCCGCATTCGCCAGCTCATGGCGCAGCAATCCCCCCAGGCTCGTCGAGAAGTCGAGCTGACGAACGTCCCGGTGGTGGTGGCCCAGGTCGAGCGATTCCGGTTCAGGCGCGGACTCTGGGCGACCCAGGTTGAAGCCCATGAAAGGGACGGGCTGAGCTCGTGACCCAGAGCACACGTGACCGGCGCGATGCGGGTGACGTCGGTCGCCGTATCGCTGAGCGACAAGACGCGCTCAATCTCACCGTTGCCCAAGTGGCCGAGCGCGCCGGCATGGCCCCCGACTATGTCGAATACCTCGAGCGCACGCCCACAGCCGAACCGTCGTCGCCGGCTCTCCTACGGATCGCCCTGGCGCTCGAGATCTCTTTGTCAGATCTCCTCGGTGGGGAGCGGGACCGGGCGGAGGGACGGGGTGACGCGGCGCCTGAACCGCACCTGGCCGACCTCAATCAGACGGAGTGTGAGAACTACGTCGCCGGGGGAGGTGTCGGGAGAGTGGTCTTACGTTCGGCCGGGAGACCGGTGGCCCTTCCGGTCAACTTCAAGACCCTGGCCGGCGACATCATCTTCCGCTCCGCGGATGATGGAGTGGTCAGCACAATCGGTTTCGATGAGCCAGTCAGTTTCGAAGTCGACCGTATCGATGACGCCATGCGAGGGGGGTGGAGCGTGCTGGCTAGCGGGACGGTTCACCCGGTTGGCGCTCCAGAGCAGCTTGCAGCAGTCGAAGCTCTCGGTATTGAGCCGTGGGCGGGCGGAGAACGGGACACCTACTTTCGTCTGTCTGTCACAAGGCTCACCGGCAAGAGGATCAATGTCGCGTCGGCGCAGTCGTGAATGAGCTAGCCAACTCACATTGTCCGAGTACCCGACACGAATCCCTACAGAAACAACCTGAGTGCGACGAATATACAGAAGTGCCCATTTTCTGCGATCAATTCGGTCGCCAAGGGGTATGGAGAGCCAGATGATTCTGTGCCAGACAAACGAAAGGTGGCCGCTGCGGTCGGAGTCGTCGCCGCATTGGCGATAGGCGCCGGCGCCTACGCATTCACGGCCTCGAACACCGTTCCAGCAACAACGGCCGGAGCGGGATCAGGCGTCGTCACCGGCTACACGGTGACCAATCTGCATTACAACCTTGACGCCACGACGCCAGCGAACATCGACTCCTTGACGTTCACCATCGCTCCCGCTGTCCCGAGCGGCGGCTCTGGAAAGGTCGTCATATCGGCAGCGCTGAGCACGGGCGGTCCAACGAATTACACGTGCACGACAGATACCACCAATGGCACCACCGTCACCTGTGCGACGCTCAGTCCACAATTGACCGCTGCCCTGCTCATGGGCGTCACGGTCGTCGCTGCTCAGTAGCCCACTGACAGCGCGAGACCGAGACCGACATGAACCAGAGTCATGAGCGACTCCACGTTCCGTTGATCGACGATGCCCGCGTTGTTCCGAGGGCGCAATCACATGAGATCGTACCGAGCACGGATAGCAGTGTGTGTTGGAACTGCAGTCGTCATCGTGGGCCTGTGGATCAATTTCTCTCCGACCAAGCTCGGTGGGTCCACGACCTACGCCATCACCGATGGCATCAGTATGCAGCCGTTGCTGCACGCGGGAGATCTGGCGATTATCAGAGTGCAACCTTCGTACCGTGTCGGCGAAGTGGTGCTCTATCAGAGCCAGATTCTGCACAAGCCGGTCCTGCATCGCATCATCTTGATTCAGAACGGGAACTACTTCTTCAAAGGGGATCACAATGGATTCGTCGATCCAGGGTATGCAACACGGAGCGAGCTCATCGGAGAGCTCTGGTTCTTCGTTCCATCGATCGGAACGCCGCTCACCTGGTTCGCCGAGCCACTGCACTCCGGGCTCCTTGCGGGGGCAGCCGCATTGCTCCTTGTTCTTGTCGGCCTCCATGCACCCACCCGTAACCGACGAAAGCGTCGGGGTTCATCACATGCCGCGGCACCTATGACCTACCGCGTCTCGGAAGGCGAAGCCGGCTCGCCGTCGCGAGAGCGGCGTTCTTCGGGTGAGACCGGTGATCCGCGAGCTGCATCCGGAACCCATGGTCCAGGTCATGACCGGCGGTCCGGCATTGAGATGACGACCCAACAGGTGGCGACTCGTCATGCACCGCCCTATTTCGAGGGACCGCTGTGGTTTCTCGCAATTCTCGGTGTGTCGATCGGATTGGCGATGCTCCTCCTCGGGCTAGGGTTCAGCCGACCCTCGCAGCGCGCGGTGCCGCTGACGAGCGCCTACCGCCAATCCGGGGTGTTCTCCTACTCGGCGCAAGTGAAGGCGCCGACCGAGGCCTACCCGTCGGGCACCGTGACGACGGGTCAGCCGATCTACTCGAATCTGGTGAGCACCGTGACGTTACGCTTCGACTACCGGTTCGCGTCGTCGCTTCCTCATCACGTCAAGGGCACCATCGCGCTGCACGGGCTGGTCCTGTCCAACACCGACACTTGGCAGGAGTTCTCGACGATCAAGACCGCCGCCTCGTTCGACGGTGATCGCTCGTCTCTGGTGAGCACCGTGGCTCTGAGCGGGCTCTATGGGCTCATCAACACCGTCTCCGCCGATTCTGGTGTGACGGGGACCACGTACTCCGCCGATATACAGCCGGTCGTCCAGATCGTCGGGACGGTCGATGGGCAGCCGATCCATGAAACCTTCGCCCCGGTGCTGCCCTTCGATGTCGGCCCTACATCAATTGTCCTCGCTCCTGCTGTTGCCGCGCCGCTGCCGGGTGCAACCTATATCGCCCCTTCGGCCAGTTCCGTGCTCTCGGCGACCTTGAATCCCGGCAAACCCGGAAGCGTTCCACAGCTCGTTGCCAACGTGATTTCTGTGGCCAGATATCAGATAGAGGTTCCGACCCTGCGGATCATGGGGTTCATATTCGCTGGACTTGCGGTCATCATGGCGCTGTTGCACGAAATCCTCAGACGCCGAAAGACGATGCGAAGCAGTGAAGAGGTGGTGGCCGCCCGCATGCACACGCTGTTGGTGCCCGTCACGTCACTACGTCTCCCGGACGATTCGTCCCAGATCGAAATCCCCGATTTCGCCCACTTGGCGGGACTCGCCCAGTTCCTGGAGAGGCCCATTTTGTACGACTGGAGCGACGACAGGCGCACCTATACGGTCGTCGACGAGGCAATGCACTACGTCTACCGACCGCTCGACGGAGGGACGCATCCCGATTTGCTGCGGGCCACCGTGTAGTGCGCTCCTTCCCTCATCGTCGAGCGCGGACGTCCAAGTTGCTCCTGTGCGGCGCCATCGTCCTCTTCGTGGGTGTGGTTATCACACTGTCTGCGACGTTCACGGCAAGCAACAACGTCCCCCAGAGCAGCAGCGGAGCATCCAAGCAACCTCGCCAGATGTCACAACTGGTTCCGGGGGGCTGCAGCTCATTGGCCCTCGTCTCACTTGTCACCGGATCGGGGACCTTCTCGAACAGCCAGTCCGGCATGCTCATTCTCGGGAGCGCCGGATCCGACACCATCACCGATACCGGAGGTGGCAGTTGCATCATCGCGGGAGGTGGCGCCAACACCGTCATCGGCATAACCGGAGACATTTGCATAAGTGGTCCGACTCTCTCGGTGGCGAGTCCGTGCCCCACCGGTAGCACGACGACGACAACCACCACGACGGCGACAACCACCACGACGACGACCATCCCCCCAGGGAATGGTGTGACCGCCGTGCCGGCAAGTGACAACTACAGCAACTATGGAGGGCAGGAGCGTCTCGCCTTGTCAAACAAATTTTCGATCACGGCCATGACCATTACCATCAACGTCGCGCAGACGACGGGGGTCACGTTCAACAGCCAATCGAACAGCTTCCCGGGCGGCGCCTTGAATCAGTCCTCGACCACATCGGGCGGCATCATCACCTACTCCTTCGTGCTCGGCGCCGGGCAGGTCATTCCAGCCGGATACTCCAACGGGATCGTCTACGCCCAGTTCGGGGGCACGGGGTCGCCCCATTCAATGTCTGGTGACACGTGGAGCGTCACCAGTACATCCAACGGGATTGTTTCCAATCTCACCGGCACCTTCTGACGGGAGATCGGATCGGGGAGAACAACCGCTATGCGATGCCCCGGGCTTCTTCGACACGGTGTTTCCACGCGATGGCCAATCCGAGGACTGCGACGTAGCCGGCCAATATCAGCCAATCGGTGAGCGCCAGGGTACGGCTGTCGAGAAAGGCCAGGGCCAGTACGACCTGGTGATAGTTCGGCATGAGATGCGCGATGAACTGCAGCGAGCCCGGCATTTCGTCAACCGGGTTGAACAGGCCCCCGAAGTAGCCGAGGACGAACATGAGTCCGGTGACGACGGGAAACGCGGCCTCGGGCGTCACGAGGAAGCCGATGAAGACACCGAGAACAGCGAACGGGAGGGAAGTGACCCACAGCAGGACTGTGAGTCCTATCCATGTTCCGGCAGACAGCCGGACGTCACCGAAGCCGGCACCGACCGCTTCCACCAAGATGATGACCGGGAGCACCACGAGCATGCTGGCGATGACCTTGGTGGCGACGTACGACCACGCCGGAATCGGGGTGATCCGTAGTTGGCGGGCCCATCCGGAGGCCCGTTCCATCGAGAGTCGGGTGCCGCCGGCGTTGAGGGCTGCCACCAGTGCCCCGAAGGAGCACATCGAGACCATCAGGTAGACGCGCCAGGGCACCGAGCCGTCGACCACTTTGCCTGCCGTGTTGTCGCCGAGAAAGAGGATGTAGAAGATCACCGGGAAGCCGACGGTGATGGCGAGAAACTTCCAGCTCCGCAGCAGACGCCCCACCTCGAATCGGCAGAAAGCCAGGAGTGGCGTGAGGCGGTTCCGCCGGCCGTCGCGTGCGGGGTCGACGACACCTTGCGTACTGCCATCCGGCACGTTCGGGGGAGCGACCGAAAGGTCGGTCATCTGTCGCCTGGCGGCGGAGCGTCTGCAAGGGCGGCGGCGGGCGTCACCGCATCGGCGCCACGACACCCGGTGAGGGCCACGAAGGCCTGTTCGAGCCCGGCTCCGGTTATCTCGAGGTCACGGAACGGGACGCCACGCCCAACCAGGTCGCGGATGGTGGCATCGGCATCTAGCGAGTCGATGGAGACGCCCGTACCGCAGACATTGACCTCCGTGACGCCGTCGAGATCGGAGAGCTCGGGACGATCCGGCCGGTCGGTCACGAACCGGAGCCGCCGGGTGGCCACCGCGGCCTTGAGGGTGGCGGCGGGGCCGTCGGCCACGACTTTGCCGTGGTTCAGCACGACGACGCGGTCGGCGATCTCGTCCGCCTCCGCCAGATGGTGGGTGGCAAAAAGGACCGTGCGGCCCTCGTTCCCGAAGTCCCGCATCATCCGCCAGAAGCCCTGGCGGGACTCCACGTCCATGGCGGAGGTCGGCTCATCGAGAAAGACGACCTCGGGGTCGCCTGCGATCGCGATGGCGAAGCGGACTCGCTGGGCCTGGCCACCCGAGAGCCGATCGGTCCGACGGCGGAGGAGCGAACCGATGTCGGCGCGCTCGACGAGCTGGTCATACGGCGCCGGCCGTCGGTAAAACCTCCGGACCAGGCCGAGGGCCTCGTCGACGCGCACCCCAGGCGGGAGGCCGATGCCGGAGCCGGACTGGAGCATCGCACCCACTCGGCCGTCGGCCACGGCCTGGCGTGGGTCGCTGCCGAGAACCTGGATCCGGCCTTCCTGGGGTTGGAGGAGACCGAGGAGCGCTGAGATGGTGGTGGTCTTGCCGGCCCCGTTCGGTCCGAGGAGTGCGAGCACCTCGCCCTGGGCCACCTGCAGATTCAGCCGGTCGAGGGCGGTGCGGGCCCCGTAGCGGTGGGAGACGTCCTGGAAGGAAAGAGCGATCGGGCGTGGCGGCAAGAGTGCCTCTGCCGCGGGTAGTGCTGCTACTAGGGAAGACAAGACGTTCTCCGACTGCTGAGGCCGTGCTCGCGCTGTGTGGGGTGCATCGTACTGCCGGTAACGCCGAGCCGGTATTCGCCAAATGGATATTGAGAAAGATGGAACAACTCCTGCCTGCGGCGTTTTCGCATGTCAGTTTTCTTCGAATGCCGGTCGGAGACTAGTTCCGCAGGTCGAAGACAATCCGTGCCTCAATTTCACCCTGCACCACTTCGGTGATCGATTCGTTGACCTGCTCGAGACGCCGGGTCTCTCGTACTATCTCCGTGCGTCCGTCGGCATGCAATTCGAAGGTCTCCTTGAGGTCCACTCGGGTCCCGACCAGAGACCCAACGATTTTGATGCCACGGAGGACTGTTTCGAAAATGGGCAGCCGCATGGTGTTGTCGGCCGGCAAGCCGACCCCGACCAGGGTCCCATTGGGGCGAAGGCAGGCGAAGGCCTGCTCGTAGGCTCTCGGGGAGGCGGCGAGCACGATGGCGACGTCGGCGCCTCCGAGAGCCTGTAACTCGGCCGCCGGATCCTGGCGAGCAGAGTTCACGGTGTAGGAGGCGCCGAGCCTCTTGGCTACCTCGAGTTTGGCGTCAATGAGGTCGACGGCTGCCACAGTGGCGCCGGCGATGCGGGCGTACTGCACCGCCAGGTGGCCGAGGCCGCCGATGCCGAACACGGCGACCAGGTCCGAAGACCGGGCGCCGGAAACCTTGACGGCCTTGTAGGTCGTGACCCCGGCGCAGGTGAGCGGGGCGGCGTCGAGCGGGTCCACCGCATCGGGAACCCGTCCGACGAAGGAAGACTCGGCAACGACGTAGTCGGCGAACCCGCCATTGACCGTGTAGCCCGTATAGCGGGCGTTGGGGCACAGGGTCTCCCAACCCGATGCGCAAAGCTCACAGGCGCCGCAGGCCCATCCGAGCCATGGTACGGCGACACGGTCGCCTTCAGAGAGCCCTTTCACGCCTGTTCCGAGGCGCTCCACCAGGCCGACGCCTTCGTGGCCTGGAATGAACGGTGGCTGTGGCCTGACCGGCCAGTCACCATGGGCGGCGTGGATGTCGGTGTGGCACAGCCCGCAGGCCTCGACCTTGACGACCACCTGCCCTGACTCAGGCTCAGGCTTCGCCACGTCTTCGACGCGCAGGGGTTGATCGAAGGCATGAACAACGGCAGCTCGCATGGCTCTCTCCTTCAGTTGCTGTGTGATTCCGAATAGCTACGTCGTGCGGCAATCGATCAGATGGAAGGGACTTCGTCGTTACCGAAGACCCGTGACCGGATGATGAAGTGCTTGTCCTTGCCGGCCCCGAGGGAGAACCCCTCCGGATCACCCTCACCCACATCAAGGATGAGTTGGGTGTGTTTCCAGGCCTCGTACTGGCGGTGGTCGATGTAGAACGGGCACTGCCCGACACGGCCCAGGAGCACGTCGTGGTCGCTCACGACGAACTCCCCGTCGTTGAAACAGATCGGAAGGCTGCCATCGCAACACCCGCCCGATTGGAAGAACATGACAGGACCGACCTCGCGGACCAATTCGTGAATGGCATCCAGCGCGGCGGGGGATGCAATGACGCCCGGTACCTGCGATGGCTCGTCCATGAATCCTCTAGAAGAACCCGAGAGGCTTCGTGCCGTAGCTGACCAAGAGGTTCTTGGTCTGCGAGTAATGCTCGAGCATCATCTGGTGGTTCTCACGGCCGACTCCGGAGATCTTGTAGCCACCAAAAGCGGCACCGGCCGGGTAGAGGTGGTAGCAGTTGGTCCACACCCGACCCGCCTTGATGGCACGCCCCATGCGATAGGCCAGGTTTCCGTTGCGGGTCCACACGCCGGCACCGAGTCCGTACAGCGTGTCGTTGGCGAGCCTGACAGCGTCCGCCTCGTCGGTAAATGTCGTGACCGCGAGCACCGGCCCAAAGATCTCCTCTTGGAAGACGCGCATTGCGTTGTGGCCCTTAAGCACGGTCGGCTCGTAGTAGTAGCCGCCTTCGAGCTCACCACCCAGATGAGCCCTCTTTCCTCCGATGAGACACGTGGCACCTTCCTGCGACCCGATCTCGACATAGGACGCGATCTTCTCCATCTGCTGAACCGAGACTTGGGGGCCGATCATGGTCGAAGGGTCAAGAGGGTTTCCTTGTCGGATGGCGGCAATCCTCGCCAGGCAACGCTCCATGAAGCGGTCGTAGATCGACTCCTGGATGAGCGCCCTCGACGGACAGGTGCACACCTCACCCTTGTTGAAGGCGTAGAGAACGAGCCCTTCGATGGCCTTGTCCAGGTACTCGTCATCCTGGTCCATCACATCGGCGAAGAAGATGTTGGGGGATTTGCCACCGAGCTCCACGGTGGAGGGGATGAGGTTCTGCGCGGCGTACTGCATGATCAGCCGTCCCGTCGTCGTTTCTCCCGTGAAGCCGATTTTGGCAATACGGGGACTCGAGGCTAGGGCCTTGCCGATTTCACCTCCCGGCCCGGTGACGATGTTCACAACCCCAGGCGGGACCACGTCTTGGATGACCTCGGCCAGCTTGAGGATCGACCACGGGGTGGGCGATGCCGGCTTGAGGACGGTGCAGTTTCCAGCAGCGAGGGCGGGTGCGATCTTCCATGCCGCCATCAGCAGCGGAAAATTGAAGGGGATGATCTGGCCGACGACGCCGAGCGGCTCGTGGAAGTGGTACGCGACCGTGTCCTTGTCGATCTCGGTGGAGCGTCCCTCGAGCGATCGGGTGGCCCCGGCGAAGTAGCGGAAGTGATCGACGGCCAAGGGAAGGTCGGCGGCCAGGGTCTCACGCACGGGCTTGCCGTTCTCCCACGTCTCGGCCACGGCCAACATTTCGAGGTTCGCTTCAATCGCGTCAGCGATGGCGTTGAGCACAGCAGCCCGATCGGCCAGCGAGCTTTCACCCCACGCGTCCTTGGCGGCATGGGCGGCGTCGAGCGCCAGCTCGACGTCTTCGGCGGTGGAGCGGGCCACCTCGCAGAAGGGTTGGCCGTTGACCGGGCTCACGTTCGCCATGTACTGACCCTTGACCGGAGCGATCCATTCGCCGCCGATGAAGTTGTCGTAGCGCGGCTTGACTTGGACCAGGCTGCCCGGTCGGCCTGGGGCTATGAACACTTCGGGGGAGGCTGCGCTCGTTGCGGTAGTCGGTTCTTCTGTCAGGGTCACCACTGCCTCCTTGGTACGGATCAAATGCACGATGAAAGTGCCCTGAAACCGTCCTGGCGGTGGGAATCAGGTCACCAACATCGCTTGAGAACGACCGTACGGCGACGGCGCGATTGCATCTAGGGAGGAAAGTCCCAGAGGCGGCGGGACATTCGGCATGACCGGCGGTACGCGACGGTTGCCAGGGGACAGCCAGCGCCGAGGAGACGTGGCTGAACAGGGAGGTGTCGCCTATGGAAATGTTCGGCGCTGTGAGCTCCCGGGTTTCGGGTGGCCGCCGTCTCCTCGACCACGACCCGTGGCGGGCGAGCAATTGCTCGTCCGGACCTTCCGCACCGGTTCGAGACATGTCCGCCCGATGTCGACTTCGATATAGTCGTCCCGACCTGGAAGGTAACGCGAATGGCCAACGAGATCATTGCTGCATTGCAGGCTGCCGAATTGTTCCGGGATCTTCCGCAGAAGCAGCTGAAGAGAATCCGCGACGCTGGAAAAGAGATGTCGTTCCCGGCCGGCGCAGACGTTGTCGCCGAGGGCGAAGGTGGCGGACGGTTTTTCCTCATCCTGGAAGGAACAGCGGAAGTCTTGTCCCATGGTGTGCACCGGGCCGACTTGGGCCCGGGTGACTCCGTTGGTGAGATCGCTCTTCTCGATGGTGGAACCCGATCGGCGACAGTAAGGGCAACCAGTGATCTCCGGACGTTCTCGCTGGCGAGTTGGAACTTCAAATCGTTCCTGGGCGAAACAGAGGTGATGAGCGCAGTGATAGGCGTGCTCTGCCGACGACTGCGGAGTGCCGAGGCATCAGACGTCCAGTAGGCACTGGTGAATCGCGCCCCGGACCGCGTCGTTGGCGTGTTCCCTGAAATTGTGGTCCATGCAGAGATGGGCCCGGCTCACTAAGGTGCGGAAGGTGAGGCCACGAAGGGTCATCAGAGCTGCATGTGCCGCACTGATGGTCAGCGGGTTCGTCCTGTTCTTCGCCTCCTGGCAGCTCGCCTCGTCGGGAGCGGCGCAACCGGCAACCAGTGCAAACGGCGCGGTGGACTACAGCGTGACAATGGCCGCCCGCGCCTGTCCCGCCTACACGGACGTGTTCGCCAACCGAGCCCGGAACAACATCATGGAATCGCTTCAGGATCTCGGTCCGGACACGCCCTATACGAACTTTGTGGCCGTCGACCCGTCGGTGGAGGACGGCATGGCGCCGCAGACCTCCTGCAAACCACTGCCCAATTGGACGTTCGCCTTCGGGAGCGGCATCGCGAGTAACGCGAACGGGACCAACCTGAGCTACGTCACCGGGACCTCGAGCGTCAACAACCGACAGGTGACGACCCAGGCGTCAACGCCGCTCCTCGACACCAATGGCAACCCCACCGGCCAGCAGATCGCCGGAGCAACGACGTTCACCCTCACCTCCGCCGAACTGTCCCTGGCGAGCCGGGGGAACCTGTGGGTGATGGGTGGGACGCCATCGCAGCCACTCAACGGTCTGGGTGATCAGTACGGCTTCGCAGCGTTGCGGTGCGCCATGGACAATGTCAACGGGGACAATGTGGAGTGGATCGGGTTTCCCTCTGGCATGTCACACGTGTTCTGTTACGCGTTCTACGTCCAGCTGCCGCCGACGGCCGGGACCATTGTGATCAAGAAGAGCCTGAACCAGGCACTGCCGGCTGCGCAGACCTTCGACTTCGCCGGGTCGGTCTCCTACAACCCAGGTGGCGCATTCTCCGTGACCGTCCCGGCGAACGCGACCAGCGCAGAGCAGACCTTCGTCAGGGGAGAGACCGGCACCAATGCGCCCTGGACGGCGGCCGAAACGATCCCCGACGGGTTCCAGCTCGTGGGTTTGACCTGTGTCTCACAATCGGGGGACAGTGCCGTCACCTATTCGGGCAACGATCCGAACTCGACCGTTCCCGGAGGCAACGACCAGGTCAATATCTCGCTGGCGGCCGGCGACACGGTGACGTGTACCTTCACCAACGGCCTCGCGCCGCCTCCGACGGGGTCCGGTGAGATCAACAAGGAGGTGTTGACCGCCGACGGTCGTCCCATGCCGTCCGGGGTCCTGCCACAGGCATTCAGCTACACGGCCACGAGCCCGACAAACACGGTCTCCACGGTGAGCCTGACCGTGCAGCCCGGTAACCAGAACGCGGGCACAGGGACGATCCCCAACCTTGTTGCCGGCCAGTGGACGATCACCGAGAACCTGCCGGCGCCCGCACCGGGCTGGCAGTGGGCCTGGGTGGGAACGATCTGCGTGACGACCGGCGGAGGGACGCAGGACGCCACAGGGACCACCGTGACCGTCACCGTCCCCGTCGGGGGTGGTGCGTCGTGCACCTTCACCAATCAATTGGAGGCGATCGGCGGACTGGTGGTGCGGTTTACGACGCTCGGGGGGACGGGCACATTCGGTGCTCGCTTCAATTCGGAGTACGGCGAGGAACTGGACCAGTCGGTCACCACGACCACGGCAGGGACCCCGGCGGCGGCAACCGGTGACAGCACCAATCCACTGCTCGGGACCTGGCTGGTGCAGCCTCTCGCGCCTGACCCCGCATCGGGCGGCCACTGGGTGCTGGCGGCCGCCCCGACGTGCGACGCCAGCCAGCCTGTGACGCCGGCCGGGCCGGATCAGCTCCAAGTCGAGCTCGGCACCGCGGCCGCACCGGTGCTCACCTGCGACTTCGTCTACCAACTGGTGGCACCGAGCACGCTCGACCTCGTCAAGATCGTTCAGGGGGATGCCGCAGCGCAGCAGGGGAATGCCACGATCTCGGCGTCATGTGACGATGGCGCCACGGCGACCTTGACCGTCACGCCGGGGCAGGCAACACCGGCGGGTCTTTCGACGGGCCTGGCGATCCCCTTCCCCGCGGTCTGCCAGATTTCGGAAACCGCGACTGGCGCGGCGCCGGGCGCTTCTGTGACGACGACGTCCGCGATCACGACCAACGGGACAGCCGTGCCGGGGAATCTGGCCATGCTGACCGTCGGGAGTGACACGTCCTCGGCTGCGACCGTGGTCACCTTCACCAACACCTACGCCGCGGCGAAGAGCAACGGAGCGACGCAATTGGCGGCCTCCGGCTTCACCCGGAGCGATCAGGATCTCGCTGGGGCGGGGGTCCTGTTCGTGCTGATCGGGACAATGCTGTTGCTCGCCAGCCGCCCGCGGGGACGACACGCCCGCCGCTGAGACGCTGCGGGCATCACCGAGCAAGGCTTGGGTGTACGAGATCATCGACCGCGACGAGGGTGATTGCGCACCTCCAACGGCTTTCACGATGCAGCGCGAGAACCCTTGGAGGATCGAACCCACGCGGCCAGACGCTGCCAGGCCTCGTTCAATGAGCGGTCACGCCGTCAGGTGCTCACGGAGTGGTTTCGGTTCGCCCTACTCGGGTATGGCTGACTCCCAGTCAGCCCCTTTGGGGCCGCTGAGTCGAGGACCGGCACCTCTATCCGCGCCAACAGGCGCCCGCTCTCGGTGAGGCGGGACCGGGCGGCGACGACATGGCAGTACTCCACAAGTGCCTGGCGGTCGTGCTCGCCGACGGGCGCGACTGTTCCACCGATCCGCCAACCGTGCGTCGGCTGGTGATCGAAATGACACGAGGCAACCGTGAGATGCAGCCGGACAGGTCGCGTCCCTCCGTCGACCTTCGGCAGGTCGGCCACCAGGTCGACCAGCTTGCCGATCTCAAGACTGCGCGGGCTGAGGAGCCCCGCCCCAGTCGGGGTCAGATCCACTATTCGCACCATGGTGTCGTCGACGAACCCACCCATGTCGGTCGGCGTCCGATAGTGGCGACGCAGCTGCCGGCGTCGGCTGACCTTGCCCAGGGCCGCAGTCACGAGAGCAAGCTCCCAGACTCCCAACGCCATTCCGATCACGAATGGCGGGCCACCCAGATGCGGCAGCGGAACGACACCGCCCGCGGCAAGCCCGCGCAAGACCAGGGCGGAAAGCAGAACCACTCCGATGCCCACCACCATGTGGAGTTGGCGAATGGCACGCCATCCTCCGTCGTCGATTCCGTCCTTCGGGGTGACCTTGAACGTCGACGGAGTGGGGGCGATGACGACCCGAGCTGCCCTGGCGAAGATCTCGAGCGTGAGAAGGAGCGAATACGTCCCGTCCCAGAGGGTGGCTCGTCCTCGGCACAGCAGCGTTGAGGCAGCAAGGTCGATAGCGATCCAAGGCAGCCAGAAGATGAGGAAACCTGAAAGCGTGGCGTGCATGGGGAGCTGGCCGCTCAGAAGCATGACAGTCAGCACGGTGAGGAGGCCCAAGCGCTGGAGCGGAACGAAATACGCCAGCAGTGACGATGCGTAGCTCAGCCTCTGGGCCGGCGACAGATTGGGGGTGCGCAGCGGGTTCTCTGCGGTGCGGAACACCGCGAGATTCCCACGAGCCCAACGGTCACGTTGGAGCAGGTAGGACGACAGATCGTGCGGGGCGAGACCCTGGACCAACGTCTCCCCGTGGTAGCGGGACCTCCAACCTCGGGCGTGCAGCTTGATGGTGGTGTGGAAGTCCTCGGCGATGGTCTCGGTGGCGACGCCGCCAACTTCCAAAAGGGCTTCTCGTCGAATGACGGCGGCCGACCCACACCAGAACACGCTGTTGTGGCGGTCTTTGCCGGGCAGGATCACCTCGAAGAACATGCTCTGGTCGTGGCGCCCGGTCTCGAAGTGCTGGAACGAGTCGTGGTTGCCGAAGTCGTGTGGGGTTTGGACCACGGCCATTTTGGGGTCGTCGAAGTAGCCCACTGTCGCGTCCAGGATGTCGGGTTGCGGGACATGGTCCGCATCGAGGACGAGGAGCAACTCGGCGTCCACGATCTCGAGAGCATGGTTGATGTTGCCCGCCTTGGCGTGGCGATTGTCGTCGCGGGTGAGATACCGAGCGCCCGTTCGTTCCGCCAGAGCGCGGACGGGCTCCCTCCGGCCGTCGTCGAGCACCCAGGTCACGTGCGGGTAGGTGATCCCGGCACAGCCCAGGAGTGTGGCCTCCAGCACGTCCAATCCCTCGTCGTAAGTGCAGACAAGAACGTCCACACTGTGCCGGCGACCAATCGGCGGTCGTTTCGGAGGCGGTATCCGCCACGCCAAGAAGCAGAACGAGACCAGCATCATCCACCCGAAGAGCTCACACGCGTACAACAGGAGGAACAACGCCGGCTCTGTCCTCTCCCACGTGTCGATGGCGCGCCATCCGAGATACACCGCACCCCAGACGAGCGCGAGCATCGCAACGCTCCGGATCACCAGTTCGTTGCGGATCAGACCCGTCAGCACGTGATGGCGGCGGCCGTCTCTGCTCATCGGAAATAAATCGGCCAATTCTGCAGAACTCTTGAGAGTGGTGGGCCGGCGGTTCGGATTCTCCATCTGCAACGGCCTGGCATCGCTGCCAGGGCGAGTTTCGGCCTCATGAACATCTCGCCGTCGGCTCCCCAGGGGCCAGAATTCACCCGCCGGAAACGATGTGGACTCCAGCGGTCGCTACCGTGCCGTAGTCAATGGCAAAGACAGCGACGAAGCCACCCGCAGCCGGCGCAAGGGCACCCGAGGGCGATGCCGCCTTGTTGAGCGGAGCCGAACCGTCGCCGCGGTCGGTGAGGGCTGATGCTTCCCCTCGGACCCTCTCGAAGGTCGAGTACGAGAAGGAGTTGGCCCGCCTGCAGACCGAGCTGGTCCGGCTGCAGGAATGGGTTATCCACGAGGGCTTGCGGGTCATGGTGATCTTCGAAGGCCGTGACACGGCCGGCAAGGGTGGGACCATCAAGCGAATCCTGGAGAGACTGAACTCCCGCTACTGCCGAGTTGTCGCCCTCGGGACCCCTACGGAGCGCGAACGCTCCCAGTGGTACTTCCAGAGGTACATTTCGCACCTTCCCTCCGCCGGGGAGATCGTCCTGTTCGATCGCAGCTGGTACAACCGGGCGGGGGTCGAGCGGGTGATGGGATTCTGCACCGAGGAGGAGCACACGGAGTTCTTCCGGACCTGTCCCCAAATCGAGAGAGCACTCGTCCGCTCGGGGATCATCCTGGTGAAGTACTGGCTGTCCCTCAGCGACGAAGAGCAGGAGCGCAGGTTCACTGACCGCATCAACAACCCCGGCAAACGGTGGAAGCTGAGTCCCATGGATCTCGAGGCTCGCGCCCGCTGGGTGGACTACGCGGAAGCGAAAGACGAGATGTTCTCGTACACCGACATAAGGGAGGCGCCATGGTACGTCGTCGACGCCGACGACAAGAAGGCGGCCCGACTCAACGTCATAAGCCACTTGCTCGAAATGGTCCCGCACGGCGAGGTTCCCCACGAAGAGGTGGCACTCCCACCCCGTCAACGGCGCGCCTACCAGCGGCCTCCCATCGACGGCCAGAACTGGGTCCCGGCGCGCTTCGTCGTCAGGTGACCGACTACCGGCGAGGCCCTGCGGAGCGATAGAGGATGCGCAAGTTCATAGTCATGGGAATCCAGGGGAGCGGAAAGGGGACGCAGGCCAAGCTGCTCGCGGACGATTTTGCCATGGAGCACATCAGCGTCGGCGATGTTCTCCGGTGGAACGTGCAGCACCACACCAAGCTCGGTGCGCACGTCAGGCGGACCGTAGCCAGTGGCCAGCTGGTGGGTGACGACCTGGTCGAGCAGATTGTCGGCGATCGGTTGGCCGCGCACGACTGGAATTTCGGGTTCATCATTGACGGGTTTCCGCGAAATGCCCGTCAGGCCGAGTTCTTCCTCGAGAGCTATGACATCGACGGGGTGATCAACCTCGACCTACCGGACGACGAGGTGAGGCGTCGGGTCCTTTCCCGGAGAGTGTGCTCGCAGTGTGGCTTGGACTACAACCTCATCGCCCACCGTCCAGAGGTCGATGACATCTGCGACGTCTGCCACGGGTCGTTGAAAACGAGGGACGACGACAACCCAGAGGCACTGGCGGCGCGGTTGACGGATTACCACCAACAAACCAAGCCGCTCCTCGAAATCTTCCAGCGCAAGGAGTTCGTCGTCACCATCGACGCCACGGGGACGGTCGACGAGGTGCAAGCGACGATCCGCGAGAAGTTCCCTCAATTCTCCGGCTGAGGCGACGACGCCAGCAGCACCAGGAGACGCATCCGTGTCTCTTCGTGTCCGATCTGTGTCCAGCCAGGAGTTGGCACCTCCAACAGCGTTCCGCACTGCACGTGTGCAGCCGGACCGCTCTTGGAGGTGGGGGGTTTCGAACCCCCGTCCTCCGGAGCCGCAGTAGGCCTTCTCCGAGCGCAGCCGACATCAGGTTGTCGAGGGTGGCACTTCTGCCGGCGGGCAGTGCCACCCCGTAACCAACGAAAGTTTCCTCAATGATCAGTTGGTGTGAGCCATTGAGTAAGCCCTACTGAATGACGCCCAAGATCCGATCCGTAGGGCGGGGACCGGCTGGACGTCGCTACTTAAGCAGCGATCGCGAGCTGAGGCTCGGCGTTTGTTTTTGGTTCCGGCTCTTTAACGTGGTTCCGGAGACCACGGCTCGCTTCTCCTACCTTGACGACCGAAGTCGAATCCAATCACCCCCATGTCTGGGACTCCACTGATCACTGTGATCAGACCAGATATTCTAGGGCGTCGGGGGCCCGCTGCTGACGCCAGGCAGAGGGGGGGGTCACGCACCACTCCAGCGGCCCACCTCTTTGGAAGCTCGGGCCGCCTCACGTTCGGCGTCCCTGGCCATGATCACGTTGCGCTTGTCGTAGAGCCGGCGCCCCTTGGCCAGGGCCAGCTCCACCTTCGCCCTCCCGTCGCGGAAGTAGAGCTTGGCCGGAATGAGGGTCAGCGACTGCTGCTGGGTCTTGCCCATCAGCTCGTCGATCTGGGACCGGTGCACGAGAAGCTTGCGCTTCCGGTCGGGGTCGTGGGCCCCGACGCCTGTGGCGAAACTCCAGGGAGGGATGTGGAGCTGGAAGAGCCAGAGCTCCCCGTCGTCCACCCGGGCGTAGGCCTCACTGAGCTGGGCCTTGCCCTCACGGAGGGACTTGACCTCGGAGCCCTGGAGGACGATGCCGGCCTCGAACGTCTCGAGGAATTCGTACTCGCGCCGGGCGCGCCGGTTGGTGGCGACGGTGCGGTCGCCGCTGCGGTCCTCGCGGGCGGCCGCCCGCTTGGCGATCTGCTTCTTCGCCCTGGCCATGAGGGGTACGAGGGTACCCTTCATGGGTGCTCCGTCTGTCCCGCACCATCTACGTGGAGATGGTGGCCCACTGCCTGGCCGGTCTGCCCGACGAGGCGTGCGGCCTCCTGGTCGGGTCCTACGGGGGCGACGAGGCCTCCCACCTCTTTCTCACCGCCAACGCCGCGGCCTCGGCCATGGTCTACGAGATCGACCCCAAGGAGATGCTGCGGGTCGACCGGGCGGCGCAGGAGGCCGGCGCCGACATCATGGGCGTGTTCCACTCCCACACCCATACCGACGCCTATCCCTCGCCGACCGACGTGGCCCAGGCCACCGATCCCGGCTGGCACTACGTGCTCGTCTCGCTGCGTGATACCCACCCCGTCGTGCGCAGCTACCTGATCAGCGGGGGCACCGTCACCGAGGAGCCGGTCGAGGTTCCCGGGCTTGAGATTCCCGGCCTCGACGTGGCCGGGTAGGGGCCCGGCCGGGCTCCTTGTAGAATCGTTACCGAATCAGTCAACAATCAGCCGGCCAGCCCGCGGGGGAGGGCCGGTGCGTCGTCCGACACTCAGCGAGGAGGCCCTGTGGCCGTCGAAGTCCGCCTACCGACCGTCCTGCGCAGCCAAGCAGGCGGATCCTCCGTCGTCAGCGTGGACGGGGCCACCATCGGCGAGGTCCTGTCCAAGCTCGTCGCCGAGTACCCGGGGATGTCCGGCCAGGTCCTCACGGACGAGGGCACCCTGCACAAGTTCGTGAACATTTACGTCAACGACGACGACGTGCGCTACCTGCAGGGCCTCGACACGCCGGTCCCGGACGGGGCCGAGGTGTCGATCCTGCCCGCCGTGGCCGGGGGCTGAGGCTCTCCGGAGCCCACAGCCATGGCGTTGTATCCCACGGTCCTCGACCTCATCGGCAACACCCCGATGATCGACATCAGCGCGCTCAGCCCCAACCCGGCGGCCGGCATCTTCATGAAGCTGGAGGGGCAGAATCCCGGCGGGTCGGTGAAGGACCGGGTGGCGCTCTCGCTCATCGAAGACGCCGAGCAGAAGGGCGTCCTGGTCCCGGGCAAGCCCGATCAGGTGCTCATGGAGCCCACCTCGGGCAACACGGGCATCGGCCTCGCCATGGTGTGCAAGGTCAAGGGCTACACCCTCAAGGTGGTCATGCCGACCAACGTGTCGGTGGAGCGGCGCCAGCTGCTCGAGCTGTGGGGGGCGGAGATCATTGAGTCGCCGGGCAGCGAGGGATCCAACGGCGCGGTGCGTATGGCCCGGGGCCTGGCCGAGGAGCATCCCGAGTGGGTCTTCCTCTACCAGTACGCCAACCCGGCCAACCCGAAAACGCACTACGAGCACACGGGGCCCGAGATCCTGCGTGACTGCCCGAGCATCACGCACTTCGTGGCGGGGCTCGGGACGTCAGGGACCCTGCTGGGTGTCGGGCGCTTCCTACGCGAGAAGCTCGGCGAATCCGTGCAGGTCTGGGCCGTCGAGCCCCCGGCCGGCGAAATGGTCGACGGGCTGCGCAACCTCGACGACGGGTACATCCCACCCATTTTCGAGAACCTCGGTGGCGCCCAGCTCTTGGACCGCAAGACCGTGGTACGGCCGCGGGAGTCGATCGAGTGGACGCGGCGGCTCACCGAGGTGGGGATCTTCGCCGGCATTTCGACGGGGGCGGCCCTGGCCGGGGCGGTCAAGTGTGCCGCCGCGCTCCCGGAGGGCCAGGCGGCGTCCATTGTGGTCATTTCGGCCGACGGCGGCTGGAAATACCTCTCGACCGGGGCGTGGACAGGCGATATCGACGAGGTCACCGAGCGGGCCAAGGAGATCATCTACTTCTGACGCCTCGGTCCCGTGATGCGGTGCAATCCGGCGCTCAAGGAGGAGCGGGTTCGCGCCGACCCTGGAGAGGGAAGGAGCGCGGGCAGAACGGGCACGATGCGTTGCCGGTATCCCCGCGGCACCGTCATGACGATGCAGATTGACGAAGTTGCCCCGAAAGAGCGCAGCAAGGAGCTCCTGGCCCGGAAGCGTGAGCAGCGCTCCGAGGTGACGTTGTTCTCGGCCCAGGCCGGTCGCAAACCCCTGGTTGCCTTTGCTGCAATTCCGGCGAGCACCGAACTCCCTTCGACCTGGGATTCGGCTACCTCCTGATCCTCGGGCACCCCTTTCCCGGCTCAAGTGCGGCGAAATTCCCGCCGACAATGGACACACAAGGAGAGCGGGCGGAATCCGGCGACATGAGCGGCTGCCGTATGCCCCCGGCGCGACCACTATGAGAATTCGACGCAAGGAAGACAACACAGCGGAGCCCGCGGGCGACACCCTCACCATTGCGCGTGAGGGCGAGGCGCAGCTGGGACCCTTCTCGGAGACCGACGACCTCGGCCAGGCGATGCCGGCCTTCGAGGCCCCTCCGGTCGACACCACGCCCACCAAGGGCCGATTGGGGCACGTGCTCGTGTCACGTGGCGTCGTGACGGAGAGCCAGGTCGCTGCCGCGCTCAAGGCACAGACCGACTCGGGCAAGCGACTCGGCGAGGTTCTCGTCGACATCGGGGCCCTGGACGAGCGGGGGCTGGCCGACGCCCTGGCTGATTTCTTCGGCATGCCGGTGACCGATCTCCGGCGAGACACGCCCACGCCGGCGGCGCTGGGGTTGGTGCCGGCGGCGACGGCCCGGGAGAACCTCGCCATCCCGCTCCGGGTCGACGACGACGGTCTGCATGTGGCGGTGGCTCAGCCGAGCGACGATCTGCGTTTCTTGCTGTCCGAGGTCAGTGGCCACTCGGTCCGGTTGTCGGTCGCACCGATGACCGACATCCGGTGGGCCATCGACCACAGCTACCAGGCCCTCGACAGCGTCGGCCAACTCGTGCAGGCCTTCGAAGCCGTGGAGACCACACGCAGGCGCCCCGCTGTCGACACGCAGGAAGCAACGGTTGTCTCCGAGAACGCCCCGGTCGTGCAGGTGGTCGACAACATTCTGACCCAGGCGGTGCGCGACCGGGCTTCCGATGTCCACATTGAGCCCTCCCAGGACGTGATCTACGTGCGCTTCCGCATTGACGGTGCGCTCAAAGACGTGTTGGAGCTCCCGACCGCCATGGGCGTGGGCCTGGTCAGCCGGATCAAAATTCTGGCGGAGATCAACATTGTGGAGAAGCGCCGCTCACAGGACGGCCAGTTCACGACCACCATCGACGGGAAGGACACCGACGTCCGCGTAGCCACCGTGGCCACCATTTGGGGCGAGAAGGTCGTCATGCGGATTCTGGACAAGAACCGTTCGGTGCTCCGTCTGCACGACCTCGGCATGCCGACCGACACGCACGAGATGTACTCGAAGTTGGTCCGGGCCCCCTTCGGCATGGTGCTGTGTGCCGGCCCGACCGGGAGCGGGAAGACGACCACGCTCTATGCCACCCTCTCCGAGGTCAGCGACCGCGCCAAGAACGTCATGACAATTGAGGATCCGGTCGAGTTCGTCTTTCCCAAAATCAACCAGATCCAGACCAACGAGCAAGCCGGACTGACCTTCGCCAGCGGGTTGAAGTCCATCCTGCGCCAGGACCCCGACGTCATTCTCGTCGGCGAAATCCGTGACGTCGAGACCGCCCGCATTGCCGTCCAGTCGGCCCTCACCGGTCACTTCGTGCTCTCGTCGCTGCACGGCAACGACTCGGTCTCGGCACTGCACCGCTTCCTCGACATGGGGATCGAGTCGTTCCTCATCGCCTCCTCGGTCATTGCGGTCGTCGGTCAGCGCCTGGTGCGGCGCATCTGCCCGTCGTGCAAGACCTCGTACACGCCGACGAGGGAAGAGCTCGTCTTCTACGAGGAGAGCGGGGGCCCGCCCAAGACCGACTTCTCCATCGGCGCAGGGTGCAACTACTGCGGCCACACGGGCTACCTCGATCGGATCGGCATTTACGAGCTGCTCCAGATGACGCCGGAGATCAAGCGCCTTATTGTCGGCTGGGCCACCCAGGACGAGTTGCGCCGGCAGGCGCAGAAGCAGGGCATGCGCACACTCCGTGACGAAGCGCTCAACCTGGTTCTCGAGGACACCACGACGATTTCGGAAGTCATCCGCAGCGTCTACGGGATGTAGCGGCGAGCGAGGCACGCCGTCGCCGGCGCGTCCCGTCCCCATGAGGCCGTTCAGCGGGCGGCCAGCGCGCCGAGCTTGGTCACCGTGTTCCAGTTCCGGGTCGTGCTGACCACGCCGAGGCGGCGCTCCAGGAAGGTTCCGGTGTACTTGGTGTTGGCGTAGCCGTCCGGCGTGTGCACGTAGACCTCTTTGCCATCGACGACGAGTTCGTCGCGGCCGCTCGGCGGGAGACGCAGCCCGTCGAGGGCGGCCCTCGACGGGGACGTGGCCAGGAACGTCACGTGGTGGCGGCCCGGGTCCGCACCGGCCTTGGCGTAGGGGCTGGACGAAGCGACGCGTCCGAAGTCGGCCACGCTGCGCAGAAGGACGGCGGGTGAGCCTCCGAAGTCCTCGTCGAGGCGTTCCTCAATGGCGGAGCTGATGCCGGTCTGGCTCTTCGATCCGGTGGTGAACAGGACGTTCCCGGTCTGTATGTACGTCGTGACATCGGTGTAGCCGAGGGCGTCGAAGGACGCCCGCAACTGGTCCATGGCGATGCGCCCATGGCCGGCGACGTTGACGCTGCGGAGCAGGGCGACATAACGGGGCACGGGCGCAACCTAATGGGAGGCGGTCGGCGACCCGCCGGCGGGGGAGGGCGTGCGGTGCAGGCGGAAGCGGTCCAGGTCGACCACCGGGCGCCGACCCTCGGCCAGGTCGGCCAGCAACTCTCCGAGCAGGGGCCCGAACTTGAAGCCGTGCCCGCTCGTGCCGCACCCGACGACGACCCGCCCCACCCGGTCGAGCACGAAGTCGGTGTCGGTGGAGTTGTCGTAGACACAGCGCTCCGTCGCCACCGGCCGCGGGGCGAGTGACGGGAGCAGGCGCTCGACGGCTGCGGTGAGCGGCGCCAGGAGAGCGGGGTCGTCGCCGGCGAGCGGGGCCGGGTCGGCCGGATCGAAAGCCTCGAGGGGCGAGCCCGGCGTGTGGCAGGCCACCTTGTAGGTGCCCGCGTGCGGGCCACCGTCGGGAACAGGCAAGCCATAGACCATGGCGTCTCCCCATTCGATGAACACCGGCGGGACGACGTCGCCGTCCCGCCGGGCGGCGAAATAGGCCACCTGGGGCAGCGACGGTGCGCTCCCCGCCGCGGGAGTGACCTCCAAGAGGCCGAGCGAGGCCGGGCCGGCGCAGTCGACGACGACGTCGGCCTGCAGGGAGGTCCCATCGGCGGTCGTCACGGTGGCGGAATCAGTCGATTGGCGCAGCGACGTCACGACGCTGCGCGTCCGCAGCTCGAAGGTGCCTGCCTGCTGAAAGGCCTGCAGACAGGCGTCGGCGGCCAACACGCCCGAGTCCGGCTCGACGAGCATGGGACCCGCCGCGACCAGCCCGGGAAATCGCCGTGCCGCCGCCGTAGCCGAAAGTTGCTCGACGGGCGCCCCGGCGGCGGCCAGTGCATCGGCAATGGCGCGCAGGGTCACTTCGTCTCCCAATGTCGCCTGTCCGGTGACATGGAGCAGTGGCCGTCCCGTGGCCGCCTCCAGGTCGCGCCAGCCCGCCCGCGCCAGCACGGCCATCTCGGCGTAGTGCGGCTCGGGATAGCCGAGGCGAAAGATGCGGGCGTCGCCCTTGGAGCCCGAGCGCTCGTGCCCAGGCCCAGCGGCCGCCTCGAGGACCACCACGTTCCAGCCCCGCCGGCTCAGGGCCCAGGCGCTGGACAGTCCGAGCAGCCCGGCTCCGACCACAATGCAGCGGCGGTCCTCCGGCACGCTTCCGATCATACGAACCCCTGCCGGCAGACCCCGTACGGGAAGGGCGCGGCAGTACGCTCGGCGGCAGTGACGAACGGGATGGGCGCGTCGACGCACGCGGTGCACGACGCCATCCCGAGCAAGGCCGACCAGGTCGGCGTGGAGTCGGCCGCGGTCGGCCACGGGCAGGCCGGACCCGGTCGCTCCCTACGAGGCCTGCGGGCCGCCGGCTTTCACATCGTGGCTCTCGCCTGCTTCACCGGTCCCGCCATAGTGCTGTGGTGGCACGTCTGGTCGGCCCACCCATCGTCGTCCCTGACCTGCGGGTGCGGTGATCCGGCGCAGCAGGTCTGGTTCACGGCGTGGCCCGCCTGGGCCATCACCCATCTGCACAGCGTCTTCTTCTCTGGCGTCGTCAACGTTCCGCATGGCGCCAACCTGCTCTCGAACACCTCGGGGCCACTCGTCGGCGTCGTGCTCGCTCCCGTCACGTTGCTCTTCGGCCCTGTCACCGCCACCAACGTCGCGCTGACCCTGGCACCGGGTCTCAGTGCCTGGGCCTGCTTCGCGGCCATCCGGCCCCTGGTCGGCTGGAAAGCGGGTGCCATCCCGGCCGCGCTGGTGTACGGCTATTCGGCGGCCCTGGTGACATCGCTCACTCTCGGCCACGTGTCGGTCACTGTGCTGGTGATCCCGCCGTTCTTGTTCACCACGTTGCACGAGATCGTGATCCGCCAGGAGCACTCGGTCCGGCGAGACGGTGTCCTGCTGGCCGCGCTGCTGGTGGTGCAGTTCTTCATTTCGCCCGAGATACTCGTGATGTGCCTGTTGCTCGGAGCCGTCGGGCTCGTGGCGGTCATGGTGGTCGGCTGGCGTCAGCTCCGGCCGCGCGCCGGACACGCCCTCCCGGCGCTCGGTCTCGCCGCTGCGCTGACCGTGGTGGTGCTGGCCTACCCCACCTGGTTCGGGCTGGCCGGGCCGCAGGCCGTGACGGGCGTGCTCTTCGTGCTCGCTCCCATTTCGGGTGTGCCACTGGCGGGCCTTCTCGTGCCCGGGTCCTACGGGGTACCCGCCGGCGAGTACATCCGCTTCGGCGGGTACCTGGGCCGCACCGGGCCACCGCCGGACTACGTGGGCTGGGGCGTGGCGCTGGCCGGGGTGGGGTCTGTCATCGTCGGGCGCCGCCGCCCCCTCACCTGGCTCCTGCTGCTGCTGGCGGCCGCCACCTTCTGGCTGGCCTTGGGTGCCTATCTCATCAGCGGACCGACCTGGCTGGGGCACCCGTGGCTGCCCTGGCGCGCGCTCTCGACGCTGCCGGTGCTGAAGGAGATCCTGCCCGACCAGTTCGTGCCGCTGGTGACACTGTTCCTGGCCTTCCTGCTCGCGGTCGGCCTCGACGCGTTGCACGGGGCGTCCCGACGACCCTCATCGTGGATGGCGAGACACCGCGGCGTGCTGACGGGTATGGCCACTCTCGGCGTCGCCGTGGTGGCGCTGGCGCCGGTGTTCAGGACCTTCGATGCGCCGCTGCGGGTGGTGCGGGTCCATACGCCGCCCTACCTGCGTGACGCCGCCACACGCCCGCCGGACGGTGACGTCGTGCTCACCGTTCCCTTCGCCGTCTCGGGCTCGGCGCAACCGATGCTGTGGCAGGCCATGCAGGGCATGCGCTTCCGGCTGGCCGGCGCCGCGCTCAAGACGCCCGACGCGCTGGGAGGCCCGGTCGGGGAGGGTGCACCGGGGTCGGCACGGCGGATCCTGACCGAGCTGACCATCGCCGGTCCTGCGTTGCCGGCTGGTACGGCCGCCCAGCTGGCGGCCGTTCGGCAAGCGCTGCAGTCCTGGCAGGTGAATCAGGTGGTCATCACCGGGGCCAGTCGCGATCCGGTCTACGCGTCGGGATTCTTCACGGCGGCGCTCGGCGTGCCTCCGGTCTTCGAGCGCGGCGCCTGGGTATGGAGGGTGCAGCCGGGGGAGGCATCGGCCCCGCCCGTCACGGGGATCTCCCTCTCGACCTGTCGGACCTACGCGGCCTTGGCCGGCGAGCGCCAGCGGCCACTGACGATGGCCCGGTGCGTCATGTTCGCGGGTGGCCGCGCCACGTAGGCCGTCCGACCCTTCTCGTGCCGGCGGCGCTGGGTCTCCTCCGCCGGGCCCATGGTCGTAGGCTTGGTCCGTGCAGCCCATCCTTCATCTCTCCGTACCGGTGCGCGACATGGGGGAGGCGCGGGAGTTCTACGTGCACACGCTGGGATGTCAGGCCGCCCGGACGCGCGCCGATTTCACGGACGTGTGGTTCTTCGGCTTGCAGCTCACGCTGCAGGAACGGCCGGACGAGGTGGCCCCGTTGCGCGCCGGAGGTTCGCGTCACTTCGGTGTCACCCTGGGGCGCGACGACTTCGACTCGGTCGTGTCGCGCCTGGCCTCGAGCGGCACAGAGTGGGTGGTGCCCGTCTCGACGGACGACGAGGGACAACCAACCGAGCAGACCAAGGCCAAGATCGCCGACCCCAGCGGCAACGTGATTGAGTTCAAGACCTACCGCGACGTCGACGCCGCGCTGGAGATCTCGGCACACTCCTATCCGGAGGCCTTCGCCCACGGGAACTGACGGCGCGGTACCAGGGTGCCTGTTGGGCAGCGCAAGCCTCGCGAGGGCGCCGGCACCCAGAAAGGAGGGTGTGGTGCATGTCTGAGAATCATGGGCAGGGCCCGCCCTCCACCACACGTGCCGCCGGCCGGAGGGGCGCGCTGTTCGGTGCTCTGGGGGCAGCCGTGCTGCTCGCACTCGGACTCAGCGTGCCCGTGGGGGCGGCCACGCAGTTGGGGAGCAAGAATGCAGGACTTACCGGCACGGCGGGGGCGCCGGCACCAACCGAGCACCCGCATGCGATGCAGGCGCTCTCGCAGGCCAACATCGTGGTCTCGGATTTGGGAACTGGTGCCTCATCGGCTCAGACGTTTCGCACCGTCACGCCGGTCGCGGCGCCGGGCCATCCGGACTGCAACACCACGAACGTGTCGCCGATGTGTTTCGCCTTCGGAACGGGTGCCGGGACACCCCAAGGGGGCGAGCTCGACGTGCAGCCCGGTGGGGGGTCGCCGTATCTGTTCGGTTTCTTTCCGGGAGGGACCGGGTCCAACTTGGGTATCCAGATCGGTGGGGCCACGTGCTCGACCTCGTCCGCCGGATCGGCCGGCTTCAAGCTCGACCAGTACGTGCTGAGCGCGAGCGCGTACACCGTGGCGGTCCAGTTCCACTGCACCGTCCTCTTCCTCGGCATCAGCGGCACCCTCGCCTACAGCATTCTGCCGACCGACCCCAACGACGGCTATTACCTCTTCGACCAGCACGGGGGGCTCACCAGCTTCGGCAACGACAACTACCTGGCGTACCTCGACGGGGCGTACTACTACAAGCTCAACGCCCCCATCGTGGGCATGAGGACCACGCCCGACGGCGGCGGCTACTGGATGGTCGGCGCCGACGGTGGGGTCTTCTCGAGCGGTGACGCCGGGTTCTACGGCTCGACCGGGGGGCTCCATCTGAATAAACCGGTCGTGGGCATGGCTGCCACCCCCGACGGAGGGGGGTACTGGTTCGTGGCCTCCGATGGCGGCATCTTCGCCTACGGCGACGCCCAGTTCTACGGATCCATGGGAGGCAAACCCCTCAACAAGCCAATCGTGGGGATGGCCGCCACCCCGAGTGGGAACGGATATTGGCTGGTTGCCTCCGACGGAGGGATCTTCGCCTACGGCGACGCACCGTTCTTCGGTTCCACCGGGAACATGCGGCTCAACCAGCCCATCGTCGGCATGTCAGTGACGCCGAGTGGCCGTGGATACTGGTTCGTGGCCGCTGACGGTGGGGTCTTCTCCTACGGCGACGCCCAGTTCTTCGGTTCGACGACCAACGTCCACTTGACCGGGTCCGTCGTCGGCATGACCGCGACGTACAGCGGCAGCGGCTACTGGATCGCAGTGTCCGACGGTGGCGTGTTCCAGTACGGCGACGCCGCCTTCTTCCCCGGCAGCCTGGGTCGCCAGGGGATCTCGGGCGTGGCCGGGATCTCGCTGCCGGCGGGTTCCGTACTTTCCTGACCGCGGCGCCCCCGATGGCTACCTTCTCGACTCGTACTGCAGCGCTACTGCCCCCGAGCCGAATTCCTGCCGGTTCACGAGCTTCAGGTCGACATGCTTCGAGAGCCCGGCGAACAACGTCGGTCCGTGGCCCGCGAGCCTGGGATGCACCACGAACTCATAGTCATCGATCAATCCCAGCTCCGTCAACGCCGTTGGGAGCTTCACACCTCCCACGAGCAGACCCTGGCCCGACTCCTGCTTGAGCTGCTGCACAGCCCTGGCCAGATTCCCGCGCACAAGTTCCGCGTTCCAGTCGACGTGATCCATGGTGCTCGAAACGACGTACTTCTTTGCCGCATTGATTGTCAGGGCGAAAGGTTCCATCCAATCCGCCCGCGCTCCCGCCGGTGCTGGTGGCCGCCACGCTGACTCCATCATTTCGTAGGTGATCCGGCCAAAGAGGAGGGCATCGGCCTGGTTGAGGTTCTCGACGGCGTGGCGATGAAGATCCTCGTCCGGCGGGATTGCGCCATGATCGCAGCAACCGTCCAATGTGACGTTGATTGAGTAGCGAAGGCGTCGCATTCGGCCAGAGTACGTGGCCCCGGGGCCTCCCCGAAGATCGGTGCATCACCTGTCCCGATACGTCGGAATGGTGTCCCCGACGTCGAACGTCTTCGTGCCCCGTCCGCCTGCTGGTCTCCGGCTCGTGGTGGTATCCCACCTCTTCTACCATTGCCCAACGCAACCAAAGAGAGGCATTGGGTGGAACCACAGCCAGGCTGGGACAGCGCGTTAGGGCTCAGAATCGAGGAACTGACACCGACGCGAGTCGTGGGATACGTCGATATTGATGAACGACATCAGCAGCCGTACGGCATCGTGCACGGCGGCGTGTGGGCATCGATAGTGGAGTCCGTCGGCAGCCATGGGGCCGCCTTCGCCGCCCGCGAGCTCACGGGCAGCATGGCTGTCGTCGGCGTCGCCAACTCCACCGATTTCCTCCGTCCCCATCGGGCGGGCCCAGTGCGGGCCATCGGTACTCCCGTCCTCGTTGGTCGGACGCAACAGATTTGGCTCGTCGAAATCGAAAGAGAAGACGACGGCAAACTGATCGCCCGAGGGCAGTTGCGGCTGCAGAACCTGCCTACACCTCCGGAGAACCGAGACTGAACGTGCCCCGCGGACGGGATTGAGTCAGTCAGCCCCTGGATGCAACGAGCTGCATCTGTTGCCGCACCTTCCTGCGCACGCTGATGAGGTAGAACGCAGCGAGGAACAGGCCAATACCCAGAACGAAGGTTGCGACCAGCAACACGATGACCCACGCCGTCTTATTCGAGCCCGCGGCGTAGAAGGCCACTGCAGGTCGACTGAGAGCATCAATGATTGCCCACAGTGGCAAGGCGATGGCGAACACAAGGATCAGTAAGCCGGGGCCAACTCCACCAACGACATCTGCCAGCATCGTCCTGCCTCGCTCTCTGGGTAACAGACCCTAGGCGTTTGGCGCCACCCGGGCTAGCGCCGTCGCTCGCTTTCGGGAAAGAGGTCCTGCTCCAGTGCGGCCTGCTTCCACTCGCGGAGCAGCCAATCCAGGTGCTTGGGCTTCAAGGGCGACGATCCATCCGCCAGATCCCAGACGGCAAGCGCCAGCGCGGCGCGTTGCACGCCGACTCCCGCCGGGAGTATCCAGCGCGCCTTGACGCCGATCAGCTCGCCGAGCACCCGGGTGAGGTTGTCGCTCGCCTCCTTGCGCGTGGCCGGGTCCGTGTCCTTGGTTGCGCTGTACCGATCCCAGGCCGCCGCGACGGCATGGCTGTCCGCTCCCGCCATCTCGGCTGGACGGACGCTCGCACGCGTGACCGCCTCGGCCCCTTTCGTGCCGATCAACAGGAACGGACCCTCCCTTCCGGCCGCGATGGCAGCGTCTCCGGCGATCTGGACGGAGTGGTTGAACCGCCTCGTCACAACGAATCCCAACTCAGAGGCGGAGGACTCGGTGGCACGTCCGATGCGCTCGATCTCGTCTGCATTGAAGGAAGCGGCCCGGCCGAGGAGCCGTTCGACCCTCATGGTGTTTCGTCCAAACCCACCTCGGCAACTGTCCAAGAATGCCGTTGGTTCGGACCAGGCGTGTGCAGGATCGAATCGGTTGGCCATGGCGAGAGGGACGCCCGTCACGAAGCTCCATGGCACGTCGTATTTCTCACACCAACGTCGTCGTCCAAGGCTCTCGAGATCCGCCCGAACCAGTGCTGCCTGCGCCATCGCCTGCTTCTTTGTCTGCAATTCGAGCAGTTGCCGTTCCTGACCGAACCGATTGACGGCAATGACGGATGGCCAGCGAGAGCCGTCCACTGTCCCGCTCAAGAAACCGGCAATGCCGTAGGTGTCAGCGATTTGTGGGAGTGCCACTCGAATGTCAATCGAAAAGAGGTCCTCTTCGTTGGGTGCCGGGCCGGAGTCGGATTGGTCGGACACGAGGCAATTATTGCGTATCCCCGGCGCGCTGTCCTGACCCGAGTAGCTACTGTTTTCGCAATGAGTTCGCTGGTGATCTTCTCGGTGCATGTCCGTCGGGTAGCCGCCTTCTACGGGGCAGTTCTTGGAGCGAAGCCGCACGACGAGCCCTCGGGCGACATCCGACTGATCGGCGACCGGGAGGAAGTCCTCATTCACTCAGTCCCGGCAGAGATTGCCAGGACGATCGAAGTGCGAACTCCACCTGAACGGCGAGAAGGAGCAGCGATCAAACCAGTGTTCGATGTCGAGTCCCTCGAAGCTGCCCTGGAGCAGGTCGAGGCAAAGGGAGGCGTGGTGACGGCGATGACGTTCAGCATCGACGGTCTCACTCGGCACGACGTGCTTGATCCCGATGGCAACGTGATTCAGCTCCGGGGTCGCACTGCAGCCTTCTGATGCTTGAGAGCGGAATCTGTTCGCCTGGCGGCTCAGATCTGGTCGGGGGGTAGTGCAGCGATGGGACCCCTCTCGGGCGGCCCACCGCTGACCGCCCAGGGGTGCCCGGTGGGCGAGGCGGTCCGATGCTGGCCCACGGCGGAGGGGCGTGCAGGTCGAACTGGGCAACCGCGTGGCCTACGGTGTCCACCGCGACACGGCGAAGCCGGAATCGGGAGGAGTGCAGTGGGAGGACAGGACATGAGTGGGGATCCGCGGACGGCGCGCCAGGACGGGCGCGCCGTCGACCAGCTGCGACCGGTGCAGTTCGATCGTGACTACACGGTGATGGCACCGGGGTCGGTGCTCGTGACTTTCGGGCAGACCAAGGTGCTGTGCACGGCGTCGGTCGAGGAGCGGGTGCCGCCCTGGATGCGCGGGAGCGGCAAGGGCTGGGTCACGGCCGAGTACTCCATGCTCCCGGGCTCGACACCCGAGCGGGCCTCCCGCGAGGCTGCCAAAGGCAAGCAATCGGGGCGGACGCAGGAGATCCAGCGGCTGATCGCCCGCTCGTTGCGTGCCGTGTGCGACCTGGTGGCTCTCGGCGAGGTGCAGATCACCGTCGACTGTGACGCGCTGCAGGCCGACGGTGGGACCCGCACCGCATCCATCTGCGGGGCCTATGTCGCGCTGCACGACGCCTGCACCCGTCTGGTGCAAGCCGGAACGATCAGGACGCACCCCCTCACGGATTCGGTGGCCGCCGTCTCGGTCGGCATCATCGACGGCGTGCCGATGCTCGACCTCCCCTACGTGGAGGACTCCCGGGCCGAGGTGGACATGAACGTCGTCATGACCGGGGCGGGCCGTTTCGTGGAGGTGCAGGGCACGGCCGAAGGCATGGCCTTCAGCCGGAGCGAACTGGACACACTGCTCGGCCTGGCCGAGGGCGGCATCAAGGAGCTGACCGGCCTGCAGGCAGCCGTCCTGGCCGAGGCGCCCCCGCGACGGTGAGCGGGCCGGGCGATTCCGGGCCAATGCGGCTCGTGCTGGCCTCGGCCAACCCCGACAAGGTCAAGGAGATTGTCGCCGTGCTCTCGGCTGCGTTGCCGGTCGAGCTGCTCCCACGCCCCGAAGACGTCCCCGATGTCGTGGAGGACGCCGACACGCTCGTCGGCAACGCCCGCCTGAAAGCACGCGCCTTGGTGGCGGCGACGCAAAGCGCGGCCGTGGCCGATGACACCGGGTTGGAGGTGGACGCCCTGGGTGGCGCGCCGGGGGTCTATTCCGCCCGCTACGCCGGTGAAGCGGCGACGTACGCCGACAACGTGGCCAAGCTGCTGGGTGAGCTGGCCGCACGCAGCGACGGTGGCGGGGCGCGGCGGGCCAGCTTCCGAACGGTGGCGCTGGTGGCCTTTCCCGACGGGTCCGAGGTCTGGGCCGAGGGGGTGCTGCCCGGGACCATCGCGCCCGAGGCGCGGGGGACCAACGGCTTCGGCTACGACCCCGTCTTCGTGCCCGACGGCGGGGACGGACGTACGTTCGCCCAAATGGGAGCGGAGGAGAAGGACGCCGTGTCCCATCGCGGTCGTGCGTTCCGCGCCCTGGCGGCCGCGCTGGTCCGGCGTCGGGAGGAGCCCTAGGGCCTAGGGAGGGGACGCAGGTCGCGGGCCGCCGCGCCAGGCGTTCAAGCCGTGCCTGGCGTTCAAGGGTGCGGGGCGCGCTGCCGATAGGGAGGTGACCCGACCTTCGGAGGGCACCTGTGTCGACGCGGCACCATGGCAACAGGACGACGGCCGGCCGGACCCTTCTGGCCGTGCTGTGGTGGATCCCACCGGCACTCCTCGGCGCCATGCTCGTCGCCGGCCCGGTCAGCGCGTCGGGTGGCACACCGGCTGTCGTGGCGGCGGCGGCGCATCAGCGCGCCGGGCCGGCTCTCACCGCGGGCGCCGCCACAGCGTCGCCCTGCGCCGTGGTCATTTCTCCGCTGCCCAGCATCCAATCGGCTGGACCGGCAGGTGCGCCGGATGGGTCAGGAAGCTGCCTCGCTCCGGCAGACCCCTCGGCGCCTCGGGACGGGGCCACCAGCATTGCACCGAACACGCAGGCGGTGACCCAGTCGATCGGTCTCGAGGTGCGGCCCGGATAAGCCGGCCAATCAGCCGGCGAGGAGCGTTGCGGCCAGTTCCCTGTATTCGTGCAGCGGGAAGCCCTCACGGCCGGCGATGACCTGTACGCAGACATGGTCGGCTCCGGCGTCGAGGTGGGCGCGCACGGCCGCCGCCAGCGTGGCGGCATCACCCCACGGGATCACAGCGTCGATGAGCCGGTCGCTGCCACCACCGCGGATGTCCTCGTCGTCGAAGCCGAAGTTGCGCAGGTTCTGCGTGTAGTTGGTCAGACCGAGATACGTGCTGGCGTAGCCGCGGGCCAGTTGGCGGGCCCGGGCCGGATCCGTCTCGAGGACGACGGCAACCTCCGGCGCCAGCAGGGGGCCGGGCCCGAGGATGCCCCGGGCCCACGCTGTGTGCTCGACCGGGACGAAATACGGATGGGCGCCGGCGGCGCGCGCCGCGGCCAGCCGGAGCATGCGCGGCCCGAGGGCGGCCAACACGCGCCGTTCGGGGGGCACCGGCGTGGCCAGCGCGTCGAGGGCGTCGAGGTACGCCACCATTTTCGAATACGGGCGCGTGTAGTCGGCCACGGCCACGCTGTGGCTGGTGCCGATGCCGAGGACGAAGCGTCCGGGGAAACGGTCTTCCAGCGCGCTGACGGCCGGCCCCACGTCCTCGGGTGCACCCGCCCAGATGCTGACGATGCCGCTCGCCACGGCCACATGGTCGGTCGAGGCCAACAGCTTCTCGAAGTGCGGGGCCAGACCGGCGTCGAAGCGGCCCGACGACCACAGGGCGCCGTAGCCGAGCGACTCCAGCTCCGGGGCGACGCTGCGTCCGGGATCGTCGGGGTCGCGCCACGAGCCGCTCCACCAGACACCGACACGACCGAGCTGCACTCTCGCACCGTACCCGTGGCAGTCCCGTCGCGTGCGGGGGTCGGGACCTGCCGCCGCTCAGCCCAGGTGGAGCAGACGGGCGGCCGTGCCCCCGAGGAAGGCTTCGGCCGCCGCGTCGGAGAGAGGCAGATCCCGGGCGGCGGCCACGGCCCGGTCCATGGGCAAGAAGGGGTGGTCCGACGCGTAGAGGACCCGGCCCAGGCCGCGCGTCGAGTCCATGAACGAGACCAGAGCCGGGTCCATGTACTTGGCCAGGTAGGCCGAGTTGGACAGGTAGAGGTCTGGCCACTTGAGCATGTACTGCATCAGCAGGCTCTCGTAGGGGTGGCCCATGTGGGCGCCGATCACCGTGAGCCCCTTGAAGTCGATCAGGACGTCCTCGAGGAGCTCAGGGTGTTGACAGGCCGAGCGCACGCGGGGGCCGGGGATCCCGACGTTGATGGACACCGGCAGGCCGAGCTCGGCGCAGGTGGCGTAAATGGGGTAGTAGAGCTTGTCGTTGAGCGGGTACTGATGGACCAGCGGTGTGATCCGCACCAACGCCACTGCGGGGTCTGCGGCGAGGGCACGCAGACGCGTCACCTGCTGCACGGGCCGGTCCGGCCGGTCGACCGTCAGCGCGACACGCAGGCGGTCGGGGTGCGTGGCCACGTCGTGCAGGAGAGGGCCCGTCTCCTCGGAGGCGATGCCCGCGGCAATGACGCCGATGTCGACGCCGCTGGCGTCCATGGCGACGAGCAGATGTTGCAACGTCGAGGACGCCGAAAGGTCACCCCCGAGGAGCTCGGGGATGCCCTCGTTCCCGGCCTGGCCCAGAAAGGCGGCGGCGGCCTTGCCGGTGAGGGCGTTGACCCACAGGTCGACGACCGTCACGCCGGCTCGGCGGCGCCGGGGGCTGGAGCGGCGGCGCCGGGGGCTGGTGTCTCTGCCTTGGCCTGCGCCTTGGCCTTGGCCTTGCGCAGGTAGCGGACACCGTTCGTCAACGACTCCTTTATGAGATGGTCGTTGTCCTTCGAAATGAAGGCATGCACGCGCTTCTCGAGGAGGGCGCGCAGCAGTGGATTGAACGCGTGG